>Ga0302234_10002119_pt1 | contig 12988 bp, 9 predicted proteins | sample II_Palsa_N3_2_FD_193576 | JGI IMG/M metagenome (GOLD analysis project Ga0302234, IMG submission 193576) | Peat permafrost microbial communities from Stordalen Mire near Abisko, Sweden - II_Palsa_N3_2 | ecosystem: Environmental > Terrestrial > Soil > Palsa > Peat permafrost | place: Sweden... | reverse complement strand
TCATCTTCCCCCCCGGCTGGTGGCGTCTGTGGTAACCCCCTCTGAAGCCCCACTCATCGTCCTTGCCGGCCCCACCGCCAGCGGCAAAACCGCCCTCGCCCTCCGCCTCGCCGAGCAGTTCCACGGCGAGATCGTCAGCTGCGACTCCGTAGCCGTCTACCGCGAGATGGAGATCGGCACCGCCAAGCCCACCCACCAGGAGCGCGCCCTCGTCCCTCACCACATGATCGACATCGCCTGGCCCAACGAGCCCTGCACCGCCGGCGACTACAGCCGCCAGGCCCGCGAAGCCCTCGCCGGCATCACCGCACGCGGCCGCCTGCCCATCGTCGCCGGCGGCACCGGCCTCTACCTCCGAGCCCTCATCGACGGCCTCTTCCCCGCTCCCCCCCAAAAACCCGGCCAGCGCGAGCGCCTCCGCCACATCGCCTCCACCCGCGGCCCCGCCTACCTGCACCGCCTCCTCACCCGCCTCGACCCCGCCGCCGCCTCAGCCATCCACGCCAACGACGTCCCCAAGGTCGTCCGCGCCATCGAGGTCTCCCTCGCCGCCACCCAGCCTCATGACGGCGCCAGCCGCGCTCCCATAACTCCCATGACCATCCAGTGGCAAAAGGGCCGCGACGCCCTCACCGGCTACCGCATCCTGCGCCTCGGCCTCAACCCTCCCCGCCCCCGCCTCTACGAGCGCATCAACCAGCGCGCCGCCGCCATGTTTTCCAGCCAACGGCCCGACGGCGGCCTCATCGAAGAGACCCAGCGCCTCCTCGCCCGTTACGGCCCCGACTGCCGCCCCCTCACCTCTCTCGGCTACGCCGAAGCCACCGCCGTCCTGCGCCACGAGCTCACCCGCGAGCAGGCCATAGCCCACGCCCAGCAGGGCCACCGCAACTACGCCAAACGCCAGCTCACCTGGTTCCGCCGCGAACCCGACATGCACTGGCTAACCGGCTTCGGCAGCGCCCCGGACATCACCGACCAGGCCCTGAACCTCGTCTCCGAGCACCTGAACCACCCTGCCCCCACACAATAAAACCCACCCAAAATCTCTCAGAACCCCACCCCAAACACCGTCATTTCGACCGAAGCAGCTCACGCCGTATGTGAGCTGCGCAGCGGAGAAATCCGCTTCTCTATCCAAATCTCTTCCCAGCCCCAACGCCGTTGCCTGTTCTTAAATCCGTCTCATCCGTGCCAATCCGTGTTAAGCCTTCCCTTCACAGCCCCAATCTCAAAAAAATGTACTTTCCCACAGAAATTAACAAAAAAACTGGCATAGTTTTCGACGTCAAAAAACCTGTCCCGAAACACCACGTTAATGCCACAAATCACCACGTTTTTACCATCAAAAAACCACCTCCAAACACCCGTTTTTCCAAAACCCCCTTCAAAAACGCCAGCAAAAACAACAAAACCCCGGGTCTCCCCGGGGCTGGAATTTTTTCCGAATTTACGAAGGCTGAACCACCAGGTTATCCGCCAGTTTGAAGCGCACGATCGACTCCGCCGGAATCTCGATATCCCGATTCCCCGTCAGCCCGCTAACCGCCGTTCCCGCCCCCGCGCCAACCAGCCCGCCGACCAGCAGACCAACTCCCCCGGTCGCCACGCCGCCAACCAGCATCCCCAGCCCGCTGCCCCCGCCGATAATCGCTGCCGAGCGCTTGCCCTTCCCTTTCTTCGTCCGCGTAAGATCAGCCGTATCAAGCCGATAGCGCGTCCCGGCCAGCGTCAGATAAGTCAGCCGCAGCTCCAGAATCGAAGACCCTTTGAAGTGCCCCCGCCGATGCGACTCCACCACCACGCCGCTCACCGGCGCACCCTTCGGAATCACGACGCTGTTGTTATCCCCCACCACCGGCTCAACCACCTCGCCGTCGAACCGGTCACCCGCACGACTGTGCTTCACGCTGATGTGCTGATTGATCCGAATCGTCAGATTCGTCCCTGCGGCAACATTCACATCCGCAGGCCGCACCACGGGCGCTGCACCGGGCGCCGGAGCCGCTGGCGACGCCTGCACCGGCTGCCCTGAAGAATCAATCTGTCCCCCGGTCATCGCCTGCCCCGGGGCGGTCGCAGGCGTATTCGCTGCAACACCGGACGCAGGAGTCACCGTCGTCGTCACCGCCTGGTTCGTCTGCCCCGGCACTGGCGGCTGCACCGTCGTCGTCGTGACATTCCCGCTCTTATCGGTGGAAACCACCTGCTGCGCCTGTCCGGTAGCAGCAGCCTGCTGTTTGGCCTGTTCAACTGCCGCATCCTGTTTCGACTTGCAGCCCGCCAGCATCACCAACGCCAGCGTCATCGCTGCAGCAGCTCTCCCCGGGTAGAAAACATTCATCGTCGTGTCCTCATTCTCTTGTCTCTTGCAGATCGAAATCTTTCTTCACTCCGTAAGATGCTCATTTCGCTCAGGAGACTACCTGTCCCCTCAGGGTTTAACATGATCTCCATGACCATCGCAGCCGCCGGACGCCCTCAGCTCGCCCATCTCACCGCCCAGCTCAACGAACTCCGCGAACGTGGAACCTTCTTCCGGCTGCGTGTGCTCGACGACGAGCAGGCCCCCGTCTGCACCTACGATGGCAAACATGTCATCAACCTCGCCTCCAACAACTACCTCGGCCTCTGCAACCACCCAAAGCTCCGCGAAGCCGCCATCGCCGCCACTGAAAAATACGGCGTAGGCTCCGGAGCCGTCCGCACCATCGCCGGCACCATGCGCATCCACATGGAGCTCGAAGAAAATATCGCCGCCTTCAAAGGAGTCGAGGCCTGCGTCGTCTTCCAGTCCGGTTTCGCCGCCAACGCCGGCACCGTCTCCAGCATCCTCGGCAAAGACGACTTCATCCTCTCCGACGAGCTCAACCACGCCAGCATCATCGACGGGGCCCGCCTTTCACGCGCCAAAATCAAGGTCTTCCGCCACAAAGACATCGCTCACTGTGAGCAGCTCCTCCAGGAGATCCAGCACGAGCCCGGCCGCAAACTCATCATCACCGACGGCGTCTTCTCCATGGACGGCGACATCGGCCCCGTCGACAAACTAGCCGCCCTCGCCGAAAAATACGGCGCCATCATGATGGTCGACGACGCTCACGCCTCAGGCGTCCTGGGCCGCAACGGCCGCGGCTCCGTCGACCACTTCCACATGACCGATAAGGTCGACGTCCAGGTCGGCACCCTGTCAAAGGCCATCGGAGCCCTCGGCGGCTACGTCTGCGGCAGCCGCGACCTCATCGACTATCTCTACCACCGCGCCCGCCCGTTCCTCTTCTCCACCTCACACCCACCATCGGTCGCCGCCACCTGCATCGCCGCTTTCGACATCCTCGAAAACGAGCCCGACCGCATCCAGCGCCTCTGGGACAACACCCACTACTTCAAGCAGCAGCTCACCAGCGCCGGCTTCGATGTTGGTGGAAACACTACGCCAAAGAGCGAAACCCCCATCACCCCCATCATCATCGGCGATGGCCGCAGGACAATGGATTTCTCCCGCGCCCTCTTCGAAGCCGGCGTCATGGCCACCGGCATCGCCTTCCCCACCGTCCCCGAAGGGAAAGCCCGCATTCGCACCATCATGACCAGCGAGCACACCCGCGCCGAGATCGACCAGGCGCTCGAAGTCTTCACCACCGTCGCCAAAAAGATGGAAATCCTGCAGGCCTGATCCCAACATATCGAGCCTGACACCCTCAAATGGAGCATATTTCACCAATAGCACACAGTAAAGAGTCTATTCTTGAGAATATGCGTCTTAATGGTATGCCCTTTTGTAATTTCGAACAGCCCAGGCTGACTTGCCTGCGGCTCAGTATTGCTTTTTGGATCATCATCGCAGGGGGCTCTGCCACTCTCCGCGCACAGCAGCCACTCACCAGCAGCTCCTCCACTGACCTCTTGAGCGAATCAGCCGCCCTTACCGTACCCGGCTCCCTCGAAGTCACCCAGCCCGCCGACGCACTCCCCGACGCACCCAGCACTCTGCTCTACCCCCAGGCCGCTCCCCAGACCAACAACAAAGCTACCCAGTCGTCGAGCTCCGCCCCCGCCCCGCAGGAAACAAACAACCCCGACGCCGTCAGCAATAACGGCAGCCAGCAGACCAAGCGCGTTCTTGGCATCGTGCCGAACTTTCGCTCCGTCTCCGCCGATGTCAAACTGCCGCCCATGAGCGCCAAGGACAAGTTCATCATCGCCGGCAAAGATACCTTCGACTATTCGGCGTTAATCGTAGCGGGTATCCAGGCTGGCTTCTCCATGAACAGCGACTCCTACCCCGAGTTTCACCAGGGGCTCAAAGGCTACGGTCGCTACTACTGGCACACCCTCGCCGACACAGCGAGCGAAAACTTCTTTGTGGGCGGTCTTGGCCCCATCGTCTTCAAGCAGGACAATCGCTTCTATACCCTCGGCCACGGCGGCTTCCGCAAACGGAGCCTCTATGCTGTCTCCCGCGTCCTCATCTCCCGCAAGGACGACGGAGACCCGACCTTCAACTTCTCTGAAGTTATCGGATCCGGCGCCTCATCCGGCCTCTCCACTCTCTGGTATCCGAAGCAATACCAGACCTGGACCAAGGTTGGTCAGAAGTGGCTCACCAGCGACATCATCGACGGCTTCAACTTCTTCTGGAAAGAGTTCTGGCCCGACGTCAACCAAAAGGTCTTCCACACCCACTAATTGTTCTCCCCTTCGACCACAACCTCATCGCACGTTGTGGTCGAAGAGTTTAACCGCCATGCCCGAACACCTCGGCTGCACCGTGTCACCGCAGCCTGAGCAAAATCACAGACACCGCATACCGGGAACACACATGAACCTGTTAAACGAAACCTTCCCGCCATCGTTCCACTAAAATAAAAAGCGAGGTCTTCCTCCCAGCCGTACCCCTGAATCTCAGACCCCAAAGTCCTCACCCTTTCTTTTTCTTCTTCGGCGCTGATGGCACCTTTGCCCCGCCCCTGCGTGCCTCCGACAATCCAATCGCAATCGCCTGTTTCGGATTCGTCACCTTTTTCCCGCTGCGCCCACTCTTCAACTCGCCCTTTTTCATCGCCTTCATTTCGCGCTCGACGCTCCTGCCCGCCGCCGGACCATACTTCCGCGTCGAACCGCTCTTCTTCGCGACCGTTTTCTTTGCGGGAGATTTCTTCGCAACAGACTTCTTCGTCGCCATAGGGTCCCTCCACCCACTGAGACTCCGCAGTCCTGATCGGAGTTGCATTACGCAAAATGCATCCGCAGCAGCCATCTATCTCCGTCGCGGATTCTTCATCGTCCATCGCCGCATCACCACCACTCCTACTCCCAGCAACAGCGCGCCCATCCACAACAAAGCCTCCACCCACCACGCATGAACCCGTTCCAGCGTTCCATCCTGCCACGCCGCATGAACCTCCATCAGGTCTTCCGCCAATCCCGGAATCGTAATCGCCTGCAGATCCATCGTCGGCAGCGACCCGAAGATCCTCTCCGGCTCCGGCATCTTTCCCTGCCTGTCCTTCGGAATCGCCGCAATCAGCGCATTCACCTCCGCATCCCGAGGATCGTCGAACAGCGCCTCATCCGCCGTATTCGGAAACAGCGTCGCCTTCCCCGTCATCTTCTTCTCGATCGCGGCCACGCTGTCCTGGCACACACCCAGCGCATAGTACCCGCCAAACGGCAGCTCCGGCCTGGCCAGATGCTGATGAGCATACGCAACCACCATCCTCCCCACCAGCCGCGTCACCTCCACCGCATTCGCCCCGCGGTACTCATGCGCATGACGCCCCAGCACCCACGGCTGGTCCTGCGTATCCATCGTGCGAAACTCCGCCTTCCCATCGATCCCGAAGTACCAGCTCACATCCGCATTCACCTTCGGCCCGCGAATCTCCCACTCATACTCCGCATGGCTCACCGGCACCAGCAGCGGCCTCTTCGTCCCGGGAATCACAATCTGCGAGTCCACGAAGAACGGCATCATTACATCCTCGCCCTTGTAATGAAAGTGTCCAAAGTTAGCGAAGTACCGCGCATCCGCCACCACCACCGTATGCCCCGTCGCCGACAGCGCCCGAACCATCTCTTCCGGCGTCTTCGCGCTCTGCCCCGCAATTGTAACCACCACAGGAGCATAACCCTCCAGCCCATTCATACTCAGCCTGTTCAGCACATCCGCCATCCTCTGGCTCTCGGCATGCATCGGCGCGAGCGTCGGATTCGCCCCATCCCCGCGCACCACACCCGCACCCATCTCACTCACCAGCCCTTCGGTCGTAAACCCCGGCAACGTCGACGGCGCATCCAGACTCACCGTCTCTGCCTTCTCCAGCGAGTAGCTCCCCAGGTCGATATACGCCTTCATCTGTTCGGTCGCCGCGCTCTTCGGCGTCCCTGGATGCCGCGCAGCCAGCTCCGTCACCGCCTGATCCTTCGCCACCACGCGTCCCACCACGCGCACCGTCGGATTGATCGCCCGCATCGTCCATCCAGGAAAGCGATCCAGCCCCTGCCAGTCCCTGCCCAGAATCAACTCGCGCAGCCGCTTCATCAGCGCGGGCGTCATCAGCGCCGGGCCTTTCTTCCCGTCCTTGTCCAGCTCCGCGAGTAGTGCGTCGGTAAACCCTGGCGTAGCCGACAGCTCACGCATCATCTGCGCCAGCAGCACCGTATTGGGAGGCATAGGCCCCTCCGGCACAACATACGGAGCGTACCCTCGGCACCCAACCAGGGCAAGCAGCACACCCACGCACACCCCACGGCTAACATTCCTGGACAACGACAGACGCACACGCATCCGCCCATTAAACCCTAAAGCGTGTTGTCCTGCCGGACGGGCCCACTACGCGTGGGGCGGGCGTTCGCACGCCTTTTTAAGTTGTCGAGGCAACACAGAGAGCAAGGGTCCTCCCGTTGGTCGGAATCATGCATCCGCCGAGCAACGCGAGGCCCCTGAAACATCATCCCGGCAAGACCGGCACACACACCACGAAGTGGTCGCCCCACGCGCAGTGGGCCCGTCCGGCAGAACAGATTCTTCTAAATCGGTCCCAACGCATCCAGCTTCTTCGTCACCAGTTCATTCAGCAGCGCCGGATTCGCCTGTCCCTTCGACAGCCGCATCACCTGCCCCACAAAGAACGCCGCCACGGTCTTCTTTCCCCCGCGATACTGCGAGACCTGCTTCTCATTCCCAGCGATCACCTCATCGATCATCGCCTCGATCGCGCCTGTATCCGAGATCTGCTGTGGCTTCTCCCGTTCATACACCGCCGGAAAATCCTCGCCCTTTTCAAAGCAGACATCGAGCAGTTGTTTAAGCATCTTGCTCGACAACTCCCCCGACTCCGCCAGGTCCGCCGCCATCACAACACCTGCCATCGACACCGGCGACTGCTCCAGCTCCAGCCCGGCCACGCGCAACCGCATCGTCAACTCACTCGTCAGCAGCGCCGCAACACGCCGAGGGCTCTTGGCCTTCTTCGCCGCTGCTTCAAACCGATCCGCAAACTCCCGCGTCGCCGTCAGCGTAGCCGCATCCTGAGCGGAGATCTCATACTCGCGAATCATCCGCTCCCGCCGAGCCTCCGGCAGCTCCGGCAGCCCCTTCAGAATCTCTGCCTGCCACTCTGCCCCCACCACCAGCGGCGGCAGATCCGGCTCCGGAAAATACCTGTAGTCATGCGCCTGCTCCTTACTCCGCATCGAGTAAGTCCGTCCCTCCGCGTTATTCCACAGCCGGCTCTCCTGCACCACCCGCCCGCCGTCCTCGATCACGCCAATCTGCCGTTCGATCTCATACTCCACCGCCGCGCGAATATACCGGAAGCTGTTGACGTTCTTCACCTCAGCCTTCGTCCCAAACTCCTTCGCGCCTTTCAGCATCACGCTCACATTGGCATCGCACCGCAGCGACCCCTCTTCCATATTGCAATCGCTCACGCCGGTATAAAGCAGAATCTCCTTCAGCTTCGTCAGGTACTCGAACACCTCATCCGCCGTCCGCAGATCCGGCTCGCTCACAATCTCCACCAGCGGCGTCCCGCACCGGTTCAGGTCGATATACGTCTTCGACACCGAGTCCGCAAACCCATCATGCACACTCTTGCCCGCATCTTCTTCCATATGCAGCCGAGTCACACCAATCCGCTTCGTCACCGCCGCACCACTCGCATCGAACGCCGGAACCTCAATCCACCCATGCTCCGCAACCGGCTTATCGAACTGCGAGATCTGATATCCCTTCGGCGAGTCCGGATAAAAATAATTCTTCCGCGAAAAAATACTCGTCTCGCGAATCTCGCAGTGGATCGCCTTCGCCGCCAGCACGGCAAACTCCACCGCCTGCCGGTTCAGCACCGGCAACGCTCCCGGCAACCCCAGACACGTCGGACACACATGCGTATTCGGCTCCCCGCCATACTGGTTCACGCACCCGCAAAACGCCTTCGACTTCGTCAAAAGCTGAACATGGACCTCCAGCCCGATCACAGGCTGGTACTTGGCGCGAATCTCAGGGGTAATCTCAGTCAAAGTAGGCATTGGCACTCTCGATTCTAACAACCGTCTCATCTCCGCGCAGCCTCTTTGGTCACTCGCCTGCATCGGTATGAGAGAATCCGCACATCGCGCTCCTGAGGCAACCGACCGAATGAAACCACAGCCTCCCCCCAAGACGCGAACCCACGAGGTCGACACCCGCCACCTCCTCCCCATGCTCCGCGACATCGTCAGCCTCGCCACCGTGCACCTCGCCAGCCGCAAACGCCGCCGTCACGTCATCCAGCTTGGCCGCGACGCCCGCCAGCACGCCTTCGACGCCCGCGACACCCTCCCCGTCCTCGAACACGCCAACCTCGCCGCCTTCCTCGGCTGCAACGCCCCCCGCGAAATCGTCCTTCCCCCCATCGACACCATCAGCCTCTCCGGCCTTGGCTTTGTCCTCCCCTACACACTCCTCGCCACCGTCGTCAGCGCCCTCGCGCCCGAAAAGATCTTCGAAACAGGAACCTTCCGCGGCGTCGGCACCCTCACCATGGCCCTCAACGCCCCTCAGGCCGACATCTACACCCTCGACCTCCCTGCCGAACCCACCGCCGCCGAGACCGAAACCCTCAGCAAAGGCGATCGCGAGTGGGTCCGTCTCTCCCGCACCTCCACCGGCTTTGCCTTCCAGGGCCATCCCGCCGCCGCCAACATCCACCAGCTCCGCGGCAACTCCCTCACCTTCTCTCCCCCCGCCGAACTCAACAACATCGACCTCTGCTTCATCGACGGCGGCCACTCGTACGAGTGCATCAAAGCCGACACCGAGACCGCCCTCAAAATCCTCTCTCCCAACGGCGTCATCGTCTGGGACGACTACACCTGGTTCATCGACGGCGTCGGCAGGTACCTCACTGAACTCCGCAAAATCCTCCCCCTGCACCGCATCGCCGGTAGCCAGCTTGTCCTCTATCGGCGCGATCCCGCCACCCCTTCGCCGGTTAGCCTCTAAAGATAAAAACGAGAGCTTTCGTACTCGTTTCAATCACATAGCAGCGTCCATCTAACCGCACCGCGCAGATTTTGCATCTGACCTCTATGCCCTTTCGCCTCCGTCGATACCCCGCCCCCACTCCGCCCGCTCAGGACGCACAGAAGAACCTCGAGCGTCCCAGTGCCCAGGACATCTACGAGCAGGTCGCCAACAACGCCCGTCAGGAGCTTGGCCGCTCCACCATCTCGCTCGCCATCTCCGGCCTTGCCGGCGGCATCTTCATGGGCCTCTCCGCCCTCGGCAACGCCATCGCCATCGCGCTCCTCACCACGCCCGGCACCGCGCCCACCAGCACCATCCTCTTCGTCGCAAAGATGTTCTACCCCCTTGGCTTCATCGTGGTCATCCTCGGCCGGTCCCAGCTTTTCACCGAAAACACCCTCTACCCCGTCGCCCTTGTCCTCGCCGAAAAGAGCCATTTCTGGAAGACCCTGCGCCTCTGGGCTACTGTCCTTCCTGCAAACGTCCTTGGCGCCCTCGCCTTCGCTGTTCTCGCCTCTCTCACCGGCGCTATCCGCCCCGACGTCGTCCAGTCCCTCGCTCAGCTTGGTCTCGAAGCCATCCACAACCCACCCGCCACCATCTTCTGGAGCGGCGTCATGGGCGGCTGGATCATCGCCACGGTCGCCTGGCTGGTCTCCGGCTCCCACTCCATCACCGGCTCCGTCATGATCATCTGGATGCTGACCTTCGTCGTCGGCCTCGGCAACTTCGCCCACTGCATCGCCACCAGCGGAGAGATCCTCACCGCCATCCTCATCGGCAAAACCGGCTGGCTCAGCTACCCTACCTGGCTCGTCCCCGCCGTCGCCGGCAACATCTGCGGCGGCGTCGGCATGGTCACCCTGCTCGAATACGGCCAGGTCATCTACGGCCGCGACGCCGAAGCCGAAGCCATCGCCCCGCAGGTCAAAGAAGCATCGGCCGCCGAAGCCCCCAAAGCCTGACTGCGTCCATCAGCCTTCGACTCGCCGCCTTCGGACACATCAGCCTTCGACCCGCGCCTCTTCGCACCCTATTGAAGCTCAACCGCCCTGGTGCGATCCAGAAGACCATCTACATTGGTCTTGTCGACAAGCGCCGTCCCCGTGTCAATGAACGCGGGAAACGGAGAAAACGGGTCAAGCCCATAGTCTGTCCCCAGCGGATTCACGGGATAGTGATGAATCTCATCCAGCGCCTTCAACCCAAGAAAACCCATCGTGTAGGGCTTCTGCGAAATCGTCGAATCGATCGTCCCATCCTTCACCAGCAGCAACGTCCCGACGGTCACGTCCATCGCCACTAATAGCCGGCCCTTCGCATTCTCGCGCTTGAACACCTCACCCACATCCTTACCCGACGCCGACTCCAGGCAGACGATCGCGTCAACCTTATCCGCCCCGGTTCGTGCCAGATACGTCTTCGTCTGGTCCATCGCAAGGCCGGAGTCGCCCTTCATATCAAAGACATCCACCACCTTAATTCCCGGATAGCCTGAGAACGCATCCTTGTAGCCCTTCAATCTCTCGTCCAGATTCGGCTGTCCCGGCATCGAGAAAAACGCCACATTCCCTTTGCCATTCAGCTGCGCCGCCACCCGCATCCCGCCCAGCCGCCCGGCCTCCAGGTTATTCGTCCCGATAAAATACAACCGTTTGCTCTCCGGTGCATCCGAGTCCACGGTAATCACCGGTATCCCCGCCGCAATCGCAGCATCGATCTCAGGCGTCATCAGCGACGAGTTGGCGACCGAGACCAGTATCCCGGCAGGCTTCCGCGCCACAACCGTGCGAAACTCATTCACCTCACCCTGCGGATCGAACGTCGTCGTGCCTCGCGTCTCGACCGTAACGCCATACTCGTCTCCTGCCTTCTGAAACCCGCTGGCAGCCGTCTTCCAGTACGGCAGGTTAATGTTGTTCGCAATCAGGTAGTAGTGTTCACTCTTGCTGTGTCGGGTACATCCCGTAACAAGTGAGAGTGCAGTTGCCAAAAGCGCAAAAAGAATCCGCTTCCTCAAAGTATCCATGCTCATCCTCCGGCAAGACCTGCCGTCCGAAGCATTCCACTCGCCTTCAAATTCGGCAGCAGCGCAGGTTATATTTCCTGCGGGTGCCAGATATTACTCCAAATCGCTGAGATGAGTAAACTCCGGTAAGGCCGTTGAAAGACCGACCTCCTGCCGCTCTGCCGACCAACGGGAGGCCCCCAAAAGATCATCCCGGCAAGACAAGATACACACACCACGAAGTGGTCGCCCCACGCGCAGTGGGCCCGTCCGGCAGGACAAGCTCATCCAAAAGAAAAGAGGATTAAATTGCGCCCAACCACACCCCATACCTGGCTTTCTCTGAATCCCATCCCCCACCGGCTGCGTCTGTCTTAGTGTGTCGTTCTCTATCAAACCCGTCTCTAGCCTCCTTTACGCCGTTTTTTTTGTGTCCACATTCACCTTCCACGCCCGTCTGGCTCAGGCCCAATCTGCTTCTTCTGCCACCAGCCACGCGCCCGCGCTCGTCGGATACTTCCCGCAATGGGGCATCTATAACCAGCCGCAGTATCTGGTAAAAAATCTTGCCACCGGCAAAGCCCCTCTGGTCGATCAGATCAACTACGCTCAGGGTTTCGTAACCAACGGCCACTGTTCCGTCGCCGACCCCAACGCCGATCTCAACTACACCTTCACCGCCGCTCAAAGCGTAGACGGCACGCCCGACAGTCCCACCCAGACATTTCGCGGTAACCTGCATCAGTTGCAGGAGCTCAAACAAAAATTCCCGCACCTCCGCATCCTCATCTCCCTCGAAGGCCGCGCCTCCGACTTCGCCAGCGACGCGCAACCGGAAAACCGCGAAGCCTTCGTCAGCTCCTGCATCGCGACCTTCCTCAAAGGCGAGTTCGCGCCCGGCGTCACCATCCCCGGCATCTTCGACGGCATCGACGTCGATTGGGAGTACCCCCATCAGCCCGACGCCGCCAACTATCTCGCCCTGCTCCACGAACTCCGCCGCCAGATGGACGCGCTTCACCCCGGCCTTCTGCTTACCGTCGCCGTCGGGCCCAGCCCCCGAATGTATGAAGGCACCGACATGGCTGCCATCGGTCAGCTCGTCGATCGCGTCGGCCTGATGACCTACGACTTCAGCGGCCCCTGGAGCGGCACCACCGGCTTCATCGCCCCACTCACCGCAAAGCCTGGCTACGATGGCGGCACCGTCGCCCACTCTGTCGACGCCTACCTCAACGCGGGCGTTCCCCCCGAAAAACTCCTCATGGGCCTCCCCTTCTACGGTTACGGCTGGCATCAGGTCACCGAGACCGACAACGGCCTTTCCCAGGAGGGCCTGCCCATCCGCGGCGATCATCCCTACAGCTACATCGCAGGCCTCGTCTCGCAATCGACCGTCTATCGCGATCCCGACTCCCAGGCCCCCTGGCTCTTCGACGGCGACATCTTCTGGACCTACGACGATC
>Ga0302234_10002103_pt1 | contig 13054 bp, 10 predicted proteins | sample II_Palsa_N3_2_FD_193576 | JGI IMG/M metagenome (GOLD analysis project Ga0302234, IMG submission 193576) | Peat permafrost microbial communities from Stordalen Mire near Abisko, Sweden - II_Palsa_N3_2 | ecosystem: Environmental > Terrestrial > Soil > Palsa > Peat permafrost | place: Sweden... | reverse complement strand
ATCTGATTCGCCCAAGTACGCCAAGCCATCCCGTTCATTGCACCATGATGGGATTTGCGCCGGTTTGGTGCAACAGCGTAAAGGCTTTGGGCGCCAGCTCTCGGGCACTTGTCGGCGACTGTCGGCGACGCGTAACTGTGTCGCACTTACAGTTAACCTTGTCACAGCAACCTAACCCTGTCGTAGAGCGGCGGACTATTTCTACCGCTAGCCTAAAGAGTCAGCGGGTTCCGCACGTGGCTACCATGTCCACTTTCCCTTGCGCCACGGTGTCTCGACCCACTCCTGCGCGTGCCACGAGCAAAGTACCCAAGAAGACGCCTTAGGACTATGTCACTGCCGTGATGATGCGATCTCAGACACGCAACTGCGTCGGCGTTACAAGCGCCGTTGTTTGATGCTTCAACTTTGCCAGGGCGCGCACGCCGTCTCGATAGACGGGCATGCCATCTTCCAAACCCCGTAACGTCACGATGGCATGGACCACTTGCGGGCTGGCAGGTATCGGCTCGCCGGCCCGGTACAGTACGTCGAATCTGAGTTCCCAGTCAGTGCCCGCCACTCCGCGCGGAAATCGCTTCCGATACACCTTAAGGGGATTCCATTTCATCCCGTGCTCAATCAGCGCGGACTCGATGGCGTTCGCCTTGCCCTTGGGATCCGGTGGCACGCATCCGGTGAAGTGGACCTTGCCATCCCTTTTTAGCTGCAGCGGCCCCATAGAAACCGCCACATTCGAACGGCAATATTCGGCACCATTCGCCCCGTTCAACACCGGCGTATAGCACAAAGTAATGATGATCTCCCCCACAAATTTTCCATCCACCAGAAGGCAATGGGGCATCGGAAAGGCGTGATGGATCTCGCGGCCCTGTGGGATTGCCACCGTATGGAAGGTCGTAAACATATCATCCGTGCACATCAGGCTTTCAGAAATACCGAACGGCAAACCAAAGCCGTAATACCTCTGATGATCAGCGCTCCTGGGTGGCGAGTTGATCACCGCTGAGTGTACGATAAGAGCCTTGACTAAAGACGGCGTAGGATTGTTTCCTGAGGCCGCAAGGACCTCCCACATCTGAGCCGCTAGACTTGCCACCAACGGCGCCGCGTAACTAGTCCCATGGCCAATACAAACATTGCCATTAGGCGCGATGGAGCTGATGCCGCCGGCCGATTGATTATCTAAGGTGCAGTTGCCACCGTAGTGCACCACTTCGGGCTTCGGCACGGCCGCCGCTGCAGGTCCACGGCGTGAATAGGGTGCAGGCTCGTTCTTCTTGACCCCGCTAGCAACATCGCCGTGAGCGATGGATCCAACGGTGAGGCTTCGCATCGAGTCGGCAGGCGCGGTAATGCGATCCCGATCGTCTGCTCCGTAACTGGCGGGCGGCCACGGTCGCAGCGGCGTTGGATCGAGATCGTTGCCGGCGGCCACAACGAAGAGGACGCCATACGTGCCAGCTAACTCATCTAGATCCCGCGCCATTTGGCTGAATTCGGGCCCGGTCAGCGGCACGTCCAGGCCGATACTAATGCTCCACACGTGCACCTGTGGAAAGTCTCGGAGCGCGTCACCCACGCGCGCAAGGAAGTCGCTTACTGTCGTCTTTTCTTTACGCGAGAATGCACGCACGTCGACAATTCGAACAGGTTCCAACGGCAGTTCGAAGGCCTGGCTATTGAGCTGCGCGGCACTCGCGAGCAGTCCGGCAATAAAGGTCCCGTGCGAGTAATCCGAGGCCGGAGCCGCGGGCGTCATGGCGATCGCATTGGATTGCGCCACTATCCAAGGCTGCAGCGCAGGGACCGGGTATTCGGCTCTTCGGAATGGAGTCGGCCGATGCTCATCAGCGTTCTCACGCCACCCGGGCTGTCGCGCAGCGAAACGCGCGCGCTTCTGGCTCTTGAGCTGGCTCGAATCGGGTTTGTGCGGCCAGAAACGATGGGTCGAGAGAGGACTCGCGAACTTCTGCGGCACGGCGTCATCGACACCCAGGCTTCGGAACTCAAGGCATGGGGGCGATCTCTGGCGGCGGTCCTCAAAATCAATACGATCCACTCGGTGGGTGTCCTCGCATTGATGCTGCAGGAGGCGCGTATTTCGTTTGTGTCCGAGGACGTTTGTTTCTCGATCTACTTAACACTCCAATCCGCTGTCGAAAATTTGTTTGCCTCGCTCGAACTGAAAGAGTTTGTCTCGCCCCTACTTGGTTTTGTCGATACCTATCTATGGTCACAGCGATGGCAGGACCAGCCCGAGGACGAAGCCCCTTTTCCGGTTTCCATGCCGATGTCGCTTGAGCGATGGATGAGGCACTGTGAAAAACACCGCCCTGAAGATCTGGTACTACCCGATGTACCCACCATTTCGGATGCCGGCATGGAGACAATCGATCTGTTGAAATCGCGGGTCACTGAGCTATACCGTAAAAAACATTTGGATGGTTTGAAGCTTAGCGACGCCCTTCAGATGACCGGCGTGACAACGCTTCTAAAAGAAGTTGAGCCCACTTGGAACCAGATTAGAAACGGTGAGATCGAGCAGCCCATCTCGAGGATTGGACGTCATCGTCAGTGATGAGTTTATTGATGTTCAGCGCATGCCAGAACGACGGCCGTTTCGAATCCTAAGGACATACCCAATTGGTCAGCAACCTGCTGACCAATTTGCGCAGCAGGCTGCTGCACAAATTGCCGCAGCGACGAAATTCCCTAGGACCTCGACGCCCGCGAGCTAACCGACTGTCGCATGTGGGCTCCCGTCGTTCCGACGTAGTGTATGCGGCTTGCCCATGCACCCCATTGAAATGTTTGATGTTTACCTGCCAATGGTCTTGGGACGAATCCCTGCCGACCCCAAAGCATGATGCCCAATTGGTGCAGCGAACCGCTGCAAGTGCGACCTTTTCCGTGGGGCAGCGGTCTAGGAGACATTTTTCCAGCTACTTGGCGCTTCAATTGTCCAACAGCCCGTTGGACAATTGTCCGGCAGCCTGCTGACGCGACTACCGAATTAGTCAACGGCTGCTAACCAATTCGGCAGCATTATGCTGAATCATGGGGCGTTCTTGAGCAACGCATGACCATCTCCGTCGATCCGGTAGCGCATGGACACGTACGAGCGCGGATCGATCCTCCATAACAATACCAATCCCGTCGTGAAGCCATACCTTTCAGAGGATTTTCCGCTCAGAGGTGCCCGTCAAAATCCGCTCAGTCCATAGCGAATTCGCGCCAGATCAGAAATTTTTGGCCACCTATGGGTGACCATCACCTGATGAACGACAATTGGCGTTGTCACGTAAAACAGCGTGAAATTCAACCGGAAGCGCCCCTTTTACCGAAACGACGGCATAGTTATTGAATGCAGAAACGCGCCCGCAGTTAAAAGATACTTCAATTTCATGTTGCGAGACCCATCTGGCCTTAAGCCCGACAAAGTCATAACCATTCAAAAAGCACTGCAAATTTCCCTTGGGAAATTCGGAATCAGACGCTGACGCAACACAAACATCCATGTTGATGACGCCCGAATTATTAAATTCTTGTGAACGGACATCTATCTTGAAAGCGCCGTTTTTCATCTCGGCCACACTTTCCTCTTTACGCGTACACGACACTAGCGCCAAGGCGATCACGAGACAGCATGTAGTTCGGATTATTGTTATAGCTGACATTTTGCCTTATACCCCGCCGGTACATTAACCGTCGCGCTTTTGTCCATGCCGTATGGTCCAACCCGTTGCGCGCGCGTGTGAGCCACCAAGGCATACCCCCCTGCAACTGCCTCCGCCGCCCCCAACGGCACTCCTATATTCGCAGAGACTGCTCCATAGGCAAAATTACCCGCATCTCCTAAAGACGCATAATCCGCACCCGGGCTACCATACATTTTTCTGAAATTCGTCCCGGAATATACCTGCGCAGCGACAGTTACAGGGTCCATGCCTGCGCCCACAACTGGGCCATAGGGAGAAAAAGTTATTTGAGAAGATGAATTTATCTTATTCGAGATAGCACGCACGTGATCGCCTACAGTAGAGCCATCGGGAAGGACGGTATCACAATCAATACAGAGTCCGTGTTCATCCGTAAATGAAACGGGATTATCGCCTGCATAAGTATAAACAGTTGCCCCTGACGCAAGTCCGTCGTAACGGAGCGCCGTTTCCCTAGACGTGATGCGGGTTAGCGCGCAGATGACGAAGACACTTTCTCCCTGTGTGGTGCGTTTTTCCCTAGAGGCGAGTTTCGGCCGTGCGCGTCGCGCACGCAAGAGGCCGTAGCGTGATGCACACCCCGGTTAGAGGTCGGTTTCGTCGTCGTCCATGTCCCGCTCGACGCGGGCTAATTTGGCCGGATGCGTGGCGGCGTGGATCTGTTGCAGCTTGTCGATCGACACGTGCGTGTAAATCTCGGTGGTGGCCACGCTGGCATGCCCGAGCAACGCCTGGATGTAACGGATATCCGCGCCGTTCTCCAGCATGTGCGTGGCGCAGGCATGCCTAAACAAGTGCGTGGCACCGGGCTTGTGGATGCCGGCGAAGCCCATGTAGCGCTTCACCTTGTCGTGCAGGTATTCGGGTGTGATCGGCTCGCCGTAGTCGGTGATAAATACTTTTTCCGTGTCGCCCGCTAACAGCGCAGGCCGCGCCTCATGCAGGTATTTCACCACCCATGCCGCCGCGCGCTCACCCAGCGGCACGACGCGATCCTGACGGCCTTTGCCTTCGCGCACGAAGACCAAGCGGCGACTAAGGTCGATGTCGTACAGAGCCAGCGCGGGTAACTCCATGCGACGCAGACCGGTGGAGTAAAGCAGCTCCAACATTGCTCGATCGCGCACGCCCTGTACATTCGTCGGCTCCGCTTCGCGCAGGATGGCTTCGATCTCTTCCACCGCCAGGAGCGTGCGTGGCAACCGCTTGGGCTGCTTGGGCAACAGCAGTTCAGAGGCGGGGTTGTAGAGGATGTGGTTTTCGCGAGCCATCCACTTAAAAAACGCTTTCAGCGGGGCGATGTAGCCCATTTGACTGCCCAGCGTCAGCGGCTCGCCATTGGCCTTACGGTAGTAAAACAAGCTCTTTTGGTAGCGTTCCAGCATCGGCTTGGTAACCGCGCGCGGATCGTCCAGATGCCGCTCGGCGCACCACGCGATGAAGCGACGTAGCGCGATGCGACGTGCGCGCACGGTATCGGTGCTAAAACCATGCGTAAGCAACCATTCGAAGTGCGCGTGCATATACCGCGTCAGCGGATGATCGGCATGCGGATCGACGACGACACCACCTCGACCCGGAGGCTTGATCGCCCTGGGCTTCATGTATTTGACACGCTGACCTTTGCGCGCCATATCAGGCCACGCGCGAGGGGTACGACGTGACCGGCGCTGTACCGTTAACGTGCATGTTGCGCGCATTGATCGCCGGATTCAGCGCAGCCGTTGGCGTGCTTGCGTTCGCGGCATTTTCCACGCTCCGCGCAGTGGCCGCGTTGACGCCGTGAGCGGGCCGCGATGGCCCCGCGTTCGTGGCTTCGCTACCCCGCGAGGTGGTCATCGTAGTCGCATCGATCAGACCAGAGAGATATGGCGCAGCACCGCCGTCGCCGTCATACAGCAGTTCATAGACGAAGCTTTGCCCGCGCTGGCCGCGATGGACCAGCAGGTATTCCATCGCCACCAGGCGATCTAGGTGGATGCGCAGCTGCGTGTCGCCCCATGCCGTCGCTTCGCGCACGTCACGCCGGCTGAAGCGCACCTCGCTGCGCGGGAGGGCATCGGTCTGCATGCGCGCGGCCACCATCGCGCACAGCGCACGCAGCAGGTTACGCGTCTGCGGCGGCAGCTCATCGAGGCTGCGGCCCAGCATGTCGTGCGCAAGCGCATTGGCCTGTGCGATATCGGCTGGTGTCACTTCGATGTACTCGATGCTCTTGCCGCGATGCATCGTCTGTTTGATCGGCCGCTGGTACTGATGCAGTAGTGCGATCGTGTCGATCAGTGTGAGGTACTTTTCGTGATCGCGACGCGTGCGCGTGCGATCGTCTAGGAAGGTCAGTTGATCCGCGTAGGGATTGACCACGGCCAACGAGCGCAGCAAGCGTTGCGCATTCTGTTGCCGTGCGCAGAGGTAATCGCGTTCCTCACGCGCTCTAAGCCCTTCCAGCGTGCGCTTGGCGCGTTGCCGGCGATGGATCGCCTGCGTTTGTTCGCGACCTTCATCGACGCTGAGCACCAAGCAGCGATTCAACAGCTCTTCGTCGATCTCGATCGCCGTGGTGGTCAGGAAGATCATCACCGGACCTTCTACGCGGTATTCCTGTGTGACCAAGTTACCCGTCGCCGGATCTTTGCCGGTGCTGGCAATCGTCAGCTCGCCTTCCGATTGCAAGAGCTTCAAGGCATACGCGGCGCGGCGCACACCTTCTTCTTCGGCGATGGCCAGGATCTTATGCTTAAGTTGATTCTGGCCAAGGTAATACAGGCTCTGCCCCGTCATCGCCGAGTAACGGATGCGTTCTTCCTCCGGCATGAAGGCCAACACCGCTTCCATCAGTGCCGATTTACCAGCGGCCGACGTGCTTTGCACCACCACCGCCAACGGCGCGGCCAGCTTGCGCGACACTGCCGCTAAGTAACCGATCAGCTTATTTGTGCGCTCGCCCACGACGCCGCACGTGTCGAAGTCTTCTAGGATGTCATCGAGCAGCGTGGGCGAACGCAGTAATGCGAGGGCGGTGTCGCGATCGTCATCGTTGATTGCCACCGCTGCCGGTGCAGCGGGTTCCAGCGTCTTTTTGATCTGCGCATCCTGCACGGTTTCCAGATGCAACAACACGCGGCCCAGATCGGCCTGCATCACACCTTCGGCCAGACCCAGCGCGACGGCGGCCTGCGTGGCGTAACTGGTGCGTGCGCGTGCGGCATACAGGTCCAGCGTATCGACGTAAAACGACTCGCCGCGCGAGACCAGCAGATTGATCTTCAAGATATCCGGGCTGAGATTGCGCGCTAAGCCGCGCACGCGATAACGACGTTCGCCCAGCGTGAGGACGATTTCCGTCTCGCTGACCTGCGCGGCGATCGGTGGCCCTACCGGCGGCAGCGGTGACGCCGGCATGGCCTGAGGCCACCCAGACGCCGGCTCGGGTATCGATGCGATAGCCGGTGCGTCGTCGATCACATCATCGATCAGAGCAGCAGCTAAAGAAGGTTCTTCCGACACCTGCAACGGTTCGTGCGCGATCACCGTTGCCTCGATGTTTGGACGCTCCGGTGCCTGTCCTTCGCCCAGCCAAACCGCTTTTCGGATCACAAGCCCTAACGCTTTCGCTGCCGGCTGCACATGCAGCGCGTAAGCGTTGGCGTCCATCCCTTTCGGGAAGTGGATGCGATAGCACGCGATGCCATTGGCCATCAGCTGCTTGGCTAATTTTTCGGCGGCCGCGTCACCGGCGGCATCACGATCGTAGGCGATCAGCACGCGCTCCGTGCCATGCTGTTGGAAGGCGGCTAAGTGATCAGCGGTAAAACCTTCGACGCCATACGCAGCGGTCACGTTGCGATAACCGGCACACCAGAAGGTCATCGCATCGATCAGCGCTTCGCACAGGATGATTTCCGGACTCGATTGCACCGCCTCGATATTCCACAAGCCGCGATGCGGTCCCGGTAAGTACAGATGCAACGGCGTGCCGGCACGCAGGCTTGGTGTGATCTTGCGACCGTAGATTTCGGTGATATCGCCGTGTTCGTCCATCACGGGCACGACCAGCGAGCCGTTGAAGTGTTCGTGGCCCGAGTCGCGCACAAGCCCTAACGTCTGCAGACGTGTGCGGATTTCCGCACCGGCCTTGCGGGTTTTATCGGGCAGACGCAGGCCCAGCGTGCGATTGGCAAAGCCCAGTCGGAAGCGCTCGATCAGCTCCGGATGGTTCAGGCCGCGCGATTGCAGATACACGAGTGCTTCGGGGCTTTGCTTCAACGTGTCGTGGTAGTAATCGATCACCTGACGCAGCAGCACCTTGTTGTCCGCATCCGCATCAACCGGTGCGGGAAGCTTCGTCACGCGGGAGTGCTGCGCGCTTTTCCCCGTGCTCACCACCGGCAAGCCTTCGCGCAACAGCTCCACCGCATGACGGAAGCTCACGCCTTCGTTTTTCATCACCCAGTCGATCGCCGTGCCACCGGTTTGGCACGCACCCAGGCAGTGCCACAGGTTCTTCGCAGGTGACACGAGCAGCGAGGGCGTCTTGTCGTCGTGGAACGGGCAGCGGCCGATCCAGTCCGTGCCCTGCTTGGTCAACGTGACGCCACGCGCTTCGACCAGGCGCTGCACCGATACCTCGGCCTTCAACCGGTCCAGTTCGCTCTCGGGGATGCGGGCCATAAATTCGGTCTCCGGCCAAAAACCTGTCAAGGGGGTTTTGTAAAAAATAACTGGGCAAGAAGATACTACTTTAGGTAGTATTTGCAACCACAGTGCGTCCGATGAGGTTTTACGGTTATGGCCACCTTTCCATCAGTGATCTCTACCGTGGCCCTCAGCAAGGAAGAGCACGCGTTCTTTGTGCAGCTTGGCAACCGCATCGCACAGCTACGCAAGGAACAAGACATCACCCAGGTGCAGCTCGCGGAGCTGCTGGGCGTATCGCAGCAGACCATCACGGCCTACGAGGTGGGACGGCGACGCATCCAGGTGTCGGCCCTTCCAGTGATCGCCAGGGCGTTGCACGTGTCGATTGAGGAGCTGATCGGTAACGACGCCAGGCGCAACAGCAAGCGCGGCCCAGCATCGCGGTTACAGCAGCAGCTAGATCAGATCAGCCAGTTGCCACGCGCTCAGCAGAAGTTCGTGAGCCAGATGCTCGATACGGTGTTGCAGCAAGCCAGTCGTTAAGCGACTAAAGAAGAACGATTCGGCCTCGACGCCGACCGCATAGCACCTGCCTCACAGGCTGCGGTAGCAGCCTGTGAGGCAGGTGCTTTTTTATTTCTATAACTATTTAGCTAGCTAAAAACGCCAAGGGGTCTCGGGGCAACGCCCTGAGCAAGATGGGAGCGCGGCAAAGGGAGTGCAACGACTGGCGACGCGCGGTTGGTTTATCCCCCGCGCACGCAGCGGGGGTATAACAAACCCATACCCTGTCCAGAGATGTGCAAGGTCTTTGCTGCATCGATACACGGTCGCACGCACGGTGTTGCAAACGCCCCGACACATGCCTCCGCAGCAGGAGTACGCGTGTACTTCACCGGCGATCTGCCTATCCTGCATTAGCCCACGCCTTTCCAAAATTCTTACTCGCGAGTAAGGGTTTCCACTTTTTGGCCGGGATGAACAACTCCTCACGTTTATCCTGACAGACGTTTCTTGGACGCGTCCAAGGGATCGCCAGTACTAGACCAAGCCGCCCCAAAGCCTTGGTCATGACCAAGGCTTCCCGGCCTTGGGCGGTGATGAAGAACTCCTAAATTTTGTCATGACAAACTTTTGTTCCGAACCAAATGATTCCGGCCTGCGTGGGATGAAGAACTCCAATTTTCTTGGACATGTCCAAGGATTCGCCAACAAGAAGGCTGCCCTCGCAGGCGGCCTTTGCTTTGGTAAGGTTTTGGACAACCTCAGCGCTGGTCGGCGACTTTGCGCTTTTCATGCGCGATACGCGCTGCTTCGATTTGGGCTGCCACAGCTTCATCGTTCGTCAGCTCACCACGGATAACGCGCTCCTGGATCGCCAACGCATCGGGCGTCGGCACCCAACCTTCAAGGGCAACGATCGCATTGGCGCTTCTGTAGGCCGCTCTTATCTGATCTTGCTTATCCATATCGTGCCTCACCGGGCTTTGTTAGCGTGGACGCATTTGATGAATAAACACAGCGCTCTTATCGACTATCGAACCTACGGGTTTTTTCTCAAATCCCAACCGCACTGCTGACACTTCTTTCGAATAAAACCGCCGCGAATTTTCATACCAGCAATGGTGCCCTGATAGGTTACGGGCGTACCGCAATTAGGACAAACAATCTTGTTGAGAAAGAAGGGAGCGCCTCCCACTACCGCAAAAAATGGAAGCATGAACCACATAGAGGCGTACAAGAACAATATGCCGAATAAAAAGCCAAGCGACATAATGCAAGCCCAAGCGATCAGGTTCTTTTGATACGTTGTAAGAGCCTCAAATTTCTTCATGTGACACCGAGAGTTGTGTAGTTAGTGGCAATTTGGCTTGTATGGATGGAGATGCTCATAAAGCGCACCTCCTAGCAAATTGCCAATGTCGTTGAGACCGAAAGCCCATGTTTTTGAGGCGCTAACAGCAAAGCCCTCTTCTGCAGCAGGACCGATAACAAAGCCCACCGGCTTTCCGCCCGCAAACATCACTTCACCGCCAACTCCCGGCACCGCGCCCTCCGCATTTACGGTGACTCCCTGAATATCGCTTTCATTTCCTTTTACTAAGCCGCCCTCAATACCAGCACCCATCAATTGACCGCCGCCACCGCCGACCGTGCCGTAAACACCCGCATCTACATAAGGAAATGTTGTCGATGCCGTCAGATAGACGCCACCAGCGCCTTCACCTCCGATGCCCATATAGGCACCGCCACCACCCTGTAGTACCAAGTTAATCAACCCGGAAGGATCAATCCGATCCAACGGATCGCCGCCGACATAGGCATAGATAGTTGCCCCTGACGCGAGTTCGTCGTACGGGAGGTCGGTTTCCCTAGGCGTGGTGCGGGTTAGCGAGCGGATGACGAAGACACCTTCTCCCTGTTTGGTGCGATTTTTCCTTAGACGCGAGTTTCCGTGGCGCGGCGCACGCGCGCAAGTGACGGTGCAACAGGCTGGGCAAAATTGCGACTGTCGCAATTTTGGTCGGCGCGATGGGTTCAGCGGACGGGCTCCTCGTCCGTCACCACCCGCTCGGTGCGGGTCAGCTTCGCCGGGTGCGTGGCCGCGTGGATCTGCTGCAGCTTGTCGATCGAGACGTGGGTGTAGATCTCCGTCGTCGCCACGCTGGCGTGGCCGAGCAGCGCTTGGATGTAGCGGATGTCCGCCCCGTTCTCCAGCATGTGCGTCGCGCAGGCGTGCCGCAGCAGATGCGTCGCACCGGGCCGGTGGATGCCGGCAAATTCCATGTAACGCTTCACCTTGTCGGCCAGATATTCGGGGGTGATCGCCTCGCCGTAGTCGCTGATAAACAGCGCCTCGGTGTCGGCGGCCATCAGCGCGGGCCGACCCTCGACCAGGTACTTGGTCACCCATGCCACCGCGCGATCGCCCAGCGGCACGACCCGATCCTTGCGCCCCTTCCCTTCGCGCACGAAGACCAGGCGGCGGCGAAGGTCGACGTCGTAGAGCGCCAGGTGCGGCACCTCCATACGCCGCAAGCCGGTGGAGTACAGCAGTTCCAGCATCGCTCGATCGCGCAGGCCCGGCGCTGTGATCGGCTCGGCCTCGCGCAAGATCGCCTCGACATCCTCCACCGACAGCAGCGTGCGAGGCAAGCGTTTGGGCTGCTTGGGCAGCACCAGTTCGGACGCGGGGTTGTAGAGGATGTGGTTCTCTCGGGCCAGCCACTTAAAAAAGGTCTTCAGTGGCGCGAGGCAACCGTGCTGGCTGCCCAGCGTCAACGGCTGACCATCCGGCTTGCGGTAGTAGTACAGACTCTTCTGATACCGCTCCAGCATCGGCTTGGTGATCGTGCGCGGATCATCCAGATGCCGCTCGTCGCACCATGCGATGAAGCGGCGCAGCGCGATGCGTCGCGCCCGCACGGTATCCGCGCTGTAGGCATGCGTGAGCATCCATTCGAAGTGGGCATGCATGTATCGCGTCAGCGGATGCGCGGCGAGGCGATCGACGTGCACGGTGGCCGGCTTGGGCGGCTTCACCGCCCTCGGCGTGATGTATTTAACGCGCTGACCCTTGCGCGGCATGTCAGGCGACTAAAGAAGAGTACGACGGCAACGTCGACGACGTGCCTAGGGTGTGCGTTGGCCGTGGCGGGATCGACGGAGGCGCAGCAGGCGTTGCCACGCTTGGGTTAGCCGGCGTTTCCACCGACCGTGAAGCGGCCGCGTTGATGCCGCGAGCCGGCCGCGATGACCCCGCGTTCTCGCTCTCGGACCCCCGCGAAGTGGCCATCGTAGCCACATCGATCAAGCCCGACAGGTACGGCGCTGCACCGCCGTCGCCGTCATACAGTAGCTCGTACACGAAGCTCTGCCCGCGACTGCCGCGATGGACCAGGAGGTATTCCATCGCCACCAGTCGTTCCAGATGCACTCGCAACTGCGTGTCGCCCCACGACGTGGTGTCACGCACCTCGCGCCGGCTAAAGCGTACGTCGCTGCGTGGCAGCGCCTCGGCTTGCATCCGCGTGGCCACCATCGCGCACAGCGCACGCAACAGACCGCGCGTCTGGGGTGGCAGCTCGTCCAGGCTGCGCCCGAGCATGTCGTGCGCGAGCGCATTGGCCTGCGCGATGTCGGCCAGCGTCACCTCGACGTACTCGATCTCCTTGCCGCGATGCGCCGTGTGTTTGATCGGTCGCTGGTACTGATGCAGCAGTGCGATCGTGTCGATCAGCGTGAGGTACTTTTCATGATCGCGTCGCGTGCGGGTGCGATCGTCCATAAAGGTCAGTTGATCGGCGTACGGATTGACCACGACCAGTGGGCGCAACAACCGCTGTGCATTCTGCTGGCGTGTGCACAGGTGCTCGCGTTCTTCGCGGGCCAAGAGGCCATCGAGCGTGCGCCGGGTGCGCTGCCGGCGATGGATCGCCTGCGTCTGTTCGCGCCCTTCGTCCACGCTGAGCACGAGGCAGCGGTTCAACAGTTCTTCGTCGATCTCGATGGCGGTGGTGGTCAGGAAGATCATCACCGGACCTTCCACGCGATACTCCTGCGTGACCAGATTGCCGGTCACCGGATCTTTGCCGGTGCTGGCAATCGTCAGCTCGCCCTCGGACTGCAACAGCTTCAAGGCGTACGCCGCCCGGCGCACGCCCTCCTCCTCAGCGATCGCCAGGATCTTGTGC
>Ga0302234_10002102_pt1 | contig 13070 bp, 9 predicted proteins | sample II_Palsa_N3_2_FD_193576 | JGI IMG/M metagenome (GOLD analysis project Ga0302234, IMG submission 193576) | Peat permafrost microbial communities from Stordalen Mire near Abisko, Sweden - II_Palsa_N3_2 | ecosystem: Environmental > Terrestrial > Soil > Palsa > Peat permafrost | place: Sweden... | reverse complement strand
CACCGAGGACATGTTGATGATGCTGCCGCCGCCGCGCTCGACCATGCCCGGCAGCAGCGCCTTGCAGAGATAAAACATGGAGTCGACGTTGACCTGAAAAGAACGCCGCCAGTCGCCATCCGAGGTGTCGAGAATGTTGCCCTGGTGCACGTAGCCAGCGCAGTTAAAGAGCACATTCACCGCGCCGGCCTCATAGACACACTCGGCGATGGCTTTCGGGTCGGTCACATCCAGCCGGCGCAGTTCCACATGGGGCGCCTCGGCCGCGAGGCTCGCGAGCGGCGCCTCGTTGATGTCGGTGGCGATGACGGCCGCCCCTTCGCGCGCAAAGGCGATGGCCGTTTCACGGCCGATGCCCTGGGCTGCCGCGGTGATGAGGCAGCGTTTGCCGGTGAGCCTGCCGCTCATGGGGCGACCTCGCACCACGCGGCGCCACCGGGGTAGGCGAAGCGCGTGAGCGATTCCGGCGCCATTTCCGCCGAGAATCCGGGCGCAGTGGGGGCGAGATAGCGGCCGTGGCGGATTCGAACCGGGTCCACGAAGTGCTCGTGCAGGTGATCCACATATTCGATGGCACGGTCCTCGATGCTGCCGCTGATGGTCACATAGTCGGCCATGGCGAGGTGCTGCACCAGTTCGCACAATCCTACGCCGCCGGCGTGCGGATAGACGCGCACACCGAACTTGGCCGCCATCAGCAGGATGGCCAGGTTCTCGTTGACCCCACCCACACGCGCCGCATCGATCTGGATCAGGTCCACGGCCCGGGCCTGGAACAGCTGCTTGAACATGACGCGATTGTGGGTGTGTTCGCCCGTCGATACGGGCATCGGTGCGATGCCGCGGCGAATGGCAGCATGCCCCAGCACATCGTCGGGGCTGGTGGGCTCCTCGATCCAGGCGATGTTGAAGGATTGCAGTTCCCGCAGCCACGCGATGGCCGCATCCACGTCCCAGCGCTGATTGGCATCGATGGCCAGTCCGTGCTTGGGTCCAATGGCTTCTCGCGCGATACGGCAGCGGCGCACATCGTCTTCGAGGCGCTGACCAACCTTGATCTTGATGGTGTGAAAGCCATCGGCGATGGCCACTCGCGAGAGGCGCGCGAGTTTCTCATCCGAATAGCCGAGCCACCCCGGCGATGTCGTGTAGGCGGGATAACCGTGCTCAAGCAGCCTTTCGCTGCGCTGCTGCCGCCCAGGGTACGCCGCGCGCAGGATCTCCAGCGCCTCGGCCGGTGAGAGCGCATCGCTGATGTAGCGGAAATCGATCAGCTCCACGATCTGCTCGGGACTCATCCCGGCAATCAGCTGCCAGACGGGCTTGCCCGCAACACGCGCCGCCATGTCCCAGGCGGCGTTGATGACCGCGCCGATGGCCATGTGCATCACACCCTTCTCCGGGCCGAGCCAGCGCAGCTGCGAGTCGGCCGTGAGACTGCGCGCGAAGGCCCCCAGATCCGCCAGCACATCTTCCACACGCCGGCCTACCACCAGGTGCCGAAGCGCGCCGAAGGCTGCGGTCTGCACATCATTGCCGCGCCCGATCGTGAACACGAAGCCGTGACCGGTGAGTCCTCCGGGCGCATCGGTGCGCAGGATGAGATAGGCCGCCGAGTAATCCGGATCGGGATTCATGGCGTCCGAGCCGTCGAGCTCGCGCGAGGTCGGAAAACGGATATCGTGCGCTTCCAGCGCGGTGATCAGCGACACACGCCACTCCTTCCGTCGATCGCATTCAATCGACACCACCGAGCCGATAAAACCGCCGCGCATTATCGGCGAACACGGCCTGCTCCATCCCAGGCTCGTGCCGGCGCACCAGTGTCATCGCCATGTCCAGCCACTCTTGGTAACTGGCACACAGCGTTAGCACCGGCCAATCGCTGCCCCAGAACACCCGTTCTGGTCCGAAGCAGGCAAAGATATGCGCCACGAAGGGATCCAGTACGCCGGTGTCCGATCCTGGCGCCGCCTCGGTCAGCAAACCCGAGAGTTTGCAGCAGATCGAAGTCTCGCGCCCCAGCCGTTCGAGTTCCAATGCCCAAGTCTCGAAGGTCGGCCCCTGCACGCCACCGGCAATGTCGGGTTTGCCGGCATGATCGAGCACCGCGCGCAGGTTGGGATGTTTGTGCAATCGAAGCCGCAGCTGCTCGAGATGGCGCGGCGTCACCAGCGCATCGAAGGTCATATCCGCCGCGATCAGCGCCTCGAAAGCCGGATCGAGCGATTCCCGAGCGAGCCATTGGGGATCAGCAATGTCCTGGATCATCGGGCGAAAGCCCTTGAGGACTCCCCCGCCCTCTTCCACCAACCGGGCGATGCGTCCGCCCACAGCGGCCGCCTCGAAGTCGACCCAGCCCACGATGCCGGCGATGGAAGCATGCCGCTGTGCCAGCGCGGTCAGGTAACACGTCTCGGCCTCGGTCGCGGCCGCCTGCACCAGCACCGTGGAGGCGATGCCGCAGGATTTGAGTTGCTCCGCCAGGTCTGCCGGCGCGAAGTCCCGATACAGCGGACCGAGTCTCGGGGTCAGCCAATCGTAATCACCTCGATCGAGGCGCCAGTAGTGCTGGTGGGCGTCGATGAGATTCATGGTGTGCTGGATCGGGCGCTCATTCGGGCGGATGATCGCGCATTATGGCAACCGCTGCTGGCGCCTCATTCTCCGACGATGACTTCCAACTGCTCGATGCGTGGCTGCTGAAGCGCGGCAAAGCCATCTGCGAGATTGTCACGCTGGAGGGATTTCTCACCGCGATAGTCATCGGGCCGACTACCATTTCGCCCATGTTGTGGCTGCCGAAGGTCTGGGGGAAGGGCAAGCCGCAATTCAAGGATGTCGAGGATCTCAATCGCTTTGTGGCCCTGGTGATGGGCTTGTATAACGAGATCGCGGTGTGCTTCTCGCAGGATCCGGAATCCTTCGAACCCTCATTCTACGAGAGCCCGTTGAATGACAAGAAGATCATCATCGTCGATGAATGGTGCGACGGCTTTGTCAAAGGCATGCGGATGGATCCGGACGGCTGGAAGCCCCTGAAGCGCGAACAGCCGGCACTTCTGAAGCCTATCGAGCTCTTCGGCACCCGCGCTGGATGGCGGAAACTGGAGGCCGGCGGCGAAGCGGCCATGCACGCCACCTGGTCGGTGCGCATCGCACCGGCGGTCCGGGCGATCCACGCCTACTGGCTACCGTATCGGCGCGCCGCGCAGCCGATGCCGGGAAATGCGGTCCGGCATTGACGCTCAGCCCGCCGTAAACGACCGTTTTGGATCAAACAGATAGTTTTTGTGCATTGACCCATCTATCCATATTTTGATAAATCTCCCTCAAGCCGCGTCAGCGCAGGAGGGCATCGTGCGAAGAATCGTAGACCGATCTCTCGCGGTATTGCTAATAATCGCAGGCGGTGGCGGTCACGCCGCTGGCGCAATCGCGACCTACCACGACCAGCCGATTGCACTGCTGTCGGCGCTGTGTGTAAGCGTATTAGGAATATTAATCGGTGCGCTCAATCTTTTGCGCACTGCCCGCCCAAATGATCGCGCCCTGGCATGGTTGGCAGTCGGCGCAACGGCGGCCTGGCTCATCATCAGCGTGATCCTTGGCTTCCTGATTGGAAACTTGCTTGATCCGCGCGTAATCGGTTTCGTCCTGATTACGGCTGGACTGATCTATTTCGGCCTGACTACGGCGCTTCCGTCCGGGACTCTGTTAGGGCGTCGGCGCACCGGCCAGCAGCAGTCCCGCGTTGCGTAACGAGTCCCACAGCGCCGGCGGTATCGGTATCCGCAGCCGTGCGATGGCGCTTTGCACTTCCGCGGCGGTACGCATGCCCACTACCACGCTGACCACGGCCGGATGCGCCAGCACGAACTGCAGCGCCGCAGCGCCCACATCGACACCGTGGCGGGCGCAGAGGCGGTAGATACTCTGGGCGCGCGCCAGCGTTGCCGCATCGACGGGCGCGTAGTTGTAGGTGGTGCCTGGAGCGATCGGATCCGCGAGCAGCCCCGAATTGAACGCGCCGCCGATGATGATGGCCGCGCCGTGGCGCTGCGCCTGCGCCATGACCGTGTGCAGGCTCGATTGCTCGAGCAGCGTGTAGCGGCCGGCCAGGAGAATGCAGTCCAGCTGACAGCGTTGCATCATCTCCAGGCACACCGCGCTCTCGTTGACGCCGATGCCGATGGCCTGGCAGCCGCCCGCCTCCTTGATCTGCTGCAGCGCCGGCAGCCCCTCATCGAGCACCTGCTGCAATGTGGCGGCGTGCTGTGCGCCATGCGTTTCGGCGCCGATGTCGTGCAGCAGCAGCACATCGACCCGATTCCGACCCAGTCGTTTCAGGCTCTCATCGAAGGAGTGCAGCACCGCATCGCGCGAATAGTCGAACACCGCGCGATAGCCGTTCACAAGGTAGCCTTCAGTCGGCGTGCGCCCGGGATCGGCCACGATCAGGCGGCCGACCTTGGTCGAGATCTTCACGCTCTGCGGCGGCAGCTGGGACAGCGCTTGCCCTAAGCGTCGCTCGCTGAGCCCGTAGCCATATAAAGGCGCGGTGTCGAAGTAGCGGATGCCGGCGGCGAGTGCGGCAGCGATGGCGCCCTCGGCCGATTCATCGCTGACGCGTGCAAACAGATTGCCCAGCGGCGCGGTGCCCATTCCGAGCTTGGGAGAAGGCAGGAAGCCTGCGACAGGCGCTCGCGAGGGGTGGTCGGGGTGCATGTTCTGTATCGACGCTGGGCTACTTTATACTGCTTTCCCGCCTGCCAGACGCCCACCCATGCAACGCCTTGTCTACGCCCTGGACCTGAAAGACGATCCGGCGCTGATCGCCGACTACGAAGCCTGGCATCGTGCCGACAAAATCTGGTCGTCGGTGGTCGACTCGCTGAAGGCTTCCGGGATCGATGAACTCGAGATCTATCGCACGGGCAATCGATTGTTCCTGATCATCGAGGCGCCGGATGATTTCATGCCTGCGGCCAAAGCGCGCGCCGATGCAGCCAATGTGGAGGTGCAGGCCTGGGAGAAACTGATGTGGATGTTCCAGCAGCCCTTGCCATGGGCGGCGCCCGGTCAGAAATGGATATTGATGCGGCGGATTTTTGCGCTGACCGACCTCAGGCGCGCCGGCGGCGTTTGAGCCTATAGCGCCGGGGGCACCGGGTGCGCCGATGGCGCGGATTTCTGGGCCTGGCGCGCTTCGCGCTGCGTCTCGAGAATCTCGTACCAGATGGCATTGAGCACGCCGAAGGTCAGTGCCAGGCCCAGCCCCAGGATCCAGCTGAAATACCACATCAGTAAAGATCCCCCTGCTTGCGGATGTGCTCGAGAGTGACGCTGCCGCGCATGACGCCGAACACCCAGCTGGTGTAGGCGATGATCAGCGGCAAAAACACGCAGGTGACTACCAGCATGATGAACAAAGTCTTGGCGCTGCTGGAGGCATCCCAGATGGTGAGCCCCTGGCTCGGATCGCTGGATGAGGGCATCAGAAACGGAAACAGCGCGAAGCCTGCCGTGAGCACTGTGCCGGCCTGCGTCAGCGCACTGGCCAGGAAGGCAAGCCCCGGCCGACCCACACTGAGCAGCAGCGCGGCCAGTGCCGCGCCGATGAGTGCCCCGATCGGCGCCAGCCACAGCACGCTATGCTCACGATAATTATCGAGCCAGGCGCCCGGCGAGACCGCGACCTGTTTCAGGAGCGGATTGGAGGGCCCGAGCGGGTCGGCGCCGCCGGTGATGTGATGACCCGGCAGCGAGGTTGCCACCCACGCACCGGCGGCGATAAAGGCGATGACGTAAACCACGGCCGCCAGGCGCGCAAATTTGACGGCGCGCGCGGCCATGGGCTCACCTGTTTTCAGTGCTGCGTAGGTGCAGCCGTGCAACACCAACATGGAGAGACTCACCACACCGGTGAGCAGCGCGAAGGGCTGCAGCAGGTTGAAGAAGCCGCCCGTGTAGGTCGGGCGCATCATGGCATCGAAGTGATAGGGCACACCCAGGAAGAGATTGCCGAAGGCCACGCCGAACAGCAGCGCCGGCACCGCGCCGGCGAAGGTCAGTGCCGCATCCCACACATCGCGCCAGCGCGGATCAGCGATCTTGCCGCGGAAATTAAATCCCACCGGCCGCACGATGAAGGCAAGCAGGATCAGGAACATGGCCAGATACAGGTTCGAGAAGGAGGCCGCGTACAGCAGCGGCCAAGCCGCGAACACCGCTCCGCCGCCGAGGATGAACCAGACCTGGTTGCCCTCCCACACCGGTTCGATGCACTCGAGCAGCGCGCGCCGCTCCTCATCATTGCGGCCGACAAAACGAAATGTGGCGCCCACGCCTAAGTCGAAGCCATCCATGATCGCAAAGCCGATCAGCAGCGCGCCCAGCAGTGCCCACCAGATCACTCGCAGCGTGTCGTAGTCAGGCATGGGGACCCTCCGCCGCTGGTGCCCGCACGGGGCTGAGTGGGTCCTGCCAATAGCCAAAGCCATCGGGCCCGCGCCGCACGGTGCGCACCATGAGATAAATCTCGACCACGGCGAGCGCGGTGTAGAAGATCACGAAGCCGGCCAGCGAGGCGATGACATTGCCGATGGGCGCGCGCGAGACGCCGAGGAAGGTGGGCAGCACGCCATCGATGGCCCAGGGCTGGCGGCCGTATTCGGCCACGATCCACCCCAGCTCAGCCGCGATCCAGGGCAGCGGCAGGCTGAAAAACGCAATGCGCAGGAACCAGTGACTGCGCTCGAAGCGATGGCGCGTGCCGAGATAGAACGCGGTCGCAAACAGCAGGATGAAGAACAGGCCCAGTCCCACCATGATGCGGAAGCACCAGAAGATCACCGGCACATTGGGCACTGTCGACCAGGCCGCGAGTTCGATCTGTGCATCGGTGGCGTCGGCGGGATTGTTGACGTAGCGCAGCAACAGCAAGCCGTAGCCCAGATCCGCCTGGTGCGCCGTGAACTGCGTGCGGGCGGCCTCATCGGCACCGTTGGCGCGCAAGGCCTGCAAGGCGGCGTGCGCCTGCATGCCGCTCCGAATGCGTGTGCGCGCCACCGCCACCAGATCCTCGATGCCCGCGACCGGGCTGTCGATGGAGCGCGTCGCGATCAGACCCAGCAGCCACGGCAGTTTGATGGCGGCATGGGTGGTACGCGTCGCCACATCCGGCAGGCCGAACACCGTGAAATCCGCCGGCGGCTTCTCGGTGTGCCATTCGGCCTCGATGGCCGCCACCTTCATCTTCTGGTTTTCGCTGGCGAGGTACCCGGACTCATCGCCGAGCACCACCACCGAGAGCGCACAGGCGAGCCCGAAACTGGCGGCCACGGCCATCGATCGCTTGGCGACAGCCACATTACGTCCATGCAGCAGATACCAGGAGCTGATCGCGAGCACGAACACCGAGCCCACGACGTAGCCGGCGGCCGCCGTGTGCACGAACTTGGCCTGTGCCACCGGGTTGAAGAGCAAACTGCCGAAAGACACCAGCTCCATGCGCATGGTCTGGAAATTGAACTGCGCGCCCACGGGATTCTGCATCCAGGCATTGGCGATCAGGATCCAGAGTGCCGAGAGGCTCGAGCCCAGCGCCACCAGTCCGGTCACCACCAGGTGGCCGATCCTGGAGAGCCGGTCCCAGCCGAAGAAGAAGAGTCCCACGAAAGTCGACTCGAGGAAGAAGGCCATGAGGCCTTCGATCGCCAAGGGGGCACCGAAGATGTCGCCGACATAATGGGAGTAGTAGGCCCAGTTGGTGCCGAACTGGAATTCCATCGTGATGCCGGTGGCGACACCCATGGCGAAGTTGATGCCGAACAGCACGCCCCAGAACTTGGTCATGCGCTGCCAGATTTCCCGCCCGGTCATGACGTAGACCGATTCCATGATCACCAGGATCATGGAAAGCCCCAGGGTCAGCGGCACGAACAGGAAGTGGTACAGCGCAGTGAGTGCGAACTGCGCGCGCGAGAGCCCGACGACATCGAAATCAATCACCGGTGCGCTCCTGCGGACGGCTGCGCGGATCGGGCTCAGCACTGCTCTCTGGCGGCGGCACGACGCCGAGCTGGCGACTGGTGGCGGGCGCATCGATCGCGACTCGGTGCGCGCCTGAGAAGAACAGCGCCCAGAGCAATCCAAGCGCAGCGAGTTTCGCCGCCAGAATCCAGGTGAGCTCGCGCTTCATGAGCGCGCAGTATAGCGCCGCAGGGGGCGCACGGGCCCCGCGCTCCGTACGCTGCCACACATAGGAGCGTGCGCAAACGAGAACCGATCTGATTCGTATTAGTTCAGGCGCAGCCGGACACCCGCCCAGATCGCGCGCGGCGTGGCGGGCGAGACCGCGTTTTCATTGGTCCAGGTATCCGGATCGAAGCGGAAGCTGCCGTTGGGATTGAAGGTGTTGCTGGTCAGGAAGCCCGCGGTCTCGTATTGCTTGTTGAGCGCATTCACGAGTTTGGCGAACACATCGACGCGCTTGCCCAGCTGGTAGGTGCCCTGCAGATTGACCACCGCGTAGCTCGGGATCCAACCGGTGCCGGTGGGCGAGATGTAGGCGCCCTCGCCGTTGGTGCCGCCGGCCACATTGGCATTGTTTTCATCGCCATGCAGATAGGAGCCGGAGGCGATGATCAGCGTGCCGCCCACATCCCATTGCCGGTTGTGATCGTAATCGAGCACCAGTCGGCCGGTGTTGCGCGGGATCAGCGGGATCCGATCGCCCGGGCGCACCAGGATGTTGCCGTCGGCATCGGCCGTGCTGTTGGATTCCGCGCTCACCTCGAAGGCGGACTGGAAGGTGGCATCGACCAGGCTGTACGACAGGCGCCACTTCAAGCCACCCTCGGTGCCGCCCAGGGCCAGATCCAGCCCCTGGCGGCGCGTGCTGCCGACATTGTCGAAGTAGCCGGCGTTGGTGCTGGTGGCGATGAACTGGATGTCGTCGCTGTTCATGGTGCGGAACAGATCCGCGCTCCAGTTCAGTGTCTGGTCGGTGAGATTGCCGCGCAGTCCGACTTCAAAGGTGCGCGCCACCACCTGCTTGAGACCCGGGTCACTGGCGAAGTCATTGGGCAGGCCGCAGGGCTGCGCAGGGTTGGCGCAGCCAAGCTCCACCACGGTGGGCGCACGGCTGGCCTCGTTGTAGTCGGCATAGTAGGTCTGCGCCGTGGTGGGCGTGAAGGTGACCCCGAGCGCCGGGTTGGTACGCGCGAAGGTGTGATGACCGGTCAGGGGACTGGCGGTGTCGAAGCCTGCGCCAACATCGCCCACATCGGTGTCGACGCTGTAGCCGCCCAGGGTCTCGGTGTTGCTGTTGTAGCGCGCCGCGAGGTTGAAGTGCCATTGCTCGCTGGGCGAGAGCGTGTCGGTGAAGTAGACGCCGAGAATCCGGTTGCTGCCATTGAGCGAGATCACGGTCTCGTTGTTGAGCGGGTTGACCTCGTAAATCAGCGTGTGATTGGGCGCAAAGGTGCCGTATTGAAAGGTCTGCGCAAAGGTGTCATCGGAACTGCTGTAGTCGGTGCCGAGGATGGCCTGGTTCTTCCAGCCGAGCAGGTCCTCCGAATCCGTCAGCTGCAGACCAAAGCCGACACTGCGCTGCACCAGGCGCGAGACCTGGTTGGCCGCGTTGGCGCAATAGGCCAGCGAAGCGCGGTCGGTGGGCGTCACGCTGCAGTCGAAGGCTGGCCCGGTGTAGTCGCCATCCAGATAGTTGTCATTGTTGCTGCCGTTGTTGCTGCCGGTGATCAGGTGCCGGTAGTAGACATTGCCGGACAGCAGCAGGTGATCGGTCAGGAACTGCGTGCCGGTGAGATTCACGAAGTGCAGCAGATCGGCCGTGTAGTCAGGCGTGTAGCTCTGCTCGCGCCGGAAATACAGCATGCTCAAGGGCAGCGCGCCGTTGCCGAACAGGCTGGTGTCGGCGTAGGTGTAGCTTAAGTCGAGATCGGTCTTGTCGGTCTGCCAGCCGATTTTGCCGAAGCCCTGCCACACGCGCGTCGGGGAGATATCGCGCCAGCCGGTCTCATCGAAATAATTGCCGGTCACAAAGTAATCGAAGGCGCCCCACTCCCCGCCCGACTGGCCCTGGAAGGAATGCCGCCCGAAGGAGCCGCCGTAAGCCTCGAGTTCAGTGCCCGGATTGTCATGCCCGCTCTTGGTCTGCACCGACAAAGCGCCGCCGAGCGTGTTGAGGCCGAACACCGGATTGGAGCCTGAGATCAGCGAGACCGTGGAGATCGCCGATTCCGGGATCAGGTCCCAATTGACCGTGTCGCCGAAGGATTCGTTGACGCGCACGCCATCGACGTACACCGACAGACCTTCCGGCGTGCCGAGCAGGGGCGAGGCCGTGAAGCCGTGATAATTGATATCGAGCTGGAAAGGGTTGTCGGCACTCTCGCTGACGTTGACGCCGCTGAAGTTGCTGTTGAGATAGTCGGCCACATCGGTGCTCTGCTGGCGCTCGAGGTCCGCGCTGGTGGCCGTCTGTACATTGGCGGGAATCTCATTCAGCGGCAGGCCGAAACCGGGCAGCGGCGCATTGCCGATGACCAGCACCTGCGGCAGCTCCTGCACGGTGGCGAGATTGGTGGGCGCCGCGCCGGCATCCGAATCCCCGGCGCGCGCATTGACGCCGCCCAAGGCCGCGCCAATAAGCACCGCCTCGCACACTCTTTCCAGTACTGATCTTGCCCGTGACATCGGCGGGCAGTGTAGAGAGGCCATGAATCTAAGTCCCGATCGGGACGGGAGGCCGGCCCGGCGCCGGTCGGGATATTTTCCCGCTCGGTACCAGGAGATTGTCCCGCCCGCAAATAGAGCCTCCGTAACCTTATCAGGCGGTTAGCGAACCACAGGTAAGGCAACTCCTGCCGCCCGGAGCCATCCGCATGACATCGAACACGCCTGGGCCGGATGTGGCGCGCACTGCGGCCGGCGCACCAACGCTGCTGACGCGCCTGGTCGAAACCCATGCCGAGCTCTTCCGCCTGATCCGCCTGTATGGCTGGCCGGTCATCGACCTGCTGATCCGCTTCGCGCTGGCGCGCTCCTTCTTTGCCTCAGGGGTGGTCAAGCTCGCCGACTGGTCGGCGGCGCTGTACCTGGCCGCGAATGAATACCCGGTCAGCTGGATGAGCCCGGTGGCCGCGGCGTACACCGGGGTCACCATCGAAACCCTCGGTGCGGCACTGCTGCTGCTGGGCCTGCTCACGCGACCGGCGGCGCTGGCGCTGCTGATCCTCGTGATCGTGGAGCAGACGAGTTATCTCGCCCTCGATACGCAGCTCTTCACCGCGGCGCTGTTCGGCTGGTATGTCCTGCACGGGGCCGATCGCCTCTCGCTGGATGCGATGGTGGGCAGGGGACTTGCCGACAGTGCCTTGCCGCTGGCCGTCCCGATCGGACGGCTGACGGCCTGGTTGCGTATTCGCGTCACACCGATCTATCTATCGCTGCTGCGTCTGTGGCTCGGTGCCGCGTTGCTGCTGGTCAGCTTAGGCAATCCGTCGCGGCTGGCCCCGCTGGCGGCGTGGCTGCCGCTGGCGACCGCCACGACCTGGCCTGCGACTCTGGCGTGGTTCGGTGCGGTGGCGCTGTGCGCCGGGATCGCCACCCGTTACACGGCGATGGCTCTCTTCGCGCTGGGATCGACCGTGGCGATGATGCATGGCATTGCGGCCGAAGCGGTGTACCTGAATGCCACGCTGGCACTGCTCATCGTGCACGGTGCCGGTCCGCTGTCCGCCGATGCCGCCATCAGCATTCCTTTGCGGCGGCGCTACCCGCAGCTCGAGGGCAAACCGGCATTTTCGCTCGAGGGCCTGCCGCGCGTGATCATCGTTGGGGCAGGCTTCGCCGGGCTCGCCTGCGCTCTGGCGCTGCGACGCGCACGGGCTTCGGTCACCCTGATCGACAGCGGCAATCATCATCTGTTCCAGCCGCTGCTGTACCAGGTGGCCACCGCCGCGTTGTCGCCCGGCGATATCGCGGCGCCCATACGACCGATCTTTCGCGACTGCTTCAACACCCAGGTGCTGCTGGGTGAGGTCACCGGCGTCGATGTGAAACAGCAGCGCGTGCTGCTCGATGAGCAGTTCCTGCCCTACGATTACCTGGTACTCGCCACCGGCGCCACGCACAGCTACTTTGGCAAGGATGCCTGGCAACCTTTCGCGCCCGGCCTCAAACGCATCGAGGATGCCACCGAGATTCGCCGCCGCCTGCTGATGGCCTTCGAACGGGCTGAGCGCACCGATGATGACGCCGAGCGGGCGGCACTGCTGACCTTCCTGATCGTCGGCGGCGGCCCCACCGGCGTGGAGCTCGCCGGCGCGATTGCGGAGCTGGCGCGCTTCGGGATGGAGCGCGACTTTCGCAAATTCGACCCCGCCGCCGCGCGCATCATTCTGATCCAGTCCGGCGCGCGGTTGCTGCCGGCCTTCGATGCGCGGCTGTCGGCGCAGGCGCAACGTGCACTCGAACGCTTAAGGGTAGAGGTGCGGGTCAGTAGCCGTGTCGAGCAGATCGACCAGATGGGAGTCGTCGTCGGCGGCCAGCGCATCGCTTCGAAAACGGTGCTCTGGGCGGCGGGTGTGGCCGCATCGCCGGCTGCGGCGTGGCTCGCGGCGAGTGCCGATGCCGCAGGTCGCATCAAGGTGGAAGCGGACCTGCGTGTCGCGGGCTTAACCAATGTGTACGCGATTGGCGATACCGCGTTGAGCCTCGCCTGGAAGGGACAACCCACGCCGGGGCTGGCGTCCGCCGCCAAGCAGAGCGGGAGTTACGTCGCGCGCGCGATCAGCACGAGTCTCGAGGGTCAATCAAGCCAGCCCCTTTTCATCTACCGGCATCGCGGCAGCCTGGCGACCATCGGGCGCAAGGCCGCGGTGGCCGACTTCGGCTGGATCCGACTCTGGGGCGCACCGGCCTGGTGGCTGTGGGGACTGGTGCATGTCGGGTTCCTGGTGGGATTGCGCAACCGAGTGTCCACGATGATGAACTGGTTCTGGGCCTATCTCACTTTCGGCGGCGGCATACGACTCATCACG
>Ga0302234_10002101_pt1 | contig 13071 bp, 12 predicted proteins | sample II_Palsa_N3_2_FD_193576 | JGI IMG/M metagenome (GOLD analysis project Ga0302234, IMG submission 193576) | Peat permafrost microbial communities from Stordalen Mire near Abisko, Sweden - II_Palsa_N3_2 | ecosystem: Environmental > Terrestrial > Soil > Palsa > Peat permafrost | place: Sweden... | reverse complement strand
TGCCGCCGCTGCCGTCGAAAGCGCGGCACAGCAGTTTTGGGGCGAGCAGCACGCGTACGAAGTCAAGGAGGATGCCTCCAAGCCCAAGTTCTACTGCTTGTCGATGCTGCCGTATCCCTCCGGCGCCCTGCACATGGGCCACGTGCGCAACTACACCATCGGCGACGTGATCAGCCGCTACCAGCGCATGCAGGGCAAGAACGTGCTGCAGCCGATGGGCTGGGATGCCTTCGGCTTGCCCGCGGAAAACGCCGCGATCAAGAACAAGACCGCGCCGGCCAAATGGACCTACGCCAATATCGAGCATATGCGCGCGCAGCTGCAGTCGATGGGCTACGCGATCGACTGGACGCGCGAGTTCGCCACCTGCCGCCCCGACTACTACGTGCACGAACAGCGGATGTTCGTGCGGCTGATGAAAAAGGGCCTGGCCTACCGCAAGAACTCGGTGGTGAACTGGGACCCGGTCGACCAGACCGTGCTGGCCAACGAGCAGGTGATCGACGGCCGCGGCTGGCGTACCGGCGCGCTGGTGGAAAAGCGCGAGATTCCGCAGTGGTTCCTCAAGATCACCGACTACGCGCAGCAGTTGCTGGACGGCCTGGACACGCTGCCGGGCTGGCCGGATTCGGTAAAGACCATGCAGCGCAACTGGATCGGTCGCAGCGAGGGTCTGGAGATCCGTTTTGCGGTGAACGATATAGACGGCCAGACCTTAGCGCCGCTCGATGTGTTCACCACGCGACCCGACACCTTGATGGGCGTGACTTTCGTCTCCATCGCGGCCGAGCATCCGCTGGCCGTGCATGCGGCGCAGAACAATCCCCAGCTGGCCGCCTTCATTGCCGAGCTGCGCCAGGGCGGCGTCTCCGAGGCCGAGTTGGAGACGCAGGAAAAGCGCGGCATGGACACCGGCTTGCGCGCTATCCATCCGATCAGCGGCGAAGCGCTGCCGGTCTATGTCGCTAACTTCGTGCTCATGGGCTACGGCACCGGCGCGGTGATGGCGGTGCCGGCGCACGATCAGCGCGACTGGGAATTCGCGCAGAAGTACAGCCTGCCGATTCGCATGGTCGTCGTCGACCAGTCCGTGATCGACGCGTTGAACGAGATTCAGCACGACATCGCATTGGGGGTCGGCGTCGATCCGATGCAGGCCGCGCTGAGCGGCCGCGATGCCAACGCGCAGGATATTTCCGCGCCGCTGCGCATCGTCGAGGAATTCGAACGACGCATCCACGAAGAGGCCGCCTGGGGCGCGCGCGGCATCCTGGTCAATTCCGGCGACTACGACGGCATGGATTTCAGCCAGGCGCTGAATGCGCTGGCAACGCGCTTCGAGCGCGACGGCACGGGCTCGCGCCGCGTGAACTATCGCCTGCGCGACTGGGGCGTCAGCCGCCAGCGCTACTGGGGCTGCCCGATTCCGGTGATCCGCTGCGCGACGTGCGGCGACGTGCCGGTGCCGGAAGAGCAGCTGCCGGTGATCCTGCCCGAGGATGTCGCCGACGCGTATTCGAAGGTCGGCACCGTGCAGTCGCCGATCAAGGCCGATCCCGAGTGGCGCAAGACGGTCTGCCCGACCTGCGGCGGTGCGGCCGAACGCGAAACGGACACCTTCGACACCTTCATGGAGTCGAGCTGGTACTACGCCCGCTACACCAGCCCGGGCGCTAACACGCAGGTGGACGATCGCGCCAATTACTGGCTGCCGGTCGACCAGTACATCGGCGGCATCGAGCACGCGATCCTGCATCTGCTGTATTTCCGCTTCTATCACAAGCTGCTGCGCGACGAAGGTCTGGTGCACAGCGACGAGCCGGCGACCAACCTGCTGTGCCAGGGCATGGTGATTGCCGAAACGTATTACCGCGACAATAGCGACGGCTCAAAGGACTGGATCAATCCGGCCGATGTCGAGATCGAGCGCGACGAAAAGGCGCGCGTGATCGGCGCGCGTTTGAAAACCGACGGCCAGCCGGTACAGATCGGCGGCATCGAAAAGATGTCGAAGTCGAAGAACAACGGCATCGACCCGCAGTCCATGGTCGGCAAGTACGGCGCCGATACCGTACGCCTGTTCTCGATGTTCGCCGCGCCGCCGGAGCAGTCGCTGGAGTGGAGCGAGGCCGGCGTCGAGGGCATGTCGCGATTCCTCAAGCGCGTCTGGCGCGAGGTGACGGCGCACGCGGCCAATCCGGATCATCCGGTGGTTGAGCCGGGCGCGCTGGACGCGGGGCAGAAAGCCATGCGCCGGCAAGTGCACGAAACCATCCAGAAGGTCAGCGACGACTTCGGGCGCCGCCACGCGTTCAATACGGCGATCGCGGCGCTGATGGAGCTGCTCAACGCGCTAAACAAATTCACCGACCAGAGCGAGCAGGGTCGGGCGGTCCGGCACGAGGCGCTTGAAAGCATGGTGCTGCTGCTGAACCCGGTGGTGCCGCATATCAGCCATGCGCTGTGGCAGGTCTTGGGTCATCCGCAGACCGTGCTGGAGGATCAGCCCTGGCCGAAAGCCGACCCGGCGGCGCTGGTTCGCGATACGCTCACGCTGGCGGTTCAGATCAACGGCAAATTGCGCGCTACCATCGAGCTGCCGACCGGCGCCTCGAAGGAAGACGCCGAGGCGCTGGCACGCGCGCAGCCGCAGGTGGTGCATTTTCTGGAAGGCCTCAGCGTACGCAAGGTCGTCGTGGTACCGGGCAAGATCGTTAACATCGTCGCAGGATGAAATCCATGAGTTCCATGAAAGTCGGTCATTTGCTCCAGCGTGCGCTGTTGCTGGTATCCGCGATCTCGCTGTGCGCCTGCGGATTTCATCTGCGTGAAAACGTGAAGCTGCCGGCGTCGATCCAGAAAGTGCATATCGTTACCGGCGTGGGTGATTTCCAGCGCATGCTGGCGCGCGCGCTCGAAGTTGCCGGCGTCGACGTAAAAGACGAAGGAGGTCCCGGCATCGCCGAACTGCGCGTGCCGGTGGCGGCCTTCAGCACCGATACGCTGACCGCCGGCGGCTATGCTCGCATCACCGAGTACGCCGTGCGCTACAACGTGTCGTTCAGCGTCATCGACGGGGTTGGCAACGTGGTCATCCCGCCGCAGAACATCAGCATGCAGCGTGAATACAGCTACGACGCAACCAACACCATCGGCAACGCGTCCGAGGTAAGCGAAATTCAGCAAAGTCTCAACCAGGACATGGTGCAGGCGATCCTGTTCCGCCTACAGGCGGCCAGCAAACATCCGATAGCTGCACCGGCTTCCGTCTCGAGCGCAGCGGCAGCACCGGCGCCTGCCTCCAGCGCGCGCTGATGCCGCTCAGCGCCGGCCAGTGGCAGAAAGCGTTGACGGCGGACCAGCTCGCCCCCGTCTACCTGCTGGCGGGTGAGGAGCTGCTGGTGCTGGAAGCCGCCGACGCGCTGCGCGCGCAGGCGAAAAAACTGGGTTATCCCGAACGCGAAGTGCTCGAGGTGGGCCAGCATTTCGACTGGGACGATCTGGCCCGCGCTGCCGCCGGTATGTCGCTGTTTTCGACTCGGCTGTTTATCGACCTGCGCCTGCCTTCGGGCCGCCCGGGTACCGAGGGTGCCAAGGCGATCAATGCGTTCTGCGCCGATCTGCGGCCCGACGTGACCCTGCTGATCACGGCGATGGAGTGGAGCAGCAAGCACGATGGCGCGTGGAGCAAGAAGCTGGATGCCAGCGGCACGATGGTGGTGTTCAACGCCCCCCGCGTGAACGAATGGGGCGCCTGGATCAGCGCGCGGCTCGCCAGGCATGGCCTGTCCGCCTCGCCCGATGCGGTGGCGCTGCTGGCTGAACGCGTCGAAGGCAATCTGCTTGCCGCTGCGCAGGAAATAGACAAGCTGGCCGTTTTGCATGGACAGGGGCGCATCGATGCCAGGGAAATGGAAAGCCTGGTCGCCGACAGCGCTCGCTATGACGCCTTCAAGCTGACCGATGCCGCCTTTGCGGGTGAGGGCGCGCGCGCGTTGCGCATCCTCGCCGGCCTGCGTGCCGAAGGGGATGAACTGATCGCGCTGATGGGCTGGCTGGTCAATCAACTGCAGTTGGCGTTGCGCCTGGCCAACGCGACTGACTTTGGCGCCCAAGCCAAGATCGAGCGGCTGTGGCAGGCGCGCGAACAGCTGTTCCGCCAGGCCTTGCGCCGCGCCCCGCGCGATCACTGGCTGCAGTGCCTCGCTCGCGCTGCGCGCATCGACCGCATGGCCAAAGGCCGCGAGGCTGGCAACCCCTGGCAGGAGGCCGAGCGCCTCATCGCCGCGATCGCCGCGCCGCGCGCGGCGTCAGCGCTGGCACAGAGCGTGGTCTGATGGCGACGCGGCCGCTGGCGATTTTTGGCGGCACGTTTGATCCCGTGCACATCGGCCACCTCAGCGTGGCGTGGGAAGCCTCTGAGCTGCTCGATGCCGAGGTGCACCTTCTCCCGGCGGCCGTCCCACCGCATCGGCCGCCGCCGACCGCGAGCCCCGAGCAGCGCATGGCCATGCTGCGTGCCGCACTGCAGGGGCAGTCGCGACTGGCATTAGACGGCCGCGAGCTGCAGCGCACAGGACCGTCCTACACGATCGACACGCTAACGGAGCTGCGGATGGAGCAGGGCGACCGGCCACTTATCTTGCTGATCGGTGCCGATGCGTTTGCCGGCCTGCCAAGCTGGCAGCGTTGGCGCGAGATCTTTGAGGTTGCGCACATCGGTGTGCTGAGTCGGCCGGGCATTGAGGGCACCTTGCCCGATGCGTTGGTGCAGGTTATCGAGGGGCAGCGCGTCAACGCTTCAGGCGAATTGCATCACCTTGCTGCTGGCAAGGTCATCGAACTGGCCGTGACGCCGCTGGAAATCTCCGCCACGCATATCCGCGAGCTGCTCGCTGCAGGGCGCGATCCGCGGTATCTCTTGCCTGCAGGTTTGTTTGACGATGCGGGATTATTGGCGCCGTATCGGTCTTGAGGCCGGCCCGTCTTTCGCGGCCAACCTACCAAAGCTTTTTCACGCGTCGGCGGAGGCTGCTTTACCCTCTGGCGCTCCGCGGCCCAGCACGTCCGGCAACGCCTCACCGTTCTCGGTAAAGCTCAGCGAAACGGAGTTGAGGCAATGGCGATCACCGGTGGGTTTGGGGCCGTCGGGGAAGACGTGGCCGAGATGGCTTCCGCAGCGCGCGCATACTTCCTCGGTGCGGATCATGCCGTAGCTGGTATCGCGGATCAGCTCGATGTGCGCATCGTCGTACGGCTGGAAAAAGCTGGGCCAGCCGGTGCCGGAATCGAATTTGGCGCTTGAACGAAACAGCGGCAGGCCGCAGAAGCGGCAGGTGTAGACGCCGTCTTTCTTGTTATCGAGAAAGACGCCGCAGAAGGCCGCTTCCGTACCGTGTTCCAGCAGCACGCGCTTCTCGTCGCGGTCGAGCCCGGCAGTGATGTCCTTGCGCTGCGCGTCGCTGGGTGGAGTGAGGTCGAAGGTGGTCATGCGGACTCCTGATGGGGATGACGAGGCAATGCTTCAGGTGATGATGTTGGGATGCACGGCGCCCGATCCAACCCGCGCGTTTACAACGACGGCGGCGCCGGCAGGCGTTGCGGCAGCTGGTCGACAATGTAGGTCCTCACCGACCAGCGGGAGGTGAAGAAAGAGATCGGCATGCTGACAAAAAAGCCGAGGATCTTGCATATCAGCACGATGCGATCCGTGGGAACGCCCGGAGCACCCATCACGCCGCTGATAACCACACCTAAGACGCCGCCGACGAGTGCGCCGCCGATGCTGGCGACCAGAAAAAACAGAACCCGGCTCTTTGCATAGTTTGGCTGAAACCATGCCATACGAAAAATTCTCCTCATCGTCGGATAAATAAAGGCGGCCATCGCAGTGTGGGACGTTCCGCGATACGTTGATTCCTTTCCCCGCTCGCCGTTCCCCCTCTTGCCGGGCAGCTACATGGCGCTCAACTGCCCGCTCACATCGTTGATCGAAGCGCGAATGCGCGCGCTGAAGATCGAGTCCTCATGGTGAATCAAGACGAGCCTTTCGGTAGCGCGGGTCATGGCCACATAGAGCAGCCTTGCGTCATGCGTTTCGTCCTCGCCAGCGGCCGGCATCTGGCCCAGGCCGGGGATGATCACCAGCGGAAACTCCAGGCCCTTGCTGGATTTCATGCTGATGATGCGCACGGCGTCCTTGACCAGGAACAGCGAAGCCTTGCCCTTGTCGTCCGCCAGGCGGCAGCTGATGCCGGCGCGGTCCAGCGCATCTTGCCACTGCTCGCCCTGCTTGTTGTGGCGGAACAGCACGGCGATATCGTCCAGCCGCCGGCCGTGCGCCTGCTCGTCGCGGAGCTGGCTGATCAGCGTGGCGATCTCCTCGCTGGCACTATTGGCGCGGATCAGCTCGGGCACGGCGCCGCGTCGGCCGGCGCTCTCCGGCGCAATCAGCGGCACGCCGTCGTCTTCGCCAGCCTGCGCATCGAGCAATTCGCTGGCGAAGCCGCGCGCCACGGCGAGAATTTCCAGCGTGTTGCGGTAGTTGAGTTTGAGGACGGTCGTGCGGCCCTGCGCCTGCACGCCGAGGCTTTTCCAGGTGAACTTTCGCCGGTCGGCGCGGCCATTGATGTTCTGCGCGTCGTCGTACAGCACCAGCAGCGAGTTGGTGTTCGGGTCGATCATCTGCACGATCAGCTTGTACCAGTCCGGCTCGAAATCGTGGCCTTCGTCGATCAGCACCGCGCCATACTGGAAGCGCGGGATCTGGCCTTTCTCCACGCCGTCGATCACCTTCTGCACCATCTGCGCGAAAAAATCCCTGCTGCCTTGCGCGGGCAGGTCCACGTGGTAGGCCGTGAGCATCTTGTGGCACCACTTGTGGAAGTTGTAGACCTGCACTTTTTCGCCGAGACCGCGCTCGCCGATCAGCTGGTCCAGCCGCGCCGCCAGGGTCTTGTTGTAGCAAAGCACGAGGATGGGCTTGCCCAGTTCGCGTGCCAGCTGCATCGCACGGAAGCCCAGGATCATGGTTTTGCCGGACCCGGCAACGCCGTGGATGACCCGGTGCTCGTCGCCAAGCGAGCGCGCCAGCTGCTCCTGCTGCGCGTCCATCACCTTGACCAGGTCGGGTATTTCCAGCGGTCGCGTGATCGTACCTGTATCGTCGAACAGCCCGAACTGGCCCTCGCCGGGTGCCACACGAATTTCGGGAAACAGGTGCCAGCGCACGCGGTCGATCTGCGGCAGCGTCATCGCCGTGGGAAACACCTGCGGGAACATCGCCCACAGCTGCTCCTGGAACGCTTCAGGATCCACCGTCTCGTAGATTTCCTCTCGGCAAAGAGCGAGGTGGGCCGGAATCACCGCGTCCAGGCCGCCGTCGACAAACTGCTTGCGACTGACGTTGGCCAAGACCACACCGTAAGCCCACGGCATCACAAGTTTGCCCGCATGGCGGCTGCTCGCAGGTTGGCGCAGCGCCGGATCGCGCTCCAGCACGACGCCGATTTCCAGCGCATAGGCGCGCGCCTGGAGCAGCGGATTGGCCTCTTTCACCAGGCCGCGATCGGTGATCAGGGTGAACTGGGTGCTGTCGGCGTGCTGGATCGTTTCGGCCTTCCAGTCTTTTACCTCCAGCACCAGCATGCCGCGGCGTGGATGGAACACGACAAAATCCGGGCGGCGCTGCTTCAGGCCGATCGGCACGTCGTACCACAGCAGGTAGTCGTCTTCGAGCTTGCTTTCCAGTCGTTCTGAGAGACGCTTCTCGCCACCGGTCATGCGGGGCAGGCAGCCATTGCGGGTAGGGGTAAGCGTGGCCATCCTGTGTCCAGAAGGTTTCTGCGTCGAAGGTAGCGAAAAGCGCCGGCGTGTCAACGCTCACGTTTGTGAATCGCCGATGTCGTATTTTAGTCTCTACCAAGTTGCCGGGCTGGCAACAGTGGTACAAGGGGCGGCACTCGAACGCGGTGCCGGGACTTCGCTAAGGGATTACGTGATGCCGTTCCATATCGAAACGCTTTCCCTGATCAGTGCACTGCAGACCGCGCTCATGGCGTTGATGCTGTGGGCTGGTACGTATGGCGATGCCGGCAGGGTACGTCGGAGCTTGCGCCTGCGCTCGGCGGCACTGGTGGTCGAGGCGGTGGGCTGGAGCTCGCTGGCCGCACACACTTATCTGTCGCCTGCCGCGCTGCTGCTGGGCGGCAATGCCTTCAATCTGGTGGCCCAGGGTATGAGCGTGATCGCCTTGCGCATGCTGCTTGGCGAGGCGCTGCGTGGGCGGCTGGTCATAGCGGTCGGCGTATTTGGCTGGCTCGGCGTGGCCTGGTTCGGCCTAGTCGAACCGAACTATCAGGCCCGCGTGCTGTGGGGTTCGCTGGCGATCGGCATCAATATTCTGCTCAGCGTCGAGGCGTTGATCGGGGTCACCGTGCGTCGCAGTTCGCGTGCCCGTACGGTGCTGCTGGCAGTGTTTGCCATGGCAGCGGCGCTGCTGATCTGGCGCAATCTACAGCTTTGGCTGGGGGACTCTCAGCTGCAAGGCATTACGATCGCCAGCAACATCAATTTTTTCTACGTGATGTTTTCCGGCTTGCAGCCGCTGTTTGCCGGGATTGGGTTTTTGCTGCTCTACAACGAGATACTGCAGCAGGAGCTGCGCCTGCTGGCGCGCATCGATCCGCTTACGGGCGTCAGCAACCGACTCGCGATCAACGAGGCGACAACCCTGATGCTGGCCCACTCGGCCCGCTACCGCCAGCCGCTCGGTGTGCTGATGCTTGACGCAGACCATTTCAAAAACGTCAACGATCGCTTCGGCCACAACGGTGGCGACAAGGTGCTGCGCTCGCTGGTCGTCAGCATACGCGCGACCTTGCGCGACAGCGATCTGATCGGTCGGGTTGGCGGCGAGGAGTTCGTGGTGCTGTCGCCGGGTGCCGACCTGGCCAGCGCGATGCTGCTGGCCGAGCGCGTGCGCTCCACCGTGGAAAATACGCCGCTAGTCATCGACGGGCAGCCGCTGACCCTGACGGTATCGGTCGGGGTCGCCGTCGCGGCAATGAACGATCGCGACGGCACGGCGCTGCTGCAGCGTGCTGACGCTGCCCTCTACGAGGCAAAGCGCGCCGGGCGCAATCGGGTGCAAGCAGGAGTGCAAAGAGACCAGCAACCGATTGGCAACGAACCTTGGGTCATCAATCCGTCGCGCTGAAGGTCATCGTTGACGGCCGTCGGCCTCAGTCGCGGGCCAGCGGTCGAGTTCGCTCGCAGGAACGCCAACCCGTCGGCACGATCGTGCGGCAATGCCGTCACTCAGCGCCGCCCGGAACACCGGCGAAACCGCCCTCAGCGCATGCGAGGCGAGCGTCGCCTGGCGCTGTTGCCACTGGGTATGCCCGAGCATCTTTTCGGCCCACTCGGGCAGCAGCGCCCTGCCGGCGTGCAGGAACAGATTGCGCGATAGTCCGGCGACGGGCACAGGCAGCCTCACCTGCGCTAATACCGCGAGCACCTCGCGCGAGCGGTCGGTAAAAGCAAGTTCGGGCTGGATGCGGACGAAGTAATCGGTCACTGCCTGCTCTGATGCCGGGACGTCGCGCGCGCCGAGTGCCTCGGCGATGCGGCGCACTTCGTCGTAGTAGCGGTCGGCGCCGCCGATGGGCAGTTCGACGTGGCTGTAGCGGCGGTAGCCCTGCAGAAAACTTTAGGCCTCGGTCACATGCACCCAGGTCAGCAGATCGGGGTCGTCGGCCGCATACGAACGTCCATCTTCGGCGTGGCCTGTGACAAAACGGTGGATATGCCGAACGCTGGCGATCAGCATCTCGCTGTCCGCCAGCGAGGCGTAGGTCGTGGCGCCGACGAACATCGTGGTTCGACGAAGCCGGCCGATCAGATCATCCCGAAAATTCGAGTGATCCCAGACGCCGGCGAGCGCCAGCGGATGCAGCGTCTGCAGGCTCAGCGCGGCCAGTCCGCCGGCCAGCATGCCGGGAAAATCCGAATGCACGCGCCAAATGGCGCTGCTCGGGCCGAACAGGCCTGGATCGCCGATGGGGTGATCGTAGTCGACGCCGTTTTCGCTACGTGGAAAGGCGCTGAGCACCCAGTGCCGGATCGCGGCGCGCACGGGGCTGAGCGATCCGCTGGCGGCGCGGCCAAGCAGGTGCAGAGGTGAGGGCATGCTGGGATGTTAGTCCCTGCTGCGCGCCGGTGCGGCCTCCGCGTCACTGGCTTCCGCGCATCGGGGTTTGATTTGGCCGCACGATGTGGTATCCCTATTGGCATGACAAATCTGTCCACCCGCCTCTATTTCTGGTTTTACGGCTATCCGATGCCGCAGGCGGAGCCAAGGGTGCGATCGTAACTAACCGATTCAGCAGATCCCGAAAGCCGCCAGCTCACCACCGGCGGCTTTTTTCATGGCCGCCAGTGAATCCCGCTCACCAAGGAATCACCGCATGAACGACGCCATCCCCGATAACCATAACGACGACCTTCGCATTCGCGAACTCAAGCGATTGAGCACCCCGGCCGAAGTTATCGGCGATTGCGGCGGCAACGTGGCGGCCAGCGCCACCGTGGCTGCCGCGCGCGCCAGGCTACACGGCATTCTCGATGGCAACGACGATCGTCTTGTCGTCGTGATCGGCCCCTGTTCGATCCACGACACCGCCGCGGCGCTCGACTATGCGACGCGCTTGCGTCAGCAGCGTGAGCTGCATGCCGATACGCTGGAAATCGTGATGCGCGTGTATTTCGAGAAGCCGCGCACCACGGTGGGCTGGAAGGGCTTGATCAATGATCCGGCTCTCGACGGCAGCTTCCGCATCGACCGCGGCCTGCGATTGGCGCGAGGTCTGTTGATCGGCATCAACGCGATCGGTGTACCGGCCGGCTGCGAATTTCTCGACATGATCACGCCGCAGTACATTGCGGACATGGTGAGCTGGGGTGCGATCGGCGCACGCACCACCGAGAGTCAGGTGCATCGCGAGCTGGCATCCGGCTTGTCATGTCCCGTCGGTTTCAAAAACGGTACCGACGGCAATGTGAGGATTGCGGCCGATGCCGTACAGGCCGCGTCGCAACCGCATCATTTTCTAGCCGTCACCAAGGATGGTCGCACCGCGATCGCGGCCACCGCCGGTAACGAGGATTGCCATGTGATCCTGCGCGGCGGCAGTTCGCCCAATTATGACGCCGGCAGTGTGGAAGCCGCCTGCGCCGTACTTGCCCACGCAGGCTTGGCGCCGCGTTTGATGATCGACGCAAGTCACGCCAACAGCGGCAAGAAGCCGGAAAATCAGCCTGCCGTGATTGATGATATTTCCGACCAGATCGCCGCGGGTGATGCGCGGATCATCGGCGTGATGGTTGAAAGCCACCTGGTAGCGGGTAAGCAGGATATCCAGCCTGGCAAGGCGCTGGCCTATGGGCAGAGCATCACCGATGGTTGTATCGACTGGGACAGCTCGGTGGCGGTCCTGCAGCGATTGGCCGACGCGGTCAGTCAGCGCCGGCGCCTCCGCCCAAGGCAGGCTGCGTGATTTCGTGAGCTCCGAAAAAAAATGGCGCCCGATGGGCGCCATTTTTGACGTTTCAGCGTTCGATGTACTAGGGGTGCCGATGCTATTTCGTTGGCACGATGGTCGCTGCCCTTAGCCTTCCAGGCTGGCGTCCAGCGTAATTTCCGCCTTGAGAACCTTCGACACCGGACAGCCTTCCTTGGTGGCCTGCGCGATTTTCGCGAAGGCCTGCGCGTCTGCCCCAGGGACCCTGGCCTTGCAGGTCAGGTGCACGGCAGTAATGGAAAAGCCGTCGCCGTCCTTGTCCAGCGTCACCACGGCCTTCGTGTCAATGCTGTCGGCTGTAAGGTTGGCTTTGCCCAATTCCAGCGATAGCGCCATGGTGTAGCAGCCCGCGTGCGCGGCGCCGATCAGCTCTTCCGGATTCGTGCCCGGGCCGTCCTCAAAACGGGATTTGAAACCGTACGGTGCGTCGCGCAGCACGCCGGTTTCGGTCGAGATGCTGCCCTGACCGTCCTTGATGCCACCGGACCAGTGGGCGGATGCGGATTTTTTCATGCGGCTCTCCTTCGGGTGTGGGTATATCGATCCACAGCTTGTCAGGCCAATCATGTAGATGGCGCGAACGAGCCGAAGGCTTTGCTTAACACGCTGTTTCGGCCATCCGGCCGTATGCTCAGGTCCCATACGATCCGCAGAGGTTTCCATGTCGCTCGACATTCAACACGATCAGGCTGCACGGCGCTTCGAGACAACCGTCGATGGTGCGCACTGCCTGCTCGATTACACATTGGCCGACGGCGTTGTCAGCTGCGTCATGACGATCACCCACACCGAGGTGCCTGCCGAGGTCGGTGGCCGCGGCATTGCTTCGGCGCTGGTAAAGGCAGCGATGGATGCGGCCCGCAATGAAGGTTGGAGGGTGATACCGGCATGTTCCTACGCCGACGTCTGGATGAAGCGGCAGTCCGGCTACCACGACTTGCGCGCCTGACACTCACTCCGGTGATCGGCCCGCTATCATCATGCCGGGTGCAACTCGGGGAGCCACGCGTGGGGCGACCACGGTTATGTGATTCTCTAGATTGCCATCGGGCCGGCACCACGCCTTTCAACAGCGGATCTGAATCGCCAACGAGTGAGAACGATGTCATCAAAACCAGCAAAAAAGGTCTCGTCAAAACCTGCGCCGGAGGCGGCTGTGCCCTCCAACGCTGACGATCAGGGGAAGCATCCAGTCAGACATGGGTGGCGCCCGCTGCACTTCATCCGGGCACGCCCGCGGATGCTCATCGCGCTGGCGATCTTTCTGGTGACCAGCGGTGTGCTGATAGAAACCGGGGCACGCATCTCCAACGCGGTTCTGCTGGGTTTTGATCTTGGGGCCATCGTTTTCCTCGGCATTCTGGCACGCATGTTCAACCAGTCGCCGCCCACGCGCATGCGTCGGCAGGCGCGTCTGCAGGACACCGGGCGGTGGGGCATTTTGTGGAGTGGCATCGTGCTTTCAACGGTGGTGCTGGTGGCGCTGAGCAAC
>Ga0302234_10002096_pt1 | contig 13084 bp, 4 predicted proteins | sample II_Palsa_N3_2_FD_193576 | JGI IMG/M metagenome (GOLD analysis project Ga0302234, IMG submission 193576) | Peat permafrost microbial communities from Stordalen Mire near Abisko, Sweden - II_Palsa_N3_2 | ecosystem: Environmental > Terrestrial > Soil > Palsa > Peat permafrost | place: Sweden... | reverse complement strand
AAGGCGTTTCGTCATATCAGTAGGTTCTCTGTCACGCGCCCGCTATCGACACCTGCGTTCAGTGAGCACGGTTCGTGTTCAAGAAAGTTGGGCTTGGCCCTGCACCAAGCATCATTTGCTCTGACGTTCTGCGCGTCTGCGTTCAGCGCTTTGACTATGCTCGAAGTGATGTTGGAATTCATCACCGTGCTCCTTGCGTCGGTTGACCTGAGTGTAATCCCATCTCCCGTTGGCTTAAACCAAGCAACGACAATCAGCAATCCCCTACGCGCGAAGCGTGATCAGGATGGCAATCCTGCCAGCGTTGGACCAATGGGTAATCGCGTTAAGGGCGTTTCGGCTTGCCATCCGTGTCACGTCCCGCGGTCCGCGTACTGTCGTCGCCGCCGCTGCCACCGGAGCCCGCGCCGGGATCGTTCCCTTCCCCGCCAACTTCACCATCGACACCTGCGGCGCCCTTATCGCCTCGCTTGGGATTGCTTTGGTTGACCTTGCTCGGATCGTCTTTATCGCTCATGGCGTCGTCCTCAGTGAAACTCTTGGTCGACAGCATAGGCGTCGGGCACATCAAGACCCGATGAAGAGGACTCAGCGCAACCGATCGGCCAGCAATAACAAAATGAACTGGTAGCGGATGGCCTAGGCGCATAGCGCATATGTAGAAATGAAACCGCTTGGGAAGTTACGGGCTCATCGCGACTGAAGAGATACCTGATGATCAAAGCAACGCCATCTTCCAGGTGGCGTTTATATTGGCCAGCGCTTCTATTCGTGCAAATTATTCGCGCAAAGCCGTTGTAAGGCCGAATTCTCGTCATACTGGGCCATCAACAGGTCAAACTAAACGGTGTAAGTCATCAAACAGGAACTGCCGAAAGAGTTGGCGTCAGGCCAGATCCACATGGGTGTTCTAGCTTCGGCAACTCAAAATGGATGGCTCGCTCGGCTTGATTGCCATGTCGACGTCGTGGTTCCGCGCCCTTATGGCTCGAAAGGCCCCGTACTGGGCGACAAGGTTCACATCCGTTTGCTGGCAATCAACCGAGTTTCGGGCTCTGTTGTTGGCGTCATGATTCAACCCGAAAAACGAGAATAGCGAGCCGGCAAGAAAGTTCGGGGGGAACATGATTTGCAAATGCGCCCTATGGCTTCCCAGCAATGGCGTGCGGGTTCGATTCCTGCCAGGAGAGCGGCATAGCAACGATGCGAGTCGTTTAGTTTTACGCCAGGCAAATGCGCGATCGGTGGATAGCGGTTTGGGTAGCCTCAACGCAAGTCGGGAAAATCCTCTTCCCAGTATTCGCCGGGAAGTCGCGTGGGATCGGCAGTGCGCGTCAACTCTTGCTGACGTAGTTCGACGCGTCGGATTTTTCCGGAAATCGTTTTGGGCAATTCGCTGAATTGCAGTCGGCGGATGCGTTTGTAGGGTGCGAGTTTTTCGCGCGAAAAACGAAAGACGCTGCGCGCCAGTTCCGGCCCGGCTTCGAAGCCCTGTCGCAGGGTGACATAGGCTTTCGGCACCGAGAGCCGCAGCGCATCAGCGCTTGGCACAACGGCGGCTTCGGCGATGGCTTCATGTTCGATCAGAATGCTTTCGAGTTCGAACGGGCTGAGTCGGTAATCGGATGATTTGAACACATCGTCGGCGCGTCCGACGTAAACGTAGTGACCGTCGTTGCGGCGCATCGCGATATCGGACGTGTGATAGTAGCCATGGCGCATAGCATACGCAGTAGCGTCGACGTCGTTGGCGTAACCGGTCATCAGGCCGAGCGCACGCGCTTCCAGTGGTAGTGCGATTTCACCCTCTTCGCCTGGCTGCTCGTCAGCATCGACCAGTTCGACGCGATAACCCGGCAACGGGCGCCCCATTGATCCGGGTATAAGCGGTTGCCCCGGCGAATTGCCGATCACGCAGGTGGTTTCGGTTTGGCCGAAGCCGTCGCGTATGGTGATTCCCCACGCGTGCCGAACCCGCTCGATGATCTCCGCATTCAGTGGCTCTCCGGCACCGACGATTTCGCGAAGCGTGACTTGATACGCCACCAGCGGCTCTTGCACGAGCATGCGCCAGACTGTCGGCGGCGCGCACAAAGTGGAGACCTTGCAGCTCACCAGGACCTCCAGTACATCCTTCGGCACGAAGCGTGGAAAGTTGAACACGAAGACGCAGGCCAGCGCGTTCCATGGCGCAAAGAAACAGCTCCAAGCGTGCTTTGCCCAGCCGGGAGAACTGATGTTCCAATGGATATCGCCCGGTTGCAATCCGATCCAGTACATCGTCGAGAGATGTCCGACGGGATAACTCTGATGCGTATGTTCGACCAGCTTCGGCTTGGACGTGGTGCCCGAGGTGAAGTACAGCAGCATCGGATCTGTGGCACGAGTCGGTGCATCGGGAATGAAGTCGGGCGACGATACGTAGCCATCGCTCAAATCGATCCAGCCATGACACGGCTCGCCGACCGATATCCGCGTCAGCTTCGGATCGAGCGCTTCGAACTTTTGCGTCTCAGCACTGCTCACCACGACAAAATCCACCGCTCCGACACTCACGCGATCGCGCACGTCATCCGTGGAAAGCTGCGTGGAAGCCGGCAACACGATGGCACCAAGCTTCATCGCTGCCAGCATCACATCCCAGAGCTCGACCTGGTTACCCAGCATCAGCAAAAGACGGTTACCGCGCCTGACGCCTAACCCTCGCAGAAAGTTGGCCATGCGCGCCGATCGTTCGGACATCTGCGCGTACGAAAAACGCCGCCCCTCGTGCTCCGGGAGATCGACGATCCACAGCGCCGTGTTTTCATTACCGACTGCAATGACGTCGAAGTAATCAAGCGCCCAGTTGAAATCGCCAAGCATCGGCCAGCGGAATTCGGCATAGGCCCGGTCGTAGTCGGTGCGGTGACGCAAGAGCAGATCACGCGCGTCGACGAAGCTTTTCGCTGAGCTCATCGTTTTCTTTTGTGGGTGGCTTGGAGATCGCTACGCTCATTGCGAGAGCGCGACCAACGATACCTCTTTTATGGCGGACTACGGATACTGCGACTTCATCTCGTTAGGCAAAACGTGTAGCTCAATCGCGCCGATGCATCTTGAACAGCCTATCCATCTATAGCGAAATGGCGTAGCCACAAAAAATGGCCCGCGTCGGCCTCGCGACCGGAGCGGCAGTCACGCTCTTGCTCGACCTCACGACGCCCAGTGCTGATATCTGCTATATCGTGTCCAACGCCACGCCAGTGGCCCTCGTGGAGTGCATCGCATGAGCTGGGGACATCGACCACAACCTGGAGAGTGGCTGGTCAATAGCCGTATCCTCGACGAAGCCGCCGAAACCATGCTTAGCCGCGTTAAAGTGGTGCGCCTTTATGACGTGCCCTATGTGGGCTCATGCAACAAAAAAGGCGACACGATCTACATTGACCACGAGCTACCGCCTCAACTGAAACATCGAGGCAAGATCTACGGCATCGACCGGTTCATCGTGATGCACGAAGTCGTCGAGATGTTGTTTGAACATACGCTGGGATTTCCGTATCGCGATGCTCACCAGATCGCACTACGCGCAGAACGCGCACTGGTGGAATCCGATGGCTTGCCGTGGGACGTCTACGATAAGTTTTGCAGCAAATGGATCAAAGTGATCGGTGGACGAAAGAGCTATCCGAACCCTCCTCCGGACATCGATTTACAGCCCGAGATCGACGAGGACGACAAAGTGACGCTACGTCGGATGGGTGCCAAAACGGCGGCGAAAACGGGACGCAATACCATGGGAAAGTGAGCACTTAAGCAGTCGTCGCCCCTAAACAACTCAGTCGATGACGCCAGGCAACGTATTTCCGCAGCAAATCGGCAGTCATCGGCGGATAGGGCATGCCTTCGAGGGAAAGCGCGGCCACGGCATTGCTTAGTTCAATCGGTGCAGACACGGTTTGGCCAGTCGCCTGCGTCGAAAGTTCGGCCGGCATGACCGAGGCCAATCGGCTGACGGCCGGATGCTCGCTACAAAGCCGCCGCCAGTGCCGGTAGTCGACGCGTTCGATGGCCAATCCTTCAACCGCTGTTATCTGTCGGGTCAGCTCGCTCAGCATGAACGACTGCGGGCTGGTCAGATTAAGGCTTTTGCCATGCATACCCTCGCGCAATGACAGTTCGACGATACAGTCGCCCATGTAGTCGACCGGTAACGAGTTGATGCTGGTGTCGATCTCCGGTATCCGTTCCAGAATCAGGCAGGCATCCACGAACAGACTCCAGGTATCGCTGGCATTGCTCGCGCCGGTTCTGCTCGAGCCGGCGATATGGGTCGGCCGGTAGATGGTGAAAGGAATGCCTCGCTCGCCACCGATGCGCAGTAGTCGCTCGGCCACCCATTTGCTTTGCGCATAGCCCGAGGCCAGACCCGGCCAATGCTCGGCCAGTTGTGCCTCGGTGGTGACATCGGGGCCGGCTGATTCGATCGGTGGAATGGTGCTCAGGGTGGAAATATAGTGAATGTGTTTGGGCATACCCTGGCCGGCCAGGCGCAGAATTTCCTGGGTGCCGAGCACATTGGCGGCCTTCAGGCTTTGGTACGTGTGCAGCGAATTCACCCAGGCGCCGTTGTGATAAATCACCTCGATCAGTCCGGCGAGATCATCAAACCGGCGCTGGCTCAAACCGAGGCGCGGCTGCGCGAGATCGCCCGAAATCACTGCCACGCGCCCACGCTCATAGTCCCTCAGGCCAAGCAGGCGCATATTCGCATCGAGCTTGGACATACCCTCTGCCACATCGTGGCAGCGGATCAGGCAATGAACGGTCGCCTGCGTCCGCTTCAGCAAGGACGACAGCAAGAAAGCGCCGAGAAAACCCGAGGCGCCGGTCAGCAGAATATGCGCCGGCCGAGTGCCATGCGAAGCTGATGCACCGGCACGAATGGTTTCGTCGAGCACGAGCTCCGTGCCGAGATCGAGCATGGACGACCGTGCTGGATCGATAGTCGAAAGCGCGAGCCTCGCCATGTCTTTCAACACCGGATGGAGGAACAGGTCACGTACCGCCACCGCCGCCTCGAAGATCTCGCCCATGCGCGCCGCCAGTTGCGCGACGATCAACGAATGGCCGCCGAGCTCGAAGAAATGATCGTGGCGACCGATCCGCTCGACGCCAAGCAATTCCCGCCATAGCGCTGCCAAGGCGATTTCAGTCTTACCGTGCGGCGGCTCATAGGCACGGCGGGCGAATGCCTGATCGTCCGGCGCGGGTAAAACTTTACGATCCAGCTTGCCGTTGGCGGTCAACGGCAAGCGCTGCAGCGCGACGAAGGCAGACGGGATCATATACTCAGGCAGGCGCGTGCCCAGGTAGTCGCGTAACGTGGCAACCAGAACGTCGCCGGCGTAGTCGGCAACCACATAAGCGACCAGCCTGGGCTCGCCCGGACGGTCCTCGCGCGCAAGCACGGCATTTTCGCGCACTGCCGGATGCATGGCCAAGTGGGCTTCGATTTCGCCCAGCTCGATACGGAATCCGCGCAGCTTGACCTGATGATCGTCGCGGCCGAGAAAGACCAGATTACCGTCCGGCAAATAGCGCACTAGGTCGCCGCTGCGGTACATGCGCGCGCCTGGGCGGCTGTCGAATGGATCGGGAAGGAATCGCTCGGTGGTCAGCTCGGGACGATTGAGGTAACCGCGAGTGACGCCGACGCCGCCGATGTAAAGCTCGCCGATGCTTCCCTGGGGTACCGGCAGGCCATGCTCATCCAGCAAATACATTCGCGTGTTGGCGAGCGGCCGCCCGATCGGCACCGCCAGAAGATCGCCGAGAACATCGGGACAGACCCATACGCTGGCGCAAACAGTGATCTCGGTAGGACCGTAGGCGTTGGCGAGTTTGGCATGGCGCATCCAGTGTTTCAGCAGGCTGGGGCTCGGCGCTTCGCCGGCGAGAATCAGCGTGGGGCGATGCGTCCACTGCGGCGGCTCGACATGGCCTTGCAGAAAAGCCGGCGGCAAGGTGACATGAGTGATCCGATGGCGGCCGATAAACGCGATAAAGGCTGCTGGGCTTTGGCGTTCTGCTCCCGAAGGCAGATATAGCGCCGCACCCGAGGCCAACGTCATGGCACTTTCGAAAATGCTGGCGTCGAAACCAAGCGAGGCGAACTGGCTGACGCGGCTGTATGCCGTCACACCGAGCCGGTCACTCAGCGATTGGGCGAGGTTGATCACGCCATGGTGCTCGACCATCACGCCCTTGGGCGTACCGGTAGAGCCGGAGGTATAGATAATATAAGCCAGATGGTGAGAACCAAGACCAGCAACCTTGGGATCATCAGCCCGGCCGTCGGCCCAGGGACTGTCGTCATCGAGATCGAGCATGTCCGGCGATGCCAGCGCAGCCGCACCGAGCGCGACACGGCCGGCATCATCGCAAAGCAGCAGGTGCGGTGCCGCGTCGCAGAGGATTTGATCAAGGCGGGCCGAGGCATGGGTCGGATCCAGCGGCACATAGGCGCCGCCCGCTTTCAGAATGCCAAGCAGGGCGATGAACATGGCCGCCCCCTTCTCTACACAGAGCGCGACGCGCTGATCCGGCCGAACGCCCAGCTCGATCAGATAATGCGCCAGCCGGTTGGCCTGCGCGTTCAGTTCGGCATAGGAAAGCAGGCGTTCTTCGCATACCAGCGCGGTCGCCTGTGGTGATTCGTGCGCCCAGCGCTCCACCAGCTGGTGCATGCACAGCTGATCCGGATAAGGTGTTTCGGTTCGGTTCCAGCTCTGCAGCAACAGCTGCTGTTCGGCTGTGGACAACATGGGCATCTGGCTTATCGGTCGGGAATCCCCAGTTGCCATCGCTTCGAGCACGTGCTGAAGATAGCCCGCATGCCGAGCGATCGTTTCGGGATCGAACAAGGCGCTGGCGTAGTTGATGCCGCCGTGGACACCGCCGTCGACCTCACTGAGAACCAGCTCAAGATCGAACTTGACCCAGTCAAATTCCAAGATAGGTTCGACCCGGATACCGGGAAGTTCGAGCCTGCCCTCATCGTGACTTTGCCAGGCGAATAGCACCTGCACCAGCGGCGTCTGGTCCATGCGCCGTGGCACTTGCGCGACGTCCACCACCTGCTCGAACGGCAACTCCTGATGGGCTTGGGCATCCAGCGCAACCTGCCGCACCTGAGCCAATAACGAGGCGATGTCGGGCTGCGCAGAAAGGTCGATGCGCAAGACAAGCGTATTGATGAAGAATCCGATCAAGGATTCCAGCTCCTGCCTGCCCCGGCCCGCCGTCGGCGTGCCTATCAGCACCTCCTGCTGGCCGGCCAGACGCGACAACACCACCGCCCATGCGGCGAGCACGAGCATGAACAAGGTAACGCCGTGTTGCCGGGCGAGCCGCTTGAGGTCGCGCGTCAATTCGCGGTCCAGGGTTAACGGCAAAAAGGCTCCGGCGAAAATCTGCCGCGCGGGACGCGGACGATCAGTCGGCAATTCCAGCAAGGTCGGTGCGCCAGCCAGATGGCTACGCCAGTACGCCACCTGCTCCGCCAGATGTTCTGCGGTGAGCCACTTGCGTTCCCAGGTGACGTAGTCGGCGTATTGAATCGGCAATGGCGGCAGCGGGTCCTCGCGCGACTGACCCGCAGCCGCATAGCAGGCACCGAGTTCGCGGACCAGGATGCCGAGCGACCAACCGTCGGCGACGATATGATGCAGCGTCAGCGCAAGCACATGTCTGTGCTCGTCCAGCCGTATCAGGCTGGCCCGGATCAATGGCCCGGCCGCCAGGTCGAACGGCCGGTTCCGCTCCTCGACGAGAAGGCGCGCCCGGGCAGCCTCGACATCGGGCTGCTGGCTCAGATCATGTTCGCGCAGCAGCAGACCGGAATCTGCGGCTAACAGCTCGGCATGTGGCTGGCCATGTTCGGCGACGAACACTGTGCGCACGCTTTCATGGCGCGCGAACACACTATCCAGCGCCTGGCGCAGTGCGGCAACATCCAGCGCGCCGTCCAGGCTCAGCGCGAGCGGAATATGGTAGGCGGCACTGGCGCCATCGAGCTGGGCCAGGAACCACAGACGCTGCTGGGCGTAGGAAAGCGGCAGTCGCTGCTCGCGCGGCGAAGGTACGATCGCCGCATGAACATTCTCGCCGGCTTCGGTCAACCGATCGGCTAGCGCTTGGGCGAGACCGTGCAATACAGGCTGGGCGAACAACGTGGCCAACGGCAGCTCCACGCCGAAGACCTGGGCGATGCGGCTGAGCAAACGCACAGCAATGAGGGAATGCCCGCCGAGTTCGAAAAATTGATCGTGTCGGCCGACTTGCGTCACTCCGAGCAGGGTCTGCCATAACTTGGCCAGCCCCAGCTCTATCTCACCCCGAGGCGGTTCGTAGATGGCATGGACTAGGGCCTGCTCATCCGGTGCAGGCAGGGCCTTGCGATCCAGCTTGCCGTGAGCAGTCAAGGGAATCGCTTCCAGCGTCACGAATGCCGCCGGAACCATGTAAGCCGGCAGCAGACTGCCAAGATGCACGTGCAGCGCAGTGGCCAAGTCATCCGAGTGACCCAGCGGCACGACATAGGCAACCAGCTGCGCCTCACCTCGCACACCGTCGTGCGCGATAACCACGCATTCGCGCACAGCCGGATGTTCGGCAAGGCGTGCCTCGATTTCCCCCAGCTCGATACGAAAGCCCCGCAGCTTGACCTGCTGGTCGTTGCGCCCCAGGAACACTAGCCGACCGTCCGCGAGATAGCGTGCCAAATCACCGGTACGGTACATGCGTGCGCCGGGACTCGGATTAAACGGATCGGCGAGGAAGCGCTCGGCCGTGAGCTCGGCGCGACCGAGGTAGTCGCGGGCGATACTGAGGCCACCGATATGTAATTGACCCACGGCACCCAGCGGCACCGGCAAGTCATGCCGGTCAAGCAGATAGGTGCGGGCATTAGCGATCGGACGGCCAATCGGCACGTGACTTGGCGACGCGGCGATCGCTTCGCCGATCAGCGTCAGCGAGGTGACCACATGGGTCTCGGTCGGGCCGTAGTGGTTGTGCAAGCGACAGGACGGCAGCCGTTTGAAAAATTGCCGGATAGCCGCCGTCAGCCGCAGCTGCTCGCCGGCCACGATGACATCGCGCAGCTCGGGTAGTAAGCCTTGCTCACCGCTGGATGCCTCGTCGACCACTTCGGCCAGGGTCTGCAGCGCGATGTAGGGCAGAAAAACCCGCTGGACGCGCTGCCGGCGCAGGAGCTCGATCAATTTGTCGGACTGCAATCGGGTCTGCGCGTCGACCAGCACCAGTGACGCTCCCGCGCACAGGCTGCTGAAAATTTCCTGAAAAGCCACGTCGAATCCCAGCGCGGCAAACTGCAAGGTACGCGGCGCCGGCAGACCAGCACGCTCGGCCTCCTGCTGCTGCCAGTGGACCAGGTTGACCAGTGGCCGGTGCGGCATCGCCACGCCCTTGGGCGTCCCGGTAGATCCAGAGGTATAGATCACGTAAGCCAGATGATCCGGGCTCGGATCGTGCGGCGATGCGCCGAGATCGTCTGCCGGAAGCACCCCGCAGCATGCCGCAAGCGTATCCAGATCGACCACCTGATGTTGCTCGATGGCCTGCGTGCCTAGAGCATCGCGTCCGGCGGCATCGCTGAGTATAAGCAGGACGCCGGCCTCGTCGAGAATCTGCCGTAACCGTTCGCTAGGATAGGTCGGGTCCAGTGGCACATAGGCCGCGCCTGCCTTGAGGATAGCCAGCAGAGCGGTAATCATCCCGAAGCTCCGCTCCACGCATATCGCGACGCGCTGATCGATGCCAACGCCGCTGGCACGCAGATGGCGTGCCCACTGATTGGCCTGGGCATTCAATTCGGCATAGGACAGCTGCTGTTCGCCGTGAATCAGGGCGACGGCCAGCGGCGAGCGCGCCACCTGCCATTCGAACAATTGATGGACGCAGCGGTCCTGCGGATAGGCCGCGCTAGTATCGTTCCAGCCATCCAGCAAGGCCTGCTCGTTCGGCCCCAGCAGAGGTACCCGATTCAGCGCCAGTCCCGGGCTGGCAGCCATCGCCCGCAACATGGCGATCAGGTAACTGCCATGCCGCGCGATCGACGCCTCGTCGAACAAGGCCGTGGAGTAGCCGAGAGCGCCGACCACGGCATCGTCCTTTTCATACAAGTGCAGCTCGAGGTCGTAACGGATCGAATCGAACGACATATCGGCCTGGCTGACCTCGATGCCAGGCAGATCGAAGGCGCTCTTGTCGTTGCTTTGCCAGGCGAACAGGACTTGAAACAGCGGCGAATGATCCAGCCGCCTTGACAGGTGCGCGATCTCCACCACCTGCTCGAAAGGCAGGTCCTGATTTTCCTGCGCGGCCAGTGCAGTCTGGCGCACCCGCATCAACAGTTCGGTGGCATCCGGCTCTCCCGATACATCGACGCGCAAGGTCAGCGTGCTGACGAAAAAGCCGATCAGCGACTCGATTTCGCGTTGTCCGCGATTGGCCGACAGCGTGCCGATCAGTACATCGTCCTGGCCGGACAAACGCGCCAGCACGCTCGCCCAGGCGGCGGTGAAGAGCATGAACAAACTCACGCCGTGCTGCTTGCACAAATGCCTGAGGCTTTCGGTCAATGACGGGTCAACCCGCAACGGCAGCATGGCGCCGGCAAACGACTGGCGCGGCGGACGCGGCCTATCGGTCGGCAGGTTCAGCAGCTCGGGCGCGCCATCCAGCGCCTGTCGCCAATAATCAGCCTGCCCTTGCAGCTGCTCGCGGGTCAGCGTCGAGCGCTGCCAGCTGGCATAGTCGGGATATTGCACCGGTAGCGGCGGCAAGGGATCCGGGCGTTGCTGTGAGAAAGCCGCATACAGAGCGCTGATTTCTCGCGCCAGCAGGTTGATCGACCAGCCATCGGCAACGATATGGTGCAGGCTCAGCAATAGCGTATGCCGCTGATCGGCCAGGCGGATCAGGCCAGCGCGAATCAAGGGCCCACGGGCGAGATCGAATGGCGCCCGGGCATATTCGTCGGTGTGGCGAGCCAACCGCGCGTCGGCATCGAGCGCTCCGCGCAAGTCGTATTCGGTCAAAGGTAATGGTGTACTGACCGGCAGAAGGGCTGCATGCGGATTTCCGTCGCTCGAGAAGAAGATGGTGCGCAAGGCTTCGTGGCGCGCGAGCAGACGGTCGAGGCTACGGCCGAGCGCGCGATTATTCAATTCGCCGTCCAGACGCAGCACCAACGAGATATGGTAAGTCGCGCCGGCGCTATCAAGCTGGGCCAGAAACCACAGCCGTTGTTGCGCGTACGAGAGCGGCATGGTTTGCGTACGAACGACTGGCAGGATCGGCGGCAGCTTTGGAGTACGCCCACCGGCCGTACGGCCTGCATCGATTGCCGCAGCCAGCCCTGCAAGAGTCGGATGATTGAACAGGCTAACCAGCGGTATCGCACTATCGAATTCTTGCCCTACCCTGCCGAGCAGGCGCATGGCTATCAACGAATGGCCGCCGAGCTCGAAGAAATGATCGTGGCGACCGATCCTCTCGACATCGAGCAGTTCCTGCCACAACACGGCCAGCGCGATTTCAACCTCGCCGCAAGGCGGCTCGTAGGCACGACGAGCAAAAGCCTGCTCGCCGGGATGAGGGAGAGCCTTGCGATCGAGCTTGCCGTTGGGAGTGAGTGGAAAGACGTCGAGACGGACGAAGGCCGCCGGAACCATATAGTCAGGTAGTCTTGCAGCCAGATGCGCACGCCAAACGCCCACGAGCGAGGATTCGTCGGCAGCCTCAGGCTCGGCAACCAGATAGGCGACCAGGCGTTTGTTGTGTCCCTCACCCAAGGCGAGGACGACGGCCTCGCGAACAGCGGGATGATTGGTCAGGTGAGCCTCGATCTCGCCGAGCTCGATACGAAAACCACGGATCTTGACTTGGTGGTCGTTGCGGCCAAGGAACTCGAGATTACCGTCGACCAGGTAACGGGCGAGGTCGCCGGTGCGGTACATGCGCGCGCCGGGGATGGAAGAGAATGGATCAATCAGGAAACACTCGGCGGTCAACTCGGGGCGGTTGAAGTAGCCACGGGCCACCCCGGCACCGCCGATATATAACTCGCCAACTGCCCCGAGCGGAACCGGCTGGCAGCCTTCGTCGAGCAGGTAGACCTGTGTGTTCGATATAGGACGACCAATCGAGGCGACATCAAGAGCTTGCTCCACGCGCAGCAAGGTGGCATTGACGGTCGCTTCGGTGGGGCCATACGCATTGAAGAGCTGGGGTCGATGACCGCTACGGCAAAACCAGGCGGACACCGCCGGCAGGCTCATCGCATCGCCACCTGTACTGACTTGGCGCAGCGTGGAAGGAAATTCGGGCTCGGGTTGCGTTGTGGCCAGTTGCGCCCAGAACGTGCTCGGTAGATTGAGCGACGTAAGCTGGTGCGTAGTGCAGAACTCGGCGAAAGCGGCAGGAGAACTCAGACATTCATCCGTCCGCAGCACAAGCATGGCGCCGCTGAGCAAGGCCGGGAAAATCTCTTCTACCGACATATCGAATGCGATCGACGCAAACTGCAGCAAGCGATCCTGGGCATCCAGGCGATAAGCGCTCTGCAATGCGGCGACTTGGTGGCAGACGTTTCGGTGCTCGACCATGACCCCCTTGGGCTGTCCGGTAGAGCCAGAGGTGTAAATGACGTAGGCAAGATGACGCGAGGTCAGGCCGGGGACATGTGGGTTCTGGGTCGACAAGGCAGCCCAGTCCGGGGCGGCGGCATCGAGGTCGAGGATAATCGGTGTCTCGGTCCGCGCGCCCAAGGCGATGCGGCCGGACGCATCGATCAACAGGAGCAGCGGTTGCGCGTCTTTCAGCGCATAGGTCAGGCGCTCGGATGGATAAGTAGGATCAAGCGGTACATAGGCTGCCCCAGCCTTGAGGATGGCCAGCAGGCTGACGATCATGGCCGGGCTACGCTCGAGACAGAGAGCAACACGGTCGTCTGGACGCACGCCGAGGGCAATCAGGTGATGGGCCAGGCGATTGGCCTGGGCATTGAGCTCGG
>Ga0302234_10002085_pt1 | contig 13122 bp, 11 predicted proteins | sample II_Palsa_N3_2_FD_193576 | JGI IMG/M metagenome (GOLD analysis project Ga0302234, IMG submission 193576) | Peat permafrost microbial communities from Stordalen Mire near Abisko, Sweden - II_Palsa_N3_2 | ecosystem: Environmental > Terrestrial > Soil > Palsa > Peat permafrost | place: Sweden... | reverse complement strand
TCCCTTTCTGCTCGGACCGCTGCCGCCGCATCGACCTAGGCAAGTGGGCCAGTGGCGACTACAAGATCTCGACCCCGATCCAGGACCCCGATCTCCTCGAAGAGCTGGCCCGCTCCAACAAGCACGGCCATCGCAACAACGACGACGAGAACTAAGTGGCTAACTCCAGCGTTCAGATTCACCCGCCCTCCGAAAAGAAGACTCTCTGGGCGTGGACCGTCGGCACCTTCTTCGGTGCTGGCCTGCTCAGGCCCGGCCCCGGCACCTACGGCAGCATCTCCGCCGTGGTGCTGTGGTACGCAGCCGCCCATGTGTTCCATCCAGCCCCTGCCGCGCTCGCCATCGGCACAGCGATCGCGGCGATCGTCGCAACGCTCATCGGCATTCCCGCCGCCACCATCGTCGCGCACGAATCAGGCCGCGAAGACCCCGGCCATGTCGTCATCGACGAGGTCGCCGGCCAGCTCATCGCCCTCATCGCCATCCCCGCCGACTGGCGCCACGCGGCTCTTTCCCTGCTGCTCTTCCGCTTCTTCGACATTCTGAAGCCGCCACCGGTTCGCCAGCTCGAACGCCTGCACGGAGGCACCGGCATCATGCTCGACGATGTCGCCGCCGGCATCCTCGCCCTCATCGTCGCCCAGATTGCCCACCTCTGGTTCTAGCCCGAATCCGCACCGTTAGTTGCGCTCCCCTCCGCAGCCGTCTACGCTAAAGCCCAGGGACCATGACCACACTTCGCTCTCTCCTGATGACCGACAAGCCTAACGCTCCACACCTCGACCACGTCACGCCGCCCGCAGCCATGCCCGGCGGTGAGGTTCAGGTGCTGGGCGCGCATCTCGATTCTCACGACGCCAGAATCCCCCACGCGACGCTCGGCGACACCGCCGCCCCCGTCATCCTCAGCCGGCCCACCCGCGCCACCATCCAGATTCCCGAAGGCGCCATCACCGGCGACCTCATCGTGCACCGCAACGGTAACGCCAGCAACGCCCTGAACCTGCGCATCGCCGTCCCCATGGCAGAGAACCTGCACCCTGTCTCCAATCCCGCGGTCGACCCCGACGGCAACGTCTACGCCACCGTCTCGGGCTCGCGCGGCCAGGCCGTTCCGGTCTCGATCTTTCAGATTCAGCGCGATTTTCAGATACGCCCCTTCGTCCGCGATCTGCTCAACGCCACCGGCCTCGCCTTCGACCCCGAGGGCTACCTCTACGTCAGCTCCCGCGCCGAAGGCACCGTCTACCGCGTCTCTTCGGAAGGCGCGATCTCCACCTACGCCGAGGGCATGGGCATCGCCACGGGCATCGCCTTCGACCGCGACGGCAACCTCTACGTCGGCGACCGCTCCGGCACCATCTTTAAAATCGGCCGCGGCGATGGTGAAAAAGAGATCTTCGTCTACGCCACGCTTGAGCCTTCCATGGCCGCCTACCACCTCGCCTTTAACGATGCCGGAACTCTCTTCGTCACCGGGCCCACCACCTCGTCGAACCAGGCGATCCACGCCATCGACCGCGACGGCAACACCACGGTCTTTTATCAGGGACTGGGCCGCGCGCAGGGCATGGCCTTCGACGTGGAGGGCAATCTCTACGTCGCCGCCAGCCTGCACGGCCAGCGCGGCATCGTCCGCATCGACCCGCACCACCAGGCCTCGCTCGCCGTCTCCGGCAACAACCTGGTCGGCCTCGCGTTTCTCGAAGACGGCTGCGCGGCACTGGCCACCCGCGACGCTCTCTACCACGTCGCGCTCGATATCGAAGGCCGCAGACTCTTCTAGTTGCAGACTATCGTCATTCTGAAGTCGCCGGATTCTCTGCTTTAGCTCCAGTATCGTCCCGTATTCGCGTTCACGCATACGCGTCCGATTCCGTAGTATAAGAAAATACCCAGCGTTCTTCCGGTCTGGATATGCTTCTGAGATCAAGGCATCTCACGTTGAGGAAAGGCACTGTGGAACCGCGGCTCTATAACAAGCTCCTGTTTCGTCTTCTGGCGTTACCCATTGCTGCTCTGGCCGTACTTGCTTTCATCCTCGCTGCCGGTTTACAACGTGTGCAGCAGAGCGCGAATGCGGTCGACCACTCCGACGTGGTGATCCTTCATGCCAATCGCCTCCTTAAGCTCATCATCGACGAGGAGACCGGCCTGCGCGGCTTCCTTCTCGTCCGCGATCCCGTCTTTCTCGATCCCATGCACGCCGCGGACCGGGAGATCGAGCCCGAGTTCAACGCGCTCTTCGCCCTTCTTCGCAGTCCGGAGCAGATCAACCGCCTGCGCCACATCCAGGCGTCGCACCAGCAGTGGGAGCGTGAGGCCTACGAGGAGATCCACTCTCCGCCTCAGCTTCCCGATATGCTCGAACAGCGTATGCTGCAGCGCAAGCAGGATATGGACAATCTGCGCGCCGAGATGGACGGGTTCCTCAACGTTGTCACGGTGCGCCGCGCCGAGCACTCCCTGGCCGATACTCGCCTGAACCGCTACGCTCTCTCCTTTCTTATCGCTCTCGTGGCTGTCGTCGCGGCGCTGCTCGCCTGGTACACCTACAGACTCTTCCGGCAACTCACCAGCGCCTACAACCGCCAGATCAGCGACCTGCACCGGAAGACCGAAGAGGCCTACGCCCGCGAGCAGTGGCTGAGCACCACCCTGCGCAGCATCGGCGACGCCGTCATTGCCTGCGATACCGACGGCAACGTCGTCTTCATGAACGCCGTCGCCGAACAGCTGACCGGCTGGACCGAAGAAGACGCCCACGGCCTGTCGCTGCATAAGGTCTTTCCTATCTTCAACGAGGACACCCGCGCCGTCGTGGAAAACCCGGTCGACAAAGTACGCCGCCTCGGCACCGTCGTCGGCCTCGCCAACCACACCTTCCTCGTGGCAAAAGATGGCTCCGAGATCTGCATCGACGACAGCGGCGCGCCCATTCGCGACAGCGCCGGCCAGATGATCGGCATCGTTCTCGTCTTCCGCGACATCACCGAGCGCCGCCTCTCCGAAGGCGCACTGATGCGGGCCGAAAAACTCGCTGCCGCGGGACGCCTCGCCGCATCCGTCGCGCACGAGGTCAACAATCCGCTGGAGGGGCTCACCAACCTCGTCTACCTCGCCCACCGTTCGGAGGAGATCGATGAGATCCGTCGCCTTCTGACACAGGCCGAAGATGAGCTTGGCCGCATCGCCCACATCACGCGCCAGTCCCTCGGCTTCTATCGCGAGACCTCGTCCCCAACGCAGTTCAGGCCGGCTACAATCGTCCACGAGGTTGCGGAGTTTTACACCTCCCGCGCAACCCACCTGGGCATAACCTTCGTCGTCAACGCCGCAACCGACCGAGAGGTGCTGGGCGCGGCCGGCGAGTTGCGGCAGATCCTCTCCAACCTCATCGCCAACAGCCTCGATGCCTGCTCCAGAGGAGCCACCATCCGCATCGAGGCCAGCGCCGCCATCGATCCCCGCACGCCTTCGCGGCCAGGAGTTCGCATCACCATCGCCGACACCGGCCTGGGCATCCGTCCCGAGCATCTCAACAGTATCTTCGAGCCCTTCTTCACAACGAAGAAAGATACCGGCACCGGCCTGGGCCTGTGGGTCTCACGCGAACTGGTCGAGAAGCACGGCGGCAGCCTTCGCGTCCGCTCCTCCGTCGAGCAGACAAAGTCGGGCACGGTCTTCTCCATCTTCCTTCCGCAGCAAGGGCGTTCACACGAGGGCAACTCCGTCTCCGGCCACAGCGAATCCGATGAGCAGAGCCGTCTTTCGATGAATTGATACACGAGACCGCATCCCGGCGTATCGCTTCTTCATCCTAATAGTTGAAGGAGCAACACAATGACAGGCAAAATGGATAAAAAGCCAGCGGCAGCCAGTGCAGTCTTTGATCTGCATGCGATCGCCGCCAACTTTCCGCAGACCGCGGAAACCATGCTGATCGACACCCGCCTCACCGACGAAACCGCAGCCAGCTCTCGCGTCTTCCGCGTCTACACCCCCGTCGGCGCGCACTACCACGCCACCTGCGACGAGTACCTTGTCGTCCTTTCAGGCCGCGCAACGTTCTTCCTCGGCGAGCAGCCGCCCTTCGAAGCGGGCCCAGGCCAGCTTATCTTCTTCAAACAGGGCACCGTTCACGGCACGCCCGAGATCCTCGAAGAGCCCTTCGTGGTCTTCGCCGTCGACACGCCCCGGCGCGATCCCGCCGACGTGCACTTCGTCAATCCATCCGACGGCACCGCCGAGACTTTCATCGCAAGCCAGGTTTTGTACTAAGGCATCGACCCCGCGATACTGTAGAACCACTATCATCGAAAGAGAAGACAACCGAATATCGACCGGGCGGAGAGAAGTTACCCCAACTATGATCGCTGAAATCATCGCAGCCGGCTCCGAGATGCTCACGCCCTTCCGGCAGGACACCAACTCCCTCTACCTCACCGCCGCGCTCAACGACCTCGGCGTCGAGGTAGCCTTCAAGACCATCGTCGGCGACAACCTCGGCCACCTGACCTCCGCCGCCGGCATCGCTCTCTCCCGCGCCGACATCGTCATCTTCTCCGGCGGCCTCGGCCCCACCGAAGACGATCTCACCCGCGAGGCCGCCGCCGCCGCTCTGGGGATCTCGCTCCATCCCGACCCCGCCATGCTTACGCAGCTCTACAAGCGCTTCGCCGCCCGCCGCATGGTGATGCCGCCCAACAACGCCAAGCAGGCCGACGTGCTCGACGGCGCCATCGCGCTCGAAAACAAAAACGGCAGCGCTCCCGGCCAGTACCTCGACACCACCATCGCCAGCGCCGACGGCAAATCCATTCGCAAGATCGTCATCCTGCTTCCCGGCCCGCCAAAGGAGCTCAAGCCCCTCTTCGACGAGCAGGTCCGCCCTCGCCTCGGAGCCTCACTCCCCGTGCGTCACCTGGTCAGGCGTATGCTCCGTATGGCCCTCATCCCCGAGTCGCACGTCGACGCCCGCACCGCTCCCATCTACCAGCAGTACCCCGACGTCGAGACCACCATCCTCGCCGGAGCGGGCGAGATCCAGCTCCACTTCCTCTGCGCCAAACCCACGCTCGACGAGGCCCGGAGCCGCGTCGACGAGCTGACCGAAAAGATCGAAGCCGAGATGGACGACACCATCTTCTCCTCGCACGGCGAATCGCTCGAAGAGGTCGTCCTCCTGAATCTCGGTCTGCGCGACCTGACCCTCGCCACCGCCGAAAGCTGCACCGGCGGCCTGCTCGCCCAGCGCCTGACGGCCATCCCCGGCAGCTCGCGTTACTTCCTCGGCGGCGCGGTCGTCTACAGCGACGCCCTCAAGACCATCTTCGCCGACGTTCCCCCCGCGCTCGTCGCCACCCACGGCCCCGTCTCCGCCGAAGTGGCCCGCGCCCTCGCCGAAGGCATCCGCACCCGCACCGCAGCCTCGCTGGGCATCTCCATCACCGGCATCGCCGGCCCTGGACCCGGCGCACCCGGCCCCGACGCCGACAAACCCATCGGCCTCGTCTACATCGCGCTCGCCGACGCCCAGGGCACCCAGGTCAAAGAGCTCAACCTCCCCGGCGATCGCGAACGCATCCGCTGGTGGGCCAGCCAGCACGCCCTCGAACTCATCCGCCACCACGTGCTCTAGCCATCCTCCCTTGGTAGACTCATCCAGACGACAATGAACCCCTGGCTCCTCTCCATTCCGCTCGCCTATCTTCTGGGTTCAATCCCCTTCGGCTACATCCTGGTAAAAATCTTCCGCAACGAAGACATCCGCGCCTCCGGCAGCGGCAATATCGGCGCCACCAACGTCGCCCGTTCGGGAGCCAAAGGCCTCGGCATCGCCACCCTCCTGCTCGATTGCGGCAAAGCCTTCGTCGCCGTCAAAATCGCCCAGCACATAGCCCCCGGCAACTACGACCTGGCCGTGGTCGCCGCCGTCGCCGCCATCCTCGGCCACGTCTTCCCCGTCTGGCTCGGCTTCCGTGGCGGCAAAGGCGTCGCCAGCGCGCTCGGCGTCTTCCTCGCCCTTACGCCAATCTCAGCCGCCTGCACCTTCGCGGTCTTCCTCGTCATCGTCCTGATCACGCGCTACGTCTCGCTCGCGTCGGTCGTTGGCTCAGCCACCTTCCCGCTCTTTGCCTTCCACTTCGTTCCCTTCAGAAGCCCCATCGTCATCCTTGGCTTCCTCTTCATCCCGCTGCTCATCATCGTCAAACATCATCAAAACATCCGTCGTCTGCTGGCCGGGACCGAGAGCCGCTTCGGCAAAAAGAAGGCAACCGTATGAGCCGTATCAGCGTTCTCGGCGCGGGAGCCTGGGGCACGGCTCTCGCCATCTCGCTCGCCCGTCGCGGCGGTCACAATCTCTGCCTCTGGTCGCACTCCCCCGCTCTCGCCGAGCAGCTCACCGACGCCGGCGAAAATCTCCCCTACCTCCCTGGCTTCATCCTCCCGGTCGACATCCACGTCACCTCCGATCTCCCGCGCGCCATCTTCGAGGCCGACATCCTCCTCTGCGTCACCCCCTCCCAGCATCTGCGCGGCGTCATCGCCCACATCGCGCCCATGCTGACCAAAGATCAGATCATCCTCAGCGCCAGCAAAGGCATCGAGGAGACCACTTTTTTCCGCATGACCCAGGTCATCGCCTCCATCACCGACAACCCCTGCGCCGTACTCAGCGGCCCATCCTTCGCGCAGGAGGTCGCTGCCTCCAATCCAACCGCGCTCGTCGTCGCCTCTGCCTTTCCGCAGATCGCCCAGGCCATCCAGAGCGAGTTCTCCTCGCCCAGCCTCCGCGTCTACACCAACGACGACGTCACCGGCGTCGAACTCGGCGGCTCGCTCAAGAACGTCATCGCCCTGGCCTCCGGCGTCGCCACCGGCCTGAACCTTGGCCACAACTCCTCCGCCGCGCTCATCACCCGCGGCATCGCCGAGATCACCCGGCTCGCCGTCGCCTGCGGTGGCCGCCGCCAGACCCTCGCCGGCCTCTCCGGCATCGGCGACCTCGTCCTCACCTGCACCGGCTCGCTCTCCCGCAACCGCACCGTCGGCATCGAACTGGGCCGCGGCCGCCAGCTCCCCGACATCATCGCCGGCCTCAACGGCAAGGTCGCCGAAGGCGTTCAGAGCACCGCCGCCGCCCTCGGCCTCGCCGCCCGCTACGGCGTCGAGATGCCCATCACCGAGCAGATGGACGCCATCCTGCACCACAACAAGAGCCCCAGGGAGGCCATGCGCGAGCTCATGGCCCGCCCCGGCCGCGACGAATAGCTCCCCTCACGAACCACCCTGTTCTTTTCTCCCCGCATCGGCCCGCATGGGACTAACTTGTAACCATGCATGAACATAATCACGAACCCGACCACATTCCTCCGCCCGATCTTCCCCGCCACAAGCGCATCCTGGGGCTGAAGCCCGCCCACCTTGGCGGCGTTCTTTTTTTAATCGCTATCCTCTTCGTTTATCTGCTTCTGCTGGCTCGCAAAGGCATCTAGTTTTCTTCTGAGCAGCAAACTCCCGGTGGCCGGCTCGCCGTCATGACCGCATCCCACGCCCTGCGTGCCGCATCCAAAGAATGCATGGCGAGCCCGACCCAACCCGCTCCCTCACAAACATCCCGTCGGAGAACAACATGAAGATCCTTGTCGTCGGTGCCGGTGCCGTAGGCGGCTACTTCGGAGCGAGGCTCGCACAGGCCGGTCGCGACGTCACCTTTCTTATACGGTCACACAGTGTCGAAAAGATGCAGCGCAACGGCCTGAGCATCGTCAGCCCTCACGGCGACCTCACCCTGAAACCACAGATCACCACCGCCGATCAGATCCAGTCTCCCTACGACCTCATTCTGGTCAGCGTCAAAGCGCAGGCCCTCGACCAGGCCATCGCCGACATGAAATCCGCTGTCGGTCCCGAGACCATGATCTACCCCATCCTCAATGGCATGCGCCACATGGAGACCCTCACCCGCAGCTTCGGCCCGCAGGCCGTTCTCGGCGGTGTCTGCATGGTCGCCACCGACCTCGACGATCAGGGCCGCATCGTGCAGCTGGCACCCATGCAGAAGCTCATCTATGGGGAGTGGAATGGAGAACTGACCCCGCGCATCCATCAGCTCGACCGGACCCTCAGCAATGCCGGCTTCGACACCCAGCTCTCCACCAACATCCAGCAGGCGATGTGGGAGAAGTGGGTCTTCATCGCCTCCATCGGCCTCGTCACCACACTGCTCGGCGGTCCGATCGGCAGGATCGCAGCTGTGCCCTGGGGTGAGGCCACAGCCAGCATGGCTCTCGACGAATGCGCGGAGATCGCTCGCGCCAGCGGCTTTCCTCCCGCGCCAGGCTTCCTCGAAAATCTGCGCGGCCAGCTCACCGCCAAAGGATCGCCCGTGACCTCGTCGATGTACCGCGGCATGCAGAAGGGAGAAAGCGTGGAAGTGGACACAATCCTTGGCGATCTGCTCGAGCACGGACACAAACACCAGCTCAAAACGCCTCTCCTTCAGGCCGGATTCGTCCGCCTCCGTACCTACCAGAACTCCAGACCAGCCTCATAACCCGCTTCCGATTGGTAGACTAAAGCCAGCATGGCATTCTCCCTCTTCGGTAAACGCGACAAACCTGACCAGCAACCCGACCCCGCCGAATCTTCAGCGCCGGAGCCGCAGGAGCAAAAGCGCGGCCTCTTCGACCGCATGAAGCAGGCGGTCACCCGCACCCGCGAGTCCTTCTCCGAGTCCATCAGCTCCGTCATCGCCCTCACCCGCGAGGTCGACGAGACCACCCTCACCAACCTCGAGCCGCTGCTCCTCGCCGCCGATCTCGGCGCTCCCACCACCGCGCTCGTCATGGAAAACCTTCGCCAGCGAGCCCTTCGCACCGGCATCCAGGGCGGCGACGAGCTCAAACAACTCCTCAAGTCCGAGCTGAAACAGGTTCTCGACAACGTAGCCCGTCCCATCCGCCATCCCGCCTCACCTCCCGAAGTCATCATGATGGTCGGGGTCAACGGCACCGGCAAGACCACCACCACCGGCAAGCTCGCCGCGCACTTCACCGCCCAGGGCCGCACCGTCCTGCTCTGCGCCGCCGACACCTTCCGCGCCGCCGCCATCGAGCAGCTCGAAGTCTGGGCCCAGCGCTCCGACGTTCAGATCATCAAGACCAAACAGGGTGGCGACCCCTCGGCCGCCCTCTACGACGCCTGCGCCGCCGCCAAAGCCCGCGGCACACAGATCTTAATCGTCGACACCGCAGGCCGTCTCCACACCAAGACCGACCTGATGAAGGAGCTCGACAAGATGCGCCGCACCGCGGAAAAACTCGTCCCCGGCGCACCGCACCAGACCCTCCTCGTCATGGACGCCACCACGGGACAGAACGGCCTCACCCAGGCCCGCCTCTTCACCGAGGCCGCGCACGTCACCGGCATCGTCCTCACAAAACTCGACGGCACGGCCAAAGGCGGAATCGTCCTCGCCATCGCCACCGAACTCAAACTCCCCGTGATCTACGCGGGTGTCGGCGAAAAGCTCGAAGACATCATCCCCTTCGACAGCTCCTCTTTCATCGACTCCCTCCTCGACTAAAGATAGGCCCGGCCGATAGCCGGGGCCATTTCTCCGCCGAGCAACGCGAGGCCCTAAGAAGATCACATCACCCAGACCGGTATACGCGTCACGAAGTGACCGCCCTCCGCGCAGGAGGCCCGTCCGGCAGGACATAATCTTTCCAATCAGAAAAGTCGCCGCACGCTTTCCTCCAGCCTCTCCGCAATCTCCCCTGCCTCTACCGCCTCGTCCACCATCACAGCCTCGCCCACCCTTACCTCCAGCCGCCCCGACCGAAACCACCGCATCTTTCCCGTCCGCATCTCCCCCAGCCCAATCAGCGTCACCGGCACCACCGGCACCCGCGACGCCTGCGCCAGCAGCCCGATCCCCGGCCGAAACCGCTGCAGATTCCCATCCCTGCTCCGCGTCCCCTCAGGAAAGATCATCACCGAATACTCGCGATCCATCGCCTCGCCCGCATAAGCAAAGCTCCTCCTGAACCCGCGCATCCGTGGCAGAGGAAACACATTGAACAGCGCCGTCACCATTCCGTAAGTCAACGGCCCCAGCAGATTCTTGAGCGCACTCGGCTGTCCTCTGCCGCGCCTGAAGTCCATCAGCATCTCTCCCGACATCGCAATCGCCATTCGCCACCGCAGCCTTGGCGGCAGCGCATACAAAACCAGCGCACCATCGTAAGCCGTCACATGATTCGCAATCACCAGCACCGGCCCACGCGGCAGCGGCGCCATCCTGACCACCTTCGGCGCGGCCAGCAGCCAGACCAGCGGCCGCATCACACCCTCCACAAACACAATCCGCATCATCCGCACCGGCCCACGCCACGGCCATCGCGGATACGCATGCTCCGGCTCATCGGACTCCCGCGCCGCAGTAAAACTCGTCACCGCCGCCCTGCCATCTACCTGCGGCAAAGAGCCACCCTCCCCCTGCGATCGAAGCTCCACCCCGGACTCCCGCTGCACCATCACCCGCAGCTCACCCAGCGTCTCCACCCCGGCGATCGCATCATCCTCCAGTTCCACGCCCCACCGCTGCTCCAGCACCGACTGCAGCTGCACCCGCCCCAGGCTGTCCAGATGCAAATCCTCCGACAGCCTCGCCCCATCCTCTCCGCTGGAAACCCGCTCGCCCGTCACCTCCGCAATCATCGCGAGCAGAACATCCCCACCCCCCGCACCCGCCGCCATCTGCCTTCCCACAATCGCCGCACAAGCCCACCCCGCCACCCTCCTCCGTAGCAGCTTTCCCGTCGACGTATACGGAAACTGCATCTCCGGCCAGCGCAACACCCGACGAATCTGCTGATACTCCGCGAGCCCACGATTCGCCTCACCCACCACCGCCTGCAGCTCCTCCTCGCTTCCCGAAAAAATCACCGCCGCAACCGGCTCCTCACCGCCGGCCATCTCACACGGCACCACCACACATCCCCTCACGCCATGCTGCTTCGTCATCGCCTCTTCAAGGTCAGCAGGATAAACATTCAACCCCGCCCCCGTAACGATCACATCGCCCTTGCGCCCTACAAACCGCAGCTCGCCCGAAGCCTCCTTCGTCGCCAGATCGCCCGTCGCCAGCCACTCGCCCTCGCGCGGACGCATCGCACCGTTCTGCCACGTCGCTCCCGCCAGCATCTCGCCGCGCACAAGGATCTCCCCCTCCTCGCTGATCCGCACCTCCCTCCCCGGCAGAGCTTTGCCAATCGTCCCCTGCCCAATTTTGAACGGATGATTCAACGTCACCAGCGCCGCCGTCTCCGTCATCCCATAGCCCTGAATCAGCGCAAATCCAAGCCTGTTCCAGAACCCCTCCAGCTCCGCCGGCAGCGACGCCCCACCCGAGATCACCGCCCAGAACTTCCATCCCAGCGCACGATGCACCTGTCGAAACCTCCACCACCGCTTCCAGACCGAAAGCCCCTTTGCCTGCTCCAGCTCCTCGGCCAGCGAACCGAACCGCCCCAGCAGATGCGTCCGCAGCAACTGCAGCACCCGCGGCACCGCCACCAGCACCGAGATGCGCTCGCGCCGAATCACCTCCACCATGCGCGCCGGATCATGCTGATCGATAAAATGCACCTCCGCCGCCAGCAGCGGAGGCACCCACAACCCCATGAACTCCCCGAACACATGACTCAGCGGCAGACTATGCAGAAACCGCAGCGGATGCGCCCACCGCTCATACTTCCTGTACTTCGCAATCTCATTCTCAATCGGCTGCAGACTCGCCAGCACATTGCGATGCGTATGCACAATCCCCTTCGGCTCCGAGGTCGTGCCCGACGTAAAAATAATCTGAAACGGAGCCTGCCCATTCACCGCATCGCTCACCGCAAACACCGGCTCCACCGGCAACTGCTCCCTCAACTCAGAGAGAGCCAGCTTCGGAACCTCATCTCCGAACGCCCGCAGCAGTCGCCCATCGCCCACGATCAGCCGCGGCGAAACATCCTTCACCACACGCCCAGCAAACTCGCCTGAACCCACCGCATCCAGCGGCACCACCACCACGCCACGCAGCAGACACCCAAAGAAAACCGCAATCCACTCCGCAGAGTTCTCCCCCCACAACACCACCCGCTCCCCAGCCGCCACCTCGCGCCGCTGCAGCTCAGCGGAGAACCGCCCCGCAATCTCCGCCAGTTCACCATACGTCGTCGGATACCGCCGATTGCCGCGATGGACAACCACCGCCCTCTCCGCAGCGTGCTGACGAAACTCGTCGACGAGACCGGCCAGATGAGCGCGCACGCCTCATCATAGCCGCCCTCCCGGCGAAGCTGCCAGCAGCCCCGGTCACGCTCCGTTCAAACCTGCCTGTGTCTATCGGCATGCAGCGGAAGATCCATGCAGCACCTTGCGCCGTGAGCCGCCGTCTCATCGAAGAAAATCCCGCCGCCATTGCGATCGATAATCAGCTTCGCAATGGACAGCCCAAGCCCCGCTCCACTCTTCGCAGCAGACTGAGGCGACGCCCCCGTGAAGAAGCGCTCAAAGACCCGTTCGTGCTCTCCCGATGGAATCCCAGGACCGCTGTCATGCACGCACACCCTCTGAAACACCCGCCCATCCTGCTCATGGCGCGAGTAGAGAATGCGAAGAATCGCCTGGTCCGGCGAAAACTTAATCGCGTTGTGCAGCACATTCAGCAACGCCACGCGAATCAGACTGCGATCCGCGAACAGCGGCTCTGAGACCTGCTCCTGCTCCTGCTGCACCGTGATGTGCCGCTCTTCAATCAGCACCTCAAGCAAAACAAGAATCTCATCGACCAGCTCCACCAGCAGGAACGAGCTGTGTGATTTGTCTGACTGCGCCGTCTCAGCCTTAGAGAGCAGAAGCAGCCCATCGATCGTCTGATTCAGCCGAATCGTCTCCTCCAGCATCCCGCTGATCGCCTCACGATATGCCGCTTCATTGCGGTTGTCATGCAGCGTCGTCTCGCCCGTCGTGCGAATGGAGGCAAGCGGCGTGCGAAGCTCATGCGCCGCATCCGCCGTAAACCGCTGCAGCTGCGCAAAAGCCTGCTCCAGCCGTTGCAGC
>Ga0302234_10002080_pt1 | contig 13160 bp, 10 predicted proteins | sample II_Palsa_N3_2_FD_193576 | JGI IMG/M metagenome (GOLD analysis project Ga0302234, IMG submission 193576) | Peat permafrost microbial communities from Stordalen Mire near Abisko, Sweden - II_Palsa_N3_2 | ecosystem: Environmental > Terrestrial > Soil > Palsa > Peat permafrost | place: Sweden... | reverse complement strand
ATGATCGCCCAGCCGGTCGGCGACTGTGCCTTGCACCGACATGACGTCCCATCGCGGAGCGTCGGGCGTATCGGCGCGCGTCAGCACGTCCTTAGCCTGCGCCAGTTGGCCGGCGTCGGCCAGCGCCTTGCCGTATTCGCCGAGCACATCGAAATCCTTCGGGGCTTTGATGGCCGCGGTCTGGATGACCGCGACCGCCTCGCTGTAGCGGGTGAGCGCCCGCAACGCCCGAGCATATTCGATCGAGGCGATCTTCTCGCCGGGATTGCGGTCGTAGCGCTTGCCGCAATCGTCGGCGTAGGCGCGCAACTTCGCTTCGTCCGTAGGCATGGCTGTCGATCCGCTGATCGAGCCGGTGACGTCGCCGAAGTCCTGGCAGCCGGTGAGCAGGGCCGCGTCGGCGCCTATCAACACGCGCAGCGCGACCGCAAGGCAGGGTGAATATCGCGAACGCGGCATGCGAGGCCTGCACAGCAAGTGGGTTGACCCGCGAGCCTCGGCCGCGAATCTTGCGCCAGGCTGCCTTGATTTGTATCTGCGCCGACGGTCGCGATACGAGCGAATGCCAGTCACGACCCGTCTTCAGCCTCCCCGCCGGTCCGCCGTAGCGCTGTGGACGACAGCTTCGAGCGTCGTCCATGGAGAAAAAGGAGCGCCGGCGGCCGCATGGCCGCAAAGCGCGTCGCCTCGCGCTCCGGGACGCGCCACCGCGCCAGCGCCGCGCCGGCCCGGCCGGAGGTCGCGCTCAAGGTCGAGCCAGGCCGATCGACGACGACGATCGGCACGAGGTCGGCGATCGCGCGCCAATGGCGCCAGCGATGGAACTGCCGCAGGTTGTCCGCGCCCATGATCCAGACGAAATGCACGCGGGGCGCGCGGCGCTTGAGCCACCGAAGCGTGTCATAGGTGAAGCGCGACTCGATCTGCGCTTCGATGTCGCTGACAACCACCTTGGGTCCGACATCGAGCCCACGCGCGGCCTCCACGCGCGCCTTGAGCGCCGCCAGTCCAGTCAGCGACTTCAACGGATTGCCCGGCGTCACCAGCCACCAGATGCGGTCGAGCCGGAGCCGCCTGAGCGCCAGCCGGGTGATGAGGGCGTGACCCTCGTGCGGCGGGTTGAACGAACCGCCGAGCAGGCCGATTCGCATGCCCGGCGCAAACGGAGGCAGGCGCGGAACAGGCGTCACGACGCCGCCTGTGCGGCCAAAAGCTCCGCTTGGCGCTCGGCAGTCAGCGCGTCGATGATCTCGTCGAGGCCTTCGCCTTCCATGATGCGATCGAGCGAATAGAGCGTCAGATTGATGCGATGGTCGGTCAGTCGCCCTTGCGGGAAATTATAGGTGCGGATGCGCTGCGACCGGTCACCGGAACCGACCTGGGAACGCCGCTCCTGCGCCCGGTCGGCGTCCAGCTTCTGGTTTCGGGCGTCGAGGATGCGCGAGCGCAGGAGCGCCATCGCCTTCTGGCGATTGCGATGCTGGGACCGTTCCTCCTGCATCGCCACGACGAACCCTGTCGGCAGATGGGTGATGCGGATCGCCGATTCGGTCTTGTTGACATGCTGGCCGCCAGCCCCGCTCGAGCGCATGGTGTCAATCTTGAGGTCACCCTCGTTGATGACGAGATCCGCCTCCTCGGCGATTGGCAACACGGCGACGGTCGCGGCGGAAGTATGAATGCGCCCCTGGGTCTCGGTCGCCGGCACGCGCTGCACCCGATGCACGCCGCTTTCGAACTTGAGGCGAGCGAAGACGCCGCGGCCGGAAATTTCGGCCACGATTTCCTTGAATCCCCCCGCCGTCCCCTCGCTCATCGACAGAATCTCGACCTTCCACCGCTTCCGCTCGACATATTTGGCGTACATGCGGAAGAGATCACCGGCAAACAAGGCCGCTTCGTCCCCGCCAGTGCCGGCTCTGACCTCGAGGATCGCGCCGCCCTCGTCGGCGGCCTCCTTCGGCAACAGCGCGATCCGAATCGCCTTTGACATCGCCTCCGCTTCGGCCTCCGCCGCGGCGAGCTCGGCTTGGGCCATGGCGCGCATGTCCGAGTCCAGGTCCGGCTCCTTCAGCAGCGCCGTCAGGTCGGCGCGTTCCTTGTCCTTGGCCTGGAACGCCTTGATCGCCGCGACCACCGGCTCGAGTTCGCTGAATTCGCGCGACAACGCGGAATATTGCGCCCCGGCGACGCCTTCGGCGAGGCGGGCGGCGATTTCCTGGTGACGGCGCAGGATCAGATCGAGATTGTCGTTAGCGGCCATGCGAGAGAGCTCAAAGGGGGGAAGCGGCGGGATGGGACGGACGCTCAGCTTCGCTACAGGCGCACGCCGAGGCGCTCCGCCAGCTGCTGCAGCGGCTCCCGCAGGGAAGCGTTTTCGCGCCCGTTCGCCAGCATCGGCTCGACCTCGCGCCTCGCCTCGCCGACATTAAGCGTGAGCGTCATCGCCTTGACCGGGCCAATCGACGGCGCCGACATCGAAAGCTCGCGGTACCCGATCGCCATCAGGGTCATCGCCTCGAGCGTCCGGCCGCCGATCTCCCCGCATAACGTCACTGGCGTTCCGTGCCGCTCGCCGGCGTCGGCGATCGAGCGCAGCGCCCGCAGAAAACCGACGCTCAGTGGATCGAAGCGATTGGCGACCCGTCGGTTGTCGCGATCGACAGCATAGAGATACTGCATCAGGTCGTTCGAACCGACCGAGAGGAAGTCCGCAGCCGTCGCGATCTCGTCGAGCTGCCACAACAGCGACGGCACTTCGACCATCACCCCGAGACTGGTCGTGCGCGGAGGCTCGTGGCCGCGGCTCTGGCTCCAATTAAGTTCACGATCGAACATCGCGCGCGCCGTTCGGAATTCATCAACGGTCGAAACCATGGGCGCCATGATCTTGAGGTCGCGCCCCGCCGCGGCGCGGATGAAGGCGCGGAATTGCATCCGCAGAAGCGCCGGACGGTCGAGCCCGATGCGCAGCGCGCGCCAGCCGAGCGCGGGGTTTTCCTCTTCAAGCCCTTTCATATAGGGCAGGAGCTTGTCGCCGCCGATGTCGAGGGTGCGGAAGGTGACCGGCCGGTCGCCGGCGGCGTCGAGGATGGCGCGGTAGAGCTGCTGCTGCGCGCCCGGTCGGGGAAAGCGCGAGGCGAGCATGAATTGCAGTTCGGTGCGGAAGAGGCCGATCGACTCCGCTCCGGTTTCGGCAAGGTGCGGCATGTCGACCAAGAGGCCGGCGTTCATGTGCAAGCCGATCGACACCCCGTCGAGGCTGACGGTCGGCGCGTCGCGAAGGGCGCGATACTGCGCTTGGCGCCGCGCGCGCATCCGCGCCTTTTCTGCATAAGCCGCCTCGACGTCCGCCGGCGGGCGCAGGTAGATCTCGCCCGCGTCCCCATCGACAATGATCGCGTCGCCCTGCTCGACGATTTCGGAAATGTTGGCGATATCGCTGACGGCGGGAATGGCTAGCGCGCGAGCGACGATGGCGATGTGGCTCGATGCGCCCGCCTCCTCGAGCACGAGCCCCCTGAGCCGCGCGCGGTCATAATCGAGCAGCGCCGCCGGGCTCATCGAGCGGGCGACCAGGATCGCGTTCTCCGGCAGCTCCTCGGGCAAAAGAACAAGGCTCTGGCCGGCCAGCTGATGCAGCAGCCGATTGGCGATGTCGGTCAGGTCGTGCAGCCGATCGCGCAGGTAGGGGTCGGTCTGGCGCTGCAGCTTGGCGCGGGCGTCGTTATGGACCCGCTCGACCGCGGCCTCTGCGGTCAGGCCCGAACTCACCGCCTCGCGCAGCCGGCGCAGCCAGCCGCGATCGTGGGCGATCATACGGAACGCTTCGAGAACGTCGCGGTGCTCGCCGCTAACGCCGTCGTCGCTGCGATCAATGAGACTGTCGACCGAGGCGCGCATGGCGCTAATCGCCGTCTCGAGCCGCGTCAGCTCCGACTCCACGTCGTCGGCCACGATCGTCGACACCGTCACCCGCGGCTGGTGCATCACCACATGCCCGAGGCCGAGCCCATCGGCGATGCCGAGGCCTTTGAGCGACAGCTGCCGCCGCACCGCGATCGGCGCGCCCTGGGAGGCGATCCCCTGCAATTCGCCGGACGCGATCATCTCGGCGAGCAGCATCGCGGTCGTCTGCAGCGCCTCGATCTCTTCTTCCGAATAGGCGCGCCGGGCGCGGTTTTGGACCACCAGCACCCCGATCGTCGCCCCGCCGCGCAGCACCGGCACACCGAGGAAGGATTGGTAGATCTCTTCGCCCGTCTCGGGCCTGTAGGAGAAGGAGGGATGGTGCTGGGCGTCGGACAGCGCCAGCGGCTCGGCGCTGGAGGCGATGAGGCCGACAAGGCCCTCGCCTGGCCGCATGGTCGTCAGGTGGACGGCCTCGCGGTTGAGGCCCTCGGTGGCGAACAGTTCCATCGCGCCGTCTGCCCGCACGACGTAGAGCGAGCACACCTCGGCCACCATGTTGGAGGCGATGAGCACGACGATGCGGTCCAGCCGCGCCTGCGCGATGACAGGCTCCGCCATCACCTCGCGGAGCCGCCGCAACAACAGACGCGGTCCGCCCGGCGCGCGCATCAATGACGTCCTATTCTGTCCTTGGTCGATCGGTCGCCCGACCGAGCCATGCAATGATCACGCCGGACAGAAATCGCCCCCCTGAATGCGCTTCCCGCCCGTTTCGTCTATTCGCTTCCGGGCGGTATAGAAACGAAATGCGAGCGCGGCAAGGCCGAGTCAGCCGGCGCCGCTCTGGGCGCCAGCCGGCGGACCCCTTCAGGGCGCCCTGAGCAGGGCCGAAGTCGTCGCCGCGCCGGTCGCGCGCGCGGCGAGAACCTCATCGAGCCAATCAGGCCGCATCTCGGGCACCGAAGACAACAGCAATTCGGTGTAGGGATGATAGGGCGGCGCGAACACGGTCGCAGTGTCGCCGCCCGCCACCACCTTGCCCTTCAGCATCACTGCGACCTTGTTGGCGATCCGTTTCACCGTGCCGAGGTCGTGGGTAATGAAGAGATAGGCGACGCCGAGGTCCTCCTGCAGCTTTTTCAGCAGCCGGAGAATCTCTTCCCCCACCAGCTGATCGAGCGCCGATGTCACTTCGTCGCAGATGATCAGATCCGGTTCGGCGGCCAGCGCCCGGGCGATCGACACCCGCTGCTTCTGCCCGCCAGACAATTCGCTGGTCTTGCGGGTGATGAACGACTCCGGCAGATCCATCTGCCGCAGCAGCTCGGCAGCGCGGGCGCGGACTTCTTCCCGCGAGCGGTTGAAATAGAACGCCACCGGCCTGCCGATCGTCTCGAGCAAGGTATGCTGCGGATTGAGGGCGACGTCAGGCATCTGGTAGATCATTTGCACCCGCCGCAGCTGGTCCTTGGTGCGATCTTTCAGGCGCGCCGGCAGGCTCGCGCCGTTGAACCGCACGTCGCCGGCGATGCGCGGCAAGAGGCCGGTGACGACGCGCGCCAGGGTCGATTTGCCCGAGCCCGACTCGCCGACCACCGCCACCGTATCGCCCTTGCGGACCTCGAGGCTAACGTCATCGATGACCTTCGGCTTGCCGGGATAGTTGGCGCTGACATGGTCGATGGCGAGGATCGGCGCCTGGTCGGCGACGTTGACGTCGACGAAATTGTGGCCTGCGACGCGCTCGGTCACCAGGCGGCGGGTGTATTCCTCTTTCGGCTGCTGCAGGATCTGCCGCGAATCGCCGAATTCGACCATCTTGCCGCGCCTGAGCACCATGATGCGATCGGCGATCTGGGCGACCACGGCGAGGTCGTGGGTGATGTACAGCGCCGCCGTGCCATGGCCGCGGATGAGCTTGCGGAAAGCGGCGAGACATTCGACCTGGGTCGTCACGTCGAGCGCGGTGGTCGGTTCGTCAAAGATGAGGATGTCGGGCTTGGCGACCATCGCCATCGCCGCCATCACCCGCTGCAGCTGGCCGCCGGAAACCTGATGGGGATAGCGCGAGCCGATCGTCTCCGGGCTCGGCAGATCGAGTTGCTTGAAGAGACTGATCGCTTCCGCCCGCGCCTCCGCCCGTGACAGCACGCCATGCCTGACCGACGCCTCGCAGACCTGGTCCATCAGCGTATGGGCGGGGTTGAACGAGGCCGCCGCGCTCTGGGCGATATAGGCGATTTTCGGTCCGCGCAGCTCCCGCCGCTCATCCAGGCTGATGGCGCGGATGTCGGTGTCGCCGAAGACGATGTTGCCGCCGACGATATAGCAGTCGCGGCGCGTGTATCCCATCGAGGCGAGGCCGATCGTCGACTTGCCGGCGCCGGATTCGCCGATGAGGCCGATCACCTCGCCGCGCCGCAACTGTAGCGACACGTCATCGACCAGCACCGGACCGTCGCCGGCGTCGGTGCGCACGGCGACGCGCATGCCGCGGATGTCGAGGATGACGGAGTTGTCCTTAGGCCCAGAAACGTTGGGCGACCGCTGGCTCATGCGCCTTCTCCCTGGCCTCTCGAATGAATCGAGAGCATCCAATCGACGATGAAGTTGGCTCCGATGACCAAAATGGCGATTGCCCCGGCCGGATAGAGCGGCGCCGCCGAGCCGAGATTGATCATTTCGCCGTACTCCTTGACCATGCTGCCCCAGTCGGCGTTGGGCGGCTGGACGCCGAGCCCGAGGAAACTCAGCGCGGCGATAAAGAGGAAAGTGAAGCAGAAACGCAAGCCGAACTCGGCGGTCAGTGGGGGCACCGCATTGGGCAGGACCTCGCGGGTGACGATCCACCACCACCCTTCGCCGCGCAGACGCGCCGCCTCAACGAATTCCAGGCTGACGATGTTTATGGCCACCGACCTTGCCAGCCGAAAGACCTTGGTCGAATCGAGGATCGCGATGGTGAAGATGAGGACCGGCAGCGCCGAGCCGAGCACCGACAGAATCACGAAGGCGAAGATGAGCGTCGGCATCGACAGGAGGAGGTCCACGAGGCGCGACAGCGCCTGATCGATCCAGCCGCCGGCGACCGCGGCGGCGAAGCCTGAAATGACGCCGATGAGGAAGGACAGAGCGGTGATGACCAGCGACAGACCGATCGACATCCGGGCGCCATAAATCAGGCGGCTGAGAATGTCGCGGCCGAGGTTGTCGAGCCCGAGCCAATGCTGGGCGCTCGGGTCGGCCCAGGCGTCGCCGACCGGGGTCGCCTGATCGAACGGCGCAATGAGCGGCGCGAACAGCGCAACGAACAGGTTGATGACGACGACGACGATGCCGATCTGCGCGGTGACGCTCACTTTATAGCCGCGGATACGCATAACGGTCTTTCTTTCGTCGCGCCTGACGGTCCCTGGTCAGCGCGGCTGGCGAAGCCGCGGATTGGACAGAATGGCGAGAATGTCGGCGGTCATGTTGAGCAGGATGAACGTGGCGGCGAAGATGAGCCCACAAGCCTGGACGACCGGCACGTCATGCTTCGACACCTCGTCGACCATCAATTGGCCGAGGCCGGGATAGACGAACACGGTCTCGACAATGACCACGCCGACGATGAGATAGGCGAGGTTGAGCGCAACCACCGAAATGATCGGCGCGAGCGCGTTCGGCAGGGCGTGACGGACGACGATGCGCGATTTTCTCAATCCCTTGAGGATCGCCATTTCGATATAGGGGCTGGCCATGACCGAAAGCACGGAGGCGCGGGTCATCCGCATCATATGAGCCACGATTACCAGAACCAGCGTGACCATCGGCAGAAAGGCGTAATAGAGGCGATCGATGAAGCTTGTTTCGGGCGTCACGTTGGCGAGCGAGGGAAACCAGCCAAGATCGACGGCGACATATTTGATGAGGAGATAGGCAAGGAAATATTCCGGCACCGAGATTGTCATCAGGGTGAAGACGTTGACCAGCCGGTCGAAGACGCCGCCCTGCCGGATCGCAGCCAGGAGCCCGAGGCCGATCGCCAACGGCACCGCGACTATCGCCGCGTAGGCGGCGAGAAACATCGTATTGGCGAAGCGCGGCGCGATCTCCGTCAGCACGTCGCGGCCATTAGCGAGCGAATGGCCGAAATCGCCATGCAACACTCCGAACAGCCAGTCGAAAAATCTCAAAATCGCTGGCCGATCCAGACCCAGGTCAAGGCGCAGCTTGGCCAGGCTCTCCGGGGTGGCGGAATTCTGCAGGATCGCCGAGGCGAGATCACCTGGCAAAATCTCCGTGCCGATGAAGATGAGGATCGACGCGGCGAACAGGGTCAGGACGCCAAGACCGAGCCGCTGGAGCACGAGATTCAACACAACGCCTGTCCCCTTATCTCACTTAAGCCTCGCCGCCGCCTCCCCGCCGACTGCCGTTGCGCACGTCCGGCGCCCTTACCTCCTTCGCGCGACGCTTGCTCGACTTGCGCCGGCCGCGTTTGTTCGTGCGGCCGGCGCAAGCTGCTAACGGGTTCGAACCGCGCCCGCCAACGAGGGCGGACGCGGCGCAAATGCGGTCAGCTCTTGAGCCAGGCCTTCTGCATGATATAGCCGTTGTCCATATCGAAGCCGCCGTGCGGCGTATGCCCGCCGACCTTGTCGAGGTGCGCGTCGAGCCAGTCCTTGAACACAGGGATGATCGCGCCGCCCTGCTCGTTCAGCATGGCCTGCATCTCCCAGATGTATGGCTTACGCTTGGCTTCGTCGGTCTCGCCGCGAGCGTCGGCGAGCAGCTTCTCGAACTTCTCGTTGTTCCAGTGCGTTTCGTTCCAGGGCGCGCTCCCGGCGTAGGCGACCGAGAGCATCTGGGTCGCCGCCGCGCGGCCGCCCCAGTAGCTCGAGACGAACGCCCCCTTGAGCCAGACGTTGTCCCAGAAGCCGTCCGCGGGCTCCTTCTTCAGGTCGACCTTGATGCCGGCCTTGCTGGCGCTCGCCTGAAGCAGCGCGCCCTCGTCGACGGCGCCGTTGAAAGCCGCGTCGGAAGCCTGAAGCAGGATCTTCGGATCGGTGAGGCCCGCCTTCTTGAAGGCGGCGGCGGCCTTGTCGGGATCATATTTGCGCTGGGGCAGTTCCTTGTTGAAATAGGGATCGTTCGGCGGGATCGGGTGATCGTTGCCGACCGTGCCGTAGCCGCTGAACAACGCCTTGAGAATCTGCTCGCGGTCGGTCGCCAGCTTTAGCGCCATGCGAATGTCGGGGTTGTCGTAGGGCGCCTTGTCGCATTGCATCGCCATCACCGCATGCCAGCCGCCCGAAGCTCTCACGATCTGAAGCTTGGGGCTCTTCGAGAGAAGCGCGACCGCTTTATGGTCCACACGATTGATCGCGTCGATCTGGCCGGAGATCAGCGCGTTGAGCCGCGCAGAGCTGTCGTTGATGACGGTGACCTCGATCCCGTCGAGCCAGCCGCGATCCGGCTTCCAGTAGTCGCGGGTCTTCTTCAACGAGATACGCACGCCCGGATCGAACTTGTCGAGGCTGAAGGCGCCGGTGCCGACCGGCTTCGCCCAATCCTTGAAGCCGTCCGGCACGATGCCCACGTGATAGTCGGTGAGCGCGTAAGGCAGGTCAGCGTCCGGCCCGTTCAGTGAAATCTGAATCTGATACTTGTCGAGCTTCTTGATGTCGGTGACCGGCTTGAACGTGCTCGCGCCGCCGGACTTGGTGTCGCCCCGGTGCAGGTTGAGCGAGTAGATGGCGTCGTCGGCGGTGAATTCCTGGCCGTTCGAGAACTTGATCCCCTTGCGCAGATTGAAGATCCAGTCCTTCGCGCCGTTGGCGGGTTCAAAGCTCTCGGCCAGATCCGGATGCGGCCTGCCGTCCTGACCCCACTCGACGATGCCGTCAAACAGGCCGTGGCCGGTGTCGATCATCACCGAGTCATTGTAGGAGGTGACGTCGATGCTGTCGGTGGTGCTGCCGCCGCCAAGGCCGAGCCTCAGCACGCCGCCCTTCTTCGGTGTCTCGTCGGCGCGCGCGTCGGCGCTCGCCAGCATGGTTGAAATCGCGAGGGTCGACGCGCCGAGAGCGGCGGCGCGACCCATGAACTCGCGGCGCGAGACGGCGCCTTTGAGCAGGCGCCCGTTCCAATAATCCAGTTCGCTCATCTACAATGTTCCTCATTAGAGTGCGCCCTTCCCCAGACAACGATCGGCCGTTATTCTGCCGGCGGCGCGTCATTCCTCGACTTGGCGTCAGATTTTTGCCGCTGTCAATTGTCCGGCGACCCACGTCGAAAAAATCCGCCTTGAGGGCGCGCCTCTGGCCAATTCCTTAGCGATCTGCATGTCTTGCAGGCATGCAGGGCCGCCATTTTGAATTGACGGACTGAACATTTACACGGCTCAAAGATCGGAGTTTCAACCGCGTTGACTTGCGCTGGAGCCGAGACTAGGGGTTTCGGCCTCGAATTGCTTCCAGAGGACGCCCAGTTCGGCAGGAGTTCTGCGGCTCATGAAGATTCTCGTGCCCGTCAAAAGGGTGGTCGACTACAATATCAAGATCCGCCTCAAGTCCGACGGCTCGGGGGTCGAGCTTGCCAACGTCAAGATGTCGATGAATCCGTTCGACGAGATCGCGGTCGAGGAGGCGCTTAGGCAAAAGGAAGCCGGCAAGGCGAGCGAGGTGGTCATCGTCTCGATCGGCCCGGCGCAGGCGAGCGAGACCATCCGCACCGCGCTCGCCATGGGCGCCGATCGCGGCGTCCTGATCAAGACCGACGCGCTCACCGAGCCGCTCGCGGTCGCTAAGCTGCTCAAAGGCGTCGTCGACGCCGAACAGCCCGGGCTCGTCATCATGGGCAAGCAGGCGATCGACGACGACTCGAACCAGACCGGCCAGATGCTGGCGGCGCTGACCGGCTGGGGCCAGGGCACGTTCGCCTCCAAGGTCGTCGTCGGCGAGGGCTCGGTCGAAGTCACGCGCGAAGTGGACGGGGGCATGCAGACGGTGTCGTTGAAGCTGCCGGCGATCGTCACCACCGATCTGCGCCTGAACGAGCCGCGCTACGCCTCGCTTCCCAACATCATGAAGGCGAAGAAGAAACCGATCGAGGAGAAGACGCCGGCCGACTATGGGGTCGACGTCTCGCCCCGTCTCAAGGTGCTGAAGACCGCCGAGCCAGCCGGCCGCAAGGCCGGGGTCAAGGTCAAGTCGGTGGCTGAGCTGGTCGCCAAGCTCCATGACGAAGCGGGAGTGATCTGACGATGGCGACCCTTCTTCTGGCCGAAGTCGCAGGCGGACAATTGAACGACGCGACCGCGCGCGCGCTCACCGCCGCGCTCGAGCTCGGAGGTCCGGTCGACGTGCTTGTCGCCGGCCAAAACGTCGGCGTTGCCGCGGCGGCGGCCGCGCAGCTGAAAGGCGTGGCGAAGGTGCGCGCAGCCGACGATCCTCTCTACGCGCACGGCCTTGCCGAGCCGCTGGCGGCGCTGATCGTTTCGCTCGCCCCCGGTTACGACGCCATCGTCGCGCCCTCGACGGCAAGCGCCAAGAACGTCGCGCCTCGCGTAGCCGCGCTGCTCGACGTGATGCAGATTTCCGACATCACCAAGGTCCTCGGGCAGAAGACCTTCGAGCGACCGATCTACGCCGGCAACGCGATCCAGACCGTCGAATCGACCGATCCGAAGATCGTCGTCACCGTGCGCACCGCGTCCTTCGCCGCCACCGGCCAGGGCGGCTCGGCGCCGATCGAGCCGGTCGCGGCCGTCCCCGATCCGGCCGTGTCGTCGTTCGTCGGCGACGCGCTCGCCAAGTCCGACCGGCCGGAACTGACCTCGGCCAGGATCATCATCTCCGGCGGCCGGGCGATGCAAAAGGCGGAGAATTTCAAGACCTATATCGAGCCGGTCGCCGACAAGCTCGGCGCGGCGATGGGCGCCTCCCGCGCCGCGGTCGACGCCGGCTACGCGCCCAACGACTGGCAGGTCGGCCAGACCGGCAAGGTCGTGGCGCCGGAGCTTTATATCGCGGTCGGCATATCGGGGGCGATCCAGCATCTGGCGGGGATGAAGGATTCGAAAGTCATCGTCGCGATCAACAAGGACGAGGAGGCGCCGATCTTCCAGGTCGCCGACTACGGCCTCGTCGCCGATCTTTACACTGCGCTGCCCGAGCTCGCGGCGGAACTGACCAAGATCGGGCGCTAACGTCCGGCCTCACAGATGAAAAAAGCGGGCGTCCGACTGGACGCTCGTCGCTGCTCGTCTATGATCCCCGGCCGGCCTCGGCCTTTTGCTGGACAGAAATATGACACTCAACATCGAGACGGTCGGCATCATCGGCGCCGGGCAGATGGGCGCCGGCATCGCCGAGGTCGCGGCGCAGGCGGGACTGAACGTCTCCCTCAACGACGTCGCCGAGGAGCGCATCAACGCCGCGCTCGCGACCATCAATGGCCACCTGTCGCGCCAAGTGTCCAAGGGGCAGATGGACGATGCGGAGCGCAGGGCGATTCTCGACCGCATCCACGTCGCCCCGACTCTCGACAAGCTCGGTCACTGCGATCTGGTGGTCGAGGCGGCTTCCGAAAACGAAGAGGTCAAGCGCAAGATCTTCACTGGGCTGCGCTCCTTTCTCAAGCCCGACGCCATCGTCGCCTCCAACACCTCGTCGATCTCGATCACGCGTCTCGCCTCGGTGACGTCCAGCCCCGAGCGCTTCATTGGCATCCACTTCATGAACCCGGTGCCGCGCATGCAGCTCGTCGAGCTGATCCGCGGCATCGCCACCAAGGACGACACGTTCGACGCCGCCAAGGCGTTCGTCACCCGGCTCGGCAAGACCGCGACGATGTCCGAGGATTTCCCCGCCTTCATCGTCAACCGCATCCTTTTGCCGATGATCAACGAGGCGGTCTATACGCTCTATGAGGGTGTCGGCTCGGTCGAGGCGATCGACACCGCGATGCGTCTCGGGGCCAACCATCCGATGGGTCCGCTGCAGCTCGCCGACTTCATCGGCCTCGACACCTGCCTCGCGGTCATGCAGGTGCTGCATGAAGGGCTCGCGGATTCGAAATACCGTCCCTGCCCGCTCTTGGTGAAATATGTCGAGGCCGGCTGGCTCGGCCGCAAAACCCAGCGCGGCTTCTACGACTACCGCGGCGAGCATCCGGTGCCGACGCGCTGATCCTGCCCAGCGGTCGGAATTCGCTCGTATTTCCATCCCCCGCCGATCTAATCACGTGGAGGAACTCGCCCC
>Ga0302234_10002078_pt1 | contig 13161 bp, 11 predicted proteins | sample II_Palsa_N3_2_FD_193576 | JGI IMG/M metagenome (GOLD analysis project Ga0302234, IMG submission 193576) | Peat permafrost microbial communities from Stordalen Mire near Abisko, Sweden - II_Palsa_N3_2 | ecosystem: Environmental > Terrestrial > Soil > Palsa > Peat permafrost | place: Sweden... | reverse complement strand
CAGGGGACTCAAAATCCCCCGCCGCAAGGCGTGCCGGTTCGATTCCGGCCCCGGGCACCATTTCCGAAAAGCCGTTTCTGCGTATGCAGAGACGGCTTTTTCGCATTTGGCCCGGGTTGGATCGATTTCCCGGATGAGCGCGGGCAAACCGGGGAATCCACCGATCGAACAAACGGTAGTCCAGCGACCCTCGACCCAGGCGGCTCCCGACAGCCGCGATCCGGCCGCAGCGCCCGGGAAGATTGCGGATGGTGCCGCTTGGCGGGTCCGCTCCAAACTCGATCAGGCTCGTCTGGAGACGCGTCTTGGCGGAATTCGAACCGCCGCCGATTCGCGTGCGAGCGGCATAGCCGTGCATCACAGGAACCATGTCTGTTCCTTCGATATCCTTGTGCCACGGCACGCGACCAAAAGGCTCTGACAGCCCCTACCCGTCACGATTGTTTCCTTCCTCTCAAACCCCGGCGCACAAACAGATATCATGTGCGCTCGTTAATACTGCCGTGCTTACCCGGCATTTCTGCTGGAGTTTCTATGGCCTCATCCCCTGATAGCGTCAGCATGGCGTTGTTTTGCGACTTCGAAAACGTCGCCCTCGGCGTGCGCGACGCGAAGTACGACAAGTTCGACATCATGCCGGTGCTCGAACGGCTGCTGCTCAAAGGCAGCATCGTAGTGAAGAAGGCTTATTGCGACTGGGATCGCTACAAAGGTTTTAAAGCCGCGATGCACGAAGCGAGTTTCGAGCTGATCGAAATTCCGCACGTCCGTCAGTCGGGCAAGAATTCAGCGGACATCCGGCTCGTCGTCGACGCGCTCGATCTCTGCTACACGAAGTCCCACGTCGATACATTCGTCATCATCAGCGGTGACTCGGACTTCTCGCCGCTCGTGTCGAAGTTGCGCGAAAACGCGAAGAAAGTGATCGGCGTGGGCGTGAAAAACTCGACCTCCGACCTGCTCGTCGCGAACTGCGATGAATTCATTTTCTACGATGACCTGGTGCGCGAGCAGCAACGCAGCATCGCTAAACGCGAAGCGCGTGAGGCCCGCGAAGCACGCGACGCACGGGATGCGAACGCAGCGGCATCGTCGGCGAAGCGCTCACCCGAAGACGGCCAGCCCAAGCAGGAACTCGAAGCACGCAAGGCCAAGGCCATTGCGATTGCGGTGGAAACGTTCGATGACCTCGCCTCTGAGCGCGGCGAGAGCGGAAAGATCTGGGCGTCGGTGCTCAAGAGCGCCATCAAACGGCGCAAGCCGGATTTCAACGAGTCGTACTACGGCTTTCGCGCGTTCGGCAATCTGCTGGAAGAAGCGCAGGTACGTGGTCTGCTCGAAGTGGGACGGGACGAGAAATCGGGTTCATTTGTGTTTCGCACGCAATCAGTGGCCGTCACGGAACCAGTGAGGGACATCGAGGCGCCTGTCGTACCGAAGGAAAATCGGCAGACGGGAAATACGGGTAGCTCGGGTAACGACCGGAATCGGAGAAAAGGCCGCAACCCGCGTGCGCCACTTTCAGAACCCCTCTTCGATGAACCGCGCGAGGCCCAACCGGCAACGCGTGCAGAAGCGCGCTCCGAATCGGGTAGCGAGAATGATCGCAGGGACGGGCCAAACCCACGATCGCAGGTTGTTGAACCGCTGTTCGACGAGCCGCAAAACTCGCAGCAACCTGAGGAGCACGTGGAAGCACGGCCCAAGCAGGGCCGCGACCGCAATCGCCGAAATAACCGGAATGCAAGGCCGCAGGTTCACGAACCGCTGTTCGACGAAGCACATGAAGCGCAACCCGAGGCTCATGTGGCACCCGCCGACGAGCGACCATTCTTCACGCTGCCGCCGAAGGCTAAGGAAGAATTCGTGTTCGTGGAACGCACGGAAGAAGCACCTGCGCAACCCAGCGAAGTGAGTGAAACGCAGTCACCCAAACGCGGCATGGCGCGGCGTGGACGTCAGGCCGCAGCGAAGAAAGTCGTGGCAAAGACGCAGCCGGAAGCGCCGGTCGAGGTTGTCGCTGCAACTGAAACTCTCGACAGCGCCGACAAGCCAGCTGCAAAGAAAACTGCAGCGAAAAGGACGCCGCGTAAAACGGCGCCGGCTAGCCGGCGTCCGCGAAAGACAGCGGCCGCAGCGAGCGAAGAGTGAACGTTTGAAGACGGGGCATCGCCATGACGTGGCTGTCATGGCGATGCCGGTTTATTGGAAAATTGCTTGCCGTTAAACGGCTGAAGCGCTCTGGCGACAGCTAGGGTGTTGAAAACCGATTGAGTAGGGGCCAGAGTCTCCCCCCCGTCGCCCTGCTTCGCCTTCGGCTTTTTTCAAATTCGCAGTCGCCCACGACACCCTTGCCGGTCCGCTAACCTGTGCCGGGCCGCCCGGCTTGCCAGAGCCGGCCTCATTCAATTCGCGCTCAACCTGACAGCTCGACGGCTCAAGGCTCTGGAATCTCCAGGTCCATCAACGCCGAACTCAGCGATTTTCCATGCGCATCGAGTGCGAGCGATCGTGTCACGCCGCCACCCAGCGCGCGCCCAAGCACGAAATTCATCGCCGATATCCCCGGTAATTCGAAGCGCGTCACATCGCCCTTCACCACATCGCTCAGATGCGCCTTCACGCGCTCCGGCGTGACGTGCGCGAGCAAATGATCGTAGTGCTGCGGGTCGTAACAAATCACCGATACATTCAGCGTATTGCCCTTATCGCCGGTTCGGGAATGAGCTAGCTGGCGTAGTTTCATCTCAAGCCTCCACCATCTCGAACGATGGTCGCACGAGTTCTCGTGGCAACAGAACCGATTGCACCGCGATCACTTCGCGCGCCGTCTTCGTCACTCCGCCGCCGCCGGCCGGACCATTTGTATAAAGCGTCTCGACTTCGTTGCCGATACGGACCGCTTGCTCCATCGAATCCGTGCGACCAGAAACACGCACGCGGACTTCATACGGTTCCGCGTTACGCTCACCCAGCGTCGCGCCATGCAATGAATCGATACCGATCAGATCGAAGCGCAGTTCACTCGTCGCGACTCCCGTTATCTCCAGCCGTTCACGCACAATCTCCAGCGCCAGTTTCGCGCGCGCGACCGCGCCCGGACCGCCATAGGAAATCTGCCCCTCGCCGATAAACCCATCCACATAAGCCACGGTCACCTTCAACGTCCCGGTCCGCGATGTCCCACAGCCACCGCTCACGCGCACACGATCCGGCGCTACTTCCACCACGCGAACCTGCGTGAAGTCGGCGACGACATCGGGCTGCAGATACCGGCGAGGATCGTGGATCTCGTACAGCAGTTGCTCCTTGCACGTAGCCTCCGTCACACGGCCGCCGGCGTGCGCGACCTTGGTGATCGTGACGGCGCCGTCGGCGTCGACCTCGCCTATCGGGAAGCCGAGGCGCGCGAGCATCGGCACGTCCTTGAAGCCGGGGTCAGCGAAATAACCGCCCGTGATCTGCCCCGCGCATTCGAGCAAATGCCCGACCACCGTCGCCTGACCGAGCGTGTTCCAATCGTCCATCGCCCAGCCGAATGCATGGATCAGCGGTGCCGTGAACAAGGACGGATCGGCCGCGCGGCCGGTGAGCACGATATCGGCGCCGGCCTCCAACGCATCGACAATCGGCTCCGCGCCCAGATACGCATTCGCCGAAACAAGACGGCTGTCGTAGTCGGCAACGCTGTCGCCCGATTCCTCGAATCGATACGTTCCTTGCCTCACGACATCGAGTACATCGTCGCCGCTGACGGCCGCGATTTTCATCGCGCTTAAACCCAGTTCGCGGGCAATCGATGCCGTCTTGCGCGCCGCCGCCAGCGGATTTGCCGCGCCCATGTTCGAGATAATCCGCACACCGTTGCGCACGGCCGCTGGCAACACCGCGCGCATCCGGGCTTCGAGCAACGGGTCGTAACCCAGCTCTGGATTCGCCCGCCGCGCCTGTTGCGCGAGTGCAATGGTTCGTTCTGCCAAGCACTCGAACACGAGATAGTCGAGCGCCCCGTGTTCGGCCAGTTCGACCGCGGGCTCGATACGATCGCCCGAGTAACCCGCGCCCGCGCCGATCCGCACGCGGGAAGCTTGGGTCACAGCATTGAGTGCAGCAGTCATACCCATTCCTTACGTTAAAAGAACGCGCTCAAAGAGGAAAAATACCCAGCACGACACACGCGATCGTCATCACGATCGATGCGCCGAACAACAGCGGAAACGTGAATTTCTGATGATCGGCGAGATCGATACCGGTCAGCCCGACGACCAGGAACGTCGCGGGCGTGAGCGGGCTGACCGGAAACCCCGTCGTCATCTGCCCAAGTAAAGCTGCCTGGCCGACATGCACAGCAGGTACGCCAAGCTGCCCCGCGACCTCCGCGATCACGGGCAACACGCCGAAGTAGAACGAGTCGGGGTCGAAGAGCATGCTGAGCGGCATAGATAAGAAACCGAGTGCGACCGGGATGTGCGTTGCCATCGACGGCGGCACAAAACCAACCGCGGCTTGCGCCATCGCCTTGAGCATGCCGCTGCCTTGCATCACGCCCGTGAACACGCCCGCTGCGAGCAGGATGCCGGCCATCATCAGCGCGGCGCGTGCATGAGCATCGATGCGCTGACGCTGCATATCCACGTTCGGATAGTTGACGAGCAACGCGACGCACAGCCCGACCATGAACATGATCGCCGGAGGAATCTTCTCGCCCATCACCACCATCGTGCCGAGCACCACCAGTGTCAGCGCGATGTTGAACCAGAAATTTTTCGGTCGGCGCAGCGCTTTTTGTTCGTCGGTAAGTTCGCGTTTTGGCATGGGGATAGCGCCGTCACCGCCCGTGTATCCCAGCCGTTTTTCTTCGCGCCGGCCGAGCCACCAAGCCACGCTGAACACAAACACGAGGCCAACAATCTGCACCGGAATCAACGGATTGAATAACGCCGATATAGGCAGATGCAGCGACGCCGACGCGCGGATCATCGGCCCGGTCCATGGCAGGAAATTGATGCCCGCCGCCATCGACGCTGCCGCGGCCAATACGCGCCGATCCATCTTGAGACGGTCGTAAAGCGGCAACATCGCGGGGATAGTGACGAGGAAGCAAACAGCCCCCGAGCCGTCGAGGTGGATCAGCAGCGCGAGCAAAGTTGTACCCATCACGATGCGCGTCGGCCGCGTGCCGACCGTGCGCAAAATGCGATCGATGATCGGATCAAGCGTACCGGCGTCGGTGATGGTGCCGAAGTACAGGATCGCGAAGACGAACATGCCGACGACGGGCGCAAGGCTCTTCAGCCCGTCGATGACAAACTTGCTGGTCTGCAAGCCGAAGCCGCCGATCAGCGACGCCGCTATCGGCACGATGATCAGCGCCACCAGCGGCGACATCCGTTTTGAAAGAATCGCCGTAAGCAGGACGACGATAGTGGCCAGGCCAAGTAAGGGCAGCAAGGTTTGTCTCCGATCTTTTTTAATCGATTGTTTTATGAGTCAACCAAGCGTAGTTTCGAGCCGTCGATAAAACAATTGAAATGATTTGATTGCAGCAATCACGATTTGTAATGGTTGAAAATCATGGACCTGAATCTCCGCGATATCCGCGCGTTCATTGCCGTGGCACAGGCGGGCAATTTCACGCGCGCCGCCGTGCGGCTGCATCTTTCGCAGCCCGCGTTGACCGTGCAGATCCGCCGTCTCGAAGAAACGCTCGGCGCGCGGTTGTTCGACCGCAATAGCCGGAGCGTTGCGTTGACGCCGGTCGGTCGGGATTTGCTACCCGTCCTGCAAAAATCGCTGGGCGACATGGAGCAGGTTCTCCACGACGCCCGCGCGCTCAGCGACGGCTCCGCCGGTACGGTGCGGCTCGCGTGCCTGCCGTCGTTCGCGGCGAGCTTGCTGCCCGATCTGATCCAGGATTTCAGACGCGAGTTGCCGCACGTGTCGTTTCAAATCCGCGATGTCGTCGCGAGCGTCGTCAATACGTTGGTGCGTAACGAGGACGTGGACGTGGGCCTGACCGGCGGCGACGTCACCGACGCCTCGCTGGAAGTGCTGCACGCGGGTGAGGACCGGCTGTGCGTCGTGTGCCCGGACGGGCATCCGTTGACGGCTGGGAAGCGGATCGGGCTGGAGGAGATCGTGCGATATCCGCTGGTGTTGACGGCAGCGGGAACGAGCGTGCGGGCAGTGGTGGACGCCGCATTCGAGCACGCTGGCTGCGCACCCGTGCCCACCTGCGAGCCGACCTACATGATGACGGCGGTGGCCATGGTTCGGGCGGGGCAAGGCGTGACCATCCTGCCCCGCTCGGCGCGCGAAGTGCGTGCGGAACCGGCACTGGTGACGCGGGTTATCGATGAGCCGGGTTTCGTGCGTCCCATCGCACTCGTGAAGAAGCTCGGGCGCACACTGCCGCCCGTGACGGAGGCGTTTGTCGGCGTGATCGTCAAGGGGCTCAGGCAGCGCGGGGAGTAACGGCGAAGCTATCGATTCAACGCAGATTCAACGCATGTTAGCAAACACCGCCAGCGCGACTCGCGGCCTGGTGGAATACGCGCGGCAATGCGCGCGCGGGCAAATGGTATGAAAATGCCGGGGTTATTCGCTTCACCCAAAAACAAAAACAATACGGCGGCACGCTCGCGCGTGCCGCCGTATGGTGCGCTTGAAACATGCTGTTCCGAGCGCCGTACTCCAGGCCTTGCCGCTTACTGCGGTTGGCCCTTGTCGTTGGTACCCATGGCCGAAGCGGCTGCAGCAGCCGATGCGCCCTTCAGGTGCGATGCCTTGTCTTGCTTATGCAACGTCGTGCCACCCGCTTCGGAAGCTGCTTTCTTATGATGCTTGAAGTGCGGCAGGTGCGGTTTGGGTTCTGTGGGACTGACAGCAGGCTTGCTTGTGTCCGTCTTCGAACCGCCACCACCCGATTGAGCCATTGCTGTGCCTGCGAACGCGAATGCGAGCGCGCCAACCATTGCAATTTGCGAGAACTTCGTCATTGCTAAATCTCCCTGGAGTTGTGAATCGATTGCAGCACCGCATTGTTGTTCGAAATGCATGGAATTTCAACGAATTCAGAATATTCCTAGCGAAAATTGGTCTTGGCGAGTTCCACGATCTCGTCGCCGCGACCGTTCAGGATCGCTCGCAGCATGTAGAGGCTGAAGCCTTTTGCCTGCGCTAATTCCACTTTGGGCGGCATCGCCAGCTCATGCTTTGATGTCACCACGTCCACGAGCGCCGGCCCGGGATAAGCGAAAGCCTTCTGCAGAGCCTCTGCGATGTCTTCGGACTCCTCCACCCGGATGCTGAAAATGCCCGCACCCTGGGCGATAGCCGCGAAGTCCGTTTTGGCCAGATCGACGTTGGTATCGAGGTACCCGGCGGCCTTGAGCTCCATTGAAACGAAGCCGAGCAGACTGTTGTTATAAACCACCACTTTGATCGGCAGATCGAGTTGGCGGGCGCTAAGCAAGTCGCCAAGCAGCATCGATAAACCGCCATCGCCCGAGAGCGAGATCACCTGCCGCCCAAGATTCGCGCCCTGCGCGCCGAGCGCCTGGGGCATCGCGTTTGCCATGGAACCGTGGTTGAACGAGCCGTGAAGCTGGCGTTTGCCGTTCATCGTGAGGTAACGCGCGGCCCAGACGGTCGGCGTGCCAACATCGGCGGTAAAAATGGCGTCTTCCGAGGCGGCTTCGTTGATGAGCTTCGTCAGATATTGCGGATGAATCGCCTTGCCCGGGCCTGACGGCGTGGCGAGTTCATCGAGTCCCTTTCTCGCCGTTGCATAGTGCTGGCGAGCGGTGTCGATGAACTTGCGGTCAGACTTGCGCGTGAGCTTCGGCAAGACTGCCGCGACCGTCTCCTTGACCGTGCCCACCAGCCCAAGCGCGAGCGGCGCGCGCGCGCCGAGCTTCGAGCCGCGCCAGTCGACCTGGATGATCTTCGCGTCGGTGGGATAGAACGGCCGGTAGGGGAAGTCGCAGCCGAGCAGCAGCAACGTGTCGCACGACATCATCGCGTGATAGCCGGAGCTGAAACCGATCAGCCCCGTCATGCCGACGTCATACGGGTTGTCCCATTCAATGAACTGCTTGCCGCGCATCGCGTGGACGACCGGTGCGCCCAGCATGTCCGCGAGCGCGACCACTTCGTCGTGCGCGCCTGCGGTACCGCTGCCGCACATCAGCGTCACCGCTTCCGAATCGTTCAGCATGGCCGCGAGCCGGTCGATATCGATGTCCGACGGCAGGATGGTCGACGGCCCCGTGGCGGACCAGCCCGGCTTTTCCGTGGGCGCGTCGCTCAACGCGACATCGCCGGGCAGCACGATCACCGCGACGCCGCGCTCTTCGATCGCTGTGCGCATCGCGCGGGCAAGCACGCGGGGGAATTGGGCAGCGCTCGACACGAGTTCCACGTAATGGCTGCATTCCTTGAACAGCGCGGTCGGATGGGTCTCCTGGAAGTACCCCAGCCCGATCTCCGTTGACGGAATATGCGCGGCAATAGCCAGCACCGGCTGCTGGTTACGATGGCAGTCGTACAGGCCATTGATCAGGTGCAGGTTGCCCGGGCCGCAACTGCCGGCGCACACGGCAAGCTTGCCCGTCGATGCAGCGTCGGCGCCTGCCGCAAACGCGGCTACTTCCTCGTGGCGGGTGTGCATCCATCGAATGGAGCCGAGTTGCTCCAGGCTGTAGGCGAGCCCGTTCAGGCTGTCGCCAGTCACGCCCCAGATACGTTCGACGCCTGCTGCCGCCAGCGTCCTGGCCAAAAATTCCGCAACCGTGTTTCTTGCCATGTCCTGCTCCTTCGGTGAAAAGAGAGATCGGAGTGGTCGATCGGATGCCGGGTTATCAGCATCCTTTCGTCATACGCGTGAGACAGGTCAAAACGGCTCAAAGCGAAAAGCATAAACGCCATGCAGGGAATCAAATATGAAAAGACCTTAATCGACCTGCTTTACGAATGGCCGACGACCCATGCGGGTGTGGTTGAGTGAGCGCACAAGGAACCCGCGCCGCCCTGGTTAAAGCAGTTATCGCGAGGGATCGAAGCATGCCGGTTGCTAGAATGTCCGTCCCTTCTTCATGCCTGAGCCAAGAACCGCCCTGATGGATCTCGAACGCATTCTTTTCACGCAGGGCTTCGGCTCGCGCCGACAATGCCGCGCGCTTATAACCGATGGCCGCGTATCCATCGCGGGCTCGCTTTGTACTCATGCTAATGCCGCGCTCGACATCGCGTCCGACATGCTCGCCTCGTTCGAGTTTCAAGTCGATGGCGCGACGTGGCGGTATCGGGAAAAAGCGTATCTGGCGCTGAACAAGCCAGCGGGCTACGAGTGCTCACGTGATCCGCAGCACCACCTGAGCATCTTTCACCTGTTGCCGCCGCAGTTGACGGAGCGCGGCGTGCAATGCGTGGGACGTCTGGATCAGGACACGACCGGCCTTCTGCTCCTCTCCGATGACGGGGCGTTCGTGCATGCGTTCACATCGCCGAAACGCAAGGTGCCGAAGGTGTATCTCGCGACAACGCGCCATCCACTGGACGAGGCTCAACTCTCGGCACTTCGCAACGGCGTCTTGCTGCATGGCGAATCACAGCCCATTGCAGCTGTTAGCGCCGAGCAGCGCGACGAGCGACAGCTCGAACTTTCGGTGCTCGAAGGCAAGTATCACCAGGTGAAGCGAATGGTTGCCGCGGCGGGGAACCGTGTGGAGAAATTGCATCGGGAGCGTATTGGCGGGTTCGCTCTGCCCGATGAGCTGGCTGAAGGCCAATGGCGCTGGCTTGACGATGCAGACCTCGCCATGCTCCGGAAAAGCTGACGCGCTTCGTGTGACATATTCGTGCGACAGCGCGCTGAGTTACGCCGACTCAAGGTTTAACGTCTCAATCAAGCCAATGCGGCGCGCTGCATCCATCCGGGTGCTTCGAGCGTAGAAGTGGCATCCCCTTGCTGTTCGACATTTATGCCCACACAACAAAAACGCCGCATCGTGACATTCGGTCTTGCCAGTCTTGGCGCTGCGGCACTCGCCGCCTGTAGTCCCGTCAAGCTTTTGAACGCCGCCATTCCCTCGAGTGGTTACAGGAAAACGCCAGATATCGCGTACGGAAGCGATCCGCGCCAGGTACTCGATGTCTACGTGCCGGTCGCAGTGAGTACTAAGCCGCGTCCGGTTGTCGTCTTTTTCTACGGCGGAAGCTGGCAGAACGGCGATCGTGCAAATTACCTGTTTGTCGCGCAGGCGTTGACGTCGCGGGGTTATGTGGCCGTGCTGCCTGATTACCGCACGTATCCGGAAACGGCGTTCCCGGGCTTCGTTAATGATGCGGCGGCCGCCGCTCGCTGGACCCGCGACCACGCGCATGAATTCGGCGGCGATCCGTCGCGGCTTTTTGTAATGGGCCATTCAGCGGGCGCCCATCTTGCCGCGCTGATCGCGACCGATCCGCGTTATCTCGCTTCGCAATCGATGTCGAAAACCGACTTGCGCGGGGTGATCGGCCTGGCCGGACCTTACGATTTCCTGCCAATCAAGGATCGCACGCTACTTGACGTCTTTCCGGCAAACACGCGTGCCGAGAGCCAGCCGATCAATTACGTCACCGGCCACGAGCCGCCCATGTTCCTTGCAGCCGGCACGGACGACACCGTCGTCGATCCCGGCAACACCGACCGTCTGGCGGCCATGCTGCGCAAACATGGCGACTCGGTGGAGGTCAGGCATTACGACGGTTTCGGCCATATCCGCATTGTTTCGGCGCTGGCGTTGCCGTTGCGGGGGCGTTCGACCGTGCTTGCGGATGTATCGGCGTTCATCGATTCGCGATAAACGGACCGTGACCGGCGCCGAGGCAATTCAATAGGTGTTAACACAGCAGGCTGGCGCCGCACTGCAGCATGCCTTTCTTACGACGTAAATCTATACTCCTTACACGACTATTAAAAGAAGCAGGAGGGCCACCATGGCCGCTCACATGACCATTGCAATGATTGCGTTCGTGGCGATCAGCGTGTTGTTTATCGTGGGATTGCTGGTGACGATGCATCTGCGCCATCGCTATCAACCCAACCTGATCGGCGCGCTGATCGGGGCCTTGCTGTGCTTCATCCTGCTGGAGACGCTACCGGTACTGATGTGACGGCTGGATGAACGTTCGCCTGGCGCAGGAAGTCGTCGATGCTCGGATAACGCAGCGCGTAACGCATTTCGTCTCGCAGCCGGGTGTTCTGCAGACGTCGCGATTCGCGCATGAACGAGAGCATCATCGGCTCGAGTTGCATTTCGGCTTGCTCGCGCGAAACACGGGGAGCACGCGGCAAACCGAACGCATCGGCGATCAGGTCGAAATAATCCCCCATGCGCAAGTCGCTGTCGTCCGATGCATGCACCACGCGTTGCGGCCGCGCCCGCCGGATCGCGAGCACGAGAATGGCGGCGAGATCGTCGGCGTGGATATGGTTCGTGTAGACATCATCGCCTGGCGCAAGCGCCGGCGTCCCCTTGTGCAGGCGAGCCAGCGGCAGGCGGTTGCCAGCGTAGATCCCTGGAATCCGCACAATCGATGCACTCAGCACGCCGCGCCGCGTGGCGCGCCGCAATTGCGTTTCCGCCGACACGCGTCGTTTCGCGCGCGCGTTGTCCGGCCTGACCGGGCGCGTCTCATCGATCCACGCCCCGCCACAATCGCCGTAAACCCCCGACGTGCTTGCATAAATCAGGCGGATCTGCGCCCGGCGCGCGGCGGCGCTCGAAACCCGGTCGGGTACAATAGACGCTCTTTTTATGGCTTTGGCGTGCCTGCTGACGCTGATCCCGACGCCCGTTCTGACGGCGGCTGGCATGCCGCTTTTGAAGGTCGCGCGAAACCATCCGCGCCACGCTCGCTGACGGGCCACGGCGCTGGTCGCCTCGCGCGCAACGGACCGACGCGGCGCACTCAACGCGGCGATCAGCGCGCGGGTCCGTCTGTCGTCGTCGCCGGTTTTCTGGGGTGGTGCGAGATGCAGCACCGTGGATGCAAGACCGGCCAGGCGTCGCAAGCTGCGGCGCTCGTCCAGGTTAGCAATCAACGGTGTTGTGCCGGCTGCGCGCAGTTCGGCCGCGCGCGCGGGTTGACTTGAGAGTGCGATCACGCGAGGCGCGGCAGCACGGTGTGCGAGAAGCGGCACGCAACGCAGGCCGACATCGCCGCAACCGGCAATCAGCACACGCGCGCGGCGTAGTTTTCGAGTGGCGATCATGCTGTCGATTGTAGCCGCGACAGCTTTTGCATTTGTTTCATCCAACTCATCCAGGATCTATGGCTTTCAACGTTACGCTCCGGCAAAGCGGCCGGCAGTTTCAGGTAGAACCCGACGAAGCGGTGCTGCTCGCCGCCCTGCGTCAGGGCATAGGACTTCCCTACGGTTGCAAGAACGGAGCCTGTGGTTCATGCAAGGGCACGATTGTCTCCGGCGAAGTCGAGCAGGCGCCGCATTCGTCGTCAGCGTTGTCCAACGACGAAAAGACCCGCGGCATGGCCCTGCTCTGCTGCGCGACGGCCAAGGGTGACCTGACGGTCGACGTGCGCGAAGTGGCAGGTGTTGGCGACATTCAGGTCAAGAAGCTGCCTTGCCGCGTGAACGCTCTGGAACGCAAGGCAACCGACGTCATTGAACTGAAGCTGCAATTGCCGGCCAACGAACGGTTGCAATACCTGGCCGGCCAATACATCGAATTCATTCTGAAAGACGGCAAGCGTCGCAGCTATTCGATGGCGAGCCCGCCGCACCACGAAGGCCCTATCGAACTGCACGTTCGCCACATGCCTGGCGGCACCTTCACGGATCACGTGTTCGGTCCCATGAAAGAGCGCGACATCCTGCGCTTCGAAGGCCCGCTCGGCACGTTCTTCCTGCGTGAAGATTCCGAGAAGCCCATCGTGCTGCTCGCTTCCGGCACGGGCTTCGCGCCGATCAAGGCAATCATTGAACATGCGGTGTTCAAGAACCTGAACCGGCCGATGACGCTCTATTGGGGAGGCCGCCGCAAGCAAGACCTGTACATGATGGACATGGCTGAACAATGGGCGAAGGACGTGCCGAACTTCTCGTTCGTGCCGGTACTGTCAGAACCCGATGCAAGCGACGCCTGGACCGGC
>Ga0302234_10002077_pt1 | contig 13165 bp, 12 predicted proteins | sample II_Palsa_N3_2_FD_193576 | JGI IMG/M metagenome (GOLD analysis project Ga0302234, IMG submission 193576) | Peat permafrost microbial communities from Stordalen Mire near Abisko, Sweden - II_Palsa_N3_2 | ecosystem: Environmental > Terrestrial > Soil > Palsa > Peat permafrost | place: Sweden... | reverse complement strand
CGTGCAGTTGGTCAAATTCGCACGGATTCAACTGCGCCAGGATGCGGCGGTCGAAGATGTGGTGCAGGAAACTCTGATCGCCTTGTTGGAGCATCCGGAGCGATTTGCCGGGCAATCGTCGCTAAAAACTTACGCCATCGGCATTTTGAAGCACAAAATCGTCGATGTTTTGCGGCGCGGCAAGCGGGAAGTGGCGCTGCACGATAGCGACGACGATACGCCTGCCACCGATATGGCAGCCTTCGACGCACTTTTCGACGAAACCGGCCATTTTCGCGAGCGCCCCAGTCAGTGGGGCGACCCGGACGCTGCCTTCCAGCAAAAGCAGTTTTTTGAAGTGCTGGAAGTTTGTGTCGAGCGTTTGCCGGCCAAAGTCGCACAAATTTTCATGATGCGGGAATGGCTGGAACTGGAAACCGAGGAAATTTGTCAGGAATTGGGCGTGACGACGACTAATGCATGGGTCATGCTGTACCGGGCGCGCATGCGTTTGCGCGAATGTTTGCAGCTGAATTGGTTTGGTGAAGCGGAGCGCGCATGAAATTCAGGCTTGAGTGTCGCGAGGCACACCGTCTTTCCATCGAAAAAATGGACCGCCGTCTGTCGTGGTTCGAGCTGGCACGTTGGCGCGCGCATTTGCTCGCCTGCGACGCCTGCACCACCTTGACCGCGCAAATGCGGCTGTTGCGCGTCGCCATGCGGCGGCTGGGCCAGGAAGATGATCTGGATAACGATGCATCCTGAGGCCGCAGCGGCACCGGGCGTGCACACCGCGGCGGCCATGCCGGACGTCGCTTACGACGCGCCAAGCGGGTGTATCGGCTCAGAACGCATGTTGCAGATCGAGGTACATACCCGACTGCGAGTGACCGGGCAGAGGATCGTCGGAGCCCGAGACCGGGTAATTGGCGTTCAGGCCAAAATCGGCGCCCGAGCTATTGTGTATCGTGGCGACTTGAAACCCGAGTACGGTCCGCTTGGATAAATTGTAGTTGGCGCCCAGCGTGTACAGGGTGGCATGACCGGCCCCGCCGACGGAACCGTTGGTGTCGACATGGTAGGCCGCGCCGATAAGCGCCAGCGCCGGGTTGACGGTGTAGGTCACCCCAGCCCATTCCTGTTGAGCCAGTGTCGGTGCGCCGGCCAGCACGGCATTCGCATGCGACGCTTCGTACACACCTTGCAGCTTGAAGTTGCCGAGATACAGGTTCATCCCCGCGGTGTATTGCTGCGAATAGGCGAACACATCCGAGAAACTGCCGTTGCCGTCGCGAATCTCATCGAACATGCCGATCAGCTCGAAGCGCTGGGTGGTGTAAGTGAGCGCCACGCCGTCGCTACGGCCCGGCGTCAGGGTGCTGCCGTCCGGATTGAGGGTGCCGCCATTGAAATTGGTTTGGTTGCCGAGCGCATACATGGCGGTGATATTCAGCCCATTCCAGCTGGGCGATTCCCACGTCATCGTGTTCGAGCTGATCGGCCAGTTACGGCCGCGCGACAGCGAGGCCGACGACCAATTCGACTGGCCCAGCGGATCGAAGGCCCACAAGGCGCTATTCGACAGCCAGAGCTGATTGCCCAGCAACACCGTACCGTAGGTCGGATTGCTCAGGCCGACATCGGCATAACGGCTGAATGCCTTGCCGTTGGAACTGGTGCCCGTCGCAGTGTTCAAGCCATCTTCCAACTGGAATACTGCCTGATTGCCGCCGCCCAGATCTTCCACGCCCTTCATGCCCCACAAGCTGGTGCCGAGGTCGCCGCTTTCAACGCGAAAGCGCGAGGAACTGGTATTGGGACCGCTTGGCACGCCGCTTTGATATTCGATTCCTGTGTCGATCCGGCCATACAAAGTCACGCTGCTCTGTGCATAGACATTGAGGCCCACACTTGCCAAGGCGATGGTTAATAAAGTTTTCTTCAATTGTGTCTCCTGATATTTTTTTGGGAATATTCGATCGCGCCGGATGTTTTAAGAAGCCCGTGCGCACCGTTGCTACCCATAAAAGCCAGTTTTATTGCTGGTTATTAATTAGTTATGCTTATTTTTTAAAGATGGATGATTGAAAATAAAAGCACTCACGAAATACTGAGCTTGATCAGCCTACTATGGATTTTATAGTCCCATTTTGTCGCGCAGGAAAACAGGAAAAGTCTTAGTGGCATGTCCCGGTATTTAGGGCCTAGCTCGCTTTATAAAGAGATAACACGATAAACTTCGCTTATGAATCCCATTACCCAAACCGGCCGCGTCCATCTCGATCAGCTGTTCTGGCTGCGCTGCCTGGCTATCATCGGGCAATTCGTGACGATTGCCGTAGTCGAAATTTTCCTGCAAGTGCATTTGCCGCTGGCCGCGATGCTGACGGTAATCAGCCTGGAAATCGCCTTTAATGCGATGACCTGGGTGCGTGCCGCTGAACGCGGTCGGCCGGAAACCAATGCGGAGCTATTCGGACAACTATTTGTCGACCTGGTGGTGTTGTCGGCCCTGCTGTTTTTATCGGGAGGCACCACCAATCCCTTTGTTTCTCTTTATCTGCCTTCGCTGGCGATAGCCGCAGCCGTATTGCCGTTGCGGCTCGCGCTGTGGCTCGCGATCTTTGCGGTGATCTGCTATTTGTTGTTGGGCGTGTATTCGATGCCGCTCAAGCTGGATAATCCGCATCGCTTATTCGACGATTTCCAGATGGGTTTGTGGGTCAACTTTATGGTCAGCGTCGGTTTGATTGCCTGGTTTGTGTCGCGCATGTCGCAGGCTTTGCGGATGCGCGAGGCGGCATTGGCCGAGGCCCAGCAACGCCTGTTGCGCGATGAGCGGGTGGTGGCGCTGGGTGCGCAAGCGGCCAGTGTGGCGCATGAAATCGGCACGCCGTTGTCGTCCATCATGTTGCTGAGCGAGGAGCTGCAATATGCCGCTCGCGAAGATGGGGTGCTGATGCCCTACGCTGCAGATTTCAAATTGCTGGAGCAGCAGGTGGCGCTGTGCCAGTCGGCGTTGGCGCGCTTGCGAGTGCGGGCCGAGTCCGGTGCGCGGCAGCGCTTGAGCGCCTGGCTGCCGAGTTTTGTCGAGCAATGGCGGTTACGCCATCCGCATGTTAATTTTGAAATTACCGGGCAGCCGGCTGACCCGATCCAATTGAGCGATACCGTGGCCGTGGGCCAAATCCTGACCATCCTGCTGGATAATGCCGCGCGGGCCAGCCGCGATTTTGTCCGGCTGGAGGCTCGGGTGGTACACCCGGCTACGCCGGAAGCGCAAGCCGAAATTGAGTTTCTGGTCCGCGACCGTGGTCCGGGGGTGCCGGCCGCGCTACGCGATACCCTGGGTATGGCGCCCGTCGAGAGCACACAGGGCGGGCAAGGGGTGGGGCTGTATCTAGCCTATGCAACGGCCGCGCAATTGTCGGGTTCGATTGCGTTGCGGGATGCCCCGGAACGTGGCACGCTGGCCGTACTGAGGCTGCCCGAGATCGCCTGATAGCAGGCTTGAAGCGCTAAACCATAAGAAAGGGCGAAATGAATTTTCTGGTAATCGACGATGACGAAGTATTCGCGGGTATTCTGGCTCGCGGATTGGTCCGGCGCGGCTATGCCGTGCATCAGGCGCATACTGCGGAAGCTGCCTTGAAGCTGGCCGATGCGCTGCCATTTAACGAGATTACGGTCGACCTGCACCTGGGCAACGACTCCGGCCTGACCTTGATTGCACCGCTGCGGGATTTGCACCCGGCCGCACGGATCCTGGTCCTGACGGGCTATGCCAGCATTGCGACCGCCGTGCAGGCGGTCAAGGAAGGGGCCGATAACTATCTGGCCAAGCCGGCCAATGTCGAGACCATACTCGCGGCGCTGTCGCAGGACGCCAGCTCGGTGAGCGCCGAAGAGGCCCTGGAAAATCCGGCAACCTTATCGGTGGCGCGTCTGGAGTGGGAGCATATTCAGCGGGTGCTGGCCGAACATGAGGGCAATGTGTCGGCGACGGCGCGTGCGCTGAATATGCACCGCCGGACTTTGCAACGGAAATTGGCGAAACGGCCGGTGAAGCAGTAAACCGGCCGGCGCCGCACGCCGTCGCTCTATTTGGCCCGCATGGCGGGCATGTGTGAGAGCCGCGGTGCGTGCCTGGGCCGCACCGCACGCGTGGCTACAAAACGTAGCGCGATAAATCTTCGTTCTGGGCCACTTCGCCCAATGCCTGGTTCACATAGTCGGCATCGATCTGAAGCGGCTTGCCGGCATGATTGCCGGCGGCAAACGAGACTTCTTCCAGCAACTTCTCGATCACTGTGTATAAACGGCGAGCGCCGATATTCTCGGTTTTCTCATTGACCGAGAAGGCGATTTCAGCCATCCGGCGAATGCCTTCCGGCGTAAAGTCGAGCTTCACGCCTTCCGTTTCCAGCAATGCCTGGTACTGCTTCACCAGGCTGGCGTCGGTACCGACCAGAATCGCTTCGAAGTCTTCGACCGAGAGTGAGTCGAGTTCCACGCGGATCGGAAAGCGCCCCTGCAGTTCGGGAATTAGGTCGCTTGGTTTAGCCAGGTGAAAAGCGCCGCTGGCGATAAACAGGATATGGTCGGTGCGTATCATGCCGAACTTGGTATTCACCGTGGTGCCTTCGACCAACGGCAGCAAATCGCGCTGCACACCTTGGCGCGAGACTTCGCCGCCGCCGCCGCCTTCGTTACGCGAGGCAATTTTGTCGATCTCGTCGAGGAACACGATACCGTTTTGTTCGACGTTTTGAATCGCCAGGGTTTTGACTTCCTCGTCGTTCAGCAGTTTGCCGGCTTCTTCATCCACCAGTAACTTCATGGCTTCTTTGATTCTCAGCTTGCGGTGCACTTTTTTGCCGTGACTGAGGTTGGCAAACACGCTGCGAATCTGGTCGGTCATATCTTCCATGCCCGGTGGCCCCATGATTTCCATCGGTGCGGTCGGCGCATCGACGTCGAGCTCGATCTCCCTTTCGTCGAGCTGCCCTTCACGCAAGCGCTTGCGGAAGGTCTGGCGGGTGGCATTATGACTGTCGTCGGCGGCGCTGCCGCCTTCATGGCTGCGGGCCGACGGCAGCAGAATGTCGAGAATGCGGTCTTCGGCTAGGTCGGATGCCTTGGAGCGGACTTTACGCATTTCGGTCTCGCGCGTTTGCTTGACCGCGATTTCGGCCAAGTCGCGAATGATGCTGTCGACGTCGCGTCCGACGTAACCGACTTCGGTGAATTTGGTCGCTTCTATTTTGATGAACGGCGCATCGGCCAGTTTGGCCAGACGGCGGGCGATCTCGGTCTTGCCGACGCCGGTCGGTCCGATCATCAGGATGTTTTTCGGCGTAATTTCATGCCGCAGCGGCTCGGCCACTTGCTGCCTGCGCCAACGATTGCGCAGCGCAACGGCGACCGCGCGCTTGGCTTTGTTCTGGCCAATAATATGCTTGTCGAGTTCCGAGACAATCTCGGCCGGAATCATGGTGCTCATGGAGTGTCCTTGGAAGCGGCCGGCCGGACGCGCGGCGTGCGTGGTGTTGCCGCGGATTGCCCGGCGCTGGCGTTTATTCTATGGTTTCGATCACGCGGTTGTGATTGGTATAGATACACATGTCGCCGGCAATCGCCAGCGACTTCTCGACGATCTCGCGGGCGCTGAGTTCGGTATTGGCCAGCAAGGCTGCCGCCGCGGCCTGCGCATAAGCGCCGCCCGAGCCGATCGCACACACGCCGTTTTCGGGCTCCAGCACGTCGCCGTTGCCGGTCAGGACCAATGTGCTGTCGGCGTCGGCTGCAATCAGCATGGCTTCCAGCCTGCGCAACATGCGGTCGGTGCGCCAATCTTTCGCCAGCTCGACGGCGGCGCGGGTCAGGTTGCCCTGGTGCTTTTCCAGCTTGGCTTCGAAACGGTCGAGCAGCGCAAAGGCATCCGCCGTGCCGCCGGCAAAACCGACCAACACTTTGCCGTTATAGATGCGGCGCACTTTGCGCGCGCTGCCTTTCATCACGATATTGCCCAGAGTGACCTGGCCGTCGCCGCCCAGTGCGACTTGATTGTCGCGCCGGACCGAGACGATGGTGGTGCCGTGATACTGCTCCATATGCTTTCCTTAATATATGACCCGCGATCCAGGGCCGCCCTCAGTGTGCGCGAATTGCCTGGAACCGGTGTGCTTGGGCTCGATCATGCCGCTGATTCAGGTGTGACCGGCTTGCCATAGCAGAAGTTTAGGGCATCTTGGCGATTATCAAGGGATAGGCCCGATTTGCCGCGCGGCTTGCTGCAAGTCAGGACGCAGGAATGACAAAACCCCCGCGATCGTCAGACCGACAGGGGTTTTGAGCCTGTGCCTGTTTGGTAGGCTTCGGCTAATCCGGGCGAGGTTCAAGCATGATCAGGCCCGAAACCAGGTGCATCAGTCACCAAACAGTTTCTGGCGCAATTCACGCCGTTCCTGTGCTTCAAGCGACAAGGTGGCGGTCGGTCGAGCCAGCAGGCGTGGGACGCCGATGGGTTCGCCGGTTTCTTCGCACCAGCCGTAATCGCCGGATTCGATGCGTGCCAAGGATTGCTGCACCTTCTTCAGCAATTTGCGTTCGCGGTCGCGAGTGCGCAGTTCAAGGGCATGCTCTTCCTCGATTGTCGCTCGATCAGCCGGATCGGGCACGATGACCGTTTCGCGCAGATTCTCGGTGGTCTGGCCGGCGTTACGAAGGATTTCAGCTTGCAACGTTTCCAGCTTGCTTCTAAAGAACGCAAGCTGATCCTCGTTCATATACTCCTTGTCACTCATCTTCAGGAGTTCTGCTTCGGTCAAGAGTCGTTTTGTCGTCATCTGGCTGCTGTCTTCCATGTCGGGTATGAGGCCCACGCTAATGCGTTGCCCGCAATCGGCTGCTGCACAGGCATTTGCCCGTCGGGATACGGCTCATGCCCGTATCTTTAGTCCGCCGCTGCGGGGGCGAACTCCTACTTTGACCGATACGTCGCCGGCGGGGCCGTGCACACAGCTTGAACCATGTGCCTCAGCGCCCAGCCGGCACACCCGTGATCTGTTCGATCAGTTCGGGAGGGCTTTTGGTCTGCTTGCGGCAGACCGGCGGCGGATCGTTATCGTTCTCTAGCGGCGACGTATTGTAACTGAATCGCGCCAGTGTTCCGCAACTGGCGTATTTAAGCGGAAACTACCACGTTTTACCGAGTTGACTTAAGTCTCGATTGCGGCAATTTCCTTAACCTTCGATCATACTCGCCCATAATTCGTTTGGTCCAGTCGGCCGCACGAATCGTGGCGAAAGTGCCGATGGTCATGCCGCCAGGAGCCCTCGATAGCGGCCCGAAGCGGCACGGGAACTCAGGCTAGACTGCGCTCCAAGCCGTCGATAATCAGATCTTGCGGCAAATCTATGCCAATAAAAACCATTTTGCTGGTTTTTTTATCTGCCGGCAGCCATTTCGATGCAAGATCGCTCCCCATCATTTGGTGCACGCCCTGAAATACCACGCGGCGGTCGATGCCTTTCATAAATAGCACGCCTTTGTAGCGCAGCAGGCGTTCGCCGTAGATCTGCAAGACGCCGCCCAGGAAATCTTCGAGTTTCTGGGAATCGAACGGGCGGTCGCTGCGAAACACGAAGGATTTGATTTTGTCGTCGTGGTGCGCATGATGATGCCCGTGCGCGGCGTGATCATGACCCTCGTGTTCGCAGTGGTCGTGATCGTGGTCGCAATTGGCGTGTTCGTGCTCGTGCTCGTGCTTGTCATGCGCATGAGCGTGATCGTCCTCGGCAAGAAAATCCGGGTCGATTTCCAGCTTGGCGTTCAGGTTGAAGCCGCGCAGGTCGAAAATGTCCTTGAGTGCCGCCTCGCCGAAATTCACCACGGCAATCGGTGCGCGCGGGTTCATATGCACCAGGCGGTGCTTGAGCGCAGCCAGTTCGTCGGCGCTAATCAAGTCGCTTTTGGTGATGAACAGCCGGTCGGCGAAGCCGACTTGGCGTTGCACCACTTCGTGCTGATCAAGCTGCTGATTGGCGTGCTTGGCATCGACCAAGGTGATGATCGCGTCGAGCAGGTACTGGTCGGCGATCTCGTCATCCATGAAGAAGGTTTGCGCGACCGGGCCGGGGTTGGCCAAACCGGTGGTTTCGATCACCACGCGATCGAACTTCAGGCTGCCTGCCTGGCGGCGGGTAATCAGGTCGGACAAGGCATTCACCAAGTCGCCGCGGATCGTGCAGCAGATGCAGCCGTTGCTCATCTGGACGATTTGCTCGTTGCTGTCCTGCACCAGGATTTCGTTGTCGATATTTTCTTCGCCGAACTCATTTTCGATGACGGCGATTTTCATGCCGTGCTGTTCGTTGAGAATGCGCTTGAGCAGCGTGGTTTTGCCGCTGCCTAGAAAGCCGGTCAGGATGGTTACGGGAATCATGGAATCGCTCGCCTGTCAGGTGTGCCGCAAATGAATCGCGTCGATACGTTGCAGCAGATAAAAAATGAGTGTTAACGCCTTAGTCCGTCATCTTAACCAAATCGACCGACTTTAGTCTCGGGCCGAGTGGCCAAGGTCTGGCATGACGCGGCAATGGCGTTGCTGCGGTAAGCGGCGCCTCTCTTGGGGTCAGATGCTTGCCGTGGCCCGTGCGCGCGCCGTCAATTAGATGGGGGTGCTTAGATTTTTTGCAACCACAGCCCTTTTAAATATTCTCCTTCCGGAAACGCCATCAGCATCGGGTGGTCGACCCCGGCGCCCAGTCGCTGCAAGATGCGGATGTCGGCGCCCGCATCGGCCGCCGCGCCCGCCACGATTTTCTGGAACAAGTCGGCATCGATTGCACCGGAACATGAGTAGGTGGCAAGCAGGCCGCCCGGACGCAGCAGTTTCATCCCCGTCAGGTTGATATCCTTGTAGGCGCGCGCGGCGCGCTCGACATGGGCTTTGGAACCGGCGAATTTTGGCGGGTCGAGTACGATCAGGTCGAACTGCTCGCCATTTTCATGCAGCGTGCGCAAGGCTTTGAAAGCATCGGCGTCAAGCCAGTTGGCGCGCTCGGCATCGAAACCATTGGTGGCGACGTTGCGTTGCGCGGTGCTCAAGGCTTCACCCGAAGAATCGATTGAAACCACGCGTGTGGCGCCGCCTTTGAGCGCCGCCAACGAAAAGCCGCCGGTATAGCAAAAGCAATTCAATACCTCGCGTCCCGCTGCATGTTGCTGGATCAGCATGCGGCTATCGCGCTGGTCGACATAAAAACCGGTTTTGTGGCCATGCCGCACATCGACGTGATAACGCACCCCGGATTCGTCGACCACCAGGCTTTCCGGCGGTTCGGCGCCGGCCAGCACTCCGGTGACTTGCTCCAGCCCTTCGCGCGTCCGGATGGCAACATCGGAGCGTTCGTACACATTGGGACAGCCGGTGACGCCGATCAGCGCCTGGACAATCGCGCTTTTCCAGGCCTCGACACCGGCCGCCATAAATTGGCAGACCAGTTGTGCCTGGTCGAGCGAGTCGGGTGCGGCGGCCGGCCGGTAGTAGTCGACAATCAAGCCCGGCAGGCCATCGGATTCGCCAAATACCAACCGCACGGCTCCGGTGTTGGTGACGGCGGCGCGCCGGTAGGCCAGCGCGCGCTGCAGGCGGCGTTTGAAAAATGCGTGATCGACCGGTTCGGTCTCGTCAAAGCTCCAGACCCGTGCCCGTATCATCGATTCGGGGCTATAGGCGGCGCGCGCCAAAAAACGGCCGTCATGAGCGCGTACTACGACCGTGGCGCCCGATGCAGGCCGGCCTTCGATATGCTCAATAGCACTCTCGTAGATCCACGGATGGCGGCGCAGCAGCGATTTTTCTTTGGTGGGCTTCAGGGTCAGCGTGTGCATGCGGTTCTTTTCGTGGTGCGCGGCGCAATGCGTTTAGGCATTAACTGCGTTTTTTTGCGCGTGGGTGAGCATTATCGTAGATCTGCGACAAATGCTGGAAATCGAGTGAGGTATAGATTTGGGTCGCGGCAATACTGGCGTGACCGAGCATTTCCTGTACGGCGCGCAGATCGCTACTGGATTGCAGCACATGAGTCGCAAACGAATGGCGCAATACGTGCGGGTGAACATTTGCCGGGATGCCTGCGCTCATCGCCAACTGCTTGATGCGCTGGCGCACCACGCCCGGCGACATGCGCTTGCCGCGCACCGAGACAAACAGGGGGTGCGGATCGTCGCGCAGCAACTGGTGACGTACTGCCAACCAGCATTGCATGGCGCTAATCGCTTTGCGCCCAACCGGTACGATACGGCGGCGGTTGCCTTTGCCGGTGACGGTCACTTCGGCGGCGTCCAGGTCCAGCCAGCCGCCGGAGCTATAGTCGCCGACCTTGGCATAGCCGATATCCAACCCGATCAGCTCGGCGAGTCGCAGGCCCGAGGAGTAAAACAATTCAAGCATGGCGTGGTCGCGCAAGGCTTCCGGCGTGTCGCTATGGCTGGCTTCCATTAGCGTATGCGTGTCGTCGACCGACAGCGCTTTGGGCAGTGTTTTGCTTTGTTTGGGCGCGCGGATGCCGCTGACCGGGTTGGCATCCAGTTCGCCGTGCAAGCCCAGCCAGCGATAAAACGAACGCCATACCGAGAGCCGGTGCGAGATCGAGCGGGCCGACAACTGCTGGCTATGGGCGCGCACCACAGCGCCACGGATATCCGGCGGCGTGAGCGCAGTGAGCGCTCGCTCACCGGCGAGTTTTTGTAATTCGGACAGCTCGTGTGCGTAGCCGCGCAGCGTATGTTCGGATAACTTGCGCTCGTGCGCCAGCGTGTCGAGAAAGCGCGCGATCGGATCGCGTGCCGGCTCGGCTTCCGGGGGAGGGGCGCTCGGCGGCTTCACGTTTTAGTGCGGCAGCAAACGGCTTAAGGCGGCGCTGGTCAACTCGCCGATTTGTTCCAGGAAGTCGGTGGCCATGCCATCGTGAAAACGACGTGGGTCGGGCGAGCCCATTGCCAATAACCCAAATACCGGTGCGGGATCGAGCGCCCGGGCCGGGTCGCCGGTCAGTGGTGCCGGCTTGGCCGGTATGCGTAGTGCAATCAAGGCGACTGAGGCGATCGCGGTTTCAGCCGGGGTTTCTGCCACGGCCTCAGCGCTCTCGGCAATCGGCAGCTTGCAGGCTGCTTGTGGCATGGAGAGCCATTGGGCTGCTTCAAAACCGGTATTGAGCCCGCAATAGGGCAGCGTCAGGCTATTCGCGAACAGGCGGATTTCTTCGCCGACGCCGCTGGCGTAGTCGGCTTGTGCATGGGCATCGGCCAGATCCCAGACGCGCAATGCCACGGCCGGCATGTCGAAGACATCCGCCAGGCTGCGGATCAGGGTTTGCGGCAGCGTATGGGTGTCGCGTTCGGCGACGATCAGGGTGGTCCAGCGTGTCAGGCGCGTCACGATGCTGTCGTTTTCGTGCCCATGGCGCATCAATTCGGATAGCCGGCGATCGAGCTGCTTGTTTTTCTCGCGCAGCATTTCCATCTGCCGTTCTTGTAGCGAAACTGCTCGATTACCGTGGGGGCTGGTCAATTTGACGGCCGCCAGCAATTCGGCATGGCGGGCAAAAAAATCCGGATCGGACAACAGGTAATCGGCGACTTCGCGTTCGTTCATGGCAGAGGGCAAGGTTATCAAACAGGTTGAGTGGCGCAGTCGGCGAGTTCAATTTCGCCTTCAAACACGGTGGTGGCCGGGCCGGACATACTGACCTGCGCGCCTGTCCAGGCAATTTTCAGCTCGCCGCCATGCGTTTGTACGACCACGGGGGAATCGAGCAAGCCGCGCCGAATGCCTGCGACCACAGCCGCGCAAGCGCCCGTGCCGCAGGCCAGGGTTTCGCCGGCGCCGCGTTCATAGACACGCAGCTTAACCGAATGACGGTCGAGCACCTGCATAAAACCGGCGTTGACGCGTCTGGGGAAGCGCGCATGACGCTCCAGCAGGGGGCCATCGATGGCGACGGGCCAGGCTTCGGTGTCAGGCACCACTTGTACCGCATGCGGGTTGCCCATCGAGACCACGGACAGCCAGGCTGTTTTGCCGTCGATCTCGAGCGGCCACAGATGGTCGTCGCCTTGGTCGCGGCCGGTGAGCCCGCTTGCATCGAAGGGCACATGCTCGGGTCGGCAATCGGGTACGCCCATTTCAACCTCGACATTGCCGTCGACCTGCATCGTCAAGGTCAGGATGCCGTGCCGGACTTCGACCCGCACCGTGGATTTATCGGTCAGACCGCGATCACGGACGAATTTGACAAAGCAGCGTGCGCCGTTGCCGCAATGCTCGACCTCGCCGCCGTCGGCATTGAAAATACGATACCGGAAGTCGACCGCATCGCCCGCGTGGCCAAGGCTAGGTGCTTCGACCACCAGCATTTGATCCGCGCCGATACCGAAATGCCGGTCGGCCAGCGCGCGGATCTGGGCTGTCGACAGCGCAAACGGTTCGCGTGTTGCATCCAGCACGATAAAGTCGTTGCCGGCGCCATGCATTTTGGTGAATTTGAGTTTCAATGGGCCTTTCGGATACGGAGTATGCAGTTTGCAGGGGCTTGCGGTGCCGCACGTCGTGAGCAGATTAGGCGCCGACCGGGCGAGCCGTCGCGGCCATTTTATCGCGATGGGCCGGCGGCTGCGGTGTTTTCGACCTTAATACACTGCGGGTTCACCTGCCGGGCGAGTTTTGAAACGCCGGTGGACCCAATAATATTGCTCAGGCATCTGGCGGACATGCTCCTCCAGCACCGCGTTCATGCGGCGCGCATCGGCGACATCGTCGCCGCTTGGGTAGTCCTGCCACGGTTTGAAAATCTTCAGGCGGTAGCCGCGGTAGCGAGGCAACACTTCGACCACAAAGGGAATGATCAGCGCTTGACCGGCGTGCGCCAGACGCGAAACGGAGGTCAGCGTGCAGGCGGGCACCCCGAAAAATGGCACAAAAACCGAATTGCGTAAGCCGTAATCCATGTCCGCTGCCAGCATCACGGTTTTATTCTCGCGAAACATGCGCAGCACGGCTCGCGCGCTATCGGCGCGCGACACCATTTCGGCGCCGAAGCGCGAACGCGCGGCTTTGGCGACCTGATCGACGTAGGGATTGCTCATCGGCGTATATAGGGACCCGCTTGGGCCCAGCAG
>Ga0302234_10002074_pt1 | contig 13169 bp, 12 predicted proteins | sample II_Palsa_N3_2_FD_193576 | JGI IMG/M metagenome (GOLD analysis project Ga0302234, IMG submission 193576) | Peat permafrost microbial communities from Stordalen Mire near Abisko, Sweden - II_Palsa_N3_2 | ecosystem: Environmental > Terrestrial > Soil > Palsa > Peat permafrost | place: Sweden... | reverse complement strand
GCGAGGGCACGGACTGGATCAAGAAGACCCTCACCCGCGTCTACAACGGCGGCGGCAGCAAAAAAGACGTCGACAACGTCCAGTACCTCGCCGAAAACATGATGGGCCGCACCTTCTGCCCGCTCGGCGACGCAGCCGCGATGCCCACCCTCGGCTTCGTCAAAAAATTCCGCAAAGAGTTCGAAGACTACATCGAGGGCCACAAGGCCGGAACCCCCATCATCACCGTAGAACAACTGGTCGGAGCACATTAATGCCAGACGTAAAATTCACCGTAGACGGCAAACAACTCACCGCCCCCGCAGGCACCCTGCTCATTGAAGCCTGCAAGACCGCCGGCATCGAGATCCCCGCCTTCTGTTACTACCCCGGCCTCTCGCTCCAGGCAGCCTGCCGCATGTGCGTCGTCCGCATCGAAAAGATGCCCAAGCTCCAGACCGCCTGCACCACCCCGGTCGCCGAAGGCATGGTCGTCCAGACCGAGACACCCGAGATCGCCCAGGCCCGCAAAGCCACGCTGCAGCTTCTCCTCGGCAACCACCCCCTCGACTGCCCCGTCTGCGACGCCGGTGGTGAGTGCGAGCTCCAGGACATGACCTTCAAGTACGGCGCCGCCGACAGCTTCTACGCCGAGCCCAAGAACCATCGCGAAGAGCAGAAGTGGTCCCCTGTCGTCTACTTCGACCGCCCCCGCTGCATCCTCTGCTACCGCTGCGTGCGCATGTGCGGCGAAGGCATGGACGTCTTCGCCCTCGGCATCCAGAACCGCGGCAGCTCCTCGGTCATCGCCCCCAACGTCCCCGCGCAGATGTCCCCCGACGACCTCGCCCACGTCGACTGCGAGCAGTGCGGCATGTGCATCGACGCCTGCCCGGTCGGTGCCCTCACCTCCGGCACCTATCGCTACAAAACCCGCCCCTGGGAGATGAACCACGTCTCCACCGTCTGCACCCACTGCGGCGACGGCTGCAAGACCACCCTCGGCGTCCGCAGCACCTCCGACGGCAGCGAAATCGTCCGCGGCGACAATCGCGACAAGTCCGGCATCAACGGCGATTTCCTCTGCAACAAGGGCCGTTACGCCTTCGACTTCGCCAACAACGAAGACCGCATCACCCAGCCCCTCGTCCGCCAGCCCAACGGCGAACTCAGGCCCGTTAGCTGGGAGGTTGCCCTCGACCACGTCGGCAAAAAGTTCCGCGAGCTCCGCGACACCCGCGGCGGCAAATCCATCGGCGTCATCGGCTCCAACCGCACCACGAACGAGGAGTCCTATCTCCTCCAGAAGTTCGCCCGCACCGTCCTCGGCACCAACAATATCGACCACCACCGCACCGCCGACTACGTCTCCTTCGCCCAGGCCCTCGCCGGGAAACCAGGCCGTACCGCGTCCCTGAACGACACCCACACCGCACCCGCAATCATGATTCTCGGCGGCGACCCCACCATTCAGGCCCCCGGAACCGCATGGAACATCCGTACCAACGTCCGCAATAATCGCGCCCGCCTCTACATTGCAAACTCCGCCGAGATCAAGCTCCGCCGCCAGGCCAAAGCCTTCGCCCACATCGCTCCCTTCAGCTACGGCGCGCTCGCCAGCTTCATCGCCGGAGATGACAGCGCCGTCGATGCCCTCACCCACTCCGGCGCAGACGCAGCCTCTTTCCACGACTTCCGCAACGCCATCCGCGCCGAAGAAAGTCTCCTCGTCCTCCTCGGCTCCGAGTTCCGCGGCGCCGATCTCCAGCGTCTCCTGGCCTTCGGCACCACGCTGCCAAACAGGAAGTTCGCCCTCCTCTCCGACTACGCCAACTCCCGCGGCGCAGCCGACATGGGCCTGCTCCCCGACATGCTTCCCGGCTACACCCCGCTCGCCGGCAACACCACCTTCGCCGAATACAACACCCCCACCGAACCCGGCCTCGACATGCTGGAGATCTTCGAGGCAGCCGGCAAAGGCGAACTTTCCGCCCTCTACGTTGTAGGTTCAAACCCCATCAGCCGCTACGGCGTCGATCCTTCCTCCCTGGCCAATACCTTCGTCGTGGTCCAGGACATGTTCCTCACCGAAACCGCCGCCATCGCCGACGTCATCCTCCCTGCCGCCAATCTCTACGAGAAGTCCGGCTCCGTCACCAACAGCTACGGCGACCTCCAGCTCGTCAACAAGGCCGGAGACCGCGCCGGCGTCCGCACCGACTTCGAGATGATCGTCCGCATCGCCGACAGGATGGGCGCGAACATGCAGCAGCTCGTTCCCTTCGGCAAAGGCACTCGCGCCGACATGGGCCAGTCCCGCGGCGCACATTCCGGCGAGGCCGACCGCCACGCCGTCTGGCTCACCGCGAACAACCTCGAGCCCAAACTCAGTCCCTTCGACCCCTTCGCAATTCTGGACGAGATTCAGCGCCTCGTCCCCGGCTACAACCTGCTCCGCCTCCAGCTTCTCTCCGGCAACAACCAGCACCTGCAACCCGCCGCCTCTGCCCCTCTGGTCCAGATCGGCAATCGCCGCGACCTCGTTCTGCCCGCAAACGATTCCCTGTTCACCTCGGGCACCCTGGGCCGCTACTCCGCCATGCTCTCCGACCTGCAGCATAACGAGAGCCTCCGTCCACCAACCGGGCTCACCCAGATCCAGACCGCAGCCGACTAGATAAATCAGACTAAGTGGAGCCTAAGCGCACCTAAAACCTCAAAGCTCAAAAATCAGGGCTGAAAGCTAAAAATGACCCACCTCAGTGATTTTCAGACATTCCTGCTGCTCAGCATCCTCAAGATCGTAGTCGTCCTCGTCATCACCCTGACGGCGGTCGCCTACACGGTGCTTTTGGAGCGCAAGGTCCTGGGCCGCATCCAGAACCGCTGGGGACCCTCCCGCGTCGGCCCCTTCGGCCTCCTGCAGCCCCTCGCCGACGGCATCAAGCTCTTCCTCAAAGAAGACCTCATGCCCATCGCCGTCGAGCGCCCTCTCTTCCTTCTCGCCCCCATCATCGCGCTGGCCTGCGCGCTGATCTCCATCTCCGTCGTCCCCTTCGGCGGCATGCAGACCGTCACGGCCAATGGCGTCAGCGTCGAGATGTTCAACATCGCCGACCTCAACATCGGCCTTCTGGTCATCCTCGGCATTACGTCGATCGGTGTCTACGGCATCGCCCTCTCCGGCTGGTCCTCGAACAACAAATTCGCGCTCCTCGGCAGCCTCCGCGCCACCTCGCAGATGATCAGCTACGAGCTCGCCCTCGGCCTTTCGCTGGTCGGCGTCGTCCTCCGCGCCCAGTCCCTCTCGCTCCGCGACATCGTCAACAGCCAGGGCGCTCACGGCCTGCTCTCCTGGAACTTCTTCGGCGGTTTCCAGTTCGTCGGCTTCTTCGTCTACATCATGGCCGCCTACGCCGAGACCAACCGCGCGCCCTTCGACCTCCCCGAGGCCGAATCCGAGCTCGTCGCCGGCTACCACATCGAGTACAGCTCCATGAAGTTCGCCATGTTCTTCATGGCCGAGTACGCCAACATGATCACCGTCAGCTGCGTCGCCACCCTCCTCTTCTTCGGCGGAGCCTCCAGCCCCTTCGGCCATCTCCTCCCCGACTTCGGCGGCCCCATCGTCGCCGCCATCCTTCCGATTCTCTGGTTCGTCCTCAAAGTTCTCGCCTTCCTTCTGCTCTTCATCTGGGTCCGCGGCACACTGCCCCGTTTCCGGTATGACCAACTCATGAGCTTCGGCTGGAAGTTCCTCCTGCCCGTGGCCATGGCCAACATCATCATCACCAGCCTCGTCATGGCTCTGCGCAGTTAGTTTGTGGCCGGGTAGTCAGTTCTCGCGAAGCACCGCAGCAAGCTGTTTTACAATCAGCAGATAGCCCAGAAAACCCTCTGCTCTGTTTCAGGCGTCTCAGGCAGTCAAAAAAGGACTCACGGAACATCATGCAACTGGCACTCTTTATCATCTTTGGCGCGCTGGCCGTAGCAGGAGCACTCAACCTCCTCCTGCAGCGTCACCCCATCAACAGCGCTCTCTCGCTGGTGGTCGTGATGATGTCGCTCGCTGTCCTCTACTGGTCGCTCGGGGCCGAGTTCCTCGCCGCCGCCCAGGTCATCGTCTACTCCGGCGCCATCATGGTCTTCTTCGTCTTCGTCATCATGCTGCTCAACGCCGGCGAAGAAGAACGAACCACTGGCAGCCGCGCCGCCTACATCGTCGGATTCCCCGGCGCAGCGGCCATCTTCTGCCTGCTCACCTTCGTCTTCCTCTCCGAGCGCAGGGCCTTCGGCACCACCAACATCGGCGGCTATCTCAACCACATCACCAGCAACATCTCCGAGCTCAGCACCGTCCTCTTCACCAAACTGCTGCTCCCCTTCGAAGTCACCTCCATCCTCATCCTCGTCGCCATCCTCGGAGCCGTCGTGCTCGCCCGAAAGGAGCAGTAAATCGTGAGTTTTCTTGATACCAGAAACCGCGGTGCTGAGAGACTTATCGGCTTCGGCCCCCTCGGCTATTTATTCGCCCTGATGCTGGAGCATGACGGACACCTCTCGAAAATTCCGCTGGCAATCGGCGGCGGGCTCGGACTCATCGGTCTCATGTTCAAGCTCGCCCATCACAGAACGCAAGAGGAGGCACTTTAGATGGTACCCGTCGCCGCCTACCTCATCCTCGCCGCCGTCCTCTTCTCCATCGGAGTCGCGGCCTTCCTCATCAAGCGCAACGTCATCACCATCTTCATGTCGATTGAGCTCATGCTCAACGCCGTCAACCTTACCTTCGTCGCCTTCTCGCACATGTGGCACCAGGTCTCCGGCCAGATCTTCGTCTTCTTCGTGATGGTCGTCGCCGCCGCCGAAGCCGCCGTCGGCCTTGCCATCATCATCGCCATCTTCCGCACCCGAGAAACGCTGAACGTCGACCAGATCGACCTGATGAAATCGTGAACTCTATGCCCACTTCGTACCTCTGGCTGATCCCGCTGCTCCCCTTCGCCGGCTTCCTTATCAACGGAACCCTTGGCCGCAGGTTCCCCCGCGCCCTTGTCACCGCGGTCGCTCTCATCTGCACCGCCATCCCGGCCGCCATCGTCGCCTGGCTCTGGATCACCATGAAGGCCGCAGGCGCCCCTGACGTCATCCAGGTGGTCAGCCAGCCATGGATCGCCATCACCGGCCTCCAGATCGACTTCGCCTTCACCGTCGACCACCTCACCCTCATCATGCTCGGCGTCATCACCGGCGTCGGCTTCCTCATCCATCTCTACTCCGCCGGCTACATGGCGCACGAAGAGGGTTACTGGCGCTTCTTCGCCTACCTCAACCTCTTCATGTTCTTCATGTCCATCCTGGTCCTGTCGAGCAACTTCCTTCTGCTCTTCGTCGGCTGGGAGGGCGTCGGTCTCGCCTCCTACCTCCTCATCGGCTTCTACTTCAAAAAAGACTCCGCCGCCAACGCCGGCAAAAAAGCCTTCATCGTCAACCGCATCGGCGACTTCGGCTTCCTGCTCGCGATGTTCCTCATCGTCCAGCACTTCGGCTCGCTCGACTTCACCCACGTCTTCAACGCCATCACCGTGAACCCCGAGTGGCACGGTGGCGTCCTCACCGCCATCGCCCTCCTGCTCGTCGTCGGCGCAGCCGGCAAGTCCGCCCAGCTCCCCCTCTACGTCTGGCTCCCCGACGCCATGGAAGGCCCCACCCCCGTCTCCGCCCTCATTCACGCGGCCACGATGGTCACGGCGGGAATCTACATGGTCGCCCGCTGCCACGTCCTCTTCGACCGCAGCCCCTACGCCCTCGCCGTCGTCGCCATCATCGGAGCCGCAACCGCCATCTTCGCCGCCTGCATCGGCATGGTCCAGAACGACATCAAGCGCGTCCTCGCCTACTCCACTGTCTCCCAGCTCGGTTACATGTTCCTCGCCTGCGGAGTCGGAGCCTACACCGCCGGCATCTTCCATCTCCTCACCCACGCCTTCTTCAAAGCGCTCCTCTTCCTCGCCGCTGGCTCCGTCATCCACGCCCTCGGTGGAGAGCAGGACATGCGCAAAATGGGCGGCCTCCGCAAGCGCATCCCCATCACCTTCTGGACCATGACGATGGGCGTCTTCGCCATCGCCGGGCTTCCCCCCTGGGCGGGCTTCTTCTCCAAGGACGAGATCCTCTACCAGGCCTTCGTCTCGACCAACCCTCTCGGCAAGCTCCTCTGGTTCGTCGGCCTCGTCACCGCCGGCATGACCGCCTTCTACATGTTCCGCCTCTGGTTCAAGACCTTCTTCGGCCCCGAGCATTTCAACGAACCCACCGACCTCCACGACCACGGAGCCGCCGTTCACACTCACTCCGCCAGCCACGCCGTCATGGTGGCCGATCACGAAGACTCCCACGCTCACGGCGTCCATGAGTCCCCCGCGATCATGACCATCCCCCTCGCCATCCTCGCCCTCCTGTCGATCATCGGCGGCTGGGTCGGCGTCCCCGCGGCTCTCGGCGGCCACAACGAGATCGAGCACTTCCTCGACCCCGTCTTCACCACCGGCACCGCCGTGGAAACCGCCACCACCGCAGCCCCCCACGGCCTCGAGCTCACCCTCGCCGCCGTCTCCGTCCTCACCGCACTCCTCGGCCTCGGCATCGCCTACGCCTTCTATTACAGAAAGCCCGGCACCGCCGCAGCCATCGCCCGGCGCGCACCCGCCCTCTACAATCTGGTCCAGAACAAGTTCTACATCGACGAGCTCTACGGCGCCGTCATCGTCACCCCGCTGCTCATGTTTAGCCGCATCATTCTCGGCGGCCTCATCGACGGCGGCATCGTCACCGGCTCCGGCGCAGCTGCCGGCGCATCAGCCAGAGGCCTCGGCTCTCTTGTCCGCCGCGTCCAGTCCGGAAACATTCGCTCTTACGCCGGCTGGCTCGCCATCGGAGCCGCAGCCGTTCTGCTCGTCATGATCTTCGGCCGTGCCATCTTTTTGCACTAACGCTTCTGTCGTTGTCTGTTTCGCATTGTCTGTTCTTTTATTTGACATCCCGCAGGATCTGCTTCTGTACCTGTAGTTTCCGTTCCACCAGTAACCGCTTCACCAAAAGGAAACGATGAACATCGACCACACCATCCTGACCGTCATCACCTTCGTCCCCCTCGCGGGCGCGGTCCTGCTGGCTCTGCTGCCCGACCGGGGCAAACTGATGCAGTGGGGTGCGCTCGCCGTCACCCTCGTCACCTTTCTCCTGACCCTGCATCTTCCCTTCCGCTACGACTACACCGCCGCCGCAGGCACCTTCCAGTTCGGCCAAAACACCGAGTGGATCTCCTCCCCCGCCATCCGCTATCACCTCGGCGTCGACGGCCTCTCCATGTGGCTCATCGTGCTCACCGGCTTCCTCGCCCCCCTCGGCGTCCTCATCTCCTGGAACACCATCTCCGAGCGCAAAAAACTCTTCTACATCCTCTTCCTGCTCCAGCAGGTCGCGATGCTCGGCATCTTCGTCTCGCTCGACCTCTTCCTCTACTACGCCTTCTGGGAGCTCTCCCTCGTCCCGATGACGCTGCTCATCGCCACCTTCGGCCGCACCGCCAACCGTCGTCGCGCCGCCATCAAGTACTTCCTCTACACCTTCATCCCCTCGGCCATCCTGCTCGTCGGCATGCTCTGGGTCTACGCCCGCACCGGCACCTTCCAGCTTCCTGACCTCGCCCAGCTCGCCGCCAGCCATAACATCTCCGGCAACAGCGCCGCCCTCTGGCTGGCCTCGCTCGCCTTCCTCTTTGCCTTCGCCGTCAAGGTCCCGGTCTTCCCCCTCCACGGCTGGCTCTCCGACGCCATCGCCGAAGCCCCCACCGCCGCGGTCATGGTTCTCGCCGGCAAACTCGGCCTTTACTCCATCCTCCGCTTCTCCTTCAGCATCTTTCCCGACCAGTCCCGCCACATCGCCCCGCTTATGATCGCCCTCGGAGCCATCGGCATCGTCTACGGCGCGCTCATCGCCCTCGTCCAGAAGGACCTCAAGCAGCTTGCCGCCTACGGCACCCTCGGCCACGTCAGCGTCGTCATCCTCGGCATCTTCACCTTCACCATCGCCGGCATGGACGGCGGCATCTACGCCACCCTTAACGAAGGCATCGGCGGCGGCGCACTCTTCATGCTCCTCGGCATCCTCTACGAGCGCTACGGCACCTACGACATGCGCGAATACGGCGGCCTCGCTGCAAAGCTCCCCTGGATGGTGACCCTCTTCGTCATCACCACGTTGTCGGTCGTCGGCCTGCCCATGCTCAACGGCTTCGTCGGCGAATTCCTCGTCCTCACCGGCGCCATGCAGTCTGCGGTCAATAACCACACCGGCTGGACCGTCCTCGCCACCACCGGCGTCATCCTCACCGCCTCCTACATGCTCTGGATGATTCAGCGCGTCTTCTACGGCGATCTCAACTTCAACACCGCCGAGGTCGCAGTCTCTGACATCAGCGCCCGCGAGCACCTCGCCCTCTGGCCCATGGTCGCCCTCATGCTGGCAATGGGCGTCGCCTCTCCCATCTGGATGCGCGCCATCGACACCGCCGGCACAGCCCTCGCCCAGCCTGAGCCTTCCCCCTCCAGCGCAGCCGCCGCCTCTTTCCTCTACGCCTTCCCCAACCTGACCGGTCCGCTTCCGGCCACCTTTCGAGACGTCTCCGGCAGATGCATGTACACCGGCCTCTCGCACGCCGTCCTGACAAGTCAATCCATACCTTACGTGCCGCAACAAGATGGGGGAGCCCGCTAAATGTCACCTAACGTCCTCGCCCTCCTTCCCGAAATCATCCTCACCCTCACCGGCGTCCTCGTCATGATGGCCGAGCCGTGCCTGAAACCCGCCTCCAGCCGTAAACCCCTCGGCTGGCTCGCCATCCTCGGCACCACCGCCTCCCTCCTCGCCGCCTGGTACCAGATTCAGTTCGGCACCATCCACGCCTTCTCCAACACCATCCAGGTCGACGCCTTCTCCGTCCTCTTCCACTTCGTCATCGGCGCCGTCGTCCTCGTCACCCTCCTCGGCTCGCTCGACTACTACGAAGGCAACACCACCCACGCCGGCGAGTACTTCGCCCTGCTCTGCTTCGGCGCCGTCGGCATGATGCTCATGACCTGCTCCGTCGAGCTCCTCATGGTCTTCGTCGGCCTCGAAATCTCCTCCATCTCCACCTACATCATGTGCGGCTTCCGCAAGGGCCACGCCACCGGCTCCGAGTCCGCGATCAAGTACTTCCTCCTCGGCTCCTTCGCCACCGCATTCTTCCTCTACGGCGTCGCCCTCGCCTTCGGAGCCACCGGCTCCACCAACATCTACGCCATCGCTCACGGCCTCCAGACCACCGCCACCCCGGCCCTCGCCTTCACCGCCCTCGCCCTCATCCTCATCGGCCTCGGCTTCAAGGTCTCCGCAGCCCCCTTCCACGTCTGGACCCCCGACGTCTATCAGGGAGCCCCGGCCCCGGTCGTCGGTTTGATGTCCACCGCCCCCAAGGCCGCTGCCATTGCCGTCCTGCTCCGCGTCACCTTCACCGGCTTCCCTGCCATGCAGCATCGCTGGGCCATCCTCCTGTGGATCCTCGCCGCCCTGTCCATGACCGTCGGCAACCTCGGCGGTCTCCTCCAGCGCGACGTCAAGCGCATGCTCGCCTACTCCAGCATCGCCCAGGCCGGCTACCTCCTCGTCGCCTTCACCGCCTTCCCCTTCGACGGCATCGCATCCGCCTGCCTCTACATCGCCGCCTACTCCGCCATGCAGGTCGGAGCCTTCGCCGTCATCACCCAGATCGGCGGCTACGACGAGCGCGTCCGCAGCCTCGACGACTACACCGGCCTCGCCCAGAAGCGTCCCGTCCTCGCCGCCCTGCTCGGCTTCTTCCTGCTCTCCCTCATTGGAATCCCCTTCACCGGCGGCTTCTTCGGCAAGTTCTACGTCTTCTCCGCCGCCATCCACGGCGGCAACGTCTGGCTGGCCGTCATCGGTCTGCTCAACAGCGGCGTAGCCTGCTTCTACTACCTCCGCCTGCTCGCCGCCGTCTACACCCGATCCGGCAGCGAGAGCACCCGCCTCAACGCGCTTCGTCCCATCAGCATCCCTGCAGCCGTCGGTCTCGCCCTGGCCGCAATCGCCACCCTCACCCTCGGCATCCTGCCCAACGGCGCGGTCTCTTTCGCCGAGTACGCCAGCCACTCTACCCTCATCGAACAGGCTCGTCAGGCCTGCGCAGCCTCTCCTGACAGCTGCAGCATCCCCAACTTCGACGTCCGCTAGCCCCGCTGGTCGGAATCATCCGTAGCCGACCAACGGGAGGCCCCCAACCCTCACCCCCGCAAGACCGGTATACCCGTCACGAAGTGACCGCCCCACGCGCAGTGGGCCCGTCCGGCAGGACAGCCTTCAAACAGAAAAGCCTCCGCAAACAGCGGAGGCTTTTCCATACAGCAAACACCTGAAAACTAGGGCTGAACCTTCAGGAAGATAATGACGAACGTGAACAGCGCGAGCGACTCGATAAACGCGAGACCAAGAATCAGGAAGATAAAGATTCCAGGACGAGCACCCGGGTTACGTGCCAGCGCTTCGGTCGCCGAAGCCGTCGCCTTACCCTGACCCAGACCGCACAGGCCAGCCGCAAGGGCCATGCCCAGACCAGCAGCCAGCGGAACCCACTGACCGGCAGGCGAACCACCGTTAGTCTGCGCAAAAGCCGGCGTTGCAAGCAGCAGCGCGGCCAACGACATAAACACATATTGCAGTTTCTTCATCGTGTTGCTCCTGCCTCCATGAATACGCCGCCAGTGGGTGGTTGATGCTCACCGTGCTGGCACCCTCACGCTATGCGGCGTTGTTGCACACTGCGAGAGGAGGCCCCAACGCAGCGAAACTCAAACTCTAGTGATCGTGCGCCACCGCCAGCGAGAGGTAAATCGACGCCAGCAGGAAGAACACATACGCCTGGACGACCGCCACACCGAGGTGCAGCCCCAGGAAGATCAGCGGAATCCCCAGCGGCACCAGCGAGAAGAACGCCAGCGTCACCAGATCACCCGCAAACATATTCGCGTACAAACGAACCGTCAGCGAGAGCACGCGCGCGAAGTGCGAGATAATCTCGATCGGCAGCATCAGCGGATACAGCCACCACACCGGCCCCAGGAACTGCTTGACATACGCGAACCCATTCGAGCGCAGCCCGTGGTAGTGGTAGTAAATAAACGTCACCAGCGCAAACCCCAGCGGCACCACCGCCTCCGCCGTAGGCGACTTCAGCCCCGGAACCAGGCCCATCAGGTTCGCCAGCAGAATAAACAGAAACAGCGTCGTCAGGTAGCTCGTAAACCGTTCCGACCCATGCCCGATGATCGACTCGCCCTGCTCCGACACAAACTCATGCGTCATCTCGGCCAGATGCTGCGCCGCCGCCGGCTTCTCCACGCTCAGCGTCAGCCGCACCACAATAAAGTAGGCCAGCAGCACCAGAAACACCAGCAGCTCCATCCCAAGCGCGTCCGTAATCGGAGCGTTAGGATATACAGGCTTGATATGCAGCGCATGCAAAACCGAGTTCGCGAGCGCACCGAAGTGCAGGTTCAGAAATTGGGTAAACAGTGTCTGTGTGGGCATATAAAAAAATAAATTAAAACGCACTTGTTCTTGCAGTCAGGAAAAACAGTCAAAACGCACGTGTCCCTGCGGTTTGAAATCCAAAAAACTCACTTGCAGTTAAAATCTAAAATCCTCGAACGCCGGTCTAAACCGTCCACGCCTTCATCAGCCTCAAACCCTCCACTGTCAGTGCGAACACACCCAGAGCGAGGCCAGCGGCAAGCGCATAAACCGAACCATTCAGCACTCTAAGGCTAACATAAAGCAGCACCACGGTCAGCCCCAGCCTCAGGAAGAATCCGAACAGTACCATCCCCATCGGCCGCGCCGTTCCGCCTCCATCCATCCGCACCATCACCGCGCTCATCAGCCGCAGCCACTCAAACAGCCCCGACCCCGAGATCACCGCCCCCACCAGCAGCAGCGCCGCGCTCTGCCATCCCAGCTTCCACCACACCGCCGGAGCCGCCACCACCGTAATCACCACCAGCAGCCGCAGCGCGCTCCAGATCGTCCGTTTGAAATCCGCATCGCTGAAGCTATCCATCGTCTTCACAGCCACATCCTCCTGCCCACTCACGAGCGGTCACTCTTCAGATACTTCGAAGCCGTCCTGAAGATCTGCACAAATCCCGCCACCGCCCCCAGCCCAATCCCCACAATCGCAATCCAGCTCTGGTGAAAATGCCTGTCCAGCCAGCTCCCCACGAGCCACCCGATCACGCATCCGGCAGGCAGCGCAATCGCCAGCTGAATCATCGACTCAGCCTTCACCACCTCGCCCAGCGCGCCTTTACCGCCCGTCTTCCGTACCCCGTCATCAGCCATAACAACCCATTACATCACGACGCCCGTCCAGGCACCCCCGCATCTCGCCTTTGCTGTTGCCTGTTTCTAATCCGTATCATCCGCGCCGATCCGTGTTAAGCCTCTATCCTCGCCTCCCGCCGCAAAATCCGGGTGCCCCATCCTTTGCGCCTTTTGCAAAGGGTGGGGTATTCGCGCCCCGCGCGAACCGCTCTCCTCCACCCAGCAACCCATCCACCCCAATCCCCCTTCACTCCCGCCGCTATACTAAAAACCGACTGCCATTCATCAAAGGAAACACGTGTACGAGTCCGAGTTCGAAAAAAATCTCTACCAGCAGCGCCGCGACAAGCTCCGGCAGATCGCCGCCCTTGGCCAGCTCTCGGGCCTCAACGAAGCCCAGGCCACCTGGCCCAACAGCTACGCCTTCTCCCACACCATCCCCGAGCTTCGCGCCGCCTACGACCCCCTCCCTGCCGAGCAACTCGACGCCGACCCCATCCACGTCAGCATCGCCGGCCGCATCATGGCCATCCGCGTCCAGGGCAAAGCCGGCTTCGCCCAGCTCCAGCAGGGCGGCCAGCGCTTCCAGATCTACGTCCGCAAAGACGACGTCGGCGACACCGCCTTCGCCCTCTACAAGCTCCTCGACCTCGGCGACCACATCGGCGTCCGCGGCCATCTCTTCCGCACCCGCACCGGCGAGCTCACCGTCCACGTCGGCAGCTTCGACAACCTCCCCGCCATCACCT
>Ga0302234_10002073_pt1 | contig 13170 bp, 10 predicted proteins | sample II_Palsa_N3_2_FD_193576 | JGI IMG/M metagenome (GOLD analysis project Ga0302234, IMG submission 193576) | Peat permafrost microbial communities from Stordalen Mire near Abisko, Sweden - II_Palsa_N3_2 | ecosystem: Environmental > Terrestrial > Soil > Palsa > Peat permafrost | place: Sweden... | reverse complement strand
TGGCAGGTCCTTGGGCAGTGCAGGACGCCCTTTACGGGTGTGACTCTCTACAGGAACGGCGTCGACTGCTGGCGGTGCCGGGATATCCGTGGCGGCGTCAAACAGCTCGGCTTGGCCCGCCAGACGCTCGGAGCTCACGCCAAAGCGCGCACGGTTCAACTGCGCAATCTGATGCTGGAGGATTTCCAACTGCTCCCACAACACCCGTGCAAGCCGGTTCTGTTCGAGCGCGAACGCTTGCAGCGCATCGGGCTCGACGGGAAGATCCGCGACAGTGACGGCGTTGGGTGGCATGTGTTCCATGATGCCTAACTCAGGCCACGTTTACAAGCTCGGCGCTCCGCTGGAGCACCTCACGTCACGCGCGTTACTGCCACGGTGCGGTGCGGCTCTCGCGCCGGAATCTCGATGCCTTCGAGCCATGCGTTAAGCTCGGCGAGCGTGAAGCCGCGCTGAGCAAGTAACGAGGGTGACGGGAAACGGCCTCTTTCGAGACGCTTATACCAAAGCGCGAAGCCGGTCCGGTCCCAATAAAGAATCTTCACTTTGGAACGGTCGCGCGCCACGAAGACGAACAGGTTGCCCGATGCAGGCTTCTGAGCAAGTAACGGCTCGACGAGATAGGACAGCCCATCAATCGCCTTGCGCATGTCTACCGGGTCGCGACAAATGTAAGCGCGAACGTCCGAGGCAATCAGCACCGGCCACCCCCGAGCTGTCCAAGCACAAATCGCACGATGCGCTCGGCGTGAACGCCGCTCAGTTCGATACGAACGCCAGCGAGCGATAGCGTCACCCCGTCACGCGACGGCGACACATCAGCCGCTTGCGTTGCAACAGGTGGCCTTGAGGGAGCCAGTTCACCATCCAGATTGGAAACGATGAATGCCGCATCCGCAGTAACCGCGAGCGGCTGCTTAATCTCTTTGATGTGGGTCGAAAGCTTCTTGCGCCACAGGCTGAAGGTGCTTACCGCCAAACCCTGTTCCCGGCAAAATCGCCGAGCGCCGACACCACTCGACTTCCAGGTGGTAACCATTTCGCCCCAGAACACTTCCCCTTGCCGTGGGCGACGTGTACCCATCGCCGTTGCAGCCTTAATGTTCTCGTCTTCCATCGCATTGCCCTCGTTCTCACGAAAGCACCACCTTCACATTCCAAATGCCGCGATTCAAGACGGGTTCCGCTGACGCTTACGCTTAAGCAAGTGCTTGGAGCCCGTCTGGCGGGGCTCTGCGGGGAGGATCCCAACCGGTTCGCACTGAAATTCTGGCCGGTAATCCTCAGCGGAATTACGGTGAGCTGTGCGAACGGGTTTGAGGAGTGGTTGAACCGCTCCGTCGATAAGGATAATTAAGCGAAATCAAGGCGTGCAAGCCGGCGTCAGTGACGAAGGCGGCGAGCACGCTGAATTTGCTCGACGCGTTGAAATTATCAAGGCGGCGTTAGGCGCACGAGCGGCACGACCGCGCACTCAGGCTCACGTGTCGCCGACGAACCCGGACAGCGAACCGCAACCCCTCAAGCCGCTGCCAATTCAGGTACCACCGCGCGCCGCGTCTCTCTCCGATGCACGCATTTCCCCGCCGCATACGTCTCGAACACGGCGCGGTCGTCGCCGAGCATAGCAAACGCGAACAGCAGTTCTTCCAGCGATTCCGCCCGCGTCGTCCGGCGCGCGAGCAGGGGCGTACCGGCGGGATCCAGCACGACGAAATCCGCCTCGCTGCCGGGCGCAAGCGTCCCGACGCGGTCCGCCATGTCGAGCACTTGAGCCGCGCCCGTGGTCGCGAGCCAGAACATGCGCGCGGCCGTCAGGTGATGGCCCGTCAGGCGCGCGATCTTGTGCGCTTCGCCCATGGTTTGCAGCATCGAAAACGTCGTGCCGCCGCCTACGTCGGTGGCGAGCGCCACCGGCATCTTCGCGGCCCCGGCCTTTTCCATATCGAACAAACCGCTGCCGAGGAACAGGTTCGACGTCGGGCAATGAGACGCCACCGCGCCGGTTTCGGCCATGCGCTGGCGGTCGGTATCGTCGAGATAGATGCAATGGCCGTAGACCGCACGCTGACGCAGCAAGTCATAGTGATCGTAGATATCCAGATAGCTCCGATGCCCCGGGAACAGGCTTTCGACCCACTTGATCTCGTCGGTGTTTTCTGCGACGTGGCTCTGGATGTACACGTCCTGGTGCTTGCGCGCGAGCACCGCACAGGCTTCGAGTTGCGCCTCCGTCGAGGTGGGCGCAAAACGTGGCGTCAGCGCGTATTCCTGCCGGCCGCGACCATGCCAACGCGCGATCAGCTCGGCGCTGTCGTCATAGCCCGATTGCGCCGTGTCACGCAGATATTCTGGACAATTGCGATCCATCAGCACCTTGCCCGCGATCATGCGCAGATTGCGCGACTCGCTTTCGCTAAAGAACGCGTCGGCGGATTGCTTGTGGACCGTGCAGTACACAAGCGCCGTCGTTGTGCCGCAAGCCAGCAGTTCATCGATGAAAAACGCCGCCGTCTCGCGCGCGTACGCCGGGTCTTCGAACTTGCGTTCGGTCGGAAACGTGTACGTGTTCAACCATGGCAACAGACCCGGCGCAGGCGAGGCGATCATGTCGGTCTGCGGATAGTGAATGTGCGAGTCGATGAAACCCGGCACGATCAATTTGTCCCGCAGGTCTTTCACAACTGCATCGGGCGCGATAGCGTCGCGCAACGCCGAATACGCGCCCGCCGCCACCACGCGGCCATCTTCCACCAGCAACAGGCCGTCGGTTTCATGCACGGCGTTGTCATCGGAAAAAGCGGGGTCGTCGCGGAAAGTGAGTAGCTGCGCGCGGTAAGCGGTCTGAGTCATGGTGAAACGTCTCCAGTAAAGCGGGTCAACGCCCTTATAGCTGTGTCAATAACAGCAACGACAGCGCGGCGACAATCCACATCGCCGGCTTGATTTCATTTCTGCGGCCGGTGAACGACTTGATCACGACAAACGCGAGGAACCCGTAAGCGATGCCATCGGTGATCGAATATGTCAGCGGGATGAGGATCATTGCAAGGAAGGCGGGAATGGCTTCGTCGAAACGGCTCCATTCAATCTTCGTGATCGATTCCATCATGAACACGCCGACGAGCACCAGCGCGGGCGCGGTTGCAATGGCGGGCACCAGCGAGAGCAGCGGCGAGAGGAACAGGAAGGGCAGGAAACACAAGCCGGCCACGACCGCGACAAGTCCCGTGCGGCCGCCCGCAGAAATCCCCGCCGCCGATTCTATGTACGCGTTCGCCGGGCTCGTGCCAAGCGGCGCGGAGACCAGGGCGGCGAATGAATCGACCATCATCGACTGACGGATGTTGCGCGGGTTGCCGTCTTTATCGTAGAGCTTGCCGGCTTCCGAGATCGCCATGAACGTGGACAGCGCGTCGAAGAAAGACGTGAACAGCATCACGAATATAAACGGCCAGTAGATCACCTTCAGCGAGCCGAGCAAGTCCAGTTGGCCTACCGCCGAGAAGTCCGGCGCGGAGAACAAACCGTTCCAGTTCACCAACGTTTTCGTGGCAATGGCTGCGGGCCAGTAAGCGGTGCCGTCGCCCCAGAAGCGGCCGATGGGAATCGCAATCACGGTCGTGAAAATGATGCCGATCATCAACGCGCCGGTTATCTTTCGTGCAACCAAGATGGTGGTCACGGCGAGGCCGATCAGGAACGTGATCACCACCGGATTCAGCGATGCCGAATGCACGATCGTCACCGGATCGCTGATAACGAATTTCGCGTTGACCAATCCGATCAGGCTGATAAACAGTCCGATGCCACAGGACACTGCGTGACGCAGGTTTGCCGGAATAGCATCGACAACCAGCTTGCGCGCGTTGAACGCGGCGAGCACCGCGAAGATCACGCCGGCCCAGAACACGCAGCCGAGCGCGGTCTGCCACGACATCTTGCCGCTGTGAACCATCACGAACGCGAACAGCGCGTTCATGCCCATGCCGGGCGCGACGAGCACCGGGTTGCGCGCGTAGAGGCCCATCGCGCAACTGCCGAGGAAACTGACAATGACAGTCGCCGTCAGCGCGGCAGGGAAGGGGACACCGGCCTGCGACAGGATCCCCGGATTGACGACGATGATGTACATCGCCGTGAGGAAGGTCGTGATGCCCGCAACAATCTCGGTCCTCGTGCGCGATCCCGCCGCTCGAATGCCGAAGAAACGCTCGAGCGTAGTTGTGTCGTTGGTAATCGTAGCCATGACGTTCTCGCTCAAGCCGCCCCGTGCCCGTTGTGCCCGCCGTGCCAATAGGCATCGAGTTTGGCTACCATCGCGAGGCGTTCGGCGTCCGTCACGAACGATGCTTCCAGGCTGTTCTTCAGCAGCGTGTAACACTCGGCGTCATTGAGTTTCAATGCATCAAGAATCGCGAAGTAGTTGGCGTTCACGTAGCCGCCGAAATAGGCGGGGTCGTCGGAGTTGATCATCACGGCCACGCCCTGATCCAGCAGCGCCTTGAGCGTGTGTTTCGCCATGTCGTCGAACACGCGCAGCTTCAGGTTCGACAGCGGGCAGACGGTCAGTGCAATACGGGAATCGGCGAGACGGGCGACCAGCGCCGGATCTTCCATGCTGCGCACGCCATGATCCACGCGGTCCACTTTCAACAGATCGAGCGCTTCGAAAACGTAGGCCGGAGGTCCTTCCTCGCCAGCGTGCGCCACGAGCTTCAACCCCTTTTCACGCGCCTTCGCGAACACGCGTTCGAACTTCGAAGGCGGATGGCCGCGCTCCGACGAATCCAGCCCGACGCCAATTAGCCGATGTTTGTAATGATCGAACAAGGGCAACGCTTCGTCGAAGGTCTTCAGCGCATCTTCTTCCGGCAAATGGCGCAGGAAACACAGGATCAGCTTGCTCGTCAAACCGCGCCGCTCACCTTCAGCCAGCGCGCTTTCAATACCCGCGACCGCCGTTGCGATGGATACGCCGCGTTCGGTGTGGGTCTGCGGATCGAAGAAAATTTCGGTGTGCGTGACATGATCGGCGAGGGCACGTTCGACATACGCCAAGGTCATGTCGTGGAAATCGCGCTCGTGCAGCAGCACGCTCGCGCCCGCGTAGTAGATGTCGAGAAACGATTGCAGGTCGGTGAACGCGTAGGCCGCGCGCAATGCGTCGATGGAGTCGTACGCGAGCGTCACGCCGTTGCGTTTCGCGAGTTCGAAGATCAGCTCGGGTTCGAGCGAACCTTCAATGTGAATGTGGAGTTCGGCCTTGGGCGCGCGGGCGATCTTGTCAGCGAGAGTGGGATTCATGCTTGTTTTGTGCTTTAAAGGGTCTGGATCACGCGGTTTGCGGATGCTGCGCGGAATTGTAGCTGTGCGCGGCGCGTTCCTCGACCCTCTGCAGCAACTGAGCTGCCACCGAAACTGCAATCATTTCCGGCGCTTTATCGTCAATGCCGGGTACGCCGATGGGGCACGTCATGCGCCCGATCCGTACAGGATCTATGCCCCGCGACGCCAACCGGCGTTCGAACTGCACCTTCTTCGTATGCGAGCCGATCATGCCGAAGTAGGCGAAATCGCCGCGCCGGAGAATGCGCTCGGCGAGCGCGAGATCGAGCGCGTGGTTGTGCGTCATCACCAAAAAGTAACTATTGGCCGGCGCTTCGTCCACGGCGGCGTCCGGGGTCCCGCTGGCGTCCATCGTGACGTTTGGGGGCAGCCGGTCCATGGGCGGGAAGGTTTCATCGCGCTCGTCGACCCACACCACGCGGCACGGCAGATTCGCGAGCACCCTGACCAGCGCCGCGCCCACGTGGCCGGCACCGAACAGCACGACTGGAAACTCGCGTAGCGCGATGGTTTCGGTCAGCAATGCGCCGCTGTCGTCGAAACCCGCGCCGTCCCAGAGCAGGCAATCGGGGCCGGCTACTCCCGGTTCTGGATCGGAGATCATCACGCCGTCCGGAATCGGGCCGAAGCCGACGCTGCGCACGGTGGATTGCCCCTGCGCCATGCGTTTGTTCAACGACGTGACCCAGCCGAGATCGCCTATGTCGAGCCGCTCGAACGCCAGCACGACCGCGCCGCCGCAGCATTGACCGAGGCTTGGGCCCAGTGCGAAGCGCTCGAGCCGCCGCATATGCGGACTGCGCGCGCCGTCTTTCAGCACTTGCCGCGCGGTTTCAATCGCCTTCCATTCCAGATGGCCGCCGCCGATCGTGTGGCGTGCATCGTCGCGTGTGACGATCATCTTCGTGCCCGGTTCGCGCGGCGCCGAGCCTTCCACGCGCGCGACCGTCACCAGCACGACGGCGTCGCCGTGTGCGAGCAGGTGTTGCAGATCGTGTAGCCAGGCTTGCATCGAGTAGGTTCCGGGTTGGTTAGTTGACCTGCGCGGGCTGGGCGACGTCCGGAGTCGTCGCGGCGAGCGTTTTCAATGCCTGTGCGTCCAGTGCATTCAGGATCGATTCGGGCGTGGCCGGGGCGCGCAGTACGGGCGCGTCGGTTGAATTGGGCGCGACCGACGCCACCGCTGCGCGGATTGCAAGCAACACCGAGAAACCGAGCAGCAATGGCGGTTCGCCCACGGCTTTCGACCGGAACACGGTCGGCTCGACGTTCTGGTTATCGTAGAGCGCGACGTTCATTTCGGCCGGGATGTCGCTCACCGATGGAATCTTGTAGGTGGACGGCGCATGCGTCATCAGGCGGCCGTCACGATTCCACCAGAGTTCTTCCGTCGTGAGCCAGCCCATGCCCTGGACAAAACCGCCTTCCACCTGGCCGATGTCGAGCGCTGGATTGATCGACTGTCCCGCGTCGTGGAGGATGTCCGCGCGCAACAGGCGCCATTCGCCGGTGAGCGTGTCCACGACCACTTCCGAGATCGCCGCGCCATACGCGAAGTAGTAGAAGGGCTGGCCGGTCAGTGTTTTCGAATCCCAGTTGACCTTGGGGGTGGCGTAAAAACCATCCGACCACAACTGCACGCGCGAGAGATAGGCTGCCCCGACCAGTTGATCAAAAGGCATCTGGCCGCCGTTCGACTCGACCACGCCATCGTGAAAACGCACGTCTTCCGCGCGTCCGCCGAGCTGCTTCGCGGCAAGTTCTGCAAGGCGTCCTCGAATGGTAAGCGCGGCGGCTTCGGCCGCCTTGCCGTTCAAGTCGCTGCCGGTGGACGCGGCGGTGGCGGAAGTATTCGCGATCTTCGAGGTGTCGGTAGCGGTCACGCGCACGCGCGACAACGCCACACCCAGCGCATTCGCCACGACCTGCGCGACCTTGGTGTTCAGGCCCTGGCCCATCTCGGTGCCGCCATGATTCACGAGCGCGGAGCCGTCTTTGTAGACATGCACGAGCGCGCCCGCCTGGTTCAGGAATGGCACGTTGAACGAAATGCCGAACTTGACCGGCGTGAACGCGATGCCCCGTTTGAGCACGGGACTCGTTGCATTGAACGCGGCAATTGCGTTGCGCCGCTGCACATATGCACTCGACGCCACCAGCTCGTCGGTCAGCGGCACGATGATGTTGTCTTCCACGGTCTGGCCGTAGGGCGTCACGTTGCGCTCGGTGATGCCGTAGTAATTGACGCGACGGATATCGACGGGATCGCGCTTCAGCCGGTGCGCGATTTCGTCCATCATCACTTCCATCACCAGCGCGCCTTGCGGACCGCCGAAGCCGCGAAACGCCGTGTTCGACTGCGTGTTGGTGCGGCAGCAGAGCGCGGTGATATCGACGTCCTGCAGGTAATACGCGTTGTCGAAATGACAGACGGCGCGTGTGGCCACCGCACCCGACAAATCCGCCGAATAACCCGCGCGCAACGCGATTTCCACACGCGCGCCTTGCAAGCGGCCGTCGTCATCGAAACCGGCTTCGTAGGTGTAGATGGCGTCGTGGCGTTTGCCGGTGATCATGAAGTCGTCGTCACGATCCGCGCGCAATTTCACCGGCCGATGCAGCAGGTGCGCAGCCAGCGACGCGATGCATGCGAAAACGCCCGACTGCGATTCCTTGCCGCCGAACCCGCCGCCCATCCGGCGGCATTCGCAGATCACGTTATGCGTTGGCCAATCGAGCATATGCGCGACCAGATGCTGCATTTCACTTGGATGCTGCGTGGAACTGTAGACGAGCAAGCCATCCAGTTCCCTCGGAATGGCATACGCAATCTGCCCTTCGAGATAGAACTGTTCCTGTCCGCCAACCTCGAATTCACCTTGCAGCCTATGCGCCGCCGCGGCGATTTTCCCGTCCGGATCGCCGCGTTTCAGATGCAGCGGCGGCAGTACGAACTGCTGTCTCGCGCGGGCTTCGCGCGGCGTCAGGATGGCTTCGCGCGGTTCGTACCGGATCACTTCTTCGCTTTTGGCCAGCGCCGCCGCACGGCGCGCGAGATCGTGCGTTTGCGCGATGACCACGAACACTGGTTGTCCCAGATACAGCACTTCATCTTTCGCGAGAATCGGGTCGTCATGGAGAACGGGGCCGCAATTGTTCTCGCCGGGGATGTCGTCGGCGGTGAACACGGCGATCACGCCAGGCGCGGCCAGAACCAGGTCGAGATTGATCGAGACGATGCGCGCATGCGCATGCCGCGACAGACCGAGCGCCGCGTGCAGCGTGCCACGCAGTTCGCCGATGTCATCAACGTAAGTCGCTTCGCCGCTCACATGCAGACTCGCCGATTCGTGCGGCAAGCCGACGCCGATCGTGGCGCGCTCCGGCGTTTTCTCGCCGCCGTGCAGCGCGAGTGCGTCTGCGGCGGCACGGTCGATGTGGTGTGGATCGGTACGCTTGTTCATCGCGTGGTCCTTGGAGCTTGGTGTGGCGTTATGCCGTTCATGGCAAGTCGAACGCGAACGCGTTGACGTCGCGCAGTGCGAGCGGCGAATCCTCACGAGTCTCGAGGAAGAAACGCCACAGCACGTTGCGCGCCACCTTGCTGCGGTATGCGCTCGACGCACGCATGTCGGTGAGTGGCTGGAAGTCAACGTCCAGCGCGCGCATGGCGGCTTGCACGTTGGCTTCGTTCCACTCCTCGTTCACCAGTACGGCTTCCGCATTCGATGCCCGTTTGGGCGTGGCAGCCATGCCGCCAAACGCGAAACGCGCGGCGCTCACGCGGGTGCCGTCGAGTGTCACGGCGAACGCGGCGCACACCGCCGAGATGTCCTGGTCGTAGCGCTTGGATATCTTGTAAGTCCGGAAGCGCAGTTTCGCCGATGGCAACGGCACGCGAACCCCCGCGACGAATTCGCCAGTTTCCAACGCGGATTTTTGATAGCCGAGATAGAAGGCCTCGAGCGGCATCGTGCGGACCTTGGCGGCTTTTTGCAGCACGATTTGCGCATTGAGGGCAATCAGTGCCGGCATGGAATCGCCGATGGGTGAACCGTTCGCTACGTTACCGCCGAGCGTGCCGGCGTTCCGGATAGGCCGAGATGCAAAGCGCGTCCACAGTTCCGCCAGTTCCGGATAAACGGCCGAGAGCGCACCGTATGACTCTTCCAGTGAGGCGGCAGCTCCTATGCTCAGCCATTGCCCGTCGCGGGTGATCGACTTGAGTTCGTTCACATTGCCGATATACAGGACGTCCCCGAGATTGCGGAACTGCTTGGTGACCCACAGGCCCACGTCGGTGCTGCCGGCCAGGATGCGCGCGTCCGGATGGTCGGCGCGCAAGCGGGCGAATTCGGTGAGCGAGACGGGCGCGAAGAACGTTGGGTGACCGAATGCAGCGCCGCGCGCGTCGGGCCCTGAGTATTCAAGGGTTTCCTTGCGCTGGATGGTTTCGAGCTGGCGTTTGAGCGTGTCGCGATCAAGCGGCGCGCGAGGGTACTCGAACATTTTCTGCGACGCATCCACGATCGGACGATAGCCCGTGCAGCGGCAGAGATTGCCAGAGAGGGCGGCGTTGATTTCGTCACGGGTGGGCAGGCCGGCGTCGGCCGGCTGATTCTGATAAAGGGCCCACATCGACATCACGAACCCGGGCGTGCAGAAGCCGCATTGGGAGCCGTGGCAATCGACCATGGCTTGCTGGACCGGATGCAGCGTGCCGTCCTTGGCGCGCAGGTCTTCCACAGTAAAGAGCGCCCGGCCATCAAGCGTAGGCATGAACTGGATGCAGGCGTTGACGGCCTTGAGGACGGGCTGGCCTTGTGCATCGAGTTCGCCGATCACCACCGTGCAGGCACCGCAATCGCCTTCCGCGCATCCCTCTTTGGTACCGGTGCATTGGTCGTGCTCGCGCAAATGCTGGAGCACCGTACGGGAGGCCGGTACGTCGTGCACTTCGCGCAGCGCGTTGCGATGGAAGAACCGGATGGTTTGCGTTGTCATAAACAAGTCCAGGACATTGCGGATCGGGCGCGCGTTACGCGAAAATCGGCATCAGGATTCAAAAGAAACCAGACCGAAAGCGCGCACGTGGATCGCCATCCAAAGATAACGATATCACCGCAATATCTCAAAAAGATTCCGGCGAACGTATCAAGACTATGCGAAGAGACGGATGAGGGTCGGCGGAGAAAGCGCCGCAAACCGGTGCGCAGGGATATTGAGGGGGAGGGACTGCGATGCAACGAGAGCGCGAGGACACGGCTCTGGCCGGGGGTGTCCAAGGCCGCCGGATCGGCCAACGGCGATGGACGTTCGTGCGCGGTGGCGCTGCAGGAAAGCGTGGCTAGGCAACGGTGGTCTTTGGCAAGTCGAAGGCTCGCCTCGCACCGAGGCTCCAGCTTTTGCGGAACGCGAGAGCGGTTCAGCCAAGATCTAAGGTCAGAACCGCCTGCCATCCCCATTCAACCAGCGCGCAACCTGCGCTTACCCCACAAACTGCCGGCAACGGCCAGGAAGATCACCGCAAACGCGATAAGACCCCATTGCGGAAGCGAGAGTCCGAAAATGGGCGGATAGGGCGTCTCGCAAAGCCCGGCGACCTTGAAGACCTGAGGTAGCCACTGCGCGGGCGGAAGAGAATCCACGACAGGCTGGAGGGCATCGAACCCGCAGCTGAACCCCGGATGCGCCTGTACATAAACGTGCCGTCCGGCCGCGACCACGCCCCCGAGAGCGGACAGCGCAACCAGCGTTTCGAGCAATGCGATCCCGCGCCATCCCCGGAACGAAGCGCCGAGCAAGGCAAAGACTGCGATCAGCACGAAAAAGTAGCGTTGAATGATGCACAGCGGGCAGGGATCTTCACCTTTGACGAACTGAAGATAGAGCGCTCCGCCAACGAGCCCCAGAGAGATCACAGCGAGCAAGACCAGCAATCGTCGTTCGCGGCGAATCCCGCGGTCGTCGTGGTGCATGGTGAAATGATTCAAGGAGTTGTTCATATTTTCCGAATTGTTCGAGAAAAAAACACCTGAAAGAGCACATCCGGCGACGGAATTCTATCGCGATCGTGATCGCCTGGCGCTTTCAGGCGCGGCATGAGCGGCTCAGCGCGTGGTTTCGAGTACGGCTTCGACGGCACGACCGATGGAGAGCAGCGCATCGTCGCCGAACGGCGCTCCGGCCAGCATGAGGCCGACCGGCGCCTCGCCCCGCGGATGGCACGGCAGCGACAATGCGCAACTATCGAGGAAATTGAAAACGGAGGGGTTGCGCAGGATCAGCGCGTTGGTCCGCCCAAACGCTTCGTCGTCGTGTTCGAGGTCAGCCACACGCGGCGGTACGACCGGGACGCTCGGGCACACAATGGCGTCGAAGCGCTGCCACAGTGCGCGCGCCTGCTCGATCATCGCGGCGCGCGCCTGCAACAAGTCGATGTAATCAGCCGCGCTGGCGGGCTGCCCTTTCAGGATCCGCACGCGGACGCGCGGATCGTATTCATCGGCGTGTGCCTGCAATAGCGGCCGATGCCATGCGTAAGCCTCAACTGACGCGAAGCTGAATCGATTGATCTCGGCGAGCCGCTCGAGCGGCGCGAAACGCACGTCTTCCACCAGCGCACCGGCTGCCGACAGATGCCCGATTGCCGCGGAGTAGGCACTGGCGACCGTTTCGTCGACACCGTCCATGACGTAGTTCGTCAGCACGCCAAGACGCACGCCGTCCAGTGGACGGGTCGCTGGCACGCCGGAGTCCCGGCCGGACAGGATGCGGTCTACAAGCGCGCAGCACGCCACCGACAACCCGATCGGCCCGAACGAGTCGAGCGTGGTGGAAAGCGGCACGCCGCCTTGCGTAGGCACGCGGGCAGCGGTCGGCTTGAAGCCGGTGAGTCCGCAGAGCGCGGCCGGGATGCGAATGGAGCCACCGGTGTCGGTGCCGAGTGCAATGGCCGCCATGCCGTCGGCCACCGACGCTGCAGCGCCTGATGACGAACCCCCGGCAATCCGCTCGTCTCCCGCCACATCGCTTCGATACGGCGAGTGCGGCGTTCCGAAGTGCGGGTTGAGCCCGAGCCCGGAGAACGCGAATTCGCTCATGTTGGTGCGCCCGACGATCACGCCACCTGCTCGCCGCAGCCTGGCTACGGCGATAGCGTCGGCCTTGGCTGGCAGCGCGTCGGCCAGTACCCGCGAGCCGGCGCGCGTCACCTGGCCTTCGATATCGAAGAGATCCTTGATCGACACAGGAACGCCCGCGAGCGGCGAGAGGACGGTGCCCGCACGGCGCAATGCGTCGTGGGCGTCGGCGGCGGCGCGGGCGCGCTCTGCGTCAACGTGGAGGAAGGAAACCGCTCCCTGCCCCGAAGGGTCTGCAATGCGCTCGAGTGCCTGCTCCACCAGCTCGCGGCTGGTAGTTCTACCGTCACGAAGCGCGGCGGCAAGTTGTGCAAGAGGCGCGAACTGAGGTGAAGTGATGGGCATGATGTCGAGAGAAACCGGTGGCTTGACGGGCTGCAAAACGGGCAAGGACAGACGTGTTGCACAGGGCGCGAATGCCGCGCGGCGAGTGATCCGTTCGCGCCGTGGCATTGCGCATTGCTGTGCCGAGGGCCGCAATGAAACGCCTGAAGTAACTTGCCCAAAAGTGGCTGTCATTCTAAGCCAGCCCAGTAATAAATACTCGACGCGGCGCGCGTGGCGCTTGATAAACCGGGCTCCTCGGCCATTCGGCTGATAGCGCCGTGACTGCTTCCTGCCTAAGCTTGGCCTGTCCCTGCAGACGGTCTTTCGCGGCGGAAAACAACAGTCGCAAGTA
>Ga0302234_10002071_pt1 | contig 13178 bp, 12 predicted proteins | sample II_Palsa_N3_2_FD_193576 | JGI IMG/M metagenome (GOLD analysis project Ga0302234, IMG submission 193576) | Peat permafrost microbial communities from Stordalen Mire near Abisko, Sweden - II_Palsa_N3_2 | ecosystem: Environmental > Terrestrial > Soil > Palsa > Peat permafrost | place: Sweden... | reverse complement strand
AGCGCCGATATCGATCAGCAACTGCGGTTCGGACAAGCGCATGTTGAGCGTTGCCAGCAGCGTCTGGCCGCCGGCGATGATCCGGGCTTCATCGCCGTACTCTTCAAGCAGTGCAAAAACCTGCGCTATATCACGAGGACGGACATAGTCAAACGCGGCCGCTTTCATGGGCGAGTCTGCCTTTACGCAAGATGTGTCAGGAGAAGTGTGGTGAGCACACCGAGCGCAAACCATCCGGCCCGCGCCATCTCGGGTGCGAAACGTCCATCGGGCCATATCGATGACGGCGAGGCGGCGGGCCGGCGTTCCGGCGAGGAGGGGGCGTTCGTTGGGCGAACCGTGGCTTCGGGGACAAGCGGGGCATCATCGGCGACCACGTCTCCGCTGAGTTGCCGCTGCAGGCCAGCGAAGAACTCGTCGGCCATTTTTTTTGCAGACGAATCGATCAGTCGCCCGCCGATCTGCCCCAGTTTTCCGCCGACGGAGGCTGCCACCGAGTAGGTCAGTCGCGTACCACCGGCCTCATCCGACAACTCGACGTTGGACGAGCCCTTGGCCGACCCCGCGCCGCCGCCCACGCCTTCGAACGAAAGCTTGCAATGCCTGGCCGGATCGACGTCGGACATGAACATCTTGCCGGTGAACCTGGCGCGTACTGGACCCAGCTTGACCAGGATCCGCACGTGCGTTTCTTCGTCCGAGACCCGGGCGACGTCCTCGCATCCGGGGATGCAGCGCTGCAGGACCGCCGGGTCGAGCAGTGCGTCCCATACGGCGTTTCTCGGCGCCGCCATCAACTGGTTGCCGGACAATTCCATCAGCCGTCTCCTGATATAAACCCCAATTTCATGCGCTATTCTGCGCCTTATTAACCGGATGGTAAATATAGGGGTGTTTTTGACGCGCTGCCGGATAGTGTGGAATCGTGGCGCGACGCCCGCTTAACGGGTGATTTGATGGGGTCCGGACGGCGCAAACAAGGGCAGCGGGGACGCCAGGTGCGCTAACCCAGGACGGGTAGCGCGCGCCGGGTCGATGTCGCCGACCTTGAATCCCGCCACAGCGTGACGCAACTCCTGAGCCTGATCGGCCATCGACTGCGCCGCCGCCGAGGCTTCTTCCACGAGCGCAGCGTTCTGCTGGGTCACCTGGTCCATTTGCGTGACCGCCCGGTTGACCTGCTCAATGCCGGTGCTCTGTTCTTGCGATGCCATCGAGATTTCGCTCATGATCCCGGTCACGCGCTTCACAGCGTGGACAATTTCGTCGATCGTGTTGCCCGCCTCCTCGACCAGCCTGGCGCCGACTTGCACCCGATCCACCGACTCGCCGATGAGCGCCTTGATTTCCTTGGCGGCGCTCGCGCTGCGTTGCGCGAGATTGCGCACCTCGCTGGCAACCACGGCGAAGCCGCGGCCCTGCTCCCCAGCCCGTGCAGCCTCGACCGCCGCGTTGAGCGCGAGTATGTTGGTCTGGAATGCGATGCCTTCGATTACGTTGATAATGTCGGCCACTCTGGCCGAACTGCTGGAGATGCCGTGCATCGTCTCGACAACGCGTCCCACGACCGCCCCGCCACGCTGCGCAGTGTCCGAGGCCATATTGGCCAGTGCACTGGCTTGCCGCGCGTTTTCCGCGTTGTGATGAACCGTGCTCGTCAGCTCTTCCATACTCGTGGCGGTTTCCTCGAGCGACGCGGCCTGTTCTTCGGTCCGCTGCGAGAGGTCAAGGTTGCCTGCCGCTATCTGCTGCGAGGCAGTGGCAATCGAGTCGGCCGAATTTTTGATCGTACCGATGGTTCGCGTGAGGTGATCCTGCATGAGCTTCATTGAAAACAGCATGCTCGAGTGGTCACCCGGCGCGGTGTCCACCACCGCGGTCAGATCGTTGTTGGCAATGCGGTTGGCGATTTCGGCGGCGTAGGACGGCTCGCCGCCCAGGCTGCGCCGGACGTTGCGGCTGATGAGCAGCATCGCCGCCGAGACCAGTGCGCCAATCGTGAGCACCATCAGCAGGTATTGCAGCAACATGGCATGAAACAGGTCGTCGATGTCGTTCAGGTAAAGACCCGATTCGATATACCAGTCCCATGGTTTGAACCGTTTGACGAAGGTGAGCTTGTTCGCCGTGACGTAGCCCGCAGCCTTCTGGATGCGCCCGAGATACTCGACGTAACCTTGACCCTGCGCCTGGGCGGTCTGCACAAGGTCGACGAATACCAGCGTGCCATTCGGTCCCTTGAACGCGCTGACATCCTTGTTGCGTAAGTCAGGCAGGGTGGGATGCATGAGCACGACAGGATGTGAGTCGGTGACCATCACGAATCCGTCCTTGCCGTAACGCATCGCCTGCAGCCGCGCCAGCGCCTGTTTCTTTGCCTCATCCTCACTGATTGCATGCGCCGCGGCCTGAGCGGCGAGATCGCCGACCACACCGGTTGCTGCTTCGACGATGTTCTCGATGGCGGTTTTGCGATTGTCCAGCATCCTCTGGCGCGATTCCCACGCCGTGGAGCAGGCTAGCAACAGTAGCCCGATCCACATGATGACGAGGACCGACCATAGTTTCGCATTCAGGCTCAGGCGGCTCATGGGTGTCTCCTGCACAGCGACCTGTGGAAAGGAACTTCTTTTTGTTAGCGGCGTCTTGCGTGCGCCGTCACGACAATAAAATCGGCTTCGCACTCAACAACGGTCAGACCTGATCCGGTAATGCGTGCACGAGTCGGTGTACTGCTTCCACGACGGCTTCCGGGCTCGCCTGATTGAGGCCGGCGATATCGAGCGCGCTACCGTGCGCCACAGAGGAAAACAGGATGGGCGTGCCGATCGTCATGCCTGCCGTCCGGTTGGTGGCCAGCAGCTTGGCGGCGATATGCCCTTGGTCGTGGTACATCACGATGAAGGCGTCGTAACCGGACTTCTTGAACATCGTATCGGCGCCGAAGGGGCCGTCGACATCGATGCCGCGCTCGCGTGCTGCTTTCAGCGCGGGCTCGATGATACGAGCCTCATCGTCGCCAAACATGCCGCTTTCGCTGGCATGCGGATTAAGACCGGCGACAGCGATCCGCACAGGCTTGCCGTGGCGGGCGAGTACCGCATGAGCCGCGCTGATCACGTTCAGGACACGTGCCTCGGTAATCAGATCGAGGGCGTGGCGCAGACTCACGTGCAGCGTCGTATGCACGATGCGCGTGGAATCGAAGCACAACATCAGATAAGCGTCGTCGACGGGCGTGCCCGTGCAACGCGCGACAAACGACGGGTAACCGTCGAAGTCGATGCCCGCCTCCTTGATGGCGTACTCGGTCTGCGGGCAGGCGACCACGGCGCGGACGTCGCCCGCCATGGCCGCTTCGATGGCGACGCGTGCCGACTCGATAGCCGAGCGTCCATGCGCTGCTGCGATCTTGCCGACGCTCAGCGGTTCGGCCGAGAAGTGGTCGAGCGCCATGAGCGTGACATCCGCGGGACCGGTGATCGCCGGCTGCTTCGCCGACTGAACCGAATGGATGCGGGCGTCGATCTGACTGGCCTTGGCGTGGTAGGCGAGTGCCTGAGCATCTCCCACCAGGATCGGTTCGCAGATTTCCAGAACGCGGCGGTCAAGCGCTGCTTTGAGCGCGATTTCCGGGCCAATCCCGGCGGGGTCGCCTAGTGCGATGGCAATTTTGGGGCGGCTCATTTACTCGGACTCCACAAGTTCGATTCCAACCTCGTCGTTTTCCACGTAGGTCTTGTACGTCTTTAACGGAATCATGCACGGCGGCGCCACCACTTCACCCGTGCGGATATTGAAGGCGCCATTGTGGAAGTCGCATTCCACGACTTCCCCGTCGATACACCCTTCAGACAGTGAACCTGGGCCATGTGTACAGGCGTCGTCCGTGACCAGATAGTCACCGGCGACATTGAACACGGCGAGCGTCAGACCTTGCTTCTCGATCTTGATGGCCTTCCCGGAACTGACATCTGAAACTTTACAAAGCCCCATGCGGGTACACGACTGCGGCATCGGAAATCTCCGTTTGACAAAGGATTCGAGCGGATGATAACTTTGTTCTATTGAAAAGAACACTGTTCCTTCATATGGAACAAGTGAAATTTGAGGTCCTACTGGCGTGGCGCCGGACGGAAGAATTGCTATCAAGAACGCAAGGGCAAAACATGTTGAGGAAAGAACAAAACGATCTGTTGACGCAAACGGGTACCCGCACGCCGATGGGCGAGATGTTCCGCCGTTACTGGTTGCCGGCACTGCTGGCCGAGGAAGTTGCGGAAGCGGGCGGCGCGCCGGTCAAACTGCAGTTACTGTCGGAGCGGATGCTGGCGTTTCGCGATTCCGAGGGGCGTCTTGGCCTGATCGACGAGTTCTGTGCGCACCGTGGCGTGTCGCTCTGGTTCGGGCGCAACGAGGAGGGCGGCATTCGCTGTCCGTACCATGGCTGGAAGTACGACGTGAACGGCCAGTGTATGGAGGTGCCGTCGGAGCCGGCTGAAAGCGGTTTTTGCAACCGCATCAAGCTCAAGTCTTATCCGCTGATCGAGCGCGGCGGCATTGTCTGGGTGTACATGGGTCCGCCGGAAGATCAGCCGCCCCCGCCGGAATTCGAGTTTGCGACACTGCCGCTCGGGCGCAGCTTCATTACCAAGCGCTTTCAGGAAACCAACTGGCTGCAGGCGCTGGAAGGTGGCGTGGATTCGAGCCACGTCTCATTCCTGCACGGCGCCAGCCTGCATCACGACCCCTTGTTTAAGGGGGCAAAAGGCAATCAGTACAACCTCAGCGACCTGAGCCCGGTGTTCGAGGTTGTCGACACAGAGGGTGGCCTTTTCATCGGCGCGCGCCGCAATGCGGAGAACGAGCAATACTACTGGCGTATCACGCCGTGGGTGATGCCTTGCTTCACACTGGTGCCGCCGCGCGGTGACCATCCGGTGCATGGGCATTTCTGGGTGCCGATCGATGACGAACATTGCTGGGCGTGGAGCTTCGATTACCACCCGACGCGCGACCTGACGCAAGCAGAGATCCAGGCAATGAAGGAAGGCCACGGCATTCACGTCAAATACGTGCCGGGTACCTATCGTCCGCTGCAGAACAAGGACAACGATTACCTGATGGACCGCGCGGCGCAGAAGGCGGGCCATACATACAGTGGTGTGGAAGGCATCGGCATGCAGGATGCGTCGCTGCAGGAAAGCATGGGGGCGATCCAGGACCGCACGCGAGAAAACCTCGTATCGACCGACAACGGCATCATCATGGTCCGCAACCGCTTGATGAAAGCCGCCCGTGCACTGGCCGAGCAAGGACAACTGCCGCCGGGCCGCGACGCCGTGGCGCAGAGCATCCGTTCGGTTGCAACGGTGCTCCCGCGCGACGTTCCGTTCAAGGAAGGCGCGAAGGACGCACTGCGCGCCGAACCGGGCAAGCCCCATACCACGGTCTGATACCGGACAAACGGCAAAAACGTCCACTGATGCAAACACGCGAATCCGAATCCAGGCGCGCTCAGGCGCGACCCTCTCCCTCCGGCTGGCCGGAAGCGCGCTTCCGGATACGGGCAGCGAATGCGTCGCCCCGCACGGCTCGGGTAATCTTCCTGAACGAGGCAGACCCGGAGGTGGCCTTGTGCCGCTCGCGCGCGCCATCGTCGCATGTGCGCTTTTCGGGGCCGGCGGACTTTCGCGCGTCCACCGACCCCGGCTCCGGCTCGATGGCGCCCGAGCGCCTCGCGCAGTGGGCGGACCCGGTGGACCTTGTCCTCATCGTCGGCGACGAGGGGGATGATCCGGCCGCAGGTGTGCTGGCCGCGTGCGCCTACCGCGGCCGGCCTGTCACGATTTCCGGGTTGATCCGCCGGCGTCCCGGTACCGCGTCGCCAGACTCGCGGACTTCGGACACGTTGCGGCCTTTGTGTACGACGATGATGCTGGTGAACGACACCGGCTATCTCGACGATTTGCTGGACGCGCTGGGCGTCGGCGAATAATTGTGGAGTGAGACTTGAACAGTAAAGAATTGAATCGATGGTGGACCGTCGTAGGCGGCGCCATCTGCCTTTCGGTGGGCGCCGGGGTGATATCGGCATTCATGTTTGGCACCTTTATCCGTGCCATTGCCGCACAGAATCACTGGGGACGATCGGAGGTATCGCTTGGCCTGACCATTTTCGAATTCGCGATGGGGCCGGGCACAATCGTGCTTGGCTCGCTGGTCGACCGCTGGGGCGTGCGCAAACCCACGCTGGTGTTCCTGACGTTGTTCGCGCTTTCAATCGCGCTCGTCAGCGTGATGCCGCCATCGATACCGCTGTTCTGCCTGGCATTCGTGCTGGTCGGATTTTTTGCGCCCGGCAGCAATGCGTTGCCGTACGCGAAGGTCGTGTGTGCCCGTTTCGATCGTCATCGCGGCCTTGCGCTCGGCTTGACGGTCGGCGGAACGGCCGTAGGCGGCGCGCTGATGCCGCAGTACGCGGGCTATCTGCTGCGCAATTTCGGCTGGCGCGCCGGCTATCTCGGCGTCGCCGTTGCGGTTGCCGCGTTCTCCCTGCCCGCGCTGTACTTTCTTGTGAAGATGCCCCGCGAGACGCAACTTACGCCGCGTACCCGAAAGAACAATGCAGACTTGCCGAAGCTTTCGCAGATCGCACGGACTAGCCGCAGTTTTCGTCAGCTCGGCCTGGCCATCTTCTGCATGTCGGGGGTGATGCTTGCGCTGCTATCGCAACTGGTGCCGATGATGATGGACCGCGGCGCAACGATCCGTGTTGCAACCAGCATGCTATCGATCGCCGGCCTGTCTTCCGCAGTCGGGCGTTTGCTGGCCGGGTATCTGATGGATCGCGTGCATGCGCCGTACGTCGCCGCAGTGTCGTTCTCGATCACCATGATCGGCGTGCTGATCCTGGCGAACGGCGCCACGGGGACTTCCGCGATGGTGGCGGCCGCTTTGATCGGCGTCAGCATCGGTGCCGAGGCGGACATCATCACGTTCATTGTCAGCCGCTATTTCGACCTGAGGCTGTTCGGGCGCGTCTGTGGCGGTATCTGGGCCTGCTGGGGATGGGGCGCCGGCATCATGATCTTCCTGACCGGCCTGTGCTACGACCTGCTGCATTCGTATCACGTCGCGCTGTGGGGCTTTGTGGGGCTGACTGCCGTATCGATCGTGTCGATTTGCCGCCTTGGGCCGTACGTCTATCCTGAGCGGCGGGATGTCTACGCCGCCTACGCCGTTGTACCTGATGACGATGCGAGGGTTCAGGAGCCCGTGCGCTAGATACAACAGATGAGCAGTCCAGATGTTCTCGCGGCACGGTGAAGTCTCACCGTGCCGCGTGTCTTGCTACATACGCGTCAGATCTTGAACGACTCGAACGTCTCGGGTGCGAACAGGTCTTCCGGCGTCAGGAGTCGCCTGGAAAGACCCTGCTCGTACGAATAGCGCAAGAACACTTCCAGATTCGCACGATTCTTCTGCAAGCCATACGGCCAGAAGTCATCGCCCATCTCCTTGCGGACTTCTTCGACGTGCGAGTTGAGCCACGGCAGCATCGCCTTTAGCGCAGCGGTCTCGTTGAGGTCTTCGTAGGTTCGGCGTTGCGATTCTACGAGCGCCTTGTAAAGCGATTGCGCAACCCAGCGGTTCGCCTCGTAAATCTCGCGGCGCACGACGACCGTGTGCATGATCGGGAAAAGCCCCGTCTCCTTGAAGTACTCGCGCTCGACATCGACGTAGTTTTCGAACAGCCGCGTCACCTTGCCGTCGCCTTTCCGATACGACGAGGGCATGCGCGCCGTGTAAAGCGCGTCGATTTCGCCGTCGTAGAGCATTTGCGACAGGGTCTTCTCCGGTCCGATCCGCTCCACGCGGATGTTGTCCGGCAAGTCGAGCTTGAGCTTTTCCGAACGGTTCGGCTCTTCTTCGCCACCGGTGAAGTACGTGACGCTGTCGACCGGTACGCCGTAATGATCGGACAGAATGCCGCGGATCCAGACCGGCGCCGTCATCTGATATTCGGGGTTGCCGATGCGCTTTCCAATCAGGTCCTTGGGACTCTTGATACCGGAGTTCGCGTTGACGTAGATGCACGAGTGCCGGAAAAAGCGCGAGGGAAACACCGGGATGGCAATGAACGGCTGCGGATCCTTGAAGCACGACATGGTGTACGACGACAACGACATTTCCGCTGCATCGAATTCACGGTTGCGAAGCATCCGGAAGAAGGTCTCTTCGACCGGCATGTTCAGATAGTTCAGATCGATGCCGTCGGGCTGGACGGATCCATCCATCAGCCCGCGAGTGCGGTCGTAGTTCCAGCAGCCGAAGGTGAGTTTAAGCTTTGACACGTGGTCGCTCCTGAGGACTGCGCAGCGCGCGCGACCGACGGCGCGCGTCGCCGTTGCGCAGTGGGTTCAATAAAACTGGTCGAAATGCACGCGATCGAAAGAAATCTTCCGGGCGAGCAACATGCGCTGGATGGCCTCGCCCATCGCCGGCGGTCCTGCGAAATAGATCTCCATGTCGCGCAGGCTGTCGCCGAGCAGTGTGTCGGCCAGGTCGTGCACGAAGCCGGTGTGGCTGATAGCGGCGTCAGCGTCGCCGGGCTCGGGCGCCGAGACCGCCGCGTGAAACTGGATCCGTTCGCCGAAGCCGGGCAGAACTTCGAGCATGTCGCGGCCGCAGATGTCCTTGCTGGTGCGGGCGCCATACAGGAAGTGCAGTTTGGTATCCTGAAGATTGGGGTCGAAAGAAAAACCGCGAGCGATCGAAATCATCGGGGCAAGACCGGAACCGCCAGCGATGCACACGATGTCCCGCTGCGCATCACGCCGCAGATAGGCGCGACCATAGGGGCCGTCGATCTCGATGCGCATACCGGGCTGTAAGCCCTCGAAGAGCGCGGCGGTGCCTTTTCCGCCCGGCACGCGGCGCACCTGGAACTGTAACGACAAGGCCGACCCTTCTTCCGCGACGTTGCTCATCGAATACGCCCGCACGCCGGTTACGCCGGGCAACGACAGTAGCGCGTACTGGCCGGGTTCAAACGGCAGCGGTTCGTCGAGCGAAAAGTGGAACTCGTGAATGTCGTGCGTAATGGGCCGGCATTGCGTCAAGGTCGCCGCCACACGGCGCGGCCGATGGACGGGCGCGTAGGGCGCCGAAGGCCTGACCTTGATCGTGCAGGCGGAGCCGGGCACCGACTGGCAACCGAGAAAGCGGCCGCGTTCGCGGTCCTTGTCGCTCCAGCCCGGTGCTTCGGGCCAGCGTTGCTGAAGCTCGCCGTCGACGAGCTGGAACTTGCAGTTGCCGCAGGCGCCCACATTGCATTCGTACGGAAAGGCAATGCCTGCACGCAGCGCGGATCGGAGAATGGTGTCGTCGGGCGGACAAGAAAATGTGACGTCGCCGCCTTCCAGGGTAATGCAATGAGTCAGTTCAGACATGGATCCACTATTCCCCTTCCGGGCAGGAAACAAGAGTTATGGGCGCCGGTATCCCAGTCGGGTCGAGATACCTTCAGCGGCGTTGATCAATAGCGGAGTGAATCCGCGCAATGCTTTTTTCGTCAGGCGTTGAGTCGGACCGCCGACGCTGATGGCGGCCACAACCTGACCGCTCAGGTCGCGAACGGGCGCAGCAATGCCGCGCATACCGGCTTCCGACTCTTCGTCGTCCATCGAGAAACCTTCGACGCGAATCTGTTCGAGCACCTTGAGCAGGGCGGCCGAACTCGTGTTGGTGTTCAGCGTGCGCGCCACGAGACCTTCCTTGATGACGCGGCCGACCACGTCGGGCGCACTGTGCGCGAGCAGGACGAGACCTTCGGAGGTGCAGAAAGCGGGCTTTCGCACCCCGATGTATGACCGCACCCGGATGGCCTGATTGCTCTCGAGGTTGAACAGATAAATGATGCTTGTGCCGTCGAGGATGGCGAGGTGAACAGTCTCATCGGTCTTCTCTCTCAATTCGTGAAGGAACGGCAGCGCCTGGGTGGACACGGTGAGCCGCCGGCGCACGAGCGCGCCGAGCGCGAACAGCTCGATCCCCAGCCGATAGCGGCCATTCTCCAGGTTCTGCTCGAGCAGCCCCTCGGCAAGCAACGTTGTGGCAAGCCGGTGCGCGGTGCTCTTGGCGAGCTTCAGCCGCTTGGCGAGCGTGCTGATACCGATTTCCGGCTCTTCCTCCGAAAATGCCTTGAGCACGCGGACAGCCGCGGTGACCGACGACAGCCGTCCCTCTGCAGGACTTTCAACCGCCGCTTCCTTCGAGCGCTGCGCCTCAGATGCATTCGTTGCCATAGACTTTACCTCAAAAGTTATTGAATGGAACATCGTTCCGTATACGAGAACATTGTGCAGTTTTTGGCACGATATGTCCAGTCGCAGTCGCGACTCCTCGTAAGGACGAAAGTGTTGCGGTATGCCAAATGATAATCGTTCCAAGGCGACTGGGCGAATCATCGAAAAAGCTCCCACAGGCCCGCGCGGCTTGGTTCACGCCTCGCAGAGGCAGCACCACTCGTAATGTTCTCAGGGCTTACCCTGGCTGAATATTTCTTGACACAGATCAATGGAAATTGCCAAATACGACCGCTCACAAATAGGAACGACGTTCCGTATAAAGGAACGTTAAACGAGTAATGCGGGAGCGATGCCGGCCGACGGGGACGGCGCGCGTATAGCGTGGGGTGGAGGTGGCAGGCGGTAGGGATGCCAGCTTGCGAACACCGCCTGACACAGGTTTGTTCAGCGCAGTTGCATCACAAAAACACGAGGAGATAGCAGGATGCGAGCAGGACTGTTGGGGCTTTTGGCGGCATTGGGTTTAACCTTTACCGGCGCCGCGTATGCGCAAAGTAGTGTCACGCTGTTTGGCCTGATGGACAACGGCGTCAGCTACATCAGCAACGAGCACGGGCACGGCCTCGTGAAGGCCAATGACGGCGTGTTCACGCCGAATCTGTGGGGCATCAAGGGTACCGAAGATCTGGGTGGCGGACTCAGGGCGATCTTTCAGTTGACCGACCAGTTCTCGGTCAACACGGGCAGCATCACACCCGGTCAGCAACTGTTCTCGAAGACGTCGTATATCGGCTTGCAGGACGACCGCTTCGGGACGTTCACCATGGGTAGCCAGTACGACTTCATGGCGATGTCGTTGTGGGCATCGGGAATCGACACGGCCGACGACGGCGGCTTCTTCTTCGGCTTTCCGGCGGGTCCGTTCCAGCGTCTCGGCATTCCGAACAACCCCACGGGCGAACTCGACTGGGATCGCAGCGAGGGCACGGCGATCGCGAATACGGTCAAGTATCTGAGCCCGTCGCTGGGCGGTTTGACGGTTGGCGCCATGTATGGATTCGGCAACGTGGCGGGGTCGGTCGGAACGGGCAATTCATCTAGCTTCGGGCTGGACTACCTGGTGGGCAATCTGAAGCTCGGCGCGGCCTATACCGACGTGAAGTATGTCGTAACAGGCGGGCCTCAGGTGAGCATACGCAACTGGGGTGTGGGCGCCTTGTACACGTTCGACAACATCACGCTGCACGGACTGATCACGACCGTGCACAACATGGGTAACAGCGCCGCTGCGGCTGAAATGTCTGGGGGTGTGCGCTGGCAATTTACACCGACCTGGATGTTGAGTGGCGAGTACATGTATCTGAAAGGCAATACGTTTCTCGACAACAATCACGCCAATCAGGTTGGCGCAACGCTGTTTTATATCCTGTCGAAACGCACGACGGTCTACGTGAGTTCGATCTATCAGATTGCCAATGAAGGCGCTTCGGCGGAAATCAGCGGCATCACGGATACCGGCCCAGGTTCGAGCAGCAATAGCCAGGCCGTGTTCCGCGTGGGCATTCACACGGTGTTCTGAGCGGTGGGGGAAGCCTCGCGCAACGCTTCTGCAGGTTGCGCGGGGTAATTCGAGCATCAGGCTCAGGCGTAAGGCGTGCCCGCCATTGCGGCTTTCAGGCCAACAGTTCCCTTATCAACCATGGCGAGAAAGGTGGCTTTCGCTTTCTCGCTATCGCGACTCTGGCGAAAGCTCTGGTGACCCTGGGTGAAGGCCACGGTCCACGTGGCCAGGAACAGACCGGCTGCCAGATGAGCGTCGGGATCGGCAGGTTCCAGCCCTGCGCATTCGGATAACGCCACCGTCAGGAATTGCGCGAGCTCGTCGCGTATCGCTCTCGCCCGAGCCTTGAGCGTCTCGCTGTTTTCGATCGTCTCCACGAAGCCCAGGCTCCTGGCAGAGAATTCGACGAAAGGACTCCGGTCCGCAACCAGCCGGTGAGCGAGCAGTCGCAGCGCCTCGATCGGCGTGACGCGCGGATGGCGCTGCCGCAACGCTTCGCGCAGCATCTCGCGTCCCTCTTCGTCGCGATCGAAGAACATGTCCTCCTTGCGCGGGAAGTGATTGAAGACCGTCATCCGTCCAACGTCGGCTGCCGCCGCGATCTCGTCCACCGTCACATTCTCGAAACCCCTCTCGAAGAAAAGGCGCGTGGCTGCATCTGAGATGCCTTGTCGTGTGGCGAGGCGTTTACGGGATCGACGGTCGGGCGGTGTTGACATATTGTGATTTGTAGCATAATTTATATACTAAGTACATATTTTGACTTAGTACATGATAGAGTCAGTTGACGTTGATGTTGTCGTCGTGGGAGCCGGGCCAACTGGGCTCCTTACCGCCATTGAGCTGTCGCTAGGTGGCGTGCGCGTCCTCGTGCTGGAGCGCCTGGCTATGCCGAGCATGGTAACAAAGGCGTTGGGGATCGGAGCGCCTGGAACTGAGGCATTGCGGCGTCGTGGGATGGCATCCGCCATCGCCGCCGCAGAGGAGCGCACCTTCGCGGTAATGAAGAAACTCACGGAGCAGAACGGACCGGACGCGCGGGGTCGAGGCTCTAGGTTCAGTGGCCATTTCGCGGGGCTGTCCCTGATCCGGAAGGACGCGCAGAGAGAGCCGGAACGGCGTGCTCACCCGGTGGATCAGCAGGCTGTCGAAGCCATGCTCGCCGAACGCGCGCGCGCTCTTGAGATCGAGGTGCGCCGTGAGTGCGATGTCACCCGCGTTGTCCAGCAGGAAGACGGCGTCGAGGTGGAGTGGACTTCTCCATCAGGCACGGACCATATCCGCTGCGCCTACCTTGTCGGTTG
>Ga0302234_10002070_pt1 | contig 13180 bp, 9 predicted proteins | sample II_Palsa_N3_2_FD_193576 | JGI IMG/M metagenome (GOLD analysis project Ga0302234, IMG submission 193576) | Peat permafrost microbial communities from Stordalen Mire near Abisko, Sweden - II_Palsa_N3_2 | ecosystem: Environmental > Terrestrial > Soil > Palsa > Peat permafrost | place: Sweden... | reverse complement strand
CGAGCCAGTGGATTGCGCGGCCGATCGTGACGACGTCGAACGCGCCGAGGCCCGCGGCCAGGTCCTCGAAACGGCCGTCGATGAATTCGACCGCGACGCTGGCGCGCGTCCCTCCCGACCGGGCGGCCTCGACCATCGCCGGCTCCGGATCGACGCCGACCACCTCGCTGCAGTAAGGCGCGAAGCCGATCGCGAGCAAGCCCGGCCCGGCGCCGATGTCGAGCAGGCGCTGGCTGCGGTTGAATCCGAGCTCGCGCGCGACGGCGGTGAAGAACGCCGCGCCATAAGGCGGACGGGCGTTTTCGTAATAGGCGACGGTCGAAGCGAAGCGTCCCATGGCGATCCTTGCGGCGCTGAAACGTAGCGCACGCGAGGACAAAACCACGCGACCGCGGCTTGAACATGGCGGTCCCGCCGGCTCGGCGGAAGCCGGCGCGCGCTCCGTTATCGCTGTCCGCCTGAGGCCGTAATTCGCTCCCCTGTCAGCCATGACGACTGGTCGGAGGCGAGGAACAGCGCCACCCGGGCGATGTCGTCGGGCTGGCCCATGCGGCCCATCGGCATGACCATGCCCATCGCCTTGGCGGCCTCCATCGTCAGTCCCATCGTCTTCAGACCCTCGGTCTCCGTCGTTCCCGGCGCGATCGCGTTGACGCGGATGTTCTTCGGCGCAAGTTCGGTGGCGAGGGCCCGGGTTATGGTGTCGACCGCCGCCTTCGAGGCGGAGTAGACGACCGAGTTCGGCACCGGATTGACGCTTGCGATGGTGCTGAGATTGATGATGCTGCCGCCGGCGCCGTCGAAGGCGGCGACCGCTTGCTTGGTCGCGAGCAGCGTGCCCAGCACATTGGTGCCGAACTGCCTCTCTATGTCCGCTTCCGTCACGGCCTCGATCGGAGCGAAAGAGAACACGCCGGCATTGTTGACGAGGACGCTCGGCGCGCCGAGCCTCGTCTTCGTCTCGACGAACAGCCGCGTGACGTCGGCGCTCTTGCTGACGTTCGCTTGAATGGCGACCGCCTTGCCGCCCTTGCCGACGATCTCATCGACCACCCGCTCCGCGCCGGCCTTATCCGACGCGTAGTTGACGGCGACCGCCGCCCCCGCTTCGGCGAAGCGCCGCGCGATCGCCGCGCCGATGCCCTTGGACGCCCCGGTGACGATCGCCACTTTCCCGCTCAGTTCACCCATTGTCATGCTCCTCATGATCCCTCCCGCCAGGCCGGGTTCGGCGCCGGAAGGCTTCAATCGTCGAGAGTTAGGTAATGCGAATGGCGAAGGGTATTGCTCGGCGGGCGATATGATATATTCGATTGGCGCATGAATGATCGACTGCAGCAGCTGGCGTTGTTCGTGCGGGTAGTCGAGAGCGGAAGCTTCTCCAAAGCGGCCCGCGAATTCGGCCAGTCCCAGCCTTCCGTGTCGCGCGCCATGGCGGCGCTCGAGCGCCGATTGACGGTCAAGCTTCTGGTCCGCACCACCCGGCAGGTCTCGGCCACCGACGCTGGTGAGGCGTTGCTTGCTCGGGCGCGCGACGCCCTCCTCGCGATCGACGACGCGGAAAGCGCGGCGCGCGGCGCCGATCGTCTGTCCGGCGTGCTGCGGGTCGCATTGCCGCCGGGCTACGGCGCCTGGCGCATTGTGCCTTTGCTTCCGGCTTTCTTCGCCCGGCATCCTCTTCTCAAGATCGATCTGATGATGTCGGACCGCTATGAGAATCTCATCGCCGAAGGCGCCGATCTCGCGCTCCGAATTGGCGACCTGCCGGATTCGAGCTTCGTCGCCCGAAAGCTCGAGAGCGCACGGCGCCTCTTCATCGCCGCGCCCTCCTATCTCGCCCGCCGCGGCGCGCCGGCGAGCCTTGCCGACCTTGCCCGACACGACCTCATCGGCGGTCCGGCCGATCCCGGCGACGAGACCTGGGTGGGGCGCCGCAACGGCCGGATCGAGCGTCAGGCGGTCAGTCCTCGCGTCCATTCGCGTTCGGCGGCGGGCGTCGTCGCCTGCGCGGTCGCGGGTCTCGGCGTCGCCAGCGGGTCGAGCTGGATGTGCGCGGATGCGCTCGCCTCCGGCGAGGTGGTCGAAATCCTCACCGACTACGCGCTCGATCCAGTCCCGGCCTACGTCGTCTTCCCCGCCGGCCGCCGCCCATCGCAAAGGGCGCGCGCGTTCAGCGACTATCTCGAACAGGCCCTCGCGGCGATCGGCGAAGAGAAGGGGTCGTCGGCCGATCTCGAAAAACCGGCGTCCAGGTCCCGCCGGTCATTGCCGCCTCACCCGTTGCGGAATGCGTAGGCGTAGCCGTTGAGCGCCGGCGCCCCGCCGAGATGGGCGAACAGCACCTTCGATCCCCTCGGGAAGAAGCCCTTCTTTACGAGGTCGATCATGCCCTGCATCGATTTGCCCTCGTAGACTGGGTCGGTGATCATGCCTTCGAGGCGCGCCACAAGCCGGATCGCCTCCTTGGTCTCCTCAGACGGCACGCCGTAGCGGGGATAGGCGTAGTCCTCGATCAGCACTACGTCGTCGTCGTCGACCTCTTGGCCGAGCTCGACCAGCTTCGCCGTCTTGCGCGCGATATCGAGCACCTGCGCCTTGGTCTGCTTCGGTGTCGCGGAGGCGTCGATTCCGATGACCTTGCGCTGCCGCCCATCCTTGGCGAATCCCACGACCATGCCGGCGTGGGTCGACCCGGTGACCGTGCAGACGACGACATAGTCGAACGCGAACCCGAGTTCGCGCTCCTGCGCGCGCACCTCCTCGGCGAAGCCGACATAGCCGAGCCCGCCCAATTTGTGCACCGAGGCGCCGGCCGGAATCGCATATGGGCGTCCGCCCTCAGCCTCGACATCCTTCAGCGCCTGCTCCCAGCTCCTGCGGACGCCGATGTCGAAGCCGTCGTCAACCAGCCGGACGTCCGCGCCCATGATGCGGCTCAGCATGATGTTGCCGACCCGGTCGTAGACCGCGTCCTCATGCGGGACCCAGGCCTCCTGGACGAGACGGCATTTCATCCCGATTTTGGCCGCGACCGCGGCGACTTGGCGGGTATGGTTCGACTGCACGCCGCCGATCGACACCAGCGTGTCGGCGTTCGAGGCAATCGCGTCGGGGATGATGTATTCGAGCTTGCGCAGCTTGTTGCCGCCAAACGCGAGGCCCGAATTGCAGTCCTCGCGCTTGGCGTAGAGTTCGACCTTGTCGCCGAGATGCGCGCTCAAGCGCCTGAGCTCCTCGATTGGCGTCGGGCCAAAGGTGAGCGGATAGCGTTCGAATTTTTCCAACACGCGCGCGAGTCCCTGGATCAAAAAATGTGGGCGAACCTATCACGGCCGATTCGGAATGGGTGCTCGAAATTTGTGGCGGGTTTCATTTTCGATCATGCGTCTCAAGCGCTTCCGGCTGGGATCGAGGCGCGGCGTCATCGAGCCATAGGGCGTTCGGAAGAACGCCCGTCTATCGACGGGCTTTGGCGACGAAGCAATCCGGGGCCACCGCAGCTGCCCTATGATCTCTGGATTGCTTCGCTGCACTCGCGATGACGAACGTGCGTCGTTTCGAACCGAAAGCACCTTACGCGAGGGCGAGGCGGATCATCTGGTAGGAGTGGCGCGGGAGCCTCGCAGTCAGGCGCTCGTCCTTGACCTCCGCGCCCGAGCCCGCCTTCGGCGCGACGGTCATGGGTTTCTTCAGCGTATTGACGGCTTCGAGGTCGGCGCTCATCATCACCTGGTGATCCATAACCCTGGCGGCGGCGAAACCCTGCAGGTCGACGTCCAGGTCTAGGGTTTCGCCGCCGTGCCGGTTGACGGCGAAAAAGGTCAGCGTCTTGCCGGCCTCGTCGTGTACGCCGGCGATGTCGAGATAGGGCACGTTATCGGCGACCTCCGAATCATAGCCTGGCGACTTGACGCTGAGCTGAAGCGCTTCGCCACGCCCGTAAGCGGAGGCGAAATAATAGGGGTAAAAGATCGTCTGCCGCCACGCGGCGCCGCCGGGCTCGGTCATGATCGGCGCGATCACGTTCACGAGTTGGGCGATGCACGCGATCTTCACCACGTCGGAGCGGCGGATGAAGGTGTTGAGGATGCAGCCGACCTGGAGCGCGTCCTCGAAATTGTAGATGTCCTCGAGCAGCCGCGGCGCATGCGGCCAGCCCTTGGCGCCGCCCAGGATCTCGCGGTCCTGGACGTTGGAATGGTACCAGACGTTCCATTCGTCGAACGAAATCGTCACCCGCTTGCGGCTGCGTTTTCGCGCGCGGACGAATTCGATCGTCGAGGCGATGGCGCCGATATAAGCGTCGAGCTTGGCGTTGAGGGCGAGATATTCGGCGGTGTTTTTGCCGCGATTGGCGAAATACATGTGCAGCGAGATGTGGTCGATCGCGTCATAGGTGTGCTCGAGGACGATCCGCTCCCACTCCGGATAGGACTTCATGTCGGAATTCGACGACCCGCAGACGATCAGTTCGAGCGAGCGGTCGAAGGCGCGGAGCGTCTTCGCCACCTCGTTGGCGAGGCGGCCATATTCGTCGGCGGTCTTGTGGCCGACCTGCCACGGGCCGTCCATCTCGTTGCCGAGGCACCAGTGCCTGACCGCGAACGGCTCGGAGCGGCCGTGCTTCTTGCGCAGGTCGCCCCAGGCGCTGCCGGTCGGGCCGTTGACGTATTCGACGAAATTGCGGGCCTCATCGAGACCGCGCGAACCGAGATTGATCGCCAGCATCATCTCCGCGCCCGCGGCTTCGGACCATTGAGCAAACTCGTGCACGCCGACCGCGTTGGACTCGGAGGTGTGCCAGGCGAGGTCGAGCCGCGTCGGCCGAGCCTTGCGCGGGCCGACTCCGTCCTCCCAGTTGTAGGCCGAAACGAAATTGCCGCCGGGATAGCGCACGATCGGAACCTTCAATTCCCGAACCAGCTCGATGACGTCTTTGCGCATTCCGTTGGCGTCGGCGCTTTTGTGATCGGGCTCGTAAATTCCGGTGTAGATCGCCCGCCCTAGGTGCTCGAGAAACGCGCCGTACAGGCGGCTGTCGATTTTCGCGATTCCGTAGTCCTGATTGGCGGTGACCGAGGCGCGCATGTTCCCTCCGGTTAATATCAAGAAGTTCGATATATAGGAGTCGCTTCGGCGTCCGCGTCAAGCGGCGCTTCAGAGCGGCCCGAAGCCTCGTTTTGCCATGTAAATGCTGGAAGAACCGCTGTCCAGCCGCTTGTTTGCGGCGGCGGCTCAAGGGCAACGTGACAGGTTCAATATCAAATTCGCAGATTGAAAGCGCTTGGCGCCTAGCGTTTTCCTCGCTAGCATTCTGAGGCAAGGCTTTCCGAGGGCGCAATTTCGGAACCAGCCGCCTGAGATGCGGGAAGCCGCCAGGTCATTTTTGGGAGGAAGTCGAGATGATCCGCAAAATCTTGTACGCGACCCTGGCCAGCGCGGCGTTGACAGTCGGCGCGGCGCACGCAACCGAAACCATCGTCTGGTGGGATTTCCTCAGCGGCGGCGACGGCGTCCGCATGAAAGCGATGCTCGACGAGTTCAACAAGGAGCACGACGGCAAGGTTCACATCGATGCGACCACGCTCGAATGGGGCGTCCCGTTCTACACCAAGGTGCAGACCTCGGCGGCGACGGGGCAGGGCCCTGATGTCATGACCTATCATGAATCGCGGATGCCGCTCGGCATCTCGACTGGCTCGCTGAGCCCGATCGCTCCGGAAGAACTCGCCGCGGCGGGCATCAAGGCGAGCGATTTCGGGCCCGCCAACTGGAAGGCGGCGCAAGGAACGGACGGCCAACAATATGCCGTCCCGCTCGATATCCACTCGATCATCCTCTACTACAACAAGGATATGCTGAGGAAGGCTGGCCTGCTCGGCGACGACGGCAAGCCGAAGGGGCTGGACGGGGCCGCTAACTTTGACGCGGCGCTGGCGAAATTGACCACCAAGGAGGTCGCCGGGCTCTCCGTCCCGAACGACGGCGCAACCGGGTGGCGCATCTTCTACACCCTCCTCAATCAGCAGGACGGCCAATTCTTCAAGGACGGCAAATTCCTCGACGGCGACAACCTCGACAAGGCGACGACTGCGCTCGCCGAGATGCAGAAGTGGGTCAAGAGCGGCGCGACCCCGGCGAACACCGAATATCCGGCCTCGATCGCCCTCTTCACGTCGGGCAAGGCGGCGATGCATATCAACGGCGTTTGGGAGGTTCCGACCATGGTCGATCTCGCCAAGAAGGGCCAGCTCTTCGACTGGGGCGCGATCCAGATCCCGACTTTCTACGCCCATCCCGCGACCTGGGCGGATTCGCATTCGTTCGCGATCCCGAACCGCGTCGGCAATCCGGTCGATCCCGCCAAGCGCAAGCTGGTGCTCGACGCCGTCCATTGGTTCAACGAGCACTCGCTCGAGTGGGCGGGCGGCGGCCATATCCCGGCCTACCTCCCGGTTCAGGAGAGCGCCGAGTTCAAGGCGCTCAAGCCGAATTCGGACTATTCGTCGCTGGCCAAGACCGCCGTCTTCGACCCGGTCTCGACTTTGGCTGGCGTCGCGTCGCCCGTATATGACGCGTCGGGCAACTATGTCATCCCCGCAATGATGGGCGATATGACCCCGGCGGACGCGGCCAAGAAAATGCGGGATGATCTTCAGGGCCAAGCCAAGTAGGCTCTGGCGATGCGCTCGCGCAGGCCGGCAGACCCATGCCGGCCGACGCGAGGCGATGAGCCAGAGACGCTCGGGCGATGCTCAGAAGCAAGCGGAGCGAGTACACGACCGCCGCCATCTTGATGGCGCCCTTCGTCGTCATCTACGGCCTGCTGTTCGTTTATCCGACCATCAAGATGGCGCAGCTGAGCCTCACCGACGCGCCCCTCATCGGGGCGGGGAAGTGGGTCGGCCTCGACAACTACTATCGGCTCGCTTCTGACCGCCTGTTTTCGGTCGCCGTCTGGAACACCGTCTATTTCGTCATCCTCTCGGTCGTGCCCAGCACGCTCGTGGCTATGCTAGTGGCGCTCGGCGTTAACCGCCTGAAGGGCTGGACGCAGAGCGTCGTTCTGGCCGCCTTCTTCCTGCCCTATATCCTGCCGGTCTCGGTCGTCTTCCGCATCTGGAGCTGGATGTTCGACAAGGATTTCGGCATCGCCCAGAACGCCGTCCAATTGTTCAACAACGGGCAGCATCTCTCGATCTTCCGCACCATTCCGCTGTTCATGCCTGCGGTCGCCTTTGTCACGGTATGGTGGCTGCTCGGATTCAACGTCCTCCTGTTCATTGCCGGCCTGCGCAACATCTCGACCGAAATCTACGAGGCCGCCGGCCTCGACGGCGCGAGCCGCTGGGCCCAGTTCACGCGCATCACCTGGCCCCTGGTCTGGCCGGTGACGGTGCTGGTGTTCACGATCAACCTCATTCTCCAGCTCAAGATCTTCGATCAGGTCTATCTCTTCGCCAACGGCGGCAGGGTGGGCGCGACCATGGTCATGGTCCAGTTCATATTCACGGAGGCCTTTCAGATGAACAAGGGAGGTCTCGCCGCGGCGGCGTCGGTGGTGCTTTTCGTGCTCATCGTCGTTTTGTCGGTGGTGCAGTTTCAGCTCCTCAGAGCGCGAGGGGCCCGATGACCGCTTCGGTCGAGACGGGCGCCGATTTGGTTGCGCCGCTCGCCTCACGCCGGCTCGCCCGCCTGCGCCATTTGGATCTTGTCGGCCTCGTCATCACACTCGTCACCGTCGTCGGCGCCGTGCTGTGGGCGTTCCCGCTCTATTGGGGGCTGGTGACCACGTTCAAGCCCGAATACGAGGTCGTGCGGCCCGGCGTGGAGCTTTGGCCGCAGCACTTCACGCTGGAGAACTACGCTCACGTCCTGCTGCAGACGAAGATCGGCCTTTGGTATGTGAACTCGCTCATCACCTCCGGCGCGGTCACGATCATCGTGGTGATGATGGCCGCCGGCGCGGGCTACGCCATCTCGCAGCTCGAATTTCCCGGCCGGCGGTTCTTCTGGTGGATGATCCTGGCGAGCTTTATGATTCCGATCCCGGCGCTGATCGTCAACCACTTCATTCTGATGAGCCAACTCCGGGTCATCAATACGCTCGCTGGCGTGGTTGGACCCCAACTCATCGCTCCGGTCACGGTCATCATCTACAAGCAGTTCTTCGATTCCGTGCCTAAGGATTTTCGCGAGGCGGCGGTCATCGACGGCGCGAGCGAGTTCCAGCTCCTGTTCCGAATCTACCTGCCCATGAACTGGGGCGTCACCACGGCTCTGGCGATCATCACCTTCATCGCCGCATGGAACCTCTTCCTGTGGCCGTTTCTGGCCGTGAGCTCCGAGGACAAGATGAACATCACCGTCGGCATAACCCAGGTCCACGACGCCTTCGGCGTCAGCTATGGACGCGACCTTGCCGTCGCGATGCTCGCCGCGATGCCGGTCGCTGTCATCTATCTGATTTTCCAGCGGCGGGTGACCCAGGCCATCATGCTGTCGGCGGGGATCAAGGGGTGAGCGCTGTGGCCGCAAAAAACGGGGAGGCCGCCGCGCCGCATGTCGAGTTGAGGCGCGTGACCAAGCGCTATGGCCCGGTCACCGCGATCAGCGACCTGAGCCTAACAGTAGACAAAGGTTCGTTCACCGCTCTCCTCGGCCCGTCGGGCTGCGGCAAATCAACCCTGCTCAGGATGATTGCAGGCCTCGAGCCGATAACCGCCGGCCAATGCTTCATTGACAACCTCGACGTGACCGACGTCCCACCGGCGCAGCGGCGCATCGCCATGGTGTTCCAGTCCTACGCCCTCTACCCCCACATGACAGTCAGGCAGAACATCGCCTTCTCACTCTCGGTCGCCGGCCAGCCGAAAAAGGTGCAAAACGAGCGTGCGCTGGAAGTCGCCCGCATCCTGCAGCTCGAGCCTTATCTCGATCGCCGCCCGGCCGAGCTTTCGGGCGGCCAGCGTCAGCGGGTGGCGATCGGCCGGGCGCTGGTGCGCAAGCCCGAAGTGTTCCTGTTCGACGAGCCTTTGTCCAATCTCGACGCCAAGCTGCGGGTGCAAATGCGCCTCGAACTGGCCAAGCTCCACGCCGATCTCGGCACGACGATGATCTATGTGACGCATGACCAGACGGAGGCGATGACTCTCGCCGACAAGATCGTCGTGCTCGACAAGGGAGTGATTTCGCAGGTCGGCTCGCCGCTCGAGCTTTATAACGCGCCGGCGAACAAGTTCGTCGCCGCCTTCATCGGTTCCCCGAGCATGAATTTCTTTCCAGTCGACATAGCCGCGATCAACGGCCGAACGGCGAGCGTGGTCCTGCCGGGCGGGCGAACGGTCGAGATCGGCATTGCCGCCGGCGCCGGCGCCCGCTCGGCCGAACTCGGCGTGCGGCCTGAGCATCTGACGGTCGTCGATCCGAAGGATCCAGCCGCGGCCTTCGCCGGCGCGGTCGCGATCATCGAGCGCCTCGGCAATTCGACCATCCTCTACATCGAAACGGCGGTCGGACAGCTGATCGTCGAGGGCGAGGGCGACCTTGACGCGAAATCAGGCCAGACGGTCGGCCTCAGGCTCAACCAGAGCCACGCGCGTCTCTTCGGGGCGACGGGGGCGACGCTCTGACCTCGGCGCCGGCGACGACGTGCGCGGAGCGCTCAGGCCTCGGTCGTGAGCCTGAGCACGATGTCCTGATCGTAATTGCCGAACCCGCGGCCGAAGATGTTGACGCCGCCGGGATGGCGCGCGTCGGGCTTGACCTCGATCCTGAGCCGAATCGAATGGTGGGCGGAAATGTCGAGGTCCTTGGGCGTCAGCGACGAGATCCTGACGCCATCGACGAACGCGCCGTCCGGCGTCACCCGCCAGCTCTTGAGCATGCCGTACTGGCTGCCCTTGAGCGTCCACCAGTCGGGCGTGTAGAGCCCCCGCTGATCGCCGAAATCGCCGGGGCTGGTCCAGACGCCGAGCTCCCTGCCGTTGACCGCGACCGTGATGTCGGACGGCCAGTCGGTGGCGGTCCCGGGCACTTCGGACGAAAGCTCGAGCGAGAATTCGAGCGCGGTGACCGCCCTGCCGACCAGCCGGGCGTTGTTGGGAAACTGATATTCGACGAAGCCGCGCGTGAACCACATGAGGCCGGCATTCATCCGGTCCGGGTCGAGGAAGGTCCCCGGCACGTCGAGGAGCGCGATGATTCCCTGCGGCGAGCACAGGCCGCAAGGGGCGCTCACTTCGCAGCTCGTATAGAGCCCGATCGGCATCGCGACTTCGATGGCGTTGGCGTCGACGCCGCCAACGTCGTCGCGGAACATCACCAACACCTCGTCGAAGGCGGAGAAGCAGAGCTTTTGATTGCCTTTCCGCCCCTTCTGCGTTTCCGTCCGAATGAGTCCGGCGCTTTCGAGGATTTGCAGGTTGGACGAGACGGTCGATTGAGGCAGGTTGAGCGCCTCGGCAATGTCATTGACGTTGACGCCGGGGCGCCGATGCAACAGGCGCAATATTCGCGCCCGGGCGAGCGAAGCCAGTCCGCGAACCACGTCCGGCCGCTCCGCGGGATCGACCACCAGGAAATTGCGCGACATTCTCGGTCCTGCCCAGCCTTGCGGGTTTCGTATCAGCTTTTCGGATATTTGGATAATCCGCCCTGCGGCCGCGCCGGTCGCCTTCCAGGCCTTGTCGGAGCCTCACATGCGCGCTGATGCCGCCGGACGCCGGGCAACGCTGACCCTGGACGGCGTCTGGGATTTCGAATTCGAAGGTCCGTCGGCGCGGCTCGGCGGCGAGGGCCATACGATCCGCTCGCCGGGGATCTGGCAGGCTCAGTTTCCGGCGCTGCGCAACGCGCACGGGACGGGGCGATATCGGCGCGGCGTTCAAATCCCGCCGGGTTGGAGGGGGAAAAGCATCGTTCTCGTCATGGAGGGCGTGTTCCACGAATCGATAATCCTCGTCGACGAGGTTGCGGTTGCGGTTCATGGCGACGGCTGGACTCCGATCGAGATCGACCTGACCGATGCGCTCGACGGCAAGACCTCGTTCGCGCTCGGCGTCGACGCGCGCGTCCCCGACGACCGCAACGGCGGCCGATTCAGCCAGTCGCTGGCCGGAAAGCAGGACTGGTATGGGGTCCAGGGCGGAATCTGGAAGCCGGCGCGAATCGAGGCGCGCGATCCGGTTCACCTGAGCGAACTTGCGGTTCGATGCGCCTACGACCTCGCGCGAGGGACGGTCGTCGTGAAAGGAATGCTTTCCCAGGCGGCCAAGGGGGTGGTGCGGCTCACGCTCTCCCGCTCGGGCCAGGCCGTGGCGCGGCACGACGTCCCGCTGCGCTCCGCCGAGTTCGAAGCGAGGCTCGAGGTCGCCAATCCCGACCCGTGGTCGCCCGATAGGCCCAAGCTTTACGATCTCACGGTCGAGCTCGTCCATGACGGGCGCGTCGTCGACAGCGCCGAACGACGGATCGGGTTCCGGCGGTTCGAGGCCAAAGGCGGACGCCTCCTTCTGAACGGCGAGCCTTTCTATATGTTCGGGGCCCTCGATCAGGACTGGCATCCCGGGGAGGAGTGCCGCGCTCCGAGCGCCGAGTTCCTCGAGCAGCGCTTCGTCCGCGCCAAGGCGATGGGGCTCAACACGCTGCGCTGCCATGTCAAGATTCCGGACCGGCTCTATTTCGAACTCGCCGACCGGCTCGGGCTCATCGTCTGGCTCGACATGCCCTACATGCAATTCCTCGCTCCCGTGACGCGCGAAGCGCTGCAGCGGGTGTTCCGGACCTCGGTCGCGACCCACGGCCACCATCCCTCGATCTCAATCTGGACGCTCTTCAATGAGGGATGGGGAATCGATCTCGACGACAATCCGGACGACCGGCGCTGGTTGATCGAGACGTTCGATGCGGCAAAGGCGCTCATCCCCGACAGCCTGCTCGTCGACAACTCGCCGTGCTTCCCGCGCAATTATCACCTCAAGACCGACATCGAGGACTTCCATTGGTACAACGGCTTCCCGCACCAGAACGAGGCTTTCGCCGCGACCACGCGCGCCTTCGCCGCCCGCGCGGCTTGGACCTTCTCGCCGCATGGCGATGCTGAGCGGCGCGGCGACGAGCCGCTGATCTGCTCGGAGTTCGGCGTGTGGGGGCTGCCCCATCCGCGCGAGATCCTTGAGGCAGACGGCCGCGAGCCGTGGTGGTTCGAAAGCGGGCACGACTGGAACCTTGGCAGCGCCTACCCGCACGGGATCGAGACGCGCTTTCGCGACGCCGGGCTCGCGCCGATCTTCGGCGACCTCGACGGCTTCGTCAGCGCGGCGCAGGACCTCCAGTATCGCGCGCTCAAGCGCCAGATCGAGACGTTGCGTTGGGAGCGCCCGATCTCCGGCTATGTCATCACCGAGCTCAACGACGTGCAGTGGGAGTCGAACGGCCTCATGGACGTTCAGAACCGCCCGCGCGCGTTCGCCGAACATTTGGCCAACTTTCAGGGCCCATGGCTCATCATCGCGCAGGCGCCGCGCACGGCGGTTCGCGCGGGCGAGCGCTTCGACGTTTCGGTTCGCCTCGCGGGCGCCGCCGAGACGCCGGAGGGCGCAAGGCTCGCCTGGCGCTTCGCGGACGACAGAGGCGTGGCCGCGCTTGGACCCGAGCCGACAACGATTTCGCTGACCGCCGGGGCCGTGGACGCGATCGCCATTGTCCCGCTCGAACTCGAGGCGCGTGACGGCGGCGGGCGCCTGCTGTCGCGCAACGAGATGGAACTCTGCATCATTCCGCCGCTCGGCGCCGCGGCGCCGTCGCTGTTCCCGATCGACGGCGCCGCCTCGGCGGCGCTCGCCGCGATCGGCTGGCCGAATCGCGCCGCGACGCCCGAGGAGGCGGACATCGTGCTTGCGACGCGGCTCACGACTCCGGTTCGCGAGTCGCTCATCGCCGGCCGCAAGGCGCTGCTGATCGCCAATTCCGCCGATGCGCTGATCGATCCGGAGCGGCAGCTTCCTCTCAACGACCGGCACAACTTCCCCTCGATGCTGCTGAGGGAGCGTGCGGGAACGCCGTGGGACGGACAATGGATGGGCGCGTTCGCTTGGCGGCGGGCAGACGGGCCGTGGTCTGGCCTGCCCGGCGGGCCGATGCTGAACGAGCACTGGTCCGGCCTTCTGCCCCACTATGT
>Ga0302234_10002064_pt1 | contig 13188 bp, 15 predicted proteins | sample II_Palsa_N3_2_FD_193576 | JGI IMG/M metagenome (GOLD analysis project Ga0302234, IMG submission 193576) | Peat permafrost microbial communities from Stordalen Mire near Abisko, Sweden - II_Palsa_N3_2 | ecosystem: Environmental > Terrestrial > Soil > Palsa > Peat permafrost | place: Sweden... | reverse complement strand
TGGGCTGGCTAGCTGTCATCAAGATCACCTCGTGAGTCTGCTGGACTTGCCGCAGTGCGGGCCCAGTGGCGCGGGAGGTGACGCCACTGGTCGGCCGGGGAGGTGCCGATGAGGGTGTCCGTTACGACCGCCACGGCCAGGGCGAGTCCGGCCGGTTCTCGCGTTTGCTTCACCCGAGCACGCTATGAACGGTCGCCGGGCCAGGGCGTCACCCGAAGGTGCCATTGCCGGGTGGAATCTTTGGCGCTGGCCGGCTGGCACGAAGGTGTCATCTGGCCGGCCTGCCCGGGCCCGGCAGCGGCGGCAGCCGGTCTAGTACCGGCCTGCTTTCGGAAAGGCCGGGGCATCGGAAACTCGGGGCGGTCGTCGACAGCCGGGTCCATGCCGGTCTGCGGGCCGCACGCCGGACGGGCCGGTGGTGCTTGGAAGGCCGATAGCCTGCCGCCGCGCAGCCGCGGGCGGCTGTCAGCGAGCCGTTACACTGATCAGCACCCAGCGGCGAAGCTGGCCATCGCCTGACGCGCTGAGGAGTGGTCGCGTATGGCTGAGCCGTTTGCGGCGGCGCTGACCGGTTCCGCCGCGGCCGGGCAGGACGTCCTGCTGGCTACCAAGCTGCATGTGTCCCCAGTACCATCGGCGAGCCTGGCGAAGTAGTCGGGGTGTGACGGCGCTTCCCGCCGTCCTACTCCCATATCAGCCAGAACGGCTGGGACGAGAAGGCGGTGACCTCGGCATCGAAGTCGAGCATCATTGCTACATCGCGCTCGATCCATGACTCGAACCCGAAGTGAGCATCCATGGTTGCGGCCCCGACCATCCGCGCCACACGGCAACGTCGCTGATCCAGTGCGAACCGCCAACCCTGATGAGACAAAATCCGGCCTAAACGTGGCAAACCGGCCCGAAACTGTCATGTGGTTCGAGAATCTGCCGGATCGACGCCGAGATCCCTGGGATTCCGGCAGCTCGAACGAGAACGGACAACACGCAAGATCGCGGGACCAGATTAGTGAGACACCTGACCATATTGGGACAGGTTGACTTCACTAAGACAGAACACCCATGTCCCGTCTCACCGAAAGTGGCCCGAAGCTGGCCCGCTGAGCTGGACAGAGACCAGGTTCGGTGAGACGGGCGCCCGACTGCGTCTCACTGAATCTGGTCCGCAAGCGCGTTTGCCTGTGCGTGTCTCACCGAATCTGGTCCGCGAGCGCACTTGCCCGTATGTCTCACTGAATCTGGCCCGGCAGGCGCGCCGCACCGGGCGGGACAAACCATTGGACGGGCCAGCTTCAGCGTGACCGGCGCCGACGAGACAGGACAAGACCGGTCACCTCGATTATTCGCGCGCCCGCTGTGGCCGCTAACGGCCAGGGCCCGGCGAGGAACACCGGCCCTGAGGTGCGACCGCACCATCCCACCGTGCCATCACCGCGGCGTAGTCCTCGGGCATCAGCATGGCGGCGGGCCGGTCACCGGCGAGGGTGGTGAGACGGGCGAGGGTTTCGGCGTAGCTGTCGCGGGTCATCTGGCCTGGATGGAGTCGAGGTAGCGGTCGACGGCGGCCGCGACGGTCGCGCCTTCGGCGATCGTCGGGGCAGCGCCGGCGGGCGGGGTTGGGAACTGCACGACTGTCACAGGGACCTCCCGCGCTTCCGGCGCGCTCGCCGGGAAACGCTGGCTATCGCCACTCCCCGCGCTGGCCTGACACCAGATCACGGACCCCCGTGAGTGGACTCAGAAACGACCATCAAAGATCAGCAGCACGTGGATCCGGGCTTATTGATGCCGGCCGGGGTCCTCCTCCGTCGGATCATTTGACATCCGGTTGGCGGTCGAAGTGCCCGGCGGAAGGCACATTCCTCATCGGGCTCTCACACTCCATTCGGATCCGCGGGCGATCACACTTCGCGGTAGGAACCTGTAGCCCAGCGACGACACCTTGTTCAAAACGCCCGGCACCTCCACTGCCCTGCCGCGCCGGAGTGCGGCCAGCGTGGCGTCCACCACCTCATCCGGAGTCGAACGGCGCCTGGTCATGAACTGCGCACCAGCGGCGTCGAAGAATCCGGTGTCGGTACCACCGGGGCACACGGCAAGGATCGTTACCCCCGTGCCGCGTGTCTCGACATGCAACGCTTCGCTGAGTGAGAGCACGAATGCCTTGGCGGCACCGTACACGGCCATCGTCGCCACCGGCTGGAACGCGGCGGTCGAGGAGATGTTGACGACGGCCCCGTGCCCGGCGGCCACCATGCTCGGAAGGGCCGCCCGGGTCAACAGAGCGACCGCAACGCAATCCAGCGCGACTTCCTCGGCGATGCGATCGCTCGGCTCATCGACGAAACGTCCGTGGTAACCCGCACCTGCATTGTTGACCAACAAATCGACACCGCCGCACGCGAGCCGTTCGACGACGGCGCCCGTTCCGTCGGAGGTGGACAGATCGGCAGTGACCGTGTCGAACCGGCCGTCGGGGTGGTCACGGGCGAGCTCGTCGCGAACGCTCGCGAGGCGGTCGGGACGACGTGCGACGAGGACGACGTCGTGGTCGGCCGCGACTCGTCGGGCGAAAGCGGCACCGATTCCGCTCGAACCGCCGGTGATGACGGCCAGCGGGCGACCCGGGCGATCGGGGTTCGACGACGTCATGTGAGGTCCTTTTCGGTGTCAGCTGAACGAATGAGGACGGGCTCGCGCCCGCGAGTCCGGGTCACGACGTCACACGCGCCCTCGGGAGGAAATCTCAGGGGCTGCGGCGAGAGCAACCCAGACGTCCTCCTCGGCGCCGACCAGTGCGCGCAGGGCAGGCAGCGACTCAGCGACGGACGTGTACCACCGGGACAAAGTCTCACTGCGTTGGCCTTGGCGACGAGCAGCCGGACGGGCGGGGAAGTCCCGTGTGTCACGAGAACAGTTGGCATGTAAGGCTATCGGCGGGTGTAGGTGCCGTGGAAGCCGAACGGGATGTGCTGGGGCACCTGTGCGCGGGCGATCTCGGAGAGGTCGTCTGCGTCGAGCAGCAGCAGGTATGAGGTGTTCTGGCTAGCGTCGAGTACCACGGTTAGCAACACGCCGTCGTCCTCGGTACTCGCGTCCGGTCGGGGGACGAACACGGGTTCGCCTGGGAAGTGGTTGTCATAGCGCCATTGCTTGACTTCGCCGGATGTGACGTCTGCCTTGATGATCGTGTCGAGAAACACGGACTCGCCTTGTGTGGCGATGCCGTTGGCGTAGACGTACCGGTATGGCTTGGTGTTGAACTTGGCGTAGTTGATGCGCGGCAGCTCGGCCGAGTGACCGACGAGCGTTCGGGAGGTGACCGTGCCGGTCGCCGCGTTGATGGTGAACCGGCGCAGTTCACTGGACGGGTAGACGTTGTGGTTGGGTCTGTCAAGGAGGGAGGTCAGGTAGAAGTGCTGTACGACCTCTGCTGTCGGGTAGACGATGATGTCGAGATCTACCACACCGTCTTCCCCGCCGCGGTCGACGGCGTTGACGTGGTGGAAGCCGAACCAGGCCTGGTCGGTGCGGGCGTGGCTGACTTCGCCGGTGCGGCGATCGACCAGGGTGAAGCGGGTGCCGCGCTCGGGTTCCCACCGGTAGTTGGCGATGAACGGCCTGCCGCTTACGAGCAGCCGGAGCGGGTTGACCACCCGCGGGAACTCCATCAGGATGACGTACCGCTCGCTAAGGGCGAAGCTGTGCATGTACGAAGGCCGTTTCGTGGTGGCTCGGCCGAGCAGCTCGCGCGTCCTGGTGCCGTCGGGCAACCGGTAGACGCCGTAGGCGGACGTGGCCCCGAAGTTGAGAAGATAGTTGTACGCTGCCCGCTGATCCGGGTCGTGGTGCGGATGGGCGGTCGTTACTGCGCCTTTGAGCCGGTCGTCGAAGCTGACGACGCCAATCGTGTCCAGGGTCTGCGGGTCGAAGGCTACGGGCATGGGATATTCGGTCTGCGCCACGAACTGCTCGGCGATCCGGCCGATGGTCACATTGGCGTTGGCGCCGAACTCTGGGCCGGTGAACACCTGGGTGAAGCGCTTGAACAGAGAACGGCAGGGATCGGTGGCGAACTCTGAATACGCCATCTTGCCGTCCGCGTCCGCCCGCCGAGCGGGGGTATCGAGAAAGCGGTTGGCGTAGCTGACTCGGCCATCAGCGATGTCGAACTTGTGCAGCATCGCCAAGCCGTCAAACCAGTGGTTCAAGGTCTTGTCGTCGAGGTGGAACCGGGCGGGGCCATTCCTTACCAGCGTTCCCGACAGCCAGCCGGGTATGGCGCCCTTGACCTCGAGGGAGTCGATCGCGAGCTCGGTCTGCTGATCGTTGAAGCCTCTCTCGAAGCCCACCGATGTTCTGCCAAGTACGTTCGTCATTACCGGGACCTTTCCGGACATAGAAGTCATGGATGACGCCGACCGCTAGGCGCGGGAGCCGTCGGCGTCAGAACCGACTCGATCTCGTCCTCGCCAGGCAGAACCTCAGGAGCTTAGGTGGATCCAGGTTTTGCTGGCACTGGTGGTGGGGCTGCGGTGGCGGCCGGTACTTAATGGGTCAGGGGCTGTGCCTGGAAGCAGTCGGACGACACCGACGCCGCTCGCGCCGGCGAGTTCCAGGCGCGAAAGCCCCAGGCTGTCATCCCGCCTGTGTGGGATCTGAGTTAGCTGTGTATCGCACTGCCTCGACGTAGTTGTTCTGTGAGACCTTCACGCCTAGATCCTGGAAGACTTTGCCCATCTCCACACCCTCTCGGTGCAGCTCCTCGCCAGCGGCTCGAAGGCCGGCCTCCAGCTGTTCTGCGCTATCCCAGCGAGCAACGTTGATGAACTGGAAAGGCCCGTCTGGATCTATGCCGCGGTAGAAGATCCCGTCGATAAGGCCCGGCTGCTTGTTCACCTTGTCCTTGACGCTGTCCTGCCAGAAGGCAAAGAACCGGTCTACGTTATCGGCGGGAACCTCGAAGTGAACAATCGTGGTGATTGGCGCCATGACTCTCTCCTCTTATATGTTCTAACCAGCGCAGACTCGGTGCCGGCGTCGCCGCGCGAGAGTCCCCGGCCAGTGTTCCTGATTCGGGACAGGTCTCCGCTGCGCCTGGAGCCGTCGGCCGGCCCGGGTCGTCAGTCGATGACGATGACGGTGCGTCCGGCGACGTGGCCGGCTTGGCTGGCCGCGTGTGCCACTGGCGCGTCTTTGAGCGTGAATGTCCTGGCGACGGGGATGCGCAGCTTGCCGGCTTCGAAAAGGCGTGCGGCTTCGGCGAGCGCGGCGCTGCGGTCGCCTCCGCCGCCGGACACCTGAGCGCCGTGATCACCGGCCGTGAAGTCGGCAATGGATATCACCTTTGACGCGTTCCCGGTCAGCTCGATCAGCTCAGGGATGACGCCGGAGCCGGCGATGTCGAGCGCTGCGTCGACCCCGTCGGGGGCCAGGGCGCGGACGCGCTCGACCATGCCCTCGCCGTATGTGGTCGGGATCGCTCCGAGTTCTTCGACGTATCGCTGGTTGGCTTTGCTGGCTGTCCCAATGACGTTTGCACTGCGAGCCCTCGCAAACTGCACCGCGGCAGAACCCACGCCGCCGGCCGCACCGCTGATCAGAACCGTCTGGCCTGCCTCGAGGCCGACGAGGTCCAAAATGCGCTGGGCGGTCGCGACCGCGACGGGGTATCCCGCGGCTTCTGCGAAGGACAGTCCGTCAGGCTTACCTGCCCAATCCGCCAGTACCGCGTGCTCGGCGTAGGTGTTCACCCCGGTCCCGAATACGGCGTCACCGACGGCTACGCCCTCCACCCCGTCGCCGATCTCGTCGACGATACCCGCAGCGTCAAGACCGCTGCCGGCCGGCAACGGCAAGGGCATCATCTCTCGCATGTGTCCGGCGCGGACCTTCCAGTCCATGGCGTTGACGCCGACCGCGCGCACCGCGATGCGGATCTCACCTGGACCGGCGTGCGGCTCGTCGACCTCGACGAGCTCCAGCACTTCCGGTTCGCCGTATTCCTTGAATTGCGTTGCTTTCATGGCATCTGCTCTCTTTGTTTGGGAGGGAGGGGTGTCTCTGAGTGCTAGCCCTTCCGGTAGCGACGGACTGCCAGGGGTCGAAGACGGCCAGAATGGCGATGCTCCACCGGACGGTCCGGAAAAGGTTTGGTATCGACGGGGCCGCCTTCGGTGAACGCTCGCACGGTGTTGGCAGCTCGGGCGATGGGTCTCACCGAAAGACTTGCTGACGCCCCTCGACATCGATCATGGCGCCAGAGGTCGGAAAACTCGTGCTCGTCGTCATGAGAAGCCTCCGCAGTAGTAGTCGCGTTTTTCGCGCATGGACTAGGCGGCAAGGCCAACCTAACATACGTTCTGGGTGATATCAAACTAAATGTTGTATAGCAATCACCACGTATGATGGGCCTATGGGCGAACAAGAGGGGAAAACTGGACCTGCAACTGCGCAGGATCCGCGCATCGAGCGGACGCGAGCCCATGTCTTGGGCCACGCGCGAGACCTGCTGTCGGACGGCGGGCCGAGCGCAGTGACCTATATGGAGCTCGCAGCCCGGGCTCGGGTGACTCGCCAGACGCTCTACCGGCACTGGCCGACCCGTGAAGCGCTCTTCGTCGATCTGGCGCGTGAGCGTGCCGCCCTCGTCCTTACCGACACTTCCGGCCCCCCCGAGGTCATCATCGGAGACTTTCTACGCGCCATGCGCGAGGGAATGGACGACGGATCCAACACCGCACCCTTGACCGCCCTCATCGCCCAAGCCGACCACGACCCGACCTGCCACAGCGCGCTCAGGGGTGTCGTCGCCGAGTGCCACAGCCTCCTGAATCGATTGCTGGAGCCGTCTGGCGTCGTCCTCGACGCCGAGCAATACGCCCGCCTGTGCGGTCCCGTGCTGTTTCAGCGGTTCTTCGCCCGCGAACCTATTCGCGACCAGCTCATCGAGCAACTGGTAACGGCCTGGTCCGATGACCACTGAGGCTGGCGGGCACAGAGGCGTGTGATGTGCCTGTGATCGCTAAGACAAAGACCGGCACCGCGCCCCGGGCCGACTTCACCAAAGGTGTCCGGTGACAGAAGATCTTCCTCGACGCCAACGCTCTGACCTGGGCTGAGGAATCTTGGATGGCAGAGGCTGTCGCCGGGCGTTGTACCGAGTGGCCGCGTGCCGGGTACCTGGCGCTTGATTTCGCCAGTGGATCTTGCCTGGACGTGTGTTCGCTCAGCTCCGCTGAGCGGTGATCAGAGTGGCGGCTTGCTGACAGCGTCGGGGTAGATAGCTGCGCGCACGAGTGGGCTCCACCCGCTCAGCGGCTTCCGCCACAGACATCACACGCAGGATGATCCCGAACCGGGCAAACTTCAGTGACCCGCCATGCGCAGCAGGTCGGGGTAGCACGGCCACCAGGTCCTCGTTCCACCGGTCGGCCAGCAGCGGCCCGGCGTGCGGGTACAGCGCGTTGGTGGCGGCCGGGGAGTCACCCCGCACCAGGGTGATCTTGCCGAGATCGCGGATCCGCGGGGTGAGGGACTTGCCGACCAGGTCGAACAGCCCGAAGTTCACCAGGGTCGCGCCGTGGGTGTCAGTGGCGTGCTCGCGGATCGGCAGGTCGGTCTCGTTGCCGAGCAGTTCGTCCAGCGCGTAATGGCCCTCGCGGTGAGTCGCCACGATCTGCTTCGTCCCGTACGTCGACCACTGGTCGGAGACGTGCGTGTAGGTCGACAGGACGCGTCCTCCATGGATGACCATGTCGCGGACGGTGAGAGACTTACCGCGGACGGGAAACCGCTGCCCGTCCGAGGACGACATGGTGCCGCCGTCGAACTTCCTGGCCAGCTCCAGCCCGTAGTGGTGGTTGACGATCACGGTGTTGGCGTCGCGGAGCGTGTCCTCCCGCACGTACCATTCCTGGGTCCAGGCCAGGGTGTCGTAGGAGACGCCGCACGCCTCGGACATGCGGGTGAGCCCGAGGTTGGTGGCCCCGGCGATGAGCACCGCGAGGATGTTGCGCTTGAGCTCCACTGACTGGGCGGACTTGCGGCCCCCGGCGTGGGTGAAGTACGCCAGAAAGTTCGTGCGGGCATCCAGCTCGATCAGCAGCGAGGCGATAGCCGCTCCATCTGCTCGTCAGAGAAGAAGTGAATCGCCAACCCCAACAACCTCCACGGAAGCACTGGAACCAATACGAACCGTAGCGACAGAGATCGTCGGCCGTCCCAAGGACTCGAATAACCCTAGGTCAGCGGTGGTTTCGTTGGATTTTCCGCGGTTGCTACCGGGACCCCGCTCTCGAAGCGGATGAAGGTGGTGTGGTCATCGCCCAGGGCGTCCGCGTCTGCCATCAGGCCATCGTGCCACGCGGCGGGGGTGTCCGTTTGGGATCGTCCAGCGGACACCTTGCCGACCCGGCGACGGAAGATCGTCGTAGCATCTCACGGCGTCTCACTTAGGATGTACGGTGAATGTGTAATGGACAGGTGCCTTAAACGGACGGAAGGGGAGCGGGTGGCGAACATCGGCTACGCAAGGTGCTCCACGGTGGCGCAGGACCTCACCGCCCAGCGTCAGGCCCTCGCGGCGCTCGGTGTCCCGGCGGACCGCGTCTACCTCGACAAGGGGCTCACCGGCACCAGCCGCGCCCGGCCCGGCCTCGACCAGGCCCTGGCCGCCGTCCGCGAGGGCGACACCCTGACCGCCACCAAGCTCGACCGGCTCGCCCGCTCGGTGCCCGACGCGCTCGGCATCCTCGGCGGCCTGTCGGCCCGCGGCGTGAAGTTCGCGCTCGGCGGGTCGACATACGACTGGGACGACCCGTTCGCCCGGATGTTCCTGCAGATCCTCGCCGTCATCGCCGAGTTCGAGGCCAACCTGATCCGCCAGCGCACCCGCGAGGGCATGGACATCGCCCGCCAGAAGGGCAAGCTGCGCGGCAAGCAGCCGAGCCTCAAGCCCGCCCAGGACCGCGAGATTCGCCGCATGCACGACAGCGGCGACTACAACGTCGCCGAGATCGCCGCCCTGTTCAGCATCAGCCGGCCCACCGTCTACCGGTCCCTCGAACGGACCACTGCGCTTCCCCCGCTCCCGGCCGACGCCCGCCCGGAGCCCGACATCGCCAAGTACGACCAACTCCTGACCAGCGCGCAGGAAGCCGGGACAAGGAAGTCCTGACCATGAACCAGACCCCCGCCCCTCCGCCCGGCGTGGTGCCCGATGACCAGGAAAGCACCGAGCTCGACCAGGTCACGCTGATCAGCCGCCTCCTCGAAGGCACGCCGAAGGCGATCATCCACGACTACACGGTCAACGGCGGAACCGCGACACTGAAGTACAGCCTGCCCGGCGAGGTCACGGGGCTGATGTAGCAGAGGAACGAAAAGTCAGCCACGGCGTCCCGATCCCGGCTATCGCTTTTCAGGGTTTCGGGAGCTGGCGTCGTAAAACTGGGCGACCAGGAGTTCGATGCGCTCAGTTTCGCGGCCCGGACGTAGCCGGTCATTGTGCCCGAGTGTGGTCAGTCCGTGCAGCGCAGCCCACAGGACCTCGGTGAGGGTATCGACATCCCGCCCGCCGGCGACACTGGCGACTGCCTCACGCAGTTCCGCGAATGCCGCTGACAATTGGACTGGGGTGTCCTCGGCAGCGAATGGCAATCGCGTGGCGCGCGTGAACATCGCGTGGTAGGCCGCCGGGTTCTCGGTCGCAAAGCTGCTGTACGCGCGGGCGACCCGGGCCAGCACCTCCTGGGGTTCTCCGGCACCACGTCGCGCCTTGCCGAGGGTTTCTGCGAGCTCGCCGAAACCCTCCAGTGCGACGGCCTCGACGATGTCTTCCATCGATGCGAAGTGCTTGTAGAGCACTGGCTGGCTGTACTCGATCTCGGTGGACAGCCGACGTGTCGTAACCGCATCCCAGCCCTCGCGCTCGGCAAGGGCGCGGGCCGTTGCGGTGATGAGCCGGCGGCGGGCAATGCGATCACGAAGCCGGCGGTCTGCGATGGCCATGACTAAACGGTAGCACCGCTATCCAACAATAGCAACGCTCCTAATACGAGCACCGCTATTGACAGGCCCTGTCCGGGGGGTTAGCGTTGCTAGCACTAACACGCCTTCGATGGGAGTCCGACATGGAAACGAATGGACAGCACCTCGCCGAGACCTACCTCGCGATGCTGAACGCGCACGAGCCGGACCTGGTGGACCGATTCGTCGCCGAGGGCTATCGCAACCACAACGCCTTCGTCGCCGACGGCCGTGAGGCGAACCGCCAGTTCTGGACCGCGTTCTTCACCGCATTGCCCGATCTGAGCGCCACCATGGAGGACTTCGTGACTTCCGGTGACCGCGTAGTTGGCCGCTTCGTCTACCGCGGTACCCACACCGGCGAGCTCATGGGCATCCCCGCGAGCGGTAACCCGGTGGAGATGCGCTCCATCGATATCTGGCGCGTCGAGGACGGCATGTTCGTCGAACACTGGGACGAACTGAACCTGCTCGAGATGTTCGAGCAGATGGGCGCACTGCCGCCCCTGGGCGCCGGCCCTGACGCGTGATGCACCTCGCCGCGATCATCGCGGTGGTGAGCACCGGGGTGGTCTACGGCACGGACGCGTTCTGCGCACTCGTTCAACGTCCCGCCCCCGCCCTTGTGGACGACGCCACGCTCACCGCAGTCATGGGCAACGTGCACCGCTTCGGCGACCGGCGCCTGCCCGTCCCCGGGATTCTTGGCATCATCGCCTCCGCCGCAGCCTCCCTCCTCGCCGCACTGGCCGGACGGCCCGTCGCATCAGCAACCGCAGGAGCAGCGCTGGCACTGCTGGTCGTGTGGGTGCTCCTTTACCTGCGCGTCAGCGCGCCGATCAACCGCGCACTCACCGCCGCCGCCGACAAAACACGAGACACAGGCCAACGCGCGCGCTGCAACACGACTGGGACCGCATCATCGCGCCCCGGGCTGTCCTGCAGGGCCTGGCAATCGCCGCGCTGTGCGTGAGCCTCATCAACTGACCGACCTCCCGATTCCCACTGTAGGAGAGAGCATGCCCAGCCAGCCACCGCCCGTCCCGCCCGACGACCTGTCACGCAAGCCCGTGTTCGCACACGATCGTCTCTGGCACGATTACGGGCCGGGCGGCGGCGTGCTGGAGCCGCTGGTCCAGCTCGAGGAGGCGGGCATGGGGGAGGACGGAGCGGGCCATGCTCAGTGCCTCAGCCCAGCCTGGCCGCATTGGCTCTGGCGTCACTGTCCGGGCCAGCAGCAGCGAGGCGTCTACTGACTTTGTGGTTGGGCGCAGCACTGCTGCGGTGATCGTGCGGGTAGCCAGGTCAATCATTCCGGTCAGCTCGACACGTCCCGGTATGCCGTCATCAAGCATGACCATGACGTCTAGGGGAGTGGAGTCAATCTCCACGATCTCGCCGGGACGGCCCGCGGTCGTCTGCCTGAATGTTCGGTGAGGGCGGTTGGCTAGCGACTGACGGGTTCGGGCCGACCCGGTGGTGTGCTGGCCAGCGGTGACGCGCTCGAATAGCCGGTAGAACGTCGCCCTGGCGGGCATCGGAACCGCGTCGGAGCCGTATTGGCTGGCTAGGATCTCCCTGGTCCGCCACAGGTAGAAGCTTGCCGACTTGGTCGAGCGGGCCGACTGCTCGCTGATTGCCTGCTGGAGTGCCTCCAGGACGCGCTCGTCGGTACGGCCCGAGGCCTTGGTGGTGCGGTCCGCGCGGCGGTCGATCAGCCCCGCCAGTCCCTGTGTCTCGTACCGCTGCCGCTTGCGCTTCACGGTTCGGGCGGTGACCTTCTCTCCTGCCGCAGCGAGTTCGGTGGCCTTGGTCTCCTCCCGCTGCGCGAGCGAGTAGCGCGCCGGGTCGTATCCCGGCCGCGGTGCCCCAGGCGGGGCTTCTGGGTCCGCCCCGGTGAGGACCTCGACAATGTGCCGCTCCCAGCGAAGTGCACTGTCAGCAGCATCCCCGCGAAGTCCCTCAAGCGCGGATGCCGACAGCGGACGCCTTCGGGACGCGGTTCCGCCGATCACCTCAAAGCCTTCGCCAGCGAGCAAGTGGGCAAGCTGCACCACGCTTGCGTGGCCGTCATGCGTCGCGAGTCGGACTAGGGTGCCCGACAGCCCGACTACCGTCTGCGCTCTGCCATCGAAACGGACTGGTCTTTTCTGATGAACGCTGACCAAGCTGGCTGGGCCCAGAAGACTGTTACTGAGCTCGACTGCCAGCGTGTGATTCCAGAGCAGGTGATAGAGCACAGGAAGCACCGCCATTGGGTCACCGGCGAGGCTGGCGCCGGTCAGCAGGGGCGTAGGTGAGGCAAAGACCCGGCTAAGCGTTTCTGCGGTGTCACCGCGAAAGCAGCGTGCGTGCCGGTACCCGGCCAGCCACCGCACATTGGCGGCCAATGTTGCCTCGGGCGCGGCGATCCGTTGGAAGACCCAGCCGACCTCCTCGCACGCCAGCGCGGCAGCCGCGAGTGCCTCGGCATCAGGCGCGTCTATCCGGCCGTCGGTCCGGACGTCGATCACGGTGCCGCTGCCATCGGCGAGACGGGCGAAGTAGTCCGGGGCGTGTCGGTGCTCCTCACCGGCCTGCGTCCAGGTCAGCCAGAAGGCCTGAGACGAGAAGCCGACCACATTGGGGTCGAAGTCCAACATCATCGCGACGTCGCGTTCCACCCACGACTCGAAGCCCACGTGGGCATCCATGGTCGCCGCGAAGTACAGCCCGGGAAAGCTCTTCTGCCCACGGAAAGACGGGAACGTCCGGACCGGCTTCACCTGCTCAAACGGGGCACTCCAAAGCTCATTGAGCGGCCCTCGGCGAGTACCGCCGATACACTCGGCGAACTCCACCTCAAAGGTACGTACATCGAACACAGATGCCGATAGAGTAATAAATAGACGATACGGCTCGTAATCGAATTCTAACGAACCGACACGCCGAAAGGACCAAGGTCGGTGAGACATTCCGTTCTCGCGGACCAGATTCGGCGAGACGTATACCTGAAGAGCGACTCGTCTCGCCGAATCTGGTCCCGCAGCATCGTTTGAGGCCAACTTACTAAGGCGGACGTAAGTAGGCCGACTGATTCTGGTTATGCGGTGATATAACGCAGGTGCGGATCAGCGAAGAATGCGCGGACCAGTCCCGGACGTTTCTGCAGCCGCCGCA
>Ga0302234_10002057_pt1 | contig 13229 bp, 8 predicted proteins | sample II_Palsa_N3_2_FD_193576 | JGI IMG/M metagenome (GOLD analysis project Ga0302234, IMG submission 193576) | Peat permafrost microbial communities from Stordalen Mire near Abisko, Sweden - II_Palsa_N3_2 | ecosystem: Environmental > Terrestrial > Soil > Palsa > Peat permafrost | place: Sweden... | reverse complement strand
GCGTCGACTACATTGTCAAACCTGTGTCACCACCGGTGGTTCGCGCACGCGTGGCGGCTCATCTGTCCATGGTGCGCGCCACCACGCTTGAACGAAGCTATCGCGATGCCATTTTGATGCTCGGACAAGCGGGGCACTACAACGACACCGATACAGGCGCCCATATTTGGCGCATGGCGGCCTATGCCCGCGCATTGGCGCGGGGGTACGGGTGGGATAGCGAGCGCAGTGCTTTACTTGAGTTGGCCGCACCCATGCACGACACCGGTAAGCTGGGCATACCCCAAGCCATTTTGCGCAAGCCTGGACCGCTGGACGAGCAAGAGTGGGTCGTCATGAAAACCCATCCGCAAATCGGCTATGACATCTTGAGCAAGAGCGATGCGCCTGTATTCCGTTTGGCTGCTGAAGTTGCCTTATATCATCATGAAAAATGGGACGGCAGCGGTTATCCTGGGGAGGTAAGCGGCAAAGACATACCGGAGTCGGCACGCATCGTCGCTCTGGCCGATGTCTTCGACGCACTCAGCATGAAGCGTCCCTACAAAGAGCCTTGGCCTATCGAGCGGATTATGACGCACCTCGATGCCAGCGCCGGGATACACTTTGATCCGCAACTGATCCACATTTTCTCCGAGATCCTGCCCGAGCTTCTCGACATCCAAAGTAGATGGGCTGTTGATGAGTGATCTTTCCAATCTGTATGCTACACAGGCGGATATTTCGCCGCGTTGAGAACCAGCTTGTCCTGTATCGCTGCGTTCAGATCGACGCCCAGCACGCTGCTTAGACGCACCAGATAGAGCGTGATATCCGCCAGTTCCTGCTCTACATGCCTGGCCTCGCTGCTTTGCATCACCGCCTGAGACTCGGCTTCCGAGCGCCACTGGAAAATCTCGACTAATTCCGCGACTTCGACACTGAGGGCCATCGCCAAATTTTTCGGCGTGTGAAAGCGTTCCCAGTCGCGGGCTTGGGCAAACTCGGTGAGGGCGGCTTCCAGATTTTTGGTTTCGATCAAACTCACGACGGCTCCAAGGCGGTTTCGGACGAAGGTGTGCCGAGCGCCAAGTTTACGCTGGTTCGAGGGGCGATGGCGAGAGCCTGCTTTGCCTTGGGGCGGGTGTGCCGTTACAGCACAGAGCACAACGATATGTGGCGAAACGGAACAGTAGATGGAACAGGTGGATGCCGACGGGAATCGGCGCAACTCGGTGCAAGCCATGGCCACAGGTGCTTCGCGGCCCGGGAGTGCTGGTGGCACACATCTCGCATATTTGAACGGTACCGGCCGCGGAGCAGCCCGGACACCTTAAACGATATGCGAGGAGCACGCACATGAATCATGCAGAGATGCAGTATTTGACTACCGAGTTCCCGTTCAAAAAGCAGTATGGCAATTTCATCGGCGGGCAATGGCTGGCGCCCGTCGGCGGTGAATATTTCGATAACGTTTCGCCGATCACCGGCGAGCCGTTTACTTCGATTCCGCGCTCGCGCGAAGCTGATATCGAATTGGCGCTGGATGCCGCGCATCGCGCCAAAGCCAGCTGGGGCAAGACGTCGCCGGCCGAGCGCGCGAATCTCCTGAATAAGATCGCCGATCGCATGGAGGCTAATTTATCGCGCCTCGCGGTCGCCGATACCATCGACAACGGCAAGCCGCTGCGCGAAACCATGGCGGCGGATATTCCGCTGGCGATCGACCATTTCCGTTATTTCGCCGGGTGCATCCGGGCTCAGGAAGGGTCGATTTCCGAAATCGACGAGGATACAGTGGCCTACCATTACCACGAGCCGCTGGGCGTGGTCGGGCAGATTATTCCGTGGAATTTCCCGATCTTGATGGCAACCTGGAAGCTGGCCCCGGCGCTGGCGGCAGGGAATTGTGTGGTGCTGAAACCGGCCGAGCAAACGCCTGCGTCTTTGTTGGTGCTGCTCGAACTGATCGAGGATCTATTGCCGCCGGGTGTGTTGAACGTGGTCAACGGTTTCGGGCTGGAAGCCGGCAAACCGCTGGCCTCCAGCAAGCGTATCGCGAAAATTGCCTTCACCGGCGAGACCAGCACTGGCCGCTTGATCTTGCAGTACGCCACGCCCAATCTGATTCCTGTGACCTTGGAGCTGGGCGGCAAGAGTCCGAATATTTTCTTCGCCGATGTGATGGATCGCGACGACGGCTATTTCGACAAGGTCCTCGAGGGTTTTACGATGTTCGCGCTGAATCAGGGCGAAGTCTGCACCTGTCCGTCCAGGGTGCTGATCGAAGAAAAAATCTACGATCGTTTTATCGAGCGCGCGCTGAAGCGGGTGGCGGCGATTAAACAGGGGCATCCGCTGGACGCAAATACGATGATGGGCGCGCAAGCATCGCAGGAGCAGCTCGACAAGATTCTCACGTATGTCGATCTGGGTAAGCAAGAAGGCGCCGAATGCCTGATCGGCGGCGAGCGCAGCAAGCTGGGCGGCGAGTTGCAAAACGGTTACTACATGCAACCGACGGTGTTCCGCGGTAACAACAAGATGCGCATCTTCCAGGAGGAGATTTTCGGTCCGGTGTTGTCGGTGACCACCTTCAAGGATGAAGAGGAGGCGCTGGAGATTGCCAACGACACGCCCTATGGCCTGGGCGCCGGGGTCTGGACGCGCGACGGCACGCGCGCCTATCGCTTTGGCCGGCAGGTACAGGCCGGGCGCGTGTGGACCAACTGCTATCACGCCTATCCGGCGCATGCGGCGTTTGGCGGCTACAAGCAGTCGGGCATTGGCCGCGAAAACCATAAGATGATGCTTGATCATTACCAGCAAACCAAAAATCTACTGGTGAGCTATAGCGAGAAACCGCTCGGATTTTTCTGAGTGGCGCGGGCCGGGGAGTGGGGCCGGCCCGCCGGCTCTCCGGCCTGTATGCCGCGGCGTGTATCGGGCCGGTTTGTCGGATAAACCGGCCTTAGTGTATGCCGGGTACGCCGGCGGTGGTACATTGCCCATTCAGCTTAACGACAGCGGGCCTGGTTTCGAGCCCGCCTGCGGCGTTTCTCAGGAGAAGGCGATGGCACTTCACGCAATGTCCCCATCCGATCAGCGACCTAAGCCGGGCAAGCCGGCCGGCATGGCCGATGACGACCGCCTGCCGGAGCTTATCCGGCGCTCCCACGAGCGCTCCGAACGCTTCGGCCTGAGCGTCTCCTTGCAGCCCGATTACGGTGTGCTGCGTGCGCCGGACCTGGCTCTTAAGCTCGATCAAAACCGTGTGTTGTGCAGCCATGCGTTTCCGGTGATGGAAACCCTGTACGAGCAGATCGTCAACACGCACAGCATGATTGTCCTGACGGATGCCGACGGGCTGATTCTGCACTCCCTGGGCGACGACGATTTTCTGCGGCGCGCCGACAAGGTCGCTTTGCGGGCGGGCGCGTTGTGGAGTGAACAACAGCAAGGCACCAATGCCATCGGCACGGCGATTGCCGAATGCCAGGCGACCACAGTACATGGCGGTCAGCATTATCTGCGCGCGAATCAATTTCTCGCGTGTTCGAGTGTGCCGATTCTCGACCCCTTCGGCAATTTGCTGGGGGTGCTCGATGTCACCGGCGACTGCCGCAGTCACCACCGGCACACCATGGCGCTGGCAAAAATGTCCGGGCAGATGATAGAAAATCATTTGTTCAGTAGTACGTTCACCGAAGCATTGCGCATCCATTTTCATAGCCGCTCCGAGTTCATCGGCACGCTGATGGAGGGCATCGCCGCGTTTGGCGCGGATGGTCGTTTTCTGTCAGCGAATCGCAGCGCGCAGTTCCAATTGGGGATGCCGCTTGCGGCGCTGCACGCGCATACCTTGTCATCGCTATTCAATTTGGGTAGCGGCGAGCTGATCGACCGCCTGCGCGGTAATCCTCTTGCTCGGCAGACGTTTTCGCTGTGTCTGCATAGCGGTGTCAATGTTTTCGCCAATGTCGAATTCCGGCGTGCGAACGCGGTGCCGGTCACGGCCGATGCTGCCGAGGGCGGGGCCTACGCGCCGGCTGCGGAGCCCGAACTCAAACTGTCCGGCTTGCGTTATCTGGAGACGGCGGATGTCCAGGTTGCCGACTTGATCGCCCGGGTGCGCAAGGTGATCGGCAAGCCGATCCCGATTCTGATCGGCGGCGAAACCGGTACCGGCAAAGAGGTGCTGGCCGGCGCCATCCACCGGGATTCGCCGCGCAGCCGTCATGCTCTGGTGGCGGTCAATTGCGCCTCGATTCCCGCGACATTGATTGAAGCCGAATTATTCGGTTATGCGCCGGGGGCGTTCACCGGCGCGGCGAAGGGCGGAGGCACGGGCAAGATTGCCCAGGCCGATGGTGGAACCTTGTTTCTCGACGAAATCGGCGATATGCCCTTGGCCTTGCAAAGCCGCTTGCTGCGCGTGTTGCAGGACCGTACTGTGACGCCGCTGGGTGCGACGAAGGCCGTGCCGGTGGATTTTTCTCTGATTTGTGCGAGCCATCGCAATTTGCGCGAGATGGTGGCGCGCGGTGAATTTCGCGACGATTTGTATTACCGCATCAATGGTTTGCTGGTCACCCTGCCGCCCTTACGCGAACGTACCGATCTCGATATCACCGTGGCCAAAATTCTGCGCTCGGAGTGCTATGCCGGGCGGCCGGTGACAGTGGCGCCCGAGGTGCTGGTGCGGTTCGCGCGCTATGCGTGGCCTGGTAATTTCCGGCAGCTCGCCTCGGTGTTGCGGACCGCATGCGCGATGCTGGACGATGACGAGTCGACGATAGGTCTAGGCCATCTGCCGCGCGATTTTCTTGAGGAGCTGGAGGGGCCCGACGCCAAGCCTATGCGTTCGGCGGCATCTGCGGTGAAGCCGGGCACGCTCGCGATGCCGTCAGGCAGCCTGTGTTTGCAGGAGCTTGCGTCGTCGGCCGTGACTGCGGCGCTGGCGGCGCACGGCGGAAATGTCTCCGCCGCGGCACGCACTCTGGGGGTGTCGCGCAACACGCTGTATCGCAAGATGGCGTCGCTACCTGAGCACGTCATCGAGTCGCTCAAGCGGTCGCGCTGATCGCGATGCTTAAACCGTAGGCTCTTGGGCCTGCTGTTCAAGGTGGTAACGCGTGACACGATCGACTTCGTTTTTCGAGCCGAGCAATACTGCCACGCGTTCGTGCAGCTTGGTCGGCGTGATATCGAGTATGCGTTTGGTGCCGTTGGTGGCTGCGCCGCCGGCCTGTTCGACGATAAAGGCCATCGGATTGGCTTCGTACATCAAGCGCAGCTTGCCTGGCTTATCGGGTTCGCGCTTGTCGGCCGGGTACATGAAAATGCCGCCACGATTCAGGATGCGGTGTACGTCGGCCACCATCGAGGCAATCCAGCGCATATTGAAATCCTGCTGGCGCGGGCCGTCGCTGCCGGCCTGCAATTCGTTGACATAGCGCGTGATGGGCGGATGCCAATGACGGGCATTCGAGGCGTTGATCGCGTATTCGCGGGTTTCGACCGGAATCCGGATATCGCTTTGGGTCAATACCCACGAACCCATTTCGCGATCGAGCGTAAAGCAATTGACGCCATGGCCGGTGGTCAGCACCAGCACGGTTTGCGGGCCGTACACGGCATAACCTGCGGCGACTTGGCTGGTGCCGGGTTGCAGGAACGATTGTTCGGTCGGTTCATTGCCGTCAGGGCAGCGCAATACCGAAAAAATGGTGCCGATCGAGACGTTGACGTCGATATTCGACGAGCCGTCCAGCGGATCGAACATCAGCAGGTACTGGCCCTTCGGATAGCGATTCGGGATTTGATGGATTTTTTCGAGTTCTTCGGAGGCCATTGCCGCCAGGTTACCACCCCATTCGTTGGCTTCCAGGATAATCTCGTTGGAGATCACATCGAGTTTCTTCTGGATTTCGCCTTGAACGTTTTCACTGCCGGCGGTGCCGAGTACGCCACCAAGCGCGCCTTTACTGACGTAAAAGCTGATCATTTTGCAGGCGCGCGCGACGACTTCGATCAGAAGCCGCAAATCGGCCGGGATATTATTCGTCTCCCGTTGCTGCTCGATCAAGTACTGGGTGAGGGTGGTACGGCGGTGCATCTGCATGAAGCGCTCCGGATAATGACAATTTCTCGATTTTACATCTGGCACGCGCCGACTTTGCGGTGCATGCCTCAAATTCACTGTGGCTGCGGAAATTCGGGGCCAAATCAGCGATCAAGCCGCCGACGACGCGCGGCACGTGATTAGAACACTAAATCGCGTTAGTTAGCGCTACCGATTAACTGGCTAGGCACGCTTGGCGCCTGGTAGCGGTGCGCGGCGCTGGGTCTTAAAACCCGAACGGGCGGCCTGCACCCGTTCGGTATTCTGCTAACAGCGCTTTACGCCAAGGCTTTTTCGACGATTTCCAGCACATCCCGCGACTTCGCTCCGGCCCGGACTTTTTCCAGTGCCGCACGCATGGGTTCGCGCAGCGCCGGCACGAATTTGCGCCAGCGTTCCAGCGAGCGCGACAGACGCGCCGCAACTTGCGGATTCAGCGCATCGAGCGCCAGCACCTGCTCGGCCCAGAATTGATAGCCGGAACCGTCCGCCGCGTGGAACTGGGACGGGTTGCCCATGCAGAAGCGGAAAATCAGGGCGCGGGCGCGGTTCGGGTTACGCAAGGTAAAGGCCGGATGCTGCATCAGCGTGTTGATGCTGTCGATGACCCGCTCCCCCGGCTTGCCCTCACGGGTGGCTTGCAGGGCAAACCATTTGTCGATCACCAGTGCTTCTTTGTCGAATTTATTGAAAAAGTGCGTGAGCGCCTGTTGTGCCGCGTCGCCGCCCAGATTCAGCAGGGTGGCGAGCGCTGCGGACCGGTCGGTCATATTGTTGGCGCTCTCGTATTGGGCGGCGGCCAATTGCAGGCTTTGCGCGTCGTTGAGTTTGCCCAGGTATGACAAGGCCAGGTTTTTGAGGGCGCGCTGGCCGGCGTGGATTGCGCTGGCCTGGAACGGGCCGGAGATCTGCTGCTGTTGATACGCGGCGAGCAGGTCGGCGCGCAGTACGGTGGCGATGCGCTCACGGAAAAATTCGCGGGCGACGTGGACGGATGCCGGGTCCGAAACTTCCATTTGTTCGGCGAGGTAACTTTCTGCCGGCAGTGTCAGCGCCAATTCACGGAATGCGGGCGACAGGCGGTCGTCGCGCAGGACCCGGCCGAAGGCTTCGATCACGCTGTCGGCTAACTGCAAAGGCTGACCTGCCGCCGCTTGGGCGGTGAGCGCATGCAATTCGCGGGTGGCCAGGCGCTGCCCGGCTTCCCAGCGATTGAACGGGTCGCTGTCGTTGGCGAACAGGAAGGTGAGTTCGGCGGGGCTGTAGTCGTAGTCGACAATTACCGGCGCCGAGAAATTCCGCAGCAAGGAAGGCAGCGGTTTTTCGGCAACATTGATAAATGTGAAACTTTGCGTGGACTCGGTGAATTCGAGTACCCGCGTCGTACCTTGCGGGGCGCTTTCGCCGGCCAGTTGCAGCGCCAGATCGCGACCATCGGCGCCGACCAGGCCGACCGCAAACGGAATCAACAGTGGCTGCGCCACTTGGCCGACCGGGCCGACATGCTGGGTCAGGTCGAGTGTCAGGGTTTTGGCAGCTGCATCGTAACGGGTCTGCACCTTGATGCGGGGCGTGCCGGGCTGGCTATACCAGCGCTCGAATTGCGCCAGATCGCGCTGATTGGCGTCGGCCATGGCGGCGCGGAAATCGTCGCAGGTCACGGCTTGGCCGTCATGGCGCTTGAAATACAGATCCATGCCGCGGCGGAAACCCTCGCGACCGAACAGCGTTTGATACATGCGCACCACTTCAGCGCCTTTTTCGTAGACGGTGACGGTGTAGAAGTTATTGATTTCGACAAAGCTTTCCGGGCGCACCGGATGCGCCATCGGACCTGCGTCTTCGGCAAATTGCGCCTGACGCAGCAAACGCACGTCTTCGATACGTTTGGTGGCGCGGCTGCTGATGTCGTCGTCGGACAGGCAGGCCATATCGGCCGAAAATTCCTGATCGCGGAATACCGTCAGGCCTTCTTTCAGGCTCAACTGGAACCAGTCGCGGCAGGTAACGCGATTACCCGTCCAGTTGTGGAAATATTCGTGACCGACTACCGCTTCGATATTTGCGTAATCGGTGTCGGTTGCGGTTTCCTGGTTCGCCAGCACGTAGGCCGTATTGAAAATATTCAGGCCCTTGTTTTCCATCGCGCCCATATTGAAGTCGCTGACGGCGACGATCATAAAGCGTTCCAGATCGAGCTCCAGGCCGTAGCGCTTCTCATCCCATTTGAGGGAATGAATCAGCGAATCCATCGCATGGCGTGTTTTATCGAGATCGTGCGCCTCGACCCAGACTTGCAAGAGTTTCTTTTTGCCGGAGCCGGTAGTGTAGGTCTCTTCGAGGCTGACCAGCTTGCCCGCGACCAGGGCGAACAGGTAGCTGGGCTTGCGGAATGGGTCTTGCCATGTCGCATAGTGCCGGCCATCGGCTAAGTCGCCTTGCTCGATCAAGTTGCCGTTCGACAGCAGGACCGGATAACTGGCTTTGTCGGCGCGCAGGGTGACACTGTAGATCGCCATGACATCGGGACGATCGAGGAAATACGTAATTTTGCGAAAGCCTTCGGCTTCGCATTGGGTGAAAAAATTGCCGCCCGAAACATAGAGGCCGCTCAATGAGGTATTGGTAACCGGGCTACAGACGCTGACCACGGTCAGTTCGAAGCTTTCCGGCACGCCCAGTACGGCCAATTGGGCGGGGCTGGCTTCGATGCGGGTATAGGGCGCGCCATTGAGCGCCACGCTGATCAATTCGATCTCGTCACCGACCAGAGTCAGCGTGTCGCTGTGCTGTGCCGCCGGGTTACGGCGCACTTGCATGCGGTTGGTGACGGTGGTTTTTTCAGGCGCGAGGTCGAACTCCAGTGCGACGGATTCGATCAGGAAGGCAGGAGGCGTGTAGTCGGTGCGGTGAATCACAACTGAAGCAGCAGTATTAGACATTTAATTTGAGCCGTCGGATGCGAGAGTAGGGGGCCGCGTACCAGGTACGGGTACGCTGTACCGGGAGTACTAAACGGAACTATTCCGCTATTGTACAAAAGTTAAACCTTAGCCGCGTAACCACCGGTAATGTTTCTCCCGGTGCGGCGCGATAAATATCCGGCCGCCAGCGATGTCCAAGTGGATATCGAGCTATGCCGGGCCGACGTCGCGTATCATTCTGCTTATGAGTTGGAAACCGTTGGCTGGGGTAGCGGTCAACTTAAAAACATAAGGAGCCATCATGAAATTGATACGTTTGTTTGCGAGTTGCGGTTTGGTCGCCACGGTATTGCTGACGGGGTGTGCCAGTTATGTGACGAGCAACGTCACGGCATTCCAGAATTGGAGCGGTCACGACGCCGATCGCACTTATACGTTTAAACGTAGCGCAGACCAGCAAAATAATCTTGAACAGTCGACCTACGAAGGCATGGTCAACAATGAGCTGGTGACTTACGGCTTCAAGCAGGTCGACCCGCAGCATGCGCATTATGCGGTGTCCTTGTTCTATGACATTCGCAATCACTCGACCATGGTCTCGCAGCCTGTAGCCTACGCGCCGGCTTGGCGTGGTGGCTGGTATGGCGGTTGGTATGGTCCGATGCCGTATGGCCCGGTTTCGGTGATTTACGACACGGAACCCTATCCGCTGTTCGTCAAGACCTTGTCGATTCGCATCTCCGACCTGAGCCGCAACGGTGTTGAGGTGTACAACGTCACGGCGGGCAATTCCGGGCCGGACGGCTCGCTGCTGGCCGCCATGCCGTATCTGGTGCGCAGCGCCTTGTTTAATTTCCCGCTGCCGAACGGCACGGTGACGCAGGTCAATCTGCCGGAAAGTCTCGACGGCGCATCGAATGAAAAGGCGGGTGTGCCGGCGGCTGCGGCCAAACCGGCGTCGGCCGCCAGTGGTGTGCCGGCCAACTGAAGCGAAGTTGCCGGTTGCTGCAAGAAACCGGGGTTTGGAGCGTGATTTGATGCCGAGCAAAGGGCTGAACGTGTTGTACGTTCAGCCCTTTGTGTTTGTCGCGTCGATAACGGCTTCAGTGAGTCTGGTCGTTCTGCCAATAAGCATCGAGTTGCGCGATCAGCGTCGCGCGCTGTGCGGCGTCGATAAACGATGCCTCAAAACTATTGCGAATGATGCGATACAGATCGTCGTCGCTCAGGTTCAGCGCTTGGGCCACGGCGGCGTAATTCTCATTCACGTATCCGCCGAAATAAGCGGGATCGTCCGAGTTGACCGTGACGGCCACGCCGGCATCCAGCATTTGTTTGAGCGTGTGCTCGTGCATCTCGCCAAACACCTTGAGTTTGGTATTGGAGAGCGGGCAAACGGTCAGCGCAATGCGATCGCGTGCCAGACGCACAATCAAAGCGGGGTCTTCGACGCTACGCACGCCGTGGTCGATGCGCTGCACCTGCAGGATATCCAATGCTTCGTGGATATAGGCAGGGGGGCCTTCTTCACCCGCATGAGCGACCAACTGCAAGCCACGTTCGCGCGCCAGGGCGAAAACCCGGGTGAATTTGGAGGGCGGGTGACCAAGTTCGGATGAGTCGAGCCCGACGCCGATCAGGCGATGGGCGTAACGCTCGAACAGCGGCAGGGCGGCCTGATACGTGACCAGTGCATCGTCTTCCGACAAATGGCGCAAAAAGGACAGAATCAGACGGCTGGAAAAGCCATGCTGTTGCTCGGCTTCGGCCAACGCGCGCTCCATGCCGGTGAGCATGGTCTCAAGCGTGACGCCGCGTACGGTATGGGTTTGCGGATCGAAAAAAATCTCCGCGTGCACCACACCGTCCGCGCGGGCGCGTTCGATGTAGGCTGCCGTCATGTCGTGGAAATCTTCGGCGGTTTGCAAGACGCTGGCCCCGGCATAGTAAATGTCGAGGAAGGATTGCAAATCGGTGAACGCGTAAGCGTCGCGCAGAGACTCGACCGAGGCGTAAGGTAAGGCGACACCGTTGCGCCGGGCCAAGGCAAAGATCAGCTCGGGCTCCAGGGTGCCTTCAATATGAACGTGCAGTTCGGCTTTGGGCGCATGGATAAATTTTCGCGTGGCCGAAGCGGCGTTGGCGGATTGAGGCGACATGACAAGAGACCTTGGTTGCGGGTTACGTAATGCGTGATGAAGCCGCTTTATGCTGCCGGCGCACGGCGGCGCAAGACGCTGGATGCCACCAGGATGAAGATCAGCACAAAGCCGACCAGGGACCACTGCGGCAGCGTCAGTCCGAGAATCGGTGGGTAGGTGGTTTCGCACAAGCCGGAGACCTGGAATACCGAGGGCAGGATTTTCGCCAGCGGCGATGCGTCGACAATCGGTTCGAGTGCATCGTAGCCGCAGCCGAACGAGGGATGTGCTTGAATCCACACATGTTTTGCCGCCGTTGCCACGCCGCCCGCGGTGGCGAGCAGGATCAGCCATTCCGTGACCCGTATGCCGCTCCAGTTACGCAGGCCCGAGCCCACCAACGCGAAGATCGCAATCGACAAATAAGCATAGCGCTGCATGATGCACAGCGGGCAGGGGTCTTGGTGAGCCGCGAATTGCAGATAGAGCGCGCCACCGAGCAAGGCCAGCGTGACGACGGCAAGAGCGATCAGGCGGCGGCTTTCGCGCTGCAGAAAATAGGCATCATCCATATGCTTCCCCGAGTCCTTGAAGTAGAGGGGAGTATTGTAGCGCGCCCCCAGCGGATTGGTTGCAGTCGGCCAACAGTCGGACCCGGTCAAGCAGGGCGGCATGCACCTGCTACGCATGGCATCAGCGCGCGGCGTCGAGTACCTTTTGCACGCTCAAACCCAGGCTCAGCACCTGCTCATCGTTGCCGGCCAGGGCAGCCAGGCTTAGACCGGCGGGCGCATCGCCGTGGCGATGGCAGGGTAGCGTGAGAGCGCAGCCGTCGAGGAAGTTGATGATGCTCGGATTGCGCAACATCATGGCGTTGACGGTGATAAATCGGCTTTCGTCAGTGTCGAGCTCGGCCAACTTCGGCGGCGTCAGGGCGACGGTCGGCAAGGCGACGACATCGAAGTCGCGCCACGACGCTTCGCTTTGCTCGATGATCGTGCGGCGCGCGGCCTGCAGGTCGAAATAGTCGAGCGCAGTGGCCGGTTCGGCGCGCAGGATGCGTTTCAGTACGCGCTGGTCATACTGCGAGCCGCGCGCCGCGATCAGGTCGCGGTGCCAAGCCAGCGCTTCGATGGCGGAAAAGCCGTAGCGGTTGATCTCGCCCAGCCGATCCAGCGGCGCGCAGCGAAACTCGGTGAGCTGCGCTCCGGCCGCGGCGAGCTGTTGCAGCGCCCGTTCATAGGCGCTGGACACGGCCGGTTCCAAATCATCGAGCACCAGATTACTCAGAACTCCAATACGGGCGCCGCGTACCGGGCGCTCGCCGGGCAAGACTGGATCGAGCCCGGCCAGTACGCGGTCGAGCAAGGCGCAGCAGGCGACCGACGGCGCCAGCGGGCCGATCGAATCCAGGGTGACGGACAGTGGCACTGTACCGACGCGCGAAATGCGCCGCGCGGTGGGTTTGAAGCCGGTGAGTCCGCAGAGCGCGGCGGGAATCCGCACCGAACCGCCCGTGTCGCTACCGAGCGCCGCAGCCGCCATGCCGTCGGCCACCGAAACCGCGGCACCGGACGACGAACCGCCCGCGATGCGTGCTTCCGAGCGTTGAAATGGCGATAGCGGTGTACCGAAGTGCGGATTCAAGCCCAAGCCCGAGAAGGCAAACTCGGACATATTGGTACGCCCGATGAGTACCGCGCCCGCTCGCCTCAAGCGGGCCACCGCCACGGCGTCGGCGGCGGCCGGCGGCGCGTCGCCCAGCGCCAGGGAACCGGCGCGCGTGACTTGTCCGGCAATATCGAATAAATCCTTTACTGAAACGGGTAACCCCATCAAGGGTGACAGCACGGTGCCGGCCTGCCGTAGGGCATCGCAGGCCTCGGCTGCGGCCAGGGCGGCTGAGGCGTCGACCTGAAGGAAGGTCGTGGCGCCCTGGCCCGCCGGTTCGGCGATGCGGTCCAGCGCGATTTCCGTGAGCCGGCGGCTGGTGGTGGCGCCACAGGCCAATGCATCGGCCAAGTCGGCGAGCCGTGACAATGGCGGGAAGACGGTGTCTGC
>Ga0302234_10002055_pt1 | contig 13234 bp, 17 predicted proteins | sample II_Palsa_N3_2_FD_193576 | JGI IMG/M metagenome (GOLD analysis project Ga0302234, IMG submission 193576) | Peat permafrost microbial communities from Stordalen Mire near Abisko, Sweden - II_Palsa_N3_2 | ecosystem: Environmental > Terrestrial > Soil > Palsa > Peat permafrost | place: Sweden... | reverse complement strand
GTCGCTCGGAGCAGTCCGCCTCCTGTTCGCGATCACGGTGGCTTCCGCGTCGATACCCAATCGGAAAAGGAAGTGAAGCGCTGGGTATTCCCACAGCTATGCGATGGATTGCGCGCATTAGCAGACCACATTACGGCGCCGAGACATTACCTGAAGCTATGCGGCTCTGATGAGGAGCTGCGAAGTGTGCTGCCAGATCGTTGGGAGGTTCAGCCATCCAACTATTTTATGCTGGCAACAGCAGCAACCCTGGATACAAAACCTCTGCCTAAGGGGTACAGGATGGAGCTCCGTCAGACCGGGCCGGTCACTCGGGTTTCCATCATTGGGCCGGATGGCGATCTGGCTTCAACCGGTTGCGCGGCAGAAGCGGCAGATGTCTTCATTTATGATCGAATTGAAACTGCGCACGATCACCGACGGAAGGGCTTGGGTGTTGCGGTGATGATTGCTCTAGAAGGTGCGAGAAAATCTCTGACAAGTCCGCAAATTCTGGTCGCCACAGAAGACGGCCGTAAGCTCTATGAGAACCTGGGTTGGGCCGTGCTCGCGCCACGCGCTACTGCAGCTATTCCGGAATCTTAAGCCACCGACCTTACGCACCCAATTCCTTCAGCAATGCCGCCAGTGCACATGTGGCCCAAGGAATCCAGGGCAAAAGAAAGGGCGAATGTGAAATATGGCATGTGGCATGTGTGTGCCGATCGGGCAAGCTATCTGAGCCCAGCATCATGGCCACCGTCCTGATGTGAAGGATTTGCACGCACTTCATTATTTCAGAATCAAGTATTGCCTTCGAAGGCAATGGGGAAAAGAGATCGGTATGCCGCCCCCCGTCGAACGAACACGACTCGTCTCCTGTTGGATGCTGGTCTTCGCCATGGGACTCTACCTGGCCCTTAATTTTCTTATCGTCTTTATCTTGTTTCCATCTGGCGTGTTGCGCGTTATCCCGCGATCAACAGACGGCTTGGTGTCGACCACCTGGATCGCGAATATCGTGCTTCTGGTTGTGGTGATCGGCAGCCTTCGCTGGAGATCCGGCTTGCATGCCGACGATGTGGGACTCGCATCGCGCGGCTTTCTGCCGGGCGTTGCGGTCACTATGGCGCTGTGGATCGGTATCAACCTGTTTCAGACACTCTGTGCTCTTCGCTTAGGTGTCCCGGTGGAGGCGAACTCGGACTGGCCGCAACTAGGTGTGTTGCGCACCGTCGGGATCTTCCTGGCGCAGTTGCTCGGCAACGCACTGTTCGAAGAGATTTTGTTCCGTGGCGTTCTGTTCCAACAATGGCGGATGCGCTTGTCGAGCCGTGGTAAGAGGCCTGCGCAATCGCTTTTACTCGCGTTGATCTTTTCCCAAGCACTGTTTGCTCTAATTCACGTCCCTTTACGTTTGAGCTCGGGCATGCCGCTCGATGCGTTGCCGAATGAGCTTGCCCTTCTGTTCGGACTGGGTGTACTGCTTGCCCTTGTCTATTGGCGAACGTCCAATCTCTACATTTGCGTCGGCGTGCATGCACTTTCCAACGCGCCGTTCCTGGTGGTCAAACAGCAGCTCGACATTAGCTCCAATGGCATGACAGCTGCGGTTGCTGCCATGATGTTGATTCTTTTTTGGCCGCGATCACACGCCTTGCGGTGACATCGAGAACGCCTACGAGGTCCAGGTAGACCTGGTCCTGCAAAAGCGGGCGGAGGCCGTTGAACCGCTTCCGCTCAACGAGCACCAGGCCTAGCCCCGACCAATCTCTTGCACCATTCAATGCTTTCAGGGCCTCGTTACCTGAAGCATGCTGATACTGCATGACCTTGGTCGCGAAAGGTCTTCCGGATAGTCTTACGAACTTGAGTTCAAGACTTTACCGAGCTTCCATCGATACGACGCGGCACGTTGAAAGGGTTGCTGTCTTGCAAGACAGTGGGTAGTAGATCGTTCGGCATATCCTGGTAACAGATCGGGCGTAGAAATCGCTCTATCGCCAGGGATCCTACGGAAGTGCTGCGGCTATCCGAGGTCGCGGGAAATGGACCGCCATGCACCATGGCGTGACAAACTTCCACACCGGTAGGCCAGCCGTTGACGAGGACGCGGCCACACCGATTTTCAAGTATAGGCAGCAACCTGCGGGCGGTTTCATGGTCTCCCTTGGTGAGATGCAGTGTGCAGGTGAGCTGGCCCTCCAGTTCGTTAGCCAAGGCAACCATTGTCTCGATGTCGGGACAGCGGACGACGATAGACGACGCGCCAAAGATTTCCTCGCGCAGGGTCTGGTCCCTGCGAAACGTCGCTGCATCAACCGCGAAGAGCGCGCCCTGGCCCTGGTTTTCGCCCTCACCGAGGCAACCTCGCGCAAGCATCTGCACCTTGCTATGGGTGGAGACACGCGCGATGCCCGTGGTATAGGCGTGATGAATGCCGCTGGTAAGCATGGTGGACGCGCGTGAGCTGGTGAGCGCCGCGATGGCGCTCGATTCAAAGCAGGAAAGATCATCACCGAGGACCGCGAAGACCAACCCGGGATTAGTACAGAACTGACCAGCGCCTTGCGTGAGCGATGCAACGAACCCTTCGCCAAGGACTTGGGCATTTTCGGCTAAGGCCCCCGGTAGCAGAAACACGGGATTGACGCTGCTCATTTCAGCGTAGACAGGAATCGGTTCGCGTCGTGCGGCAGCGAGCGCTACAAGCGCAAGGCCTCCTGCGCGCGAACCCGTAAACCCCACCGCCTTTATACGTGGATCGCGCACCAGCGCACTGCCGAGTTCGTTGCCCGGCCCGCTCAGGTGCTGGAATACGCCAGTGGGAAGACCGCACGCATCGATGGCGCCGCGTATTGCTGACGCCACCAATTCACTTGTCGACGGATGAGCGGAGTGTGCCTTCAATACCACTGGGCAGCCGGCCGCAAATGCGGACGCGGTGTCGCCTCCGGCAGTGGAGAACGCGAGCGGAAAATTCGATGCGCCGAATACCGCCACCGGCCCCAAGCCTACTTTGCGCAATCGCAGGTCGGCGCGAGGCAACGGCTGTCGTTGGGGTAGCGCAGGGTCGATGCGCACATCGATCCATTCGCCCGCTCGCACTACATCGGCGAACATGCGCAATTGCCCCACCGTTCGTCCACGTTCTCCGGTAATGCGAGCCGCCGGTAAACCGCTCTCCGCGCAAGCGGTCTGGATCAATACATCGCCCAAACTCAGGATGCGCTCAGCAATATCTTCGAGAAAGCGCGCGCGCTCCTCCGGTGACGTTTCCCGGAAAATGGGGAACGCCGCGGCCGCGAGATGACAGGCATGAACCACCTCATCCGTTCCGTCCACCGAATGCTCGCCACCAAATGGCTCTGCCGTTGCAGGGTTGATACTGCGGAAGACGTGGTTTTGACTGCTCATGGAAGCACCGTTTTTCGAAGAGTGGGGAAAGAAATCGCGAGCGCTAGATGCGAAGTCGAAACGTGTCGCAGATGCTGGCGAGGGTGTTTCGAATGTCAGCCTTGCGTGCGGGTGTCATCAGTTCGCGCTGTGCACTGATGCTGATGGCGACGAAGCCGCCATCAAGGTGCCGAGTTGGCATGGCTGCCGCGGTGCAGATCAAGCCGTCGATGGTTTCCCCGTTGTCATGTGCGAAACCGTTGCTGCGAATCTCGGCAATCTCCTGCAGCAGTTTCCCCTTCGCGATAATCGATTTGGGCGTCATCTTCGGCAGCTGGCCGATAGACGCGAGGCGACGTTCCAGGTCGGCTATCGGCAACATCGCGAGGAGTGCCTTGCCGCATGCCGTGCAATTGGCAGGTACGCGACGACCCACACCACCGCCCAGACCCAGGTGCAGCCCGCTATTGCAATCCTGCAGGGCGAGATAAACCGTGTCGAAGCCTTCGTCGATCACGGCAAGCTGAATGACCGCGCCCAGCTCCGGTGGCACAGCGCGACACGCATCGTAAAACTCACCGACAACATTCACGCTCGAGACGTAGGCCGAGCCCAGCTGCACGAGGCCACGTCCGAGCTGAAAACCATCACGCGCGCGACGCAGTAGTTGGCCTTCGCAGAGTGCGTTGCAGATATTGAAAGCGCTCGATTTCGGGATGCCAAGCAAGCGGGTGATCTCGGCTACCGTGTAGGACCGACGCGGCGATGCTTCGAGCAACGAAAGGATCTGCATGGCGCGATCCAGTGCGGGCACTAAAGCGCGCGCACCTGCAGCTGTTGGCGTACTGACAGGTGACTGTCCTATTTGCTGGACTGCAGTATCGGACATTGGATTCTCGATAGGTATTGGCGAGCTTGCGTCCGCACTTTAGCGCAATTTATGCCTGAAAGTAGCGGCAAATCTCCGAATCTTGCGCTGCTGCCATGCAGCATTGAATTCCAGCATATTGGAATGATAGTCAGGGTATTGAATATCAAAAAATGCAGGGCTAGGATCGCCTCCACCTAATGACTCAAGTGGTTGTGACTAGTGGAAGGGAAAGACGCAATGACGGATGCAGGGCAGAGCGGAATGACAGAACGCACGGCGCAGATAGACGAATTGATTCGTCGTTACTTCGATGCCTGCAACGCGGCGGACGTAGACGGCATGATCGCGTGCTTCACGGTCGACGCCGTGCACTACTTTCCACCGGGTATGTACGAAGGTCCATTTCGCGGCGCGCGCAAAATTGCAGAGCGCTGGCGAGATGCGGTGAACCAGCTCGGGTCTTACTGGACCGTGGATAGGCTGTTGATCGCGGCCGATTCCTGGCAAGCGGTCATGGAGTGGAGTCACTTCAAGACCCAGCAGGGCAAATTGTTGCGTGGCATCGAGTGGTACGAACTCGAACCTACCAGCGGTCTCATCAAGGAGATTCGCGCCTACTACGCGACGCCGCAGCCTGCGGATGGCGACCGTTTCGAATTGGGTGGCTTTGACTATGCACAGCGCAATTACCCCGCCGCGCCGCCTTCCGGCGCGCGTCCTTCCAAACATTCCAATACCGGAGAACTTTAGTGAGCATTGTTGAAATCCGACGCATCCTGCTTCACGGCGTCACGACCGAAGTCATACGCGATGGCGAACTGCTGAGGGCACCCGATGGTCGGACGATACGCGCCGACGAAGCGATCCATTTGCCGCCATGCACGCCCACCAAGATCATCTGCGCGCATTTGAATTTCATGAATCGGGTGACGGAGCTGAAGACCACTTGCCCCGACACACCGTCCTATTTTCAGAAGCCGACATCGGCGCTCAACAGTCATCGAGGTCAGGTAGTGCGGCCGAAGGGATGCAAATACCTCAACTATGAAGGCGAGGTCGGCATCGTCATCGGGCGGACGTGCCGCAACATTCGCATGGCCGATGCCGAGAATTATATCGACGGCTACACCATCGCCAACGATTTTGGCCTGCACGACTTTCGCGAAACGGATCGCGGCTCGATGGTGCGCGTCAAAGGCGCCGATACACTAGGTCCACTAGGGCCGGGTCTGGTGCGCGGTTGGCGTCCCGACGGCAAGGTGCTACGCACACGGGTGAACGGCAAATTGGTCCAGGAAGCGCCATTGGACGAACTCATCTGGAGCATCGCCTATCTGCTCACTGACCTGGCACGCACGCACACGTTTTTCCCGGGCGATGTCATTCTCACCGGCACGCCGGCGAATTCGCGACCGGTGCAACCTGGCGACGTGGTGACGGTCGAGGTCGATGGGCTTGGTGTTCTGGAAAACCATATTGTCGAAGGCGAAGTCGGGATTTCCGACGAGTGCGGCTCGCCGCCCACCGATACCGATGTCGTGCGCGGTGTTGCGCTTGGCGAAGGCCTCAGGGAGTAAGCATCGTGACCGCCAACGTCCAGGATAAGGGCATGAAGGCATTCGTCATCGCCGAACGGCTGAGAGAATGGGATGCCGATGTATTCGAACGTTATGGTCCGCTTGCCGCCGCCTCGATTGCGCGATTCGGCGGACGTTATCTAGCGCTGTCGGACAAGCTGATCACGCTGGAAGGTCCGCTGCCGCCCCTCGCGATGGCGGTCATCGAGTTTCCCAGTGTGGAACAGGCCAAGGCCTGGTATGCGTCGAGCGAATACCAGGCCGCTGCCGCCATCCGTCGAAGCGGTGCGGAAAATCGTTTCGTTCTTCTCGCCGAAGGCGCAGCGGCCGAACACGATCCCCATGCAATTTTGAGTGGTAAACCCATATGAAACGCACGGCAATTTCCCTACCCGAAGGCAAGCGAGTCGCGGTTTGCCTGACCGTTCTTCTGGAAACATGGTCCGATGGCAACGCGCCGAGCTATTCGGTACAGACCACGGCGTTGAAGCCGGGAACCGTCAATCACGCGGGAATTTCCTGGGCCAGTTACGGCGCTCGCGAAGGGGTATGGCGAATATTGCGCACGCTCGACAGACACGACGTACCTGCAACGTTCTTTACCAGTGCACGCTGCGTGGAGACGTACCACGAAGCGGTGAGCGCTGTAGTCGAGGCGGGGCACGATCTTGCCGGTCACGCGTACACTCAGGACGGATTGCTGACCTATATGACGGCCGACGAAGAGCGCGCGACCATTCGTCGCTCGCTCGACCTGTTGCAAACGGTCAGTCGCAAGCCGATCAGTGGCTGGTTGAGTCCCGTGCTGGCGTTTACGCCGCACACTGCAGGGCTTCTGGCAGAAGCCGGTTTGAAGTGGCATAGCGACGTCAACTATGCCGACGTCCCGCACATCACGGCGACGAATGCCGGCTCGCTCGTCGCCATTCCCAACAGCGACTTCACCGACAATCGCGTGCTGCGCGGCAGTCCGCGCGACTACGTGGACGTCTACAAGCACACCCTGGATTACCTGCGCCAGCACGAAGAAGGTTCGTTTCTCGCGATCGCGCTGCATTGCCAGTTCGGTGGTCGCCCGATGATGGTCGCCGCGCTGGACGAAATTCTCAAATACTTCACGAGCTTTCCGGACGTCTGGGTCGCCAGCCACGCGGACGTGGCAGAACGTGTGATCCAGGCCGCAACCACCCGGGATTCCAAAGCATGATCTGGATCCGAGGTATGTGGCGCTCCTGACTGCGCTGCCTTTTACATGTCGCACATCGGCCTGGACGCTGCGCAGCCTCCGGAGCGAGGAGTGCTGTATCGCGTCATCAGATAGTTAAGCCAGTTCACCGAAGAGCTCGCCACGACGCTCCAGGATAAAGGAAGCAAAGCCCATGTTCGATTGGTACAAAACTTTATCCGGACGAGAGAAGAAGACCTTCTGGGCCTGCTTTTCGGGCTGGAGTCTGGACGCGATGGACGCCCAGTTCTTCAGCTTCATGATCCCCGCACTCATGGCAATCTGGCATCTCAGCAAAACGCAGGCGGGCTATCTGGGAACCACGGCGCTGATCGCGACCGCCATCGGCGGTTGGGTGAGCGGCATCCTCGCTGACCGAATCGGCCGGCTGCGTGTTCTGCAATTCACCGTATTGTGGTTCGCTGTATTTTCCTGTCTCGCGGGCTTTGCACAATCGTTCCATCAGTTGCTTGTGTTGCGATTCCTGCAAGGACTGGGCTTCGGTGGCGAATGGGCAGCCGGTGCCGTGTTGATGGGTGAGATCATTCGCCCTGAACACCGCGGCAAAGCTGTTGGCTGCATTCAGAGCGGCTATGGCGTCGGCTGGACCCTGGCGACCTTGATCGCGACCATGGCGTTCTGGGCTTTGCCCCAAGGTATCGCGTGGCGCGCACTGTTCTGGTTCTCCGTAACGCCAGCAATACTCCTGGTCTTCATGCGCCGCCATCTGGAGGAGCCGGAGGTTTTCAAGGCGACGCGCGCGAAAGAGCGCCAGGCCGGCGTGGATGCACCGGGCATGTTGGCTATCTTTCACGCGGACATTCTGCGCACGACCATTCTGTCATCGCTGCTGGCGCTTGGGGTTATCGGTGCCGGAAGCGCAGTGATTCCGTGGCTTCCGACGTTCCTGAAGACGACACGCCATCTTTCCGTCGGTAGCGTGGGTCTGTACATGACGACGATAACGGTCGGCTCGTTTCTCGGATTCATCGGCAGCGCCTACCTCACCGACTATATCGGCCGCCGTCGCAATTTCCTGTTGGTATCGGTGGTGTCTTGGCTGGTCATGCTGGCCTATCTTTTCCTGCCGCTGACGAATGCGCTGCTGCTGTTGATGAGCTTCCCGGTCGGCTTTTGCCTGGGCGCTTCCTACAGCACGCTGGGGCCGTATTTCACCGAGCTTTTTCCCACCGCGATCCGCGGTGCCGGCCAGGCGTTTGCGTACAACTTTGGCAAAGGTATCGGCGCATTCTGCGTCGTGCTTGTCGGCCTGCTCGCCGACCACATGCCGCTGGGACAGGCGATCGGCCTGTTCACCCTTGCCGGTTACAGCCTCGCGATAGTCGCGACGCTACTGCTTCCTGAAACACGCGGCATCGTGCTCGTCAGCGGAACCGAACAACCCGCACGTCATTCGTCAATAAAAACATTCGCGCCACCGCGCTCTACCTGAGTGCGCTGACCGAGTAATCGCAAAACTTTTGGAGGGGAGTAGCGTAATGACATACAAAAATTCAAGAGCCGATTCGCAGCGACGAGCGGTTGCGGTACTAGTGTCGCTGTTCGTCGCCGCCTGGCTCGGTCATGCGCAGGAAGCGGTCGCCGACGATGCGCTGCAACCGCCATCGGCAAATCCGTCCGTGCCATCGCAGGTGCCGGCGACTACCGCTGGCGTGCACTATCCCGGCGTTTCGGGAGAGAGCCCCGGTTATCTATTCGATCCACGGCCTGACGGGCGACCGTTCGGCGACACGCTTGCGAGCGATGGTATCTATCTCCATGGCACGTACCAGCAGGCATACATGAACGTGGTCAATGGCGGCAACAGGCAAAAGGGTAACTATCTCGGGCTGGGCTACTTTGGTTTTGATATCGATACCGGAAAAGCATTCGGTTTGAATGGAGGCCTGATCGATTTCACTCTTTCGACGCAATTCGGCAACACCGAAAAAGCAGGTACCAGTACGGGTTCCCAGGCGCTGGTCCCCTGGGGTTTCGGAGATCGAACGAGATTGGTCGATCTTTACTACGATCAGAGCCTGTTGGATGGCGCCTTGCACATCACCGTGGGCCGCATGAATCAGCTGTCGAATTTACCGTCGTTGTCTCCGGGCTTCCACGTGACGCCGTGGCTGTGCACCTTCTGGAGCAACTCCTGCGGTACGCCACATGCTTTCAACTTCAATGCCAGCCATCCGGGTTATCAAGTCGGTTCCTGGGGCGGCGTCATCACCGTGCATCCCGCGCCGTTCTGGTACATCAAGGCCGGCGTGATTGAAAACCAGCCTGACGAAAACTCAAGCCTGACCGACCTCGGCTGGCCAGGCAGCGACTGGGGCCTTGATCAGGCAAATGGCGCGTTTCTTCCCGTGCAATTCGGCTACGTCACCACACCAGCGACGTCGCTTTACCCCACCAACTTCCATTTTGGTGGTTACTACGACACGGCAGAGTATGCAGACAAGTTTTACTCGGCGTCTGGACGTCCAATTGCCTTCTACCCTGGAGCGCCTCAGATGCATGACAGTGCCACGGGTCTATTCGGCGGCATCCAGCAAACCGTGGTGCGATTCAGCGACGATCCAGCCAGCCTGCGTGGTTTGGCCGTCTTCGCATCAGGCGACTGGGATCTTTCCGGCTACGGCGACGATCAACAGCAATATGAGGCGGGTTTCATTGTGACCGGCCCGTTCGCATCACGTGCGGCAGACTCGGTGAACTTCCTCGTGACGCATGAAGTATTCGACCCGAGGCTGAGGGCATCGCGCGAGGCCACCGCTGCTGCGCACGGCGTCGCATACACAATGAAGGACCAGACGGGTCTGGAGATAAACTACGGTTTTACGGTCGCGCCCGGGTTTGTTATCTATCCTTACGCTCAGTACGTCATCAATCCGGATCAGTTGCCACTTGCTGTGCCCGACCCGCACATCACGCATGCCACCGTCGTCGGCGTTCGCATCACGACGCGCTTCGATACGCTGTTTGGGTTGGCGCAACCTGGTGGTTGATCGGGTGGCAAAGCGGAGACGGAGGTGGTTAAGCCGCTTCGGCTCAACCGTGTTCATTTACCCGGAAGGCGAAACAGTCACTGCGACTTCGACTGTCCATCCCGTGCACGCGTCTGCGGCCAGAAACTCTCATGCAAGGCATAGTCCAATTGGTCGGCCAGAAGTTCGAAGCACCGAGCCAAGGCGTTGGGTGAGAGGTGAAGGTGGTCGGCTTCGGCGCTGATGCGCGCGGTGAGGCCGGCCAGCAATCGAATCTCTTCACGTGTATGGCAGAGCTGTTCGTGAGCTGCTTCGGGCAGGTGATAGCACAGCTCGGCAACCTGATCCTTTTCCATAGCTCATCACTCCTTATCGAACTGAACGATTGTCGAAACGGACACATTGCAAATACTTCGGATGATCTTGCGTCAGGCCAACATTTCGAGCACTTGAGTGCTGCTATTGCAGACCGTGATCCTCCGTTGCCTTCTATCGATGATGACAAAGGCAGGGCGGGGGAAGCACAGCAGGTGCACAGCATCCAGGCTGAGCGATTCCCGCTGGTTGATGACGAGTACGAGTTGCGTACCTTGCTTCTGCAGTGACGCGAGGAAGTAGAACGCAGCGCCAAAAACACTAACTGCCGCCAGGAAGGAAAGGAACGTGCCACTGGTACAACTGCTCGAAGAGAAGATCAGCGCCAACAGCGATCCCACGGCACCGATGCCGGAGACTCCTCCGACAGGAATGGCTAGTCCCGCAAATACAGCTGTACCCAAGGTCTTCGCGCTGCTGGTCATTGGGTTGTCCTAGAGTGGTCGATGGGACTTCAAAGGAGGAGGGCACCTGCAAGGCAAGACATGGTGCCATCGGGCTGCCGCGCAATCCTTGACGGAGTTGAGCATAAGCATAGTATTGAGAAGCTGCGTTAATAGTGAGTAAACGCGTATTCACTAAATGCGTAATTCATTGATGCGTATAGTTTTAGGGCCTATCCAGTTGATCCGGAGAGGGTCATGACCACCGCCAAGAAAGCAGTTCGTCGCCCAGCTAAGTCCATTCACCGCCCGGAAAACCAGTTGATCGTTGAGGTTCTCAGAGCCCTGCGTGAGCGCACCGGCCTCAATCAGACACAGTTTGCTGAGGTGCTGGGACGGACGCAGAGCTACGTGAGCTCGGCTGAGCGAGGTGCCAAAATGGACACGTTGCAAATCAGAGACTGGTGCCACGCCTGCGGGACGGATCTGATTGGTTGGGCCACCGAGGTCGAGAATGCCCTTGGCGGCGGTCGCAAGACGACTGGGCGTAAAGGCTCAACGTAAACGGCCCGGAGTCGTCTGTTTATGCCTCGATCAAGTTTACGGGGAGTCGACACCGCAGCTCAGCCACCCCCAGACTCGCGTACTTCTTCTTCCACGCGTAGAACGTCGCTTCGCCAATGCCCATCTGCCGACAGACGTCGGCTACCGGGGTGCGGGACTCGGCTGTCCGCAAGCAGTAGGTGACCTGTTCTTCGGTAAATCGCGACTTCTTCATCGCTCCTCCTTTGACCCTTCCGGGCCTGGAATGAAGCGACCGTAACTCTACTTTTCAGTGATGTCGAAAAAGCGGGCCGACGTCAGCCAGCTCGATCAGACTCATTCAGTCCGACAAGGCTTCCTCTATATCCTTGAAAGGATCCGCCCTGTCTATGGGCATGACGTTAGGCAGTTCCTTTTGTCCCGCTAGACCTGCGTCCCTGTACCGCCAGAATCGCATGTGTAAATTTTCTTTGTCTTTTAACCCGACAGTAATAAGCCTGCCGCATTTAATTGAAAGCACTACAAGGCCCGGCAGTGCAAAAATTGATAGATACTTTTTAATTTTAAGGTATCGAAGCCTTGCTAACAGGACCGCAGACGGGATGTGTCCTGCCTTCGCTCCCTTCTCCAACATCTTTTCGGCGATCGGACGATGTTGAAAAATATCTAATCGCGCAATCATAAACGCCCCCATAAACGGGGACAATTTGTTTGCCTTTGCAAAAAAGCGTGTACCCATTCTCACGTTGCGCGCCAGTCTTTTTCCTTGAAACAATGCTTCGCCCGCTGCAATAAGGACTTCGGGCTCCGTCGACCGCAAACCGAAGTTCAATAAGAATTCGTACTCTGAGCCCAATCCTACGTGCCGCGCTATCTGTGGGAATCTATGAATCAACATAGCTGCAGCGATTGCTTCCCTAGGATCTCCCGCTCGTGCCGAAGCTACCTTCTCCAAAAGTAATGCGGTGTTATTTTCTTCAGGTATTAATGTGGACATCTACTCTGGTTGCCTCCTGGCGCAGCCAGCGGGGCCGCCACCGGTTGAGTTGGAACTGGAACCGTCGGAGGTGGTGGCGGGGTTTCAAAACTTTCGATGATGTAATCCAGCTCGTCACTTAAAACTTCCTCAGTCGGCGCTGCGCCAGTCACTATGGTTTCCGGCAGCCCTACTGCTCCAGTTAGCACGTTAGCCGCCAAAAGAGTGTTGGACTACCGGAAGAAGCGCGTCAGAGGCAAATGGCAGTGCGAGGCCGCCTGACGCAGCTACCGCTACGCCATCCATAATGTACACAGGGGCCATGTCAGGAGCGCCCCACGAGTCTTGAATCATATCAGGAGGAAGCGTGCAAAGATTTCCCGTGCAGAAGGCAGTGCCTAGGAAGTTGGTGTCTGAGAGGCCACTTAGGTCTTTTCGAACCATTGGATTCCCGCTGGCGTAGACGTACGTCGATATTCCCGCAGCTAATCCCATGGGGTCGCTCTGCTGGTAACGCCCGAGGACCGGCTCATAGTTCCGACGTACATTGTAATTGGTCCGTGACTCGGCGTCGTAATACTGGCCCGGAAAACGCAGGTTCAGCCCGTAACCGGTTGTTGAGGTCGGCTGCTGTTCCCCAAACGGATTGCCTTGATAGGCCCAGGCCCAAATCAGGGCGCCCGCACTGTTGCTCACCGCTCTCGGCGTACCCAGTTGGTCAGCAGTCACGTAGTTGACCGTACTTGTGGTAACACCACCGGTGACAACGTTATCCACTACTGCTACCGGCAAATCGCCTAGCCAGACGGGATAAGGGGACGGAGGTGGTTAAGTTAAGCTGAGGCTTAGCTTTCATCCGTTGTGTGGCGCCGCGGTCGCCCTGGTTGCTGCACGGCAACCGAACGTCCTAATGTTTTCG
>Ga0302234_10002044_pt1 | contig 13270 bp, 11 predicted proteins | sample II_Palsa_N3_2_FD_193576 | JGI IMG/M metagenome (GOLD analysis project Ga0302234, IMG submission 193576) | Peat permafrost microbial communities from Stordalen Mire near Abisko, Sweden - II_Palsa_N3_2 | ecosystem: Environmental > Terrestrial > Soil > Palsa > Peat permafrost | place: Sweden... | reverse complement strand
GAGGATCGCGAGCACGGTCACGAGAAGAACGATCGACGCCGCCGACGCCAGCCCGAGATTCGCGCGTCCGAACAGATAGTCCATGATGAACTTCGCGGGCACTTCGCTGGCCGTGCCGGGACCGCCTTGCGTCATGGCGACCACCGCGTCGTAGAGTTTGATGACCATCACGAACAGCAGGATGAAGGCCGTTGAAATGGACGCGCCGAGCATGGGGATGACAATGCTGACGTAGACACGCCAGCGCGGAATGCCATCTATGCGCGCGGCCTTCCAGATCTCCTCGTCAATCCCCCGCAGTCCCGCAAGCAACAAGGCCATCACAAGCCCCGACGCCTGCCAGACCGTAGCTATCACCAGCGTGTAGATCACGCGATCCTGATCGACGATCCAGTCGAAGCGCGCATGCGTGAAACCGATCCGGTGCAGCACTTCCTGAATGCCCAGTTCCGGATTCAGGATCCATTGCCACACGAGACCCGTTGCGACGAACGACATGGCGTACGGGTACAGGAAGACCGTGCGCAGCGCGCCCTCCGCCATCACCTTCTGGTCGATAAACACTGCCAGCAGCAACCCGATCGCGAGGCATATGACGATGAACAAAACCCCGTAGATCACGATGTTTTGCAGCGACAGCATCCACCGGTCGTTATTGAAAAGCCGCACGTATTGCGACACGCCCGCAAAACTATTCGATGCGAACGTGCGCGAGTTCGTGAACGAGGTGCGCAAGCTCCATAACATCGTGCCGAGATAAGCGAACACGACCGTGAGCGCCATCGGCAGCAACGCAATATAAGCTGCCAGCGCAAACCGCTTCCTCAGAGGTTTGCGCTTCACGTGGCCTGCCGGAGCGCGCAGGGTCTTGCTGGCAGGCGCATACACCCTGTCTGCCATCAGCTCTTCAGCCCGCTGGCGAAGGCCTTTTGTGCGTCCTCCACCGACTGGTTCTTGTTCCAGAAGTTGGTAATGACGTCCTGCAACGCGCCATTGATATCAGGCGGCGTCAGCATTTCCGGATTCGGCAACTGCCGCGACTTGTCCTTCATGATCGCGATGCCTTCCTTCGCGCACATGTCGAGACTCGAATCGTCGATGTCCGAGCGAATCGGAATCGAACCCTTCTTCGCGCTGAACGCAACCTGCGCAGCCGGAGACGTCATGACCGTCGCCAGCAGCTTTTGCGCCTTGACCGCGTTAGGGTCGTCGGTCTTCGGGAAGACGAATGCATCGCCTGCGACAAGGTACGGCGAATGCGGACCGAAGCCCGGGAAGCAGCCGAAGTCCTTGCCCGCCGTCTGGTTGGCTGCGGAGAACTCGCCCTTCGCCCAGTCGCCCATGATCTGCACGCCGGCCTTGCCGGAAATCACCAGGGCGGTGGCGTCGTTCCAGTTGCGGCCCGGCGAGCCCGGATCAATATAGTTATGCAGGCGCTTGAACTGCGTCAGCACCTTCTTGAATGCGTCGGACTTGACTGCGTTCACATCGCGATCGCGGTATACCTTCAAATAAAGGTCCGGGCCGCCGACATCGGCGAACACGGCGTCGAAGGTGATCTTCTCCTGCCAGGCCTGACCACCGAGCGCGAGCGGAATCACGCCTGCCGCTTTTAGCTTGTCGAGATCCGCGATGAACTCATCGTACGTGGCCGGTTCCTTCGTGATGCCGGCCTTCTGGAACGCCGGCTTCGAATAGAAGAACCATGCCGGCATGTGGATGTCCACGGGCGCCGCGTAGTAATGCCCGTTCGACTTGATGCTTTCAATGATCGACGGCGGGAAGATCTTGTCCCAGTTCTCCTTGGCCGCGACATCGTCCACGTTGTTCAGCAAGCCCTGGTCGATGATGTCGTGGAATTGCTTCGACGTATTGAACTGCGCGGCGGTCGGCGGGTCCCCACCCATGATGCGGTTAAGGGCCGTGGAGCGCGCCTGGTCCGCGCCGGCCACCGCTTGGTCGATCCACAAGCCACCGGCCTTGTTATAGGCATCGGCGAACTGCTTGATGGCCGCTGACTCGCCACCCGATGTCCACCAGTGGATCACGGTCGCTTTCAACGGATCCGCGTGCGCGACGCTTATCGTCGCAACGGCTGCGATAACACTGACGACCAGTTTCTTCATGCTGTTCATTGATTCTCCTCCAGGCTATATCTTCCGTTTGGCCCTGCTGTCCACAGGGTCCAACGGCTTCGGCATTGAAATCGAACTGCGGGTCAGGCGCGGGTGTTTTCCTCGGCCTCAGCGTTGGCCTTAGCGTTGGAATTCCGTTCCTCGAGGAACTTCGCAATCAGTTCGGCGCTGTGTTTCATGGTGCGTTTCTGCGTCTTATAGTCGACATGAAACACGCCGAAGCGACGCTCATAACCAAAGGCCCATTCGAAGTTATCCATCAGCGACCAGATGAAATATCCGCGTATGTCGACACCGGCTTTGATCGCGCTATCCACGGCGGCAAGGTGGCGCTTGAGGAACGAGATGCGCTGCGGATCATCGACGCGTCCATCGACCACCTTGTCATCCGACGCCATGCCGTTTTCAGTGATGTAGATCGGCGGCAGTGACGGATAGGTCTTGTTGAATCCGATCAACAGGTCGCGCAGGCCATCGGGATGAATCTCCCAGCCCATCTGCGTGCGCTCGACGTCTGGCAACGGCACTTCAGTGAAACCATGCGCGCCGTCACTCTTCACGTTCGTACGGAAATAATAGTTGATGCCGAGGAAGTCGAGCGGTGCGCCGATGGTTTCCATATCGCCGTCGAGCACCAGCGGCTCAGTGCCCGGCCACAGTTCGAAAAGGTCCTTGGGATAGGCCTTTTTGAGCAGCGGGTCGAGTATCCACGCATTGTGCTGGACTTCGAAAAGATGCGCGGCGCGTGCGTCGGCTTCGCTGTTGGTATCGGCGGTACCGCGGCCCACATTCGCGACAATGCCCTTGAGCGACGCCGGATCGTTGGCCCGCAGGACCGGCACGGCGGTACCGTGTGCGAGCAGCAAATGGTGCATGGCCTGCGTGGCATAGCGACCGTTCGCCAGACCCGGCGCATGATGGCCGTTGCCGTAGCCCAGGTACGCGGAGCACCAGGGTTCGTTGAGCGTGGCCCAGGCATCGACCTGACCGCTCAGTTCGCGGCTCATCAGGTCGGCGTAATCGGCGAAGCGATACACAACGTCGCGATTCAGCCAGCCGCCGCGATCTTCCAGATATTGCGGCAAGTCCCAGTGATAAAGCGTGACAAAGGTCTTGAGGCCCTTCTCTTTCAGCCGCCCGATCAGGCGCTTATAAAAGTCGATTCCCTTCCGGTTCGGACGCCCCGCTTCATCCATCACGCGCGGCCATGCAATGGATAGCCGATACGCATCGACATTAAGCGTGGAGAGCAAGTCGAGGTCCGATTCCCATCGATGATAGTGATCGCAAGCGACCTCGCCGGTGTCGCCGGCCAGCACCTTGCCCGGCGTGGCCGAGAACGTGTCCCAGATCGACGGGAGCCGGCCGTCTTCGCTGACGGCGCCTTCGATCTGATAGGAGGCGGTTGCTGCGCCGAGTAAAAAGTCGCGTCGCCAGAGGGCTGAATCGGACGGTGGGGAGAATGGATCGCTGGAGACAACGGATGCGTCGAGTGCCACGAGGACTCCTGTTGAGCGTTGGAGTGGAAGCGCTTCCACAAGTGCCTGCGAACGATAGCAGCGCCGAATTGACGGGGACAATCCGGGTTTGTATGGAGAGGGTTTGGGGGGTGTGAAAGACGCGATCGTCGCGGGGGAGATGGCGACGAGTTGAAGCGATGGCGTGTTGCAAGCCAAGTGGCAGGGCAAGCAGACGTTGTCTTACCTGGTGATATTTACTTTAAGGGGCTGATTCGCGCCGCAGCATCAAGATGCACGCAAGGCGCAACGCACTCACCATTCGGAACGAAGCAGGTCCTGGTACTCACGGCCGTCGACCTGCTTATGTTTCCATAGCCCGAACACGTCGGAAGCAAATGACGGTTTGTGCTGCGCGATGTATTCGTCGAGCATGTCTTGAATAATCGCGGCTTCAGCACAGTTTTCGGCCTTAGAGATTTCTTTCAATACTCGCCGCTGCGTCTGCGTCAACTCGACAAATATCGGATGCCTTGCATTCTTCATTTCAACGCCCCTCACTCACAGGTATTCGTGCCACAAAACAGGTCCCCATCGCCACCGACGAACTCACGGCCAACGTCCCGCCGTGCCCGTTGACAATCTGCGAGCAAATGTAGAGTCCCAGCCCGAGGCCGCCGCCCGGCTGACTGGTTGCCGGCCGCCAATACGGTTCGAAGACTTTTTCCACGTCTTGCGGCGCGATCGGCGCACCTACATTGGAGACGGAGATCGCGAGCTCGCCTGCGTCCACAGATACCACCACCCGCACCGGTTGATCGGGCGCGCCATGCGTCAGCGCATTAGCCAGCAGGTTGGACAGCAGTTGCTGGATGCGCCCCCGGTCGCAGTAGACACATCCGTCCACCGCGATCTGTTCAAGGACGGCGCGTCCCGGATTGGCGTCGCGCAGTTCCGTGACCACATGGCCAAGCGCGTCGGGGAGATCGTCAACCGGAGCAAGCGACACGCCGATACCCGCACCCAGCCGGCCGCGGGCGAAATCGAGCACGTCGTCGATCAGGCGGGACATGCGCCGCGTCGTCGCCCGCAACCGCGTGCCGATGGTGACCAGTTCCGGCTCGCTGCTGCGTCGCGCCAGCCATTCCGCGGTTGCGCCCACGGCGGCAAGCGGATTGCGCAGATCGTGTCCGAGCACGGCGATGAACTGCTCGCGCAACTCGGCGGTCGCCCGCTCGCTGAGGAGCGCGGCTTCGGTCGCCGAGCGCTCGTTTTCGCTCTCCAGTTGCAGCGCGATCAGTTCTGCGAAGAGCGTGAACATGGTGAGCGTTCGAGCATCGGACACCACCGCGGGACGGGGATCGATCGCACACAGGTTGCCGAAATAATCGCCGTTCGGGAGAATGATCGGCACCGAGATATAGCTCTCGATGTTGTAGATGCGCGGCGTATGGTGTTCGCGGTAGACCGGATCGGTGCTCGCATGGTCGACAACGATAGGCTGGCGCATGGCGCGAGACTCGCTGCACAACGTGGTGTGGACGTCGAGTTGGCCGCCAGGCAACAGCCCGAACTGGATGTCGTCCTGCACGGCGCAGGCGGTCCATGTTCCCTCGGTGACGCGCGCCACCGCCGCGAAGCCGAGGCCGGTGTTTTTGCAGATCACGCGCAGCATGGACGGAACGGCGCCGATTCGGCCGATAGTGGCCACGTCACGAGCAATGGCTTCGTCGCTGTCGTCCATGGTGGCCCGCAAAACTCCATAAACAGGATTCAAAATTCTACCTCTCGGTGCTCGATACATTCTGTCCGGTGCTGCGCGCAATTGTACGGGTCAGGTTGCTCGCACCCAGGGTTTAAAAGCGAACGCCTGTCCCCGGGCACCGGCGATCGTGATCTTCTGGATTGCGTAGTGCGTAACGCGATGCCAAGATGCGCTGTCGCCATCGGCCAATTGGCGCAGGTATCGAGCCTGGGGCAGCGGGTGCCTTCCTGATAAATCTTACAAAGAAAAACAATGACCGGAGCAGTGCTTTCAAAATCGCCGACAGGCATTTCGGGCTTCGACGACGTCACCCTCGGCGGATTGCCAGCGGGCCGCCCTACCCTGATGTGCGGCGCGGCAGGATGCGGCAAGACCCTGTTCGCCATGACGTTCCTCGTGGAAGGCATACTGAAGTACGGTGAGCCCGGCGTGCTGGTGAGCTTCGAGGAATCAGCGGAGGACCTGGCCGCGAACGTGGCGTCGCTTGGCTACGACGTGATGTCGCTGATCGAGCAAAAGAAACTCGCCATCGATCACGTCAAGATCGACCCGGCGGGAATTGAAGACACCGGCGAATACGACCTCGAAGGCCTGTTCGTGCGGCTCGACTATGCCATCAAGAGTGTGAACGCAAAGCGCGTCGTACTCGATACGCTCGAAGCCCTGTTCGCCAGTTTCCCCGATGCCGTCCTGTTGCGCGCCGAGCTGCGGCGCCTGTTCGACTGGCTGAAGGACCGCGGTGTCACGGCCATCGTGACCGCGGAGCGCGGAACCGGGGATCCAAACCAGTTTACGCGGCACGGCATTGAAGAATACGTGTCCGACTGCGTGATCCTGCTCGACAACCGGGTCGAAAACCAGGTCACCACGCGGCGGCTGAGGATCGTTAAATATCGCGGCTCGGCGCATGGGACCAACGAATATCCGTTTCTTATCGATACCACCGGCATCAGCGTCCTGCCCATTACTTCCGCCGGCCTGGCGCACCTGACGTCGAGCGACGTCATCTCCACGGGCATCGCGGATCTCGACTCCATGTTGGGTGTGGGCGGATATTTCGTCGGATCGAGCGTACTCGTGTCGGGACTCGCGGGAACCGGCAAAACCACCTTTGCCGCCAAATTCGTCGAGGCGCGCTGCGCACTCGGCGAACGCACGCTGTGGTTCGCCTTTGAAGAGTCGCCCGAACAGATCGTGCGCAACATGCGCTCGGTGGGCGTGGATCTTGCGCACTGTCTGGGCGGAACGCTCAGGATCGAATCGGCGCGGCCCAGTTTTTTCGGGTTGGAAATGCATTTGGCGCGGATGTATCGCGACATCGACCTGTTCAAGCCGACCGCCGTGGTGATCGACCCGATTTCGTCGCTGCGCGGCGTGGAGTCGGAAGTGCACGCAACGCTGTTACGACTCGTCGATCTCCTCAAATCCCGTGGCATTACGGCAGTTTTTACAAGTTTGAGCAGTACCGACCAGGCGTCCAGCATAAACGACCGCAGCATTTCGTCGCTGATGGACACCTGGATTTCGCTATCGCATATCGAAACGAACGGCGAGCGCAACCGGCTTGTCTACGTGCTGAAATCGCGCGGCATGGATCACTCGAACCAGGTCCGCGAATATCAGATCAGCAACGAGGGAATCGCCATGGTGCCGGCATATATAGGCGCGGGCGGCGTGCTGACGGGTTCCGCCCGGCTTGCGCAGGAAGCGCAGGAACGCGACGAATCCGCCGCGCGCGACGAACTGGTGATGCAAAAGAAGCGCGAACTCGCCCGGCGCCGCAAAGCGGTCGAGCAGCAGGTCGCGGAACTGCAGTCAACGCTCGACGCTGAAGCGTCGGAACTCGATTCGCTCATCGAGCACAGTGACGAACACAAGCGCCTGCAGGAAGCCGACCGTGCCCGGATGGCGCAACTGCGGCGAACGAAAGAATGACTGAACAGGACTCGCCCACGCCAGCAGAACTCGAACCGAACGCCGCAGGAACGCCCGGCGCTTGCTTGTATTCGCTGCGGTTATATGTAGCGGGGGAAACGCCGAAATCGATGGCAGCCATCCGCAATCTGCGCGCACTCTGCGCCACGCACCTGGCCGGCGAGTATTCGATCGAGGTCATCGATCTGCGCATCAATCCGCAACTTGCAGCCGCCGACCAGATCCTCGCGATACCGACCGTCGTGCGGCATCTGCCCGCGCCGTTCAGGAAAGTAATCGGCGATTTGTCCGATACCGAGCGCGTGCTGGTCGGCCTCGACATCCGGACGAGGGCGCCTTCGTGAGCGCCCTGCCCGTCGAAGCCGACGGTGGAGGGGGCGGAGACGGTGCACCGCCTCCGCCCCCCCCGGACACGCTCGTGCTGCGCCTGTACGTGACGGGCAACACGCTGCGCTCCACGCGTGCCGTGGACAACGCGCGGCGCTTGCTCGAAACCCATGCGGCAGGCCGCTTCGAGCTTGAAGTGATCGATATCTACCTGCATCCGGAAGCCGCCATCGCAGCTCAAATCATTGCCGCACCGACGCTGGTCAAGCTGCGTCCCGGGCCGTTGCGAAGGGTGATCGGCGACCTCTCGGATTCGAACAAGGTGCTGGCCGCGCTCGGCGTGATGGTGTCGAACGTAGCCGGCAATGCTTCCTCAAGCGCGTCCTCAGGCGCGTCCATCAAATCTTGACGCGTATGTCCGATCAATCCCGCTCCGCTTCACTGGAAACTGCGACCATCGAGGAGCTGCGCGAGCGGCTGCGGGAGGCAGAAGATACCCTCGATGCCATCCGCAGCGGCGCGGTCGACGCCGTGGTCGTTGGCAGCGACGACGACCGCCGCATCTATACGCTCGAGAGCGCGGACCGGCCTTACCGCGTGCTCGTGGAGCAGATGCAGGAAGGCGCGGTAATGCTCTCCGCCGACGGCACCATTCTCTACGCCAACGAACGTGCCGGGCAGTTGCTCGGCGCCAAGGTCGAGCATGTGGTTGGCTACGCGTTCAGCGCTTTTGTGCTCGATGGCCAGCACGCGCGTCTGCAGGAGCTGATCCGCGAAAGCGCTACCGGCACTGCCCGGGACGAACTCACGGTGCTGTCGGCCACCGGGGAAACCCCCGTCTATTGCAGCTTCAAGGCGCTCGAAGCCGAGCGCGATCAGGACCGCCTGATCTGCGGCGTGATCTCCGATCTCTCGCAGCAACGGCAGATGGAAGCGCGCCTGCATCAGGCGCAGAAAATGGAGGCAGTCGGTCAGTTGACGGGTGGCCTCGCCCACGATTTCAACAACCTGCTGCAGGCCATTCACGGCAACCTGGAACTCGTCAAGCGCTCGCCGTCAGACCCCGAGCGCGTGCTGCGCTGGACCGGCAACGCCATGCGGGCCGTCAATCGCGGCGCCAAGCTCACCGCGCAATTGCTGGCATTTTCGCGCTCGCAGAAACTCGAATTGAAACCGGTCGGGCTGACCCAGCTCGTGCACGGCATGGCTGATCTGTTCGACCGCACGCTCGGCCCCGGGATCGACTTGCGACTCGAACTCGGCGACGACGACGCCCTGGTCGTGGCAGACGCGACCCAGCTCGAACTTGCCTTGCTCAACCTTGCAATCAACGCACGGGACGCAATGCCTACTGGCGGCGTGCTGCGCATCAGCACGGTAGCGTGGAGGGTCACGGACGACGCCGATCTCGCCGATGGCGACTACGTGGAATTAAGCGTCGCCGATACCGGCACCGGCATGGCCGCCGATGTCGCGGCCCGGGCGTTCGAGCCGTTCTTTACCACCAAGGAACTGGGCGCGGGAACCGGCCTCGGCCTCGCCCAGGTGTACGGAATCTGCCAGCAGGCGGGCGGCCATGCGCGGATCGAGAGCAGTCCGCGTGGCACCCGCGTGTCCTTGTTTCTGCGACGTTCGCCCGCGGCAGCCACGGCACCGGACCCGTCGGCAACGGCTATCGTCAATGTGAGCGAGCTCAGTGCGCCGCGGATCCTGGTCGTCGACGATGACCCTGATGTTCGGACGTTCATGGTGGAAACGCTGGTCGCGCTGGGGTATCGGGTGGACTCGGCGGCAGGCGGGCGGGCGGCGCTCCACATGATGGCAAGTGATCCACCTGACTTGCTGGTGCTGGACTTCGCGATGCCGCATCTTGATGGCGCGACGGTGGCAAAACTGGCGCGGTCCCAGGGTCTGCACATGCCCATTGTTTTCGCGAGCGGTTACGCGGACAGCTCCGCCCTCGACGCCGCCATGGGCAACAATATCTCGCTGCTTCGAAAACCGTTTTCGATCGGGAACTTGTCGGCGGTCGTTGCGGCGGCGCTGGCGTAAAAGGTGCACGGCATCGGGTTGGCTAGCGCGACTTTGGGCGCGTTATGCCAAGCAACCCGTGAAAGGGCCAGGCGACAATCCGTGCACTGCTGACAGAAATTGGCAGTAGTCACGCTTACGATGGGTTCGACTTCAGCAGCGGCAGCTAATCGCCGGCTCGTTGCTGGATTCCCGGCCTCACACCCCGGCTATTTCCCATCGACCCTTTGCGAGCGAATACCGTGACCGATCCCAATTTCATCATCCTGTACGTGGACAACCCCTCTGTCAGCGCCGATTTTTATTCGGGCCTGCTCGGCAAGACACCCGTCGAATCTTCTCCGACGTTCGCCATGTTCATCCTGGAGTCGGGTCTCAAGCTGGGATTGTGGTCAAAGCATACGGTCGAACCCGCGTCGGCTTCGGCAGCAGGTGGCGGCGGCGAACTCGGATTCCCCGTGAACAACAGCGACACCGTGCACAACCTCTTCGCCGATTGGGTCAAGCGCGGCCTGGAAATTATCCAACGTCCAACAGAAATGGATTTTGGCTTTACCTTCGTCGCGCTGGACCCTGACGGTCATCGTCTACGCGTTTTTACGCCGGCCGCGCAATAGAAACGACGGCACACGGCCGCCGCATTTCAAGCGGACGGCCGGCGGCTACCACCTTCTCGACGGCATTATCGCTTTGGGCGCTTTAACGGCTTTGGATGCTTTAGCCGATACGCGCATGTGGGGATCGTTTTCGTCGAAAACGCTGTCCCCTCTGCGCCGCGTGTGGTCGAGTTCTTCCGCCAGCCGTTTCGCTTCCCAGTCGCGTTGCCACGCCTCCGCCTTGTGGCGGAGTTCGATCGCGTGCCGCGCTTCGTCCTCTTGATCAATCCATGTAGCGAAGATCGAAAACACGCGGGCTATCGCTTCATATTTTTCTACCGGGCCTGTCACCGAAAATAACAGGCGATCCCCCTGGCCCGGGTGCTTCCAATACACGCCCATTGCACGTTCGTCAGCCTGCGCCGAGCTCTCGCCGGTATCGGACGCCGACGTCACCCTCTCGCCCACCCATCGTGCTGTCGAAGGCCCGGACACCGCGCCAAAACTCACGGCATTCGGCTCAGGCTGAGGCTCAATCGCCAGCACCCGGAACGGCCATTCGAAGCGGCCGGAGCGCAAGCGTTGAAACTCGCCGGGAGCATCGGCCGAGACGAAGCGCTTTGCCACCTTGTTGACCGTGAGCGTTCGCGACGCGAGATGCAAAGTGAGATCGACACCGCCGCCGGCTAGCCGAATCCGGCCCTCGTCCTCGCGAATCTCGGCGCCGCATTGCGCCGACGCGTACGACGACCGCTTGCCTTCACGATACCCATGCAGCCAGAGCGCCGCGATCACGGCAAGCGATAGTGCAATCTGGGCACCCGACTGCGGCGTCGAGGTGAGACCCACATACAACGCGACGACCGCTGCGCCGCAGGTACCCATCTTGACGATACGACCGAACAACGTTTCAGCCTGGAACAAAGCAAACAGCCACATAAGTTTTCCCGATGTCACGTTTTTCTTGGTTTAGGTCGAACACGCGGCGGCTCGATGTCCGTGACATCTCCCCGCCAGGCGTGTTTTGCCTTGAAGCGCCTTGATGACGCTTTCTCTCTCTCAGGTCGGCGATCCTGTGCTTTCCAGTGTTCAGGCGTGTCACGCCTGAACACGGTGGTACGGGCGCGCTGTCGTGGCGGCGGTGATCTATCAGAGTCGCCGCAGCGGCGCTTGTCGTGAACAACCAAGGGCAAGGGAGATGCAGCCCGCTTTGCGTCCAATGCGGAAAGCGGCCAGCGACTCGCTACCGGTTCCGCGACATTCCGCTAAACATTCCGCGGCCGCGAAATAACCGGCCTCGTTCTCTGCCTCGGCGTCCGCGCAATACCGTTCACGATGCCTGCGTACACGCCACACAATGATGCCTTCGGCGCACGCTGCCGCCCTCTCATTGCGTCCGCTCTTTCCGCCCATTTCGTTCAGCGCGTCGAGGGATTGTTTACCCGCGTTTACCTGCGCTTACATCTGCTTTACGCGCTCAGCTGCCGAGGCTGCGGATCGTCGCAGCGGTCCTGAAGCCGACACCGCGCGCGTCGCGAGAGCGACTGGTGTCGTCCACGGTCGACGTGGCGCCAACCAGCACCCCGGCTGCGCATCGCCGGCGGGCTTCTGTCGGCGTGCAGCCGAACCGCCCCTTGAACGCGCGGTTGAACGTCGATTCGCTCATGAAGCCGACCGCACAGGCAATTGCACCAATGAGATCGCGCGCATGCAGCGGCGATTCGAGCCGGCGCATGGCTTCATCGAGCCGGCGAGCGCGTACATACTCCGCCACGCCGCCCATCGGTTCGAAAAGTTCATAGAGCGCAGTTCGCGACACCTTCAGGATTTCTCGAAGCCTCGCCGGGCCGAGGCTCATATCCGCCAGATTGCCTTCGATAAAACTCAACGCCTGCGCGCGGATCACCGGCGTCAGGCGAGGATCGCCAGGTTGCTCCCAGCGCTCGGCACGCCGCAGCACGCAGGCTGCGACGAAGTCCAGCGTGGCTTCGCCCGCGACGCGGGCCTGCTCGTCGTCCATCGAGCTCGCGACGCTCACCAGGCTGCGCATATGCGAAGCGATCAGCAGGCCGATAGGGTCAGCGGCCTCCCAGGACAACCCATGCATGCGCAACGCTCCGCCCGTGCGCCGGTCAATGCCCTGGCGGGGAATGGTGAGCGTCAGCATGGGCGCGTCGCGGGTAAAACCGACGTTTTCGACGACCAGGTCACGCACGACTACCGACCCGAGCGACACCTGCTGGATGTCGCGGCCAAAGGTTGACATCAGCGTGCCGTCAAGCAGGCAATGCACGAGGTAATGGTCGACGCCGGAGGTCGCTATCCGGCGGCGGGTACGCTGAAATTCGACGTCTCCGCGCACGACATGCGACATGAGCAGCATTGAACCTAAAGGCCAGCTTTCCATTTTCGCGCTAAAAGGCGCGGGTGGATCTTTCGGGCGCTGGATCTCGAATATGGCGTCGAGTCCTTCGCGCCAGATTTCCTCGGCGTCATTCTCGGGGAAATCGGCACTGTCGAATCTGATGGGTGTAGACATGGCGTCACTCTGCCTCCATAACAGGGCTCGACATGATTTTCCAGATTTGACGGGTTCGGCTTTTGGCATTACCCGACATCACCAAGTAATTAACGGCGTTTGGGCGATAAAACTTTAGCATGGGTTTAAAACGATCTGAAAGGAACGGGGAATTGTCGCTATATCCTTATTCGTCATTTTTCTGGCAGGGTCAAATGAGGGAGCGGCATGACGGAGGCCGCCGTTAGCCGATGCACCACGGGTCAGGCGGGATGCTCACTGCTGAAAGCCGCTGGAATCAATAACGCGACTCGCGTGGAATTGTCTGCATGGGTTATGGTTTTTGGGCGCAGGTGCTTCTCCCTCACTACCAAAACTTTCAATCCACTTTCATTGATAAGCGAATGATTTGTCGTGCGCACTTGCGATTCGTTAATTCGTTTTACTCGCGTAATGTTTTGCAAGCAATCAGTGCGGCATCGAAAATCGTTCTTTTGAACCGCAGC
>Ga0302234_10002029_pt1 | contig 13333 bp, 9 predicted proteins | sample II_Palsa_N3_2_FD_193576 | JGI IMG/M metagenome (GOLD analysis project Ga0302234, IMG submission 193576) | Peat permafrost microbial communities from Stordalen Mire near Abisko, Sweden - II_Palsa_N3_2 | ecosystem: Environmental > Terrestrial > Soil > Palsa > Peat permafrost | place: Sweden... | reverse complement strand
ATTCGAGGTCGAGGTTTTGATGACCTCTTTCAGCCGGTAGTCGGAATAGGCGTGATTGCCGACGAAAATGATCGTTTTGACGCCGGTCTTTTCGCCCTCCTTGACCTCGAAGATCAAGTCGACGCGGTTGTTCGGCCGCTCAACGATCTTCGGAACGACCGTAACGTCAAATCGGCCGTTGCGGTGATAGACCTCGATAATGCGCTGGACGTCGGCCTGCACGGTGGCACGTGACAGCGTACCGCGCGCCTTCGACTGGATTTCCTGCTGCAGTTGTTCGTCTTTGATCTTGCTGTTGCCCTCGAAAGCGAGGCGATCAATGACCGGGGCTTCGACGACGGTGACAATGAGCCGGCCGCCCTGCTGCGAAATACGAATGTCCTGGAACAAGCCGGAGGCGTAGAGCGCCTTCAGCGCGCTGTCGACCTTCGCCGCGTCGACGCGCTCGCCGGGCGCAACTTTGAAATAAGAGCGGATCGTATCCGCTTCCACGCGGCGATTGCCTTCGACCACAATTGAAGTCGCGGCCGCGCCGCCGTCGGCTCGTTGCGCCGCAGCCGGCCCCGACGCAACACTGTATAATACCCCGGCGAGGAGCAAGCCGGCCACGACAAGCCCTCGTCTTACCCGCACACACATGTCCATGCGCAAAGCGCCCTATTCCCCTCGTGGCCGCCCCCAAAGTGGCGGGTTGCTCGCAGTCTCCCTCGGTCTACTAAAGACGACGTTTCTCCTAATCGCTTTTTATCCTCGCCCCCGCGCCAGGATGATCGGGATACCCTGGCGGATATGATTTACGACGTCGTCAGATGAACGATGTCATTGAAAGTTGCAAATATCATCAACATCAGGACGATAGCGAGCCCGATGCGAAAACCCACTTCTTGGGCCCGCTCGGACAACGGACGTCCGCGAACACCCTCTATCACGTAGAACAAAAGGTGACCGCCATCGAGCAACGGGATGGGAAAGAGGTTCAGGAGCCCGATGGAAACCGATAATACCGCCGCCAACTGAATGAGCGGGATGAAGCCGAAGCTGGCGACCTGCCCCGACATCTGGGCGATGCGAATCGGGCCGCCGAGCTGGCTGGCCGCTTCACGGCCGCTCAGCACCCCGACGATATAGTTGAGCGTGCGGTCGATAACGGACCAAGTCTCCTGCAGGCTCATCCACACAGCCTGGGGAGGGGCGACCGGATGCAACTTCAAATCCTCGGCGGCCATTGACCGAGTGATGCCGAGGATGCCGATGCGTTGTACGTTGCCAAAATTGTCCTTGACCTCTTTGAGCGCCGGCGTTGCTTTGAGCAGGCGTTGCACGCCGTCGTGTTCGACGGTCACGTTCAGCGTTTCGCCAGCGCTCGTGCTGACGATGCGCTGCATGTCGCTAAAGCTGTCGACTGCGCGCCCATCTATCGCAACAACGAGGTCGCCGGGCTGAAAGCCGGCAGCAGCAGCCGCGCTCCCGGGCTGTACGGTATCGACCCGGGCGCTCATTGTCTGTTTGCCGTAGAGCGCAAACACGCAGGCAAAAATGATAACGGCCAAAACGAAATTCGCGACCGGTCCAGCGACGACAATGGCGATGCGTTTCAGCACCGGCTGGAACATGAAACTCCGCGCCCGCTGCTCGGCATCCATGTCCGCCTGCGATTGACCCGGGACGCTGGCGACATTGTCATCGCCAAAGAACTTTACGAAACCGCCAAGCGGAATGGCGGAGATTTTCCAGCGGGTTCCATAGCGATCATTGAAGCCAACGATTTCGGGACCGAAGCCGATCGAAAACACCAGAATTTGCACGCCGCACCAGCGTGCAACCAGAAAGTGCCCGAGCTCATGGAAGAAGACCACCAGGCTAAGGACGAAAAGGAACGGAATAACGTAGCCGAGCACGCCGCCGCCAAACATTTGCAAATGCGACAAAACGTACGACCCCATGACGTTACCAGCCCCTCAGCACTTTGATGTGGCCCATTCCCCGATTGCCGAAGTTAAGATGCCATTGCGGCAATTTCGGGCAAAAGGCCAATTGCGAGCTTTCTCGCACCTTGGTCGATGGCGATCGCGTCTTCGATCGATTGCGGTTCGGCCATCGAGCCCTCTCGCTCCGCGGCCTCCAGCGTCGCCTCGACGAGCGCGGGGATGCTGCAAAATCCCAGCCGCCGGCCGACGAATTCGCGAACCGCGATTTCGTTTGCGGCGTTGAGCACGGTCGGAGCAGCCCCGCCAGCAGCGAGCGCTTTGCGCGCCAATGCCAGCGCGGGAAAACGCACCTGATCGGGCTCTTCAAACGACAACGTGGCGAGGCGGGCCAGATCGAGCCGCGCCGCGGGCGTGCCCATGCGCGCCGGCCACGCCAGACAATGCGCGATGGGGATACGCATATCCGGGGAACCGAGCTGGGCAACGACCGATCCATCGCGGAATTCCACTAGGCCGTGAACAACTGATTGCGGATGGACAACGACGTCGAGCTCATCTGGCGCCAACCCGAACAGGTGGTGAGCCTCGATCAGCTCAAGGCCCTTGTTCATGAGTGTAGCCGAGTCGATGGTAACTTTTGGCCCCATGGACCAAGTGGGATGTTTCAGCGCCTGCTCGACCGTGACCTTGCGGATGGACTCGAGCGACCACGTGCGGAATGGCCCGCCAGACGCCGTAAGCACGATCCGGCGGACATCTTCGCGGGGACCAGCGCCCAGCGCCTGGAAAATCGCGTTGTGCTCGGAATCAACCGGAAGCACCGTGGCGCCGGCTGCGGCGGCTTTGCGCATAAAAAGCGCTCCGGCGCAAACGAGGCATTCCTTGTTGGCTAGCGCAACCGAAGCGCCCCGCTCGGCGGCGGCGAGCGTAGGTTTGAGACTGGCCGCGCCGGTAATTGCAGCCATGACCCAATCGGCTGGACGCTGGGCCGCTTCCACAATGGCCTCCGGACCGGCCGCCACTTCAATATTCGAACCGGACAATTCGGCCTTGAGTTCGCCATAGGCTGCGGGATCCGCAACGACGGCAAAGCGCGCGCCAAGCTCGCGCGCAAGCCGTGCGAGCGCCGCAGCATTGCGATCGGCGGTCACCGCCTCGACTTGGTAGCGGCCGGCCTCCTGCCGCAAAAGATCTATGGTGCTCGAACCAATGGAGCCCGTGGCGCCAAGAAGCGTCACAGTCCTTGGCACAGGCGCCAGTCCAACTCTGGCCAGCGGTTGCTTACGCTTCATCACGCTACCATACCAGCAAGCCGGTGGCGGGCGCATCCGTACCGTGTCGCAGGGCGCCTATAACGAGAGCGAAAAGAGCTGCCACCAGAAACCCGTCCAGCCGATCCATGAGTCCGCCGTGGCCGGGAATAAACGCGCCGGAATCCTTCGCGCCAAAACGGCGTTTGATTGCGGATTCAAGCAAGTCGCCGGCTTGCGCCAGGACCGACAACAACAGCGCCATCGCCGCGATGATCCCCAGCTTGCCGATCCCGACCGTATAAGCGACACCGAGGCCGGCCGCTACCCCCCCGGCCAATCCCCCCATGGCGCCCGACCACGTCTTTTTCGGGCTGACGCGGGGCCACAACAACGGACCGCCGACCAAGCGTCCGCAGCAAAAGGCAAAAATGTCGGTGGACCAGACAGTTGCGAACAAAAGCAGAAGTGCGGTGAGACCCCAATCCAGATCACGCCGCAAAAGCGCAGGGCCGAGAAGCGCCGCCCCGGCATAGACCACGCCACCCGCTGCCCAGCCCGCCGCCCGAAAGACCCAGGCGCCATCGGATGCCTTGGCGGAGGAAAGCGCCGCCGCGGCCGCACCAATCGCAATCGCGACGAGCGCGGCATTTGGCATCGCTGCCCCGGCAAGAAGCGCCGCGGCGACGAGCGTAATAATCCCTGGGATGAGAATTCCCGGCGCGGGACGGCGCGCGGCCAGCAAAGTCCATTCGTAGAGAATGCCCAACGCGCCGAGAAAGCATAACGCGAGGAAAGGCCAACCGCCGATATAGGTCAGGACCAGGACCGCAGGCGCCAGAACGGCCGCCGAAGCGACGCGCAAGGCGAAGTTGCGCGCACGACTTCCCGGCGACTGAGCATCGGTGCGGCGACGGGCGTCGCGCTGATCCGCCTCGATCACGATGCGATCTTCATGATCCAGTGTTCGCAGCCAAGCCGCCGAAGCGGCGCTCGCGTCGTCGATATTCGGCTATCGCCCCCTCCAGCGCGGCGCGATCGAAATCCGGCCAATTGATCGGAACGAAAACGAGCTCGCTATAAGCCGCCTGCCAAAGCAAAAAGTTTGACAGCCGCTGCTCGCCGCTGGTGCGAATGATGACATCGGGATCGGAAATATCGGGGGCATGCAAATAGCTTCCGATCCGATCCGGCGTCACCTCATCGGCGGAGAGGCGGCCGGCTGCCACTTCTATCGCCAAACGCCGCGCGGCTTGCGCGATTTCTTGCCGCGCGCCGTAATTGAAGGCGACGACCAGCGTGAGACCGCCGTTGCCGCGGGTCAAATCCTCCGCCTCCTGCAAGAGGAGGCAGATATCGCGATCCAGTCCGGCGCGCTCGCCGATGACGCGCACCCGCACGTTGTTCCTATGCAATTCAGCCAAATCATTGCGGACAAACCGGCGCAGCAGTCCCATCAGATCCACGATTTCCGACGGGGGCCGCGACCAATTCTCTGAGCTAAAGGAAAAGATCGTCAAAACCGAAATGCCCAGCTCGCCCGCTGCGCGCACGGTTCGGCGCAGCGCCTCTACGCCGCGGCGATGGCCCTCGACCCGGGGCAGTCCGCGCGCGGCAGCCCAGCGACCGTTCCCGTCCATAATGATGGCAACATGTCGTGGCACATCGAAGCCATCGTCCCCACCTGGGAGCGGCTCGCTTGCGCTGTTTCTCGATCGTGCGGCGTCGCTCAAACCGTCATGATCTCCTTTTCTTTGCCGGCAAGAAGCTTGTCGACCTCGGCTATGGTCGCGTCAGTCACCTTTTGCACCTCGCCAGACTGACGAGTGTGTTCATCTTCGCTGATCTGATGGTCCTTCTCCGATTTCTTGAGAAGATCGAGACCATCGCGGCGCACGTGGCGCACCGCCACTCGCGCGGCCTCGGCGTATTTGTGCGCCACTTTGACGATTTCTTTGCGCCGCTCCTCATTGAGTTCAGGGATGCGCAGCTTGAGCACCTGACCCTCGGTGGTCGGCGACAGTCCTAGATTGGCCGCTGAAATTGCCTTCTCCACCGCATGGATCTGCGACCGATCCCATACCTGCACATTGAGCAGGCGCGGTTCCGGAACGCTGATAGTCGCTAGCTGATTGAGCGGCATGTGGCTGCCATAGGCTTCCACCTGGACGTGATCCAGCAAAGCCGATGAGGCGCGTCCTGTGCGCAGGCCCGAAAGCTCTTGTTTGAGCGATGTAATGGCGCCTTGCATGCGACGCTTGAGGTCATTCATTTCAAACGTCGTTGCCACGGCGCCCTCCCCTGGCTGTTTCAGGGCCTTGTCCGGTCCGTTGCCCGGTTTTAGCCGACAGTGGTGAAATGACCCTTGCCACGCAAGACGGTCTCGATCGCGCCCGGCTCGCGGATCGAAAAAACGATGATAGGCATGTTGTTCTCCCGGGCAAGCGCGAAGGCGGTCGCATCCATGATTTTCAAGTTGCGATCGAGCGCTTCCTGGTGCGCGAGCCGATCGTAGCGTTTCGCCGACGGGTCCCTCTTAGGATCGGCCGTATAAACTCCGTCGACGTCCGTCGCCTTGAACACGGCATCACAGCCCATCTCGGCAGCGCGGAGAATCGCCGTCGTGTCGGTGGTGAAATAGGGATTCCCGGTGCCGCCGGCGAAAATAATGACTCTCCCGTCATCGAGATGGCGAAGCGCTCGCTGGCGTTCGTAGGTCTCGCAAACCTGGGGCATGGCAAGCGCCGACATGGTGCGCGCGCTCACGCCGGCGCGCTCTACCGCGGCTTCTAGGACGAGCGCGTTCATGACGGTCGCGAGCATTCCCATCGCGTCCGCAGTAGGCCGCGACAATCCGTCTTCGGAAATCTGCGCGCCGCGAAGAATGTTGCCGCCGCCCACCACGATACCAAGCTCTATCTTCAAACTATGGCAGACGGCGATGTCAGCGGCGAAACGGTCGATGGCCGGCTGATGGATGCCGAATTTCTCCGGACCGCTTAACGCTTCGCCGGAGAGCTTGACGATCACCCGTCGGTAGTTCGGCTTTGCCATCGATCGATGGTCCGCCCTCATTCGCATAGGTTGAACGTCAACCCACGGCCTTTCGATTCAATCCCTAAGCCCGCGAAGCTATTGCGGTCGGGCCAACGCAGCAACTTCGCCGCCGAAATCGCCGGTGGGCCGATCAATCCCTTCGCCGAGCGCATAGCGCGCGAACCCGGTAATCCGGATCGGTGCACGCGCCCTACCCTCACTCTCCTTGAGCGCCTGCGCGACGCTCTTCTTGCCACCTTCATCGAAAATGAAAGACTGATCGAGCAGGCAAACCTCTTTGTAGAAAGTCTTAAGACCGGATTCGACGATTTTGTCGATAACGTTCGCCGCTTTTCCCTGAGCCTTGAATTTCTCCGCAAGCACGTTCCTCTCGCGCTCGACAACCGCCGGGTCGAGCGCGGACGAGTCGATCGCCTGCGGGTTGGCGGAGGCAACTTGCATTGCAACCCTGCGACCGAACGCTTTCAACTCGTCGGGATCGCCGTCCGACTCGAGGCCGACGATCACGCCGAGCCGGCCGAGCCCGTCGGAGACCGCGTTGTGCACGTAACTCGCCATCATGCCTTTGCCGACCGAGAGCGAGGCGGCCCGCCGCAATGTCATGTTTTCGCCGACCTTGGCGATCGTTTCGTTGATTGCATCCGCGACAGCGCGGTCGCCGACGGGCGCGGCCAGAATTTTCTCCACATCCGCGCCGGAGGTCAGAGCGACATCGGCGATCATCTTAACGAGGCCCTGAAACAGGTCGTTGCGCGCGACGAAGTCGGTCTCCGAGTTGACCTCGACGACAACCGCTTTGTTCGCGGCCAGCGCGACGCCGATGAGACCCTCAGCGGCTACACGGCCGGCTTTCTTGGCCGCCTTGGCCAAACCCTTCTTGCGCAGCCAATCAACCGCGGCTTCGAGATCGCCGCCGGTCTCGCCAAGCGCCGCCTTGCAATCCATCATTCCGGCTCCGGTCTTGTCCCGAAGCTCTTTCACCATGCCGGCGCTAATGTTCGCCATTGCTAACGGTCCTTATACATTCGTCTTTCCGAGCAAATATCCGGACGGCCGCGGGCGCCGTCTGCATTTTTGCGCCATTTCGCGCCGAGCAATACCAGCGCGGGCCTACTCGGCCTCGGTCGCGACCTGCTCCTTGGCGCGGGCAATCCAGCCCTCCACGCGGCCCGGCAAACCAACCTCTTCGCCGATCTTGTGGGCGGCGATCGGAGATAATTCGGCGATCTGCCAGACGTGAAAGATACCGAGATCGTTGAGCTGTTTCTCGATGGCCGGAGAAACCCCGGGAAATTTCTTGAGGTCATCGGCCACGCCCCGCGGGCCGGACAGCGGCTGAAAGCCGAGCTTGTCGGTCTCGGCGGGAATCTCCTCGACCACCTGCGGCTCAGCCAGTGCGCCGACATCGATCCGTTCGCCCTGCGCTCGCGAAATGCCGTCAATGACGGCTTTGGCGATCAGATCGCAATAAAGCGTGATGGCCCGGCTGGCGTCGTCGTTGCCGGGTACGACGTAGGTGATGCCATCGGGATCGCAATTGGTGTCGACCACTGCGGCGACCGGCACGTTGAGGCGCCGCGCTTCCTTGATGGCGATGTCTTCCTTGTTGGTGTCGATTACGAAGACAAGGTCGGGAAGACCGCCCATGTCCTTGATTCCACCAAGCGCACGGTCGAGCTTGTCGCGCTCACGCTGCAGCGTAAGGCGCTCCTTTTTCGTATAACCCTGCGCTTCGTTGGACGAGAGCATCTCGTCGAGCGCGCGCAGCCGCTTAATCGAGTTGGAGACGGTCTTCCAGTTGGTGAGCGTGCCGCCCAGCCATCGCGAATTGACGTAATATTGCGCGGATTTCTTCGCGGCTTCCGCTATCGCGTCTTGCGCCTGTCGCTTGGTGCCGACGAACAGAATGCGTCCGCCACGCGCAACCGTATCGGAGACGGCCTGCAGCGCGCGATGCAGCATCGGCACGGTTTGCGTCAGATCGACAATATGGATGTTATTGCGGGTGCCGAAGATGTACTCCGCCATCTTCGGGTTCCAACGGTGGGCCTGATGGCCGAAGTGAACGCCAGCCTCCAAGAGCTGGCGCATGCTGTAATCGGGCAGCGCCATAACCTATTCTCCGGTTAATCCGCCGCGGACCGCTGAGCCCTTAGCCTTTCGGCCGGGCACCGGACGGCTTTTGAGGCCAAGGTCCGCGTGTGAAGTTGTGGGGCTTATATAGCGATCCGCCCCGGTGACGCAACTTGAACGTCACCAGCCGAAAAAGCCGACGATCGGCCCACTTAATAACCCCTGCGGCGCCGCTTCTTGGCGGCCTTCTTGGCCGCGAGGCGGGCCGCTGCCGCCGCATCAAAGCCCTCGGGCGCAGCCGGCTGCATGGCGCTCGAAGGGGAGGAGCCTGCTTTCGCGCGGTCAAGGATAAAACGGGCATAGTCGTCCATGTCGCCGGCAAATGGCTTGATCCGGCCGTCCGCGGTGAGCCAGAGCCGGTCCGCCACAAGCTCGATCAGGGAGCGATCATGGGTGACGAGGATAACGGCGCCTTCGTAATCGTTGAGCGCATCGAGCAACGCACGGCGGCTGTCGATGTCGAGATGATTCGTCGGCTCATCAAGGATCAACAGGTGCGGCGCTTGCATCGCGACGAGATTCAACAACAGGCGGGCGCGCTCGCCGCCTGACAGGTTCGCGACGGTCGTCTCCTGCTTGTCGAACGACAGGCCGAATTGCGCGAGCCGGGAGCGGCGGGATGATTCACTGTCGTCCGGACGCTCTCGCCGCAGAATGTCGAGCGGCGTGTCTTCGGGGTCCAGCGCCTCGATTTGGTGCTGATGAAACCAACCGACCCGGATGCGCTGCTCGCGCTTCATTTGGCCGGCCTGCAGCGGCAACGCGCCGGCAATCATCTTGGCGAAGGTCGACTTGCCGGCGCCGTTGACGCCCAATAATCCGATGCGGTCGTCGACATCGAGCCGCAGATTGAGATCGCGAAGGACCGGCGCGCCGTTGTAGCCGACCGCGGCGCCTTCGAGTTGAAGCAAAGGGGGCGCCAGCGGTCGCGTCGGCGACGGCAGCGTAAATGGCGCGACGCGTTCCTCCACCACCTCGGCGATCGGCTCCAATTTAGCGAGACGCTTGATGCGTGATTGCGCCTGCGTTGCCTTGCTGGCTTGGGCCCGGAATCGATCGATGAAGCGTTGCAGATGTGCCCGCTCGACGTCCTGTTTGGCCTTGGTCGCCGCTTGCAGTCGCGTCTTTTCCGCGCGGCGGGTTTCAAAGTCGTTATAGCCGCCGGTGTAGAGATCGAGCTTGCCGTGACTGAGGTGGAGGATGGCGTCCACCGAATTGTTTAGAAGCTCGCGGTCGTGGCTAATAATCAACGCGGTATGCGGATACTTTTTGAGCCGCGCTTCCAGCCACAAGGCGCCTTCGAGATCGAGATAGTTGGTCGGCTCGTCGAGCAGCAGCAAATCGGGCTCCGCGAACAACGCCGCCGCCAGAGCCACGCGCATGCGCCAGCCGCCGGAAAATTCAGCCATTGGGCGCTCAAGTTCGGCATTGGAAAAACCGAGGCCGCTTAAGATCTCGGCGGCACGCGCCGGCGCGCGATCCGCGTCGATGGCGCTGAGCTGCTGGTAGATGTCCGCGAGCTGTTCAGGCTCGGCGACCTCCAATGCGGCGTTGAGTGCTTCACGTCGCGCGTCGGCGGCGAGAATCGTATCGAGCAGGCTTGTCGGTGTCGCCGGGTGCTCCTGATCGACCGATCCAATTTGCGCGGACTTCGGCAACAGGATTTCACCGCCGAGCGGAACGAGATCGCCGACGATGAGCTTGAACAGGGTCGATTTTCCTACCCCATTGCGCCCCACCAGCCCTACTTTAGTGCCGGCCGGGATGAACACGCTCGCTGAATCAAAGAAACGCCGGCCCCAGGCGTCAAAGATGAGGTTCTCGATCCGAAGCATAATGCTGGCGCCGACGATGCGTGAGTGACCGCGGGGTTTTAGGGAGAAAGAGGCGCTCTCTTACCGCGCCGCGCTTGAGATGGCGAGCGGCAAGATGAAATGTAAATCGGCCGGAATTGGGAGACGCTTCTCGCAAAGCCGTCAGCTAAAGCGCCTCGACCGTTACCACCCCCCGGACCGCCTTGATAGCACCGGCGATCTGCGGCGAGACCTTAAAGCGGCCCGGAAGCTTTACCTCGACCTCATTGCCGTCGCCGAGCATCAGCACCATGCTCACTTCGCCGTTGCCCTGCTCCGGCCCATTGCTGCCATTGCGACCGGCCGGCAGCCGAATAGGTTCCAGGCGCCGCGCGACGCCTTCGATTGGCGTGTCGTCGCGCAAAAAGACACGCAATCCCATTTGCATCTTGGTCGCCGCCGCGTCGAGCCCTTCGACCGATTGGATCCGGGCGCGCACTTCATCGCCCTGCACTTCGGCGGTGAGAAACAGCAATACGGCAGTGCCAGGCTCAAGAAGATCGCGATAGGCCGCAAGCCCTTCCGCGAACAGCACGGCCTCGTAGTGACCGCTGGGATCGGACAGGCCGATGATGCCCATCTTGGTGCCGTTTCTGGTGCGCCGTTCGGTACGCGCGACCACGCTGCCGGCGACCCGGCCACCTGTTGCGCCGGCCTTTACGGCGCGCGCGAAGTCGGACCATTGCTGCACGCGCAACCGCTTGAGCGCTGCGGCGTAATCGTCGAGCGGATGGCCACTGAGAAAGAAGCCCACCGCTTCGTATTCGCGCTTGAGGTGCTCCGCGGGTAGCCACGGCTCGATATCGGGCAGGTTCAGCGGTTCGGGCGAAGCCGCACCGCCGAAAAGCTCCGATTGGCCGCTGCTGGCATCCTCGTGCGAGCGCTGGGCCGTCGCCAGAATGCCGTCGGCCGCGGCGAGCACACGCGCGCGGTTGGCGTCGAAGCTGTCGAAGGCACCGGCGGCGACCAAACTCTCGAGCACGCGCCTATTAACGGCGCGCGGATTGATGCGCCGGGAAAAGTCGGCGAGATCGCGGAAAGCTTGCGCCTCGCGCGCAGAAACGATGGTTTCGACGGCTTGGCGGCCGACGCCGCGTAATGCTGCGAGCGCGTAATAAATCGTGTTCCCGGCGACATCGAACGCCACCCCGGAGCGGTTGATTGATGGAGGCTCGACCTTGATGTCAAGCCGTTCGGCCTCGCCGCGGAATTCGGCGAGTTTGTCAGTATTGCCCATCGCGAGCGTCATCGACGCCGCGAGAAACTCCACCGGGTAGTTCGCCTTCATGTAAGCCGTTTGATAGGCGACCAGCGCGTAGGCTGCCGCGTGGCTCTTGTTGAAGCCGTAGTCGGCGAATCTCGCGAGCAGTTCAAAAATCGTATCGGCCTGCGCCGCATCGACGCCGCCTTTGATGCAGCCGGACACGAAATGCTTGCGCTGCGCTTCCATCTCCTTGCGGATTTTCTTGCCCATGGCGCGGCGCAATTGATCGGCTTGAGCAAGCGAATAGCCGGCGAGAACCTGCGCGATCTGCATCACCTGCTCCTGATAGATGATGACGCCGTAGGTCTCGCGCAGAATCGGCTCCAATCGCGGGTGAATGAAGTCGGATCGCTCGACGCCGTGCTTGCGGGCGCAATAAGTCGGAATATTCGCCATTGGTCCGGGGCGGTAGAGCGCGACCAACGCGATGATGTCCTCGAAACGGTCCGGACGCATGTCGATGAGCGCGCGCCGCATGCCGGCGCTTTCAACCTGGAACACGCCGACCGTGTCGCCGCGGGCCAACATGTCGTAGGACTTCACATCGTCGAGCGGCAGATTGCCGAGATCGACCTCGACACCGCGGCGGCGCACCATTTTCACCGCAAGATCAAGAACGGTCAGCGTCGTCAGGCCGAGAAAATCGAACTTCACCAGTCCGGCAGGCTCGACCCACTTCATGTTGAACTGGGTCACCGGCATCAACGATTTCGGATCGCGATAGAGCGGCACCAGTTCCGTCAGCGGCCGGTCGCCGATAACGATGCCGGCGGCATGCGTCGAGGCGTGGCGGGTCAAGCCTTCGAGTTTTTGCGCGATATCGAAAGCACGCCGCACCACTGGGTCGCGATCGCGCTCCGCTTGCAACCGCGGTTCATCATCGATGGCGCGGCCCAGCGTGATCGGGTTGAGCGGGTTTTGCGGCACGAGCTTACAAAGCTTGTCCACCTGCCCGTAAGGCATTTGCAGAACGCGGCCAACGTCGCGCAAGACGCCGCGCGCTTGCAGCGTGCCGAAAGTAATAATTTGCGCGACCTGATCGCGGCCGTATTTTTCCTGCACGTAGCGGATGACTTCGTCGCGCCGCTCCTGACAGAAATCGATGTCGAAATCCGGCATCGAGATGCGTTCGGGATTGAGAAATCGCTCGAACAAGAGCTCGAAACGAATCGGATCAAGATCGGTGATGGTCAGCGCGTAGGCGACCAATGAACCGGCCCCCGAGCCTCTGCCCGGTCCGACCGGAATGCCCTGCGCCTTCGCCCATTGAATGAAATCAGCGACGATCAAAAAATAGCCGGCGTATTTCATGTTCTCGATGACGCCGAGTTCGAAGGTCAATCGGTCCTGGTAGTCCTGGACGGAATGACCCGGCGCAACCGGATGCCGCGCGAGACGCCGCTCAAGCCCGGCCGCAGCCGCGCGGCGCAATTCTAAAGCCTCGTCGTCTCCTCTGTCGTGACCGTCCACGGCCACTTTTGGCCCGGAAGAGAAGCGCGGCAGGATCGGCGCGAGCGTCCGCGGACGAAAGGAGCAACGTTCAGCGATTTCCACGCTCGCCGCCAAGGCCTCAGGCAGATCGGCAAATAGCGAGGTCATCTCATCGCGAGTTTTGAAGCGGTGTTCGGCGGTAAGCTGGCGTCGTTCTCCATCGGCGATAAGTTTGCCTTCGGCGATGCAAAGGAGCGCATCGTGAGCTTCATAATCTTCGCGCACGGCGAAGAACGGTTCGTTCGCCGCGACAAGCGGAATGCCGAGCGAATAGGCAAGCTCAATCAGTCCCGGCTCCGCCGTGCGTTCATTGGGCATGCCGTGGCGTTGCAACTCGATATAGAGCCGGTCGCCGAA
>Ga0302234_10002024_pt1 | contig 13355 bp, 3 predicted proteins | sample II_Palsa_N3_2_FD_193576 | JGI IMG/M metagenome (GOLD analysis project Ga0302234, IMG submission 193576) | Peat permafrost microbial communities from Stordalen Mire near Abisko, Sweden - II_Palsa_N3_2 | ecosystem: Environmental > Terrestrial > Soil > Palsa > Peat permafrost | place: Sweden... | reverse complement strand
CATCCAGCCGACGCTGCAGCTCCGCTTCGCGCTCGCTGACGGGTAGGCCGGAGAGATCCTCTGCAGGCAGCAGTTGGACGTCAACATCGTCGTGGACGCGCTGGAAGGCCGACGTGTCATCTGGCTCGATCGCGGTACGCAGGACCGGCTGACGCCGCACGGTCTCGCGCAAGGCTTTTTCAAAGGCTGCTTCGTTCATTGGCCCGCGCAGACGATGCGCCGACGGCGTGTTGTAGACCACCCGACCGGGATGGAGCTGCTCGATGTACCACAGCCGCTGTTGCATCAGGGACAGCGGTGCCCGCTGGCGATCCGGCAGACGCGGAATAACCCGCTGAGCCGGAGGAGTCGTGCCGGCGCCGCAAATTCTCGCGGCAAGTCTGGCCACGGTAGGCGCCTCGAAAATCGCGCGCAGCGGCAAACCGATCTGCATCTCTCGACTGAGCCGTGCGGCCAGCTGGGCAGCGAGCAGCGAATGCCCGCCGCGTTCAAAGAAGTTGTCGTCGACACTCAGCTCGACACAGCCCAGCGTCGCAGCCATCGCTTCGGCAACCTGCCGCTCGAGCGCATCGCGTGGCGCGACTCGCGCAACCTCGCCTCCCGTCACAGCCGTCGGTGCCGGGAGATGCTGCCGGTCGATCTTCCCGTTCGGCAACAGCGGCAGAGCATCCAGCCGCACGACATGTTGCGGAATCATATAGTCGGGCAACGCCTGGCGCAGGTGATCGCGCAGCATCGTTTCACTGATTGGCGCACCCGCTGCCGCGACCACGTAGGCCGTGAGGCGCGCGTCGCCAACAACATCTTCGCGCACCACCACCACGGCTTGTGCAACCTGTCCCGAGCTGATCAGGTGCGCCTCGATCTCGCCGGGTTCGATCCGGAAGCCGCGCAGCTTGATCTGAAAATCGACCCGGCCCAGGTGCTCAAGCCGGCCGTCGCCAAGCCAGCGGCCGCGATCACCGGTGCGATACAGGCGTGCCCCAGGCGTTTCGTCAAACGGATCGGCGACAAAGCGCTCGGCGGTCAGCTCCGGCCGATGACGATAACCCAGCGCGACGCCGGCTCCGCCGATCCAGATCTCGCCCGGTACGCCGATCGGACAAAGTCCGCGCTGCGGATCGAGCACCCGGACCGTGGTGTTGTCGATCGGTGTGCCGACGGCGATCCGCTGCTGCGGATGTTCGATCCGGCAGCAGGTAGACCACACCGTCGTCTCGGTGGGGCCGTACAAATTCCACAGCTCGCCGCAGCGGCGCAGCAGTTGCACGGCAAGATCCGCGGCCAGCGCTTCGCCACCGCACAGCGCGCGAAAATCGCTGCCGGCTCGCCAGCCCGCCTGCACCAGCATCCGCCAGGTTGCCGGCGTCGCCTGCATAAGGGTTGCGCGGCTTGCATCGAGCAAGCTGTTCAGTGCCGCGCCGTCCATCGCTTGCTCGCGTGTGGCGAGTACCACCTCGGCACCGACGCTGAGCGGACCAAACAGCTCGAGCACGGCGATATCGAAGGACAACGTCGTGACCGCCAGCAGTCGATCATCGGCGTGCAGGCCGGGACGTTTGACCATGCTGGCAAGAAAGTTGACGACGGCGCGATGCGGAATCTCGACCCCCTTGGGCTGTCCGGTGGAGCCGGAGGTATAGATCACGTAGGCGATCGATTCCGGTCCCGCCGACGACGACGCAGCGTCGCCGGCGGCTTCGAGCGCAAGCCGGGTTGGCGGTAACGCCTCGAGTTCGGCGCCCAGGCGATCCAGCGCCAGCACGGGGCGACCGCGCAAGTCGAAACGCTCCTCGTACCCGCCATGCGTCACCAGCAGGGCGAGCCCCGCGTCGCTGACGACGTGGTTCAGTCGATCTATCGGAAACCCCGGATCGAGCGGTACGTAGCCCGCGCCTGATTTCAGCACCGCAAGCGCGGTGGCCAGCATGTCGATACCGCGCTCGAGCGCGATGCCGACCAGGGCACCACGGCGAGCACCCTGCGAGCGAAGAAGATGCGCAATGCGATTGGAACGCGCGTCCAGCTGGGCGTAGCTCAGCGCGCGATCGCCGCAACGCACCGCGACACGATCAGGCGCGCTGTCGCACTGCATCTCGAACAACGCGTGGACATTTCGCGGGGCACTGAAAGTCGTTGGCCCGGACTGCAGCGCCTGAAGCTCGTGGCGCATGAATTCGCCGACCAGCGGCAGCTCGCCCAGCGGCACCTCGGATCGCTCAACCCCGGCGCGCAGCAAGGTCTCATACGCCGCCAGCCAGCGGCGCACGGTCGCCTCGTCGAACAGTGCAGTGTTGTACTGGCACTCCAACCGAAGCTGGCCGTGCTCTTGCACCGCGTTGATGAACAGCTCGAAATTCTCGTAGCGGCGTGCTGTGCTGGCGAAACTCATGCTCAGATCCGGAAACGTCGTGGCTTCGGAGTCGAGCGCCTGATCGATATTGAACAGCACGCTGACCAGCGGCAGCCGGCTCGGGTCGCGCGACGTACCGAGTTTTTTCAGCAGCGTGCCGAAGGTGTACTGCTGATGATCGATCGCATCCAGCAGCGTGCTGCGCGATGCATCGAGCAGTTGCGCAAAGGGCTCCGCTGGATCGACGCCACAGCGCAGCGGCAGCAGGTTGACGCCGTGTCCCACGAGACTCTCATGGCCGTCGACCGCCTGCCCGGCGGCCGGTATGCCGATCACGACTTCCTCGTGACCACCGATCCGCGCCAGAACGGCGGCCAAGCCGGCAATAAGGGTCGCAAAAAGGCTGGCACCGCGATGCGCGCCAAGCCGCTTGATCGCGGACGTCAGTGGCGCATCGAACACGTGATCGATGCGCGCCGAGGCGAACGAGCGCAGCGTCGGCCGCGGTCGATCCGTCGGCAGGTCGAGCACCGGCGCACCATCGGCGTAGCGCGCCAGCCAATAAGCCTCATCGACAGCAAGCGCCCTCCGGTCCGGCCGTGCCGCCAGCTGCAGCGCATAGTCGGCAAACGACTGGGCCGCCGGCAGCCCGCTGGGCGCGCCGGCCGCATGCGCGGCATACAGCGCCGCCAGCTCGCGCACGATCACCCACCACGACCAGCCGTCGCAGATGATGTGATGGGCCGTCAGCAGCAGAACGTGCTCGTCGGCGTTCACGCGCAGCAGCTCACTGCGAAATAGCGGCCCCTGCTCCAGGTCGAAGGCTGTTTCCACGGCCCGCTGCCGGGAACTGGCCAGCGCGGCTTCCCGCGCCGGCGGATCGAGCGGCGTCAGATCCGCTTCATGCCACGCGAGCGGGACGCTTTCCAAGAGGCAGAGGGTTTCGCCATCCGGTCCGAAGGTCGCACGCAAGGCGTCGTGGCGATCGACCAGCGCCTGCAGGGACATGCGCAAGGCCGCGTGATCGAGCAGACCGCGAAAGTGCAGGCTGACCGATTCGTTGTAGGCGAGCGAAGCTTCCACGCTGAGCTTTGCCGCGAGCCATATTTCGCGCTGCGCTTCCGTACTCGGCACCACGCGCGTCAGCGCAACGGCAAACGGGTCGTAGTCGACCTCGGTCCGTGCTGCCGCCTGGCGCTCGTCGGGGTTCACGCGCTCACCTTGAGAAACTTGCCAGGCTGTTCCGGATTCGGCACGAACCAGCAAGGGCGTCCGTCGGGCTCGCGGCCCAGGCGCGCTCCCGGTACCGGCGGCTGGCTGGCATCCATTACCGTGCGTGGCGTGGCCGCGTGGCGCGGCAGAAAGTCGTAGTCCTGCAGTTCGAGCACCGAGTCTTTGTAGGCGGTGGCGATCGCCACGAAATCCGCTTCGCTGTGCGCCGTGGTGAAGAAACACGGAAAGTTGTCGAGAATGTGGATGCCGCGGCTGCGCATCATGGCGAATAGCAGATCCTGCAGCGGATGATCCTCCAGAAACTGCGTTTTCCAGACCGAGGCAAACTGGTTGATCGCGATCGGCGCGCCGACGTCCCTGCAGAATGCGTTGAGTTCGTCGGCCAGCGCGGCAACGCGCGCGTTGAGACGCTGCTGCAGCGCCGGACCCTCGGCCTTCATGTGCTCCAGCACGGCCTTCGCGGCGGCCAGCGCTAGGGGATGGCGGACGAAAGTGCCGGCGAAATACGTCACGCCCACGGTCGGAATCGAGTCGTCGCCGAACTGCCAGGCGCCGCCGTCGAGCGCGTCCATGTATTCGCGCTTGCCGGCGATCACGCCAATGGGATAGCCGCCGCCAACCACCTTGCCATAGGTGGCGATATCGGCCTTGATGCCGAACATCGCCTGCGTGCCGCCCGGATGGGCGCGAAAGCCGGTGACAATTTCGTCGAAGATGCACAGCGTGCCGGACGCTGTCGTGATGTCGCGCACTTCGCGCAGAAACTCCACCGGCTGGAAATCGGCACGACGGCTCTGCACCGGCTCGATCAGCACGGCGGCTAGCTCATGCGCGTGGTCGCGCAGTATCTGCAGCGACTCCTGCGTGCCGTAATCCAGCACCATCACATGTTCGGCCGTGTTGCGCAGAATGCCCGGGGCCGCCGGCACCGCGCGCAGCTTCTTGGTGCCACGCACGATCACCTCGTCGATGATGCCGTGATAGGAGCCCGTGAACAGCGCGACGGTGTTGCGGCCGGTGACCGTACGCGCGATGCGCAGCGCGCCGAGCACCGCCTCGGAGCCCGTATTGCACAGCGCCGCGCGCTCGTGACCGGTGAGTTCGCAAACCAGTTTCGCCACCTCGCCAGACAGCGGATGCTGCGGACCGATCTCGTAACCGAGGTCGAGCTGCCTGCGCACTGCGTCGAGCACGAAATCCGGCTGCCAGCCGAACAGGCTCATGCCGAAGCCGTTCAGCGCGTCGATGTATTCGTTGCCGTCCAGGTCCCACAGTCGCGATCCCTTGGAACGCTCGATCACGATCTGGTAGACGATCTCCTTGGTCATTGGCCGAAACCCGTTGACCACGCGCGGGTCGGCCATATGGCTGCGATGGGACTCGGTGTACTGCTTCGACTTGAGGGTGCGCGCCACGTAGCGCTCGATGAAGCGGTCGAGCCTGGCCTGCTGGCGCTCGGTCAGTTCGAACCTGCCGCTGTCGATGCGTGCGATGGCACCGAAGGCTTTCTTGATGTCGTAACGGGTGTGCGCCAGCGCGGCCTCTTCATCGACCGCTGACGACATGGCGACGGGCGCTATCGACGGCACGGTATCCGCCAGCGGAGATACGGCGGCGACAGATGACACCGCCGCACCGCTGCCGGCGAGCAGCGCCAGCTGCTGCGCCATCAGCTGCATCTGCTGGTTGATCACCTGCTGCAGATAGCTGCCGTCGACGCCACTCGGCGGTGGGGCTGACATCGCCGTCGGCGCGATGGCCGGCACCGTTGCAGCGGCCTCGGCGGGCAGCTGCGCATCCAGCAGCCCGGCCAGTTGCTCGAGGCTCGAATAGTCGGCCATCAGCTGGCGGAAGGTAATCTTGAGCGGGAAAACCCTGGAAAGATGCATCGCCATTTGCGTCAGCATCAGACTGTCCAGGCCCAGCTCGATGAAGTGCGTGGCCGCGTCGGCGTCCGTCATGTCGATACCGGCGACATCCTCGAATGCGGCCTTGAGTTCAGCGATCAGTCGCGGACGACGATCCGCACCGGAAGGCGTTGCACTGGGCATGGCGTGAACCTCGGTAAGTATCGGCGCGGCCAGCATGGCCGGCACCGAATGGAAGACGGCCGTCGTTGGAGTTGCCACGTCAACCCAATGACGCTGGCGCTCGAACGGATACGTCGGCAAAAGCACCCGCTGACGCCGCTGACGCTGGTCGAATTGCTTGATATCTATTTCCACACCGCGGCACCAAAGCTGCCCGGCAGCTAGACGAAACGCGGCCACTTCCGTCGCCGATGTATTCGCCAAGGATGAAAGTGGCATCACCGCATGGCGCTGCGTGCCCAGATGCTGCCGGGCCAGTGCCGTCAACGTCGTGCGTGGGCCGACCTCCAGCAGCACACGGGAGGGCGCATCGAGCACGCGCCCGAGCGCCGTTGAAAAGCGTACGGGTCGGCGCAGATGCTCGGTCCAGTAGGCGCTGGAAACCGCCTCGTCGGCGGACAGCCAGTCACCGGTTGCGGTGGAAACCAGCGCGATCTGCGGCGGCCGGCGAACCACCTCTTCGACGTCGACGCGGAACGGTGCCAGCACCGGGTCCATCATCGACGAATGGAACGCGTGCGACGTGTTCAGCGCTCGACAGGCGATGCCGTCGGCCTCGAGCTGCTGTCGAAATGCCGCGACGGATTCCGGCGACCCGGCCACGACACAGGCACCCGGCGAATTCTCCGCAGCGAGCGAAATCTCGGGCGGCAGGCGCGCTTCCAGCGCTACCAGCGGCAGGCGCACGGACAGCATGGTGCCAGCGGGCTGTGCCTGCATCAGCGCACCGCGCCGAGCTACCAGCTGCAGCGCATCGCGCAACTCAAAGACGCCGGCCAGGGTCGCCGCCACAAATTCACCCACGCTGTGACCGATCATCGCCACCGGCATGACGCCGAGGCTCATCCAGAGTCTGGCCAGCGCATACTCGATCGCAAACGTTGCCGGCTGCATCACCGACGTGGGCAGCAGCGCCTCGGCATCGTCGGCAAACACGCGCTCGCGCAAATCGAATCCGAGCGACTCGCGCAGGCCGGCGGCGCAGGCATCGAACGCGTCGCGAAACACTGCTTCGCCGGCATACAGTTCGCGCCCCATACCGGCGTACTGCGCGCCCTGACCGGGGAACAGAAACACCACATCGCCCGGACGCGCGGGATGACTGTGCGCTACCAGCGATGCGGTTTCGGGGCTGACCAGCCGCGCGATGGCCGCCGCCGTGTCGTCGGCCACGACCGCCACGCGATGCGCAAACGGCTTTCGACCAATCGTCAGCGTCCAGGCCACGTCGGCCAGGTGGATATCGGGGTGTCGGGAGAGGTGATCCGACAGGTTCGTCACCGCCGCCGCCAGCGCAGGCGCGGTGCGCGCGGACAGCACGAGCAGTGGCGGCGCGGCCAAGACATCCGCCGGCCTGCACGGAGGGGCTTCTTCCAGCACGAGGTGCGCGTTGGTGCCCCCGACGCCGAAGGAGCTGACGCCGGCACGACGTGGCTCATCGGACGGCGGCCACTCGGTCAAACGATGGTTGACGATGAACGGCGAATGCTGGAAATCGAAGGATGGATTGGCCGCGCGGAAATGCAGCGTCGCCGGGATTTTTTTCTCGCGCAGGGCCAACGCGGTCTTGATCACACCGGCGACGCCGGCCGCCGTCACCACATGGCCGATGTTGCTCTTGACCGAGCCGAGGCGGCAGAACGCGCTGTCCTGAGTACTGCGCCGGAACGCGCGGGTAAGGCCTTCCAGCTCGATCGGGTCGCCGATCGGCGTGGCCGTGCCGTGCGCTTCCACATAGGAAATACTGCGCGCCTCGATCCCCGCGTCATCGTGCGCCATCGCCACCACGGCAGCCTGCCCCGCGCTGCTGGGCGCCATGAAGCTGGCTTTACCCGCGCCGTCGTTGTTGACCGCACCGCCGCGAATCAGTGCGACCACCGGATTGCCGTCGGTGATCGCATCCGACAGCCGCTTCAGTAGCACCACGCCCGCACCATCGCTGAACACGGTACCGCCCGCCTCGGCGTCGAAGCTGCGCGTATGGCCGTCCGGCGAGAGCATCGTGCCCTCCTGCGCAAGATAGCCACTGCGCGGCGGACAGCTGATCGATACGCCGCCGGCGAGCGCCATGTCGCAGCGGCCCGCGCGCAGCGCATCCACGGCCTGACAGATCGCCACCAGCGAGGTTGAGCACGCGGTGTTCAGGCTTATCGCCGGACCGGTGAGATTGAGCCGGTGGGCGACGCGGGTGGCGAAGAAATCCTTCTCGTTTGCCAGCATCACTTGGAACGCACCGAACTTTTCGATCAGGTCCGGGCGCGTCAGCAGATGCTGCTGGAAATAGGTGGCGTTGTGCATGCCGCCGAATACGCCGACCGCTCCGTCGTGCGCATCGGGCACGTGGCCGCCGCGCTCAAGACATTCCCAGCACAGCTCGAGGAATATCCTCTGCTGCGGGTCCATCAGCTCGGCTTCGCGCGGCGGAATGCCGAAGAACGCGGCGTCAAAATCCTCCACGCCGTCGATCACGCCGCGCGCAGCCACATAGCTCGGCGCATCGCGCAGCGTGGCCGGAATCCCTGGGTCAAGACGATCGGCATCAAAGAACGTAATCGACTCTTCGCCCGTACACAGGTTTTGCCAGAAGGCTTCGACATCGCGGGCACCGGGAAAACGACCGGCCATCGCGACGATCGCTATCGGTTCGTCGTGCCCTGCACTGCGGCCGGCCATGCGCTGCGCGCTTGCAAGACGGCTCGTACCCACGCCAATGATCGCCGCCAGCGACGCTGCCGTCGGCGCGCTGAAGAACGAGACGATCGAAGGAGCCGACGGAAATCCATGACGCATGCGGGCAACCGCGGTCATCGCCAGCAAGGAGTTGCCGCCAAGCTCGAAAAAGTTGTCGTCCCGACCAACCTGATCAAGAACAAGCAAGTCGGCAAACAGGTCACAGATCGCCTGCTCGAGCTTGCCCACCGGCGGAACGTAAGGCACCGCAAGTTCGGGTCGGCGATGATCGGGTGTCGGCAACGCCCGGCGATCGAGCTTGCCGTTCGCCGTGACCGGCAACGCATCAAGCTTCAGATATGCCGTGGGCAGCATGAATGCGGGCAGGCGCTGCGCCAGGTACTGGCGAAGATGGGCCGGCGTGATGGGGGCCACGCCAGCCTGTTCGTTCCCGTCGCCGTAGTCGTCGCCGACAACGTAGTACGCCACCAGATACTTATGCCCGGCGCGATCGTCACGCGCCAGCACAGCGCAGGCGCGGACGCCGGCGAGGCCCTGCAGGACGGCTTCGATTTCGCCGACCTCAATGCGATAGCCGCGAATCTTGACCTGGCCGTCGACGCGACCGATGAATTCGAGCACGCCCTCAGGCAGCCAGCGCACCCGATCACCGGTGCGGTACAGGCGCTCGGCCGGCGCCGCGGCAAGGCCGCTGACGAACCGCTCGGCGGTCAGTTCGACGCGCGCCAGGTAGCCGCGCGCCACGCCTGCCCCACCCACAAACAATTCGCCGATCACGCCTACCGGAACGGCGTCGCCGCGCGCGTTCAGCACGTACGCCGTGGTATCGGCAATCGGTCGACCGATGGGAATGGCGCGTGCACCGGCACCGATGTCGCGGGGTATCGCATACGTGGTCGCGAACGTGGTGCATTCGGTCGGCCCATAGCCATTGATGAGCGTGATATCAGGCAGCGCCGCATACGCATTGCGCACGTGCGGCACCGACAGCGCTTCGCCACCGATCAGTAACTGTCGCAGACCGTGAAGGTCGCGTGCGTCGCCGTCGACAATGGCGTTGAACAATGCCGCGGTGAGCCACGCGATATGCACATCGTGTCGCCTGATGGTGCCCGCCAGGCCTGCACCACTGGGAATGCGCTCATCGTGAACCACGCAGGTGCCGCCGTTGAGCAGCGCACCCCATATTTCGAAGGTCGATGCATCGAATCCCAGGGGCGCCGCGTGCAGCACCCGCGGCTGATCGCCAAAGCGGACGTAGTCGACGTCACGAACCAGCCGAATGATCGAGCGATGAGTAATTTCGACGCCTTTGGGCGCGCCGGTCGAGCCGGAGGTGTACATCAGATAAGCCAGCGACTCGCCGTCGGTAGCCGGCGATGTCACGGATCCGCTGGCGCTTTCCAGGTCTTGCAGCGACAGCCGACGTGCCGACGCGGCCGGAATGTCCGCCGCATCACCCGCTGTAATCAGCACCGATGCGCCGGCGTCATGGATGGCAAAGGCCAAACGTTCCTCCGGGTAGGTGGCATCGAGCGGCAGGTAGGCCGCGCCGGCCTTGAGAATGCCGAGCAGCGCGACGATGGCATCTGCCGACCGCTCGATCAGCATGGCCACCGTCGAGCCCGTGACCACGCCTGCGAACTGGAGACCAGCGGCAACGCGATCGGTGCGCGCATCGAGCTCGGCGTAGGTCAGCTGCCCGTTTGCCCAGGCGACGGCCACATCGGTCGGGAACCGTCGCGCCGCGTCGGCAAACAGGCCATGCACGCTGTCACTCGGGCGTCTTGCGAGCGCCGTTGCATTCCACTCGACGAGCATGCGCCTGCGCTCGTCCGGGGCGATGATCGCCACATCCTCGACGCGCTCGACGCTGGCCAGGCTGCAAAGCACCTGTTTCAGCACTTCGGCCAGCAAGGCGGCCATTGCACTGTCGACGATCGATGCGGCAAAAGCCACCCGCAGCTGCGGCCGCTGCCCGTACTCGATCGTCCAACGCAGCGAGGCTTCGAACGCAGCCGCGACCGGGTCGAATGGCGCCCACGCGCCGATGACGCTCGGCAACATGTCGCTGGCGTCGCTCACCGCCAGCGGTCGTTCGGATGACGCGCGTGCGGTGAGCCATGCGTCCACCGAACCACTGCTCGGGATGACGAAAATCTCCACGCCTGCGGACAGGTCGGGAGCGAGAATCGCGACGTGGGGGTCGCCGGTCAGGCGCGATTCGAGCAGGGCAAGCGCCGCGCGCAACATTGAAAGCTCGCCCACGCCCAGTCGGGCGGCTCGCGCCGCCAGCGTTGGCCAGGTCGACGCTTCCAGCGCGCAGGAGTAGTCGCCGCCGCGCGTGCCGGCCGCAGCACCGTCGCCGCGTCTGAGCACGTCGAGCAGGCGCATGTTCATGACCGCGTAGTCTGGCCGGGGGCTGGCGGGAGTGCTCATGCTTAGTTCTCGCCGCATCTCTGGGCGAAGCGCCGTCGCGTCATCGGCCGACGGCCGCACGATCCCTCGATGCACGCTGCTGCCACGGCGTTGCCGCGCAACAGCTCCCGCGCCTGCGTCAAGCGGCCGGCGCTCGGCGCGCCGCCATGGGTCATCCTGTCCGTCATCTCCGCCCCCTGATCCTCGCGGATACCACTATTTTTCAACTAGAAATTCCTGCACCGACCGACGTGGCGAGGCTGTGAACGAGCGCCGGCTCTCGCGTTGCCCGAACACCGCCGCCTTCGGATGGCCGGACTGAAAGGCGAACAGCCAAAGGATCGCACCCTGCGCAGGCGATGCGGTCCAGCGCACGCTGTACGTTCCCGCTACCGCTACCTGTTTGACCGCTACCGCGCACTGCACGCCGCTTTCCGGCGGCAGATCGAGGTATTGCTCGATGAGCTTGAAACCGTCGCCGGGCATCGCCGTCATGCTCAGCGCGCGGGAGTCACCCCACCATACCGCCAGCAAGGTCGCCGGCCCCGTGGTGGTCACGCTATCGCTGGTCACGGTTACCGCGGCGCCCTTCATGCCCCAGATGCGCGCCAGCTTGTTGCTGGTCCGACTGACGATGCCTGGTACCGGATAGCTTTGCGCCACCGCCTGGAGCGATCCGGCGTGCGCGATTTCGATGAAAGGCGCGGTAATTTCGCCCTTCGGCGTCGCTGCCTTCACAAAACTCACGGTGTGACCCGGTCCACCAGCAGCATCCAACGCAACGAAAGCCCTGGCGTTGAACCTCCCTTCGAAGCCGTTGTAGGCGACCGGCCGGCCAAGCGCCCGCCAGCGGTTGGCGTAGCTGTCGGTCGGCGCTGCCGCATTGTCGGCATATCCGCCGACGAGAACCAACAGCGAACTGCCGCTTGCCTGTGTAACGACCGATGCAGTCGTCGCCATGCGGGTACCCAGACCGTCTGGCTGTGCCAGCAACGTATGCTGGCCGAGCGCAGGCGGTCGATCCGGCATGGCCGTCCCAGCGCGGGCAGCGGTGCCCATCAGCGTGAGCAACACGAGGCAGGCGGTACGGCTCGCGCGATGGCGAGCATCGGCAGAATGCGGGCGCCGTTCAAGCATGAATGACCCGTTTGTTTTTTGGTTCCGAAGAGGCTCTCAAGCGGTTGCTCCCGAACCCCGGAGGTTCGATAGTAAAGCGTGATATTGACCGCAGACAATAGCACTTGAAATATGTTATGTGCGCTAGACTCTGCGATGGGGACACGACTTATTTATGGCGGTATTCCACCCCGAGCCGACCCGCTCCTGGGATCACGGCCGCGCCGGGACTGTTTTCATTGCCGAAGAGTGGGTTCATGAGCTTGCGTGGGATTCTGATCGAGACCGTCAAGCTGCCGCCGCTGCGGTGGCTAGCCCGGCGCGTCTATGACCGGTTTTATCTGCGCCAGCGCCGCGGCAATCACTACCGTGGCACCTATGCCAGCTATGCCGAGGCATTGCGGCAAACGCCCGCCATGCTCGCCATCGGTTTCGACAACGAGGCGGCGGCAGCGCAGTACCGGCATCGCGTTCACGAGTTGACGGTCAGCGAATACCCCGTGCTGCTTTGGCTGGCGCGCCTGCTCGACCAGGGCCAGCGGCATATTTTCGACCTGGGCGGTCACTTTGGCCTCTTCTACTACGCCCTGCAGCGCTATCACGATTTCCCCACCGATCTGCGCTGGACCGTCTGCGATCTACCTGCAGTGATCCGCTCCGGACAGACATGGGCCGACGAGCACGACACGGCGCGTCGCCTGCGCTTTACGAGCGCGCCGCAAAAGGTTGCCGGACACGACGTCCTGCTCATCCTTGGAACGCTTCAGTACTTGGATTATTCCCTGGATGACCTGCTGGGAAAACTGGATGAGCGGCCGAGCTACATCATCGTCAACCTGACTCCGATGCATCCGACGATGGATTTTTTCACCGTGCAGAACATGGGCTTTTCGTTCGCCCCCTACCATGTCATGTCCCTTCCTAACTTCCTGTCGATGACACAGACGCTCGGCTACGCCGCTATCGACCAGTGGCAAAGCTTTGAGCGCGACTGCCACATACCTTTCTCGCCCGGCCACGACGTGGCGTACTACTCAGGCTTCGTACTCCAGCACGCCAGCGTGGCAGTCGCTCGCGAAACGGGCCAGAAGCTGCCGACCGACCAGACAGAGCCAGCTCAGGCGATCCCGCTCGAGGGACAACCGGCATGCTGATATCGACGCCAACCCGCAGACGGTTTCTCGAAACGGCAGGCGACCGGCCCGTTTCCCCAACGCTCTCTGCGGCCATGGAGTAACGCAGCCATCGACTCGACACTCTCGCCTTTGCCACCCACCCACCCACGCGTGGCGGTCGCGCGCCGCAAGGCGTCGGAGATTTCCTATGAGACGTTCCTGCGCGAGTACGTCGAAGCTAACCTGCCGGTAGTCGTCGAAGGCGCCGGAGCGGCATTTCCGGCTATGCAAGAGTGGACACCGGAGTTCTTCAAGAGCCGCTTTGGTCCAAAGCAGGTA
>Ga0302234_10002023_pt1 | contig 13357 bp, 9 predicted proteins | sample II_Palsa_N3_2_FD_193576 | JGI IMG/M metagenome (GOLD analysis project Ga0302234, IMG submission 193576) | Peat permafrost microbial communities from Stordalen Mire near Abisko, Sweden - II_Palsa_N3_2 | ecosystem: Environmental > Terrestrial > Soil > Palsa > Peat permafrost | place: Sweden... | reverse complement strand
GCTGTCCGCCACGCGACACTTTTCGCAACGCGATTATCCATTCGTATTTACCAACGGCGTACATGTCTCATACGTCGAGGTCGACGTGGATACTGGCATGGTGAAGTTACTGAAGCACTGGGTCGTTGAGGATTGCGGACGTGTCATTAACCCGATGTTGGTGGACGAACAGATTCGTGGCGCGGTCGTGCAGGGCATTGGTGGAGTGCTGTTCGAAGAGTGTCTATACGACGAAGCAGGTCTTCTCAGGAATGGCAGCATGGCAGACTACCTTGTGCCAATGGCCTCCGAAATGCCGGACATTGAAATCGCTCACGTGGAGACGCGGACAAAAACTTCGGCCCTCGGCGCTAAAGGGGCAGGGGAAGCGGGATCGGCAGGGGCGCCGGCAGCCGTGATGAATGCCATCAATGATGCACTCGCGCCATTCCATGCCCGAGTCACGTCACAACCCATTACGCCCGAGAAGATCCTGGTAGCGCTTGGGAAAGTGACACCAGGTCGCGCGTGACGGTCATCGCTGCTCAACGGTTGGTAGGGCAACCGGCCGTTTCAGCGCACTGGCGCCGGGTAGTCTTTCCACAGCCATTCGAGTGCTTCGGTCAGGGTTTGGGCTACGGTGGCCCCGTCGACATGACCGGCATTGCGGGAGAACACGAACTGGTAGTGGTAGCCCTTGGCGGCGAGCACGCGCGCCATGTCCTCGTTGGCCGCGGTCCAGTCATGCATGCCATCGGCGAGAGGCGCGACCGGATAGAAGAGATCGCGGTCCCCCGCCTCGAACCAATAGCGGATCGGCTTGCGCGGCGCATTTGGGATCAGCGGCGCGCCATTGGAGCCGCTTGCAGGCGTCACAGTAATGCCCGATACGGAGAGGTTCGGCTTGCTCGGCCCCGGCCACGCACTGTGGTACTGCCATGCGCCACCAGGAAGGGACGTGTCATGCGGCCATTGCTGGTTCACCATCGTTGGCGAGTAGCCGAGCACGCGGTGATAGAGATCGGGACGGAACCAGGCCATGGTAAAAGCGGCAGCAGCACTGGAACTGATGCCCATGGTCGCACGACCATCCGGATCCTTCGTCAGCACCACATGCGCATTCTGTTCGACGCGCGGTAACACCTCCTGCTCGACCCATTCGGCGTAGGTGCCGGACACGGCGTCATATTCGCGACCACGTTCGGCGCCCTGCGCGTCCTGCCCGCCGGCACCTATGCCGATGGCTATCATGGGCGGCAGCTTGTGCGCGTGGATGAGGTTGTCCAGCAGGTTGAACAGCATCTGCGCCTTGAAGAAGCCATGCGGGCCGCCATCACCGTACACGAGGAATGGCGCTGCCGTGCCCGCGACGTAACCGGCCGGCACATAGACATCGACCTCGCGACTCCAGCCCCCAGCATGGCTCGCCGGCACCAGAAGATCGGATTTGTCGCCAGGAGCGGTCGAAGCAGAATTCACCGCCGAATTCCTGCAGTCGGGCATATCGTCACGAACCATGCCGGGCCGGTAGATGACACTGTCGGCCGAGTCCATGATGAAGGTATGGACCGTGCCGTGTGGCACATCGGCCTGAGCAACCGTCTCTGGCGATGGCTGATGCGTCGCACCGATGATGAAGTTGCCGTCGTCATTGATCGACGGAACCTGGCCATCCGGCAGTTCCGTCGCTTTCGGATAGTTTGGATTGTGCGGATCGCGAGTGGGCGGAGTGGTCGTCAGATTCAGCCCCGCCGTATCGATGAAGAACGGGGCCTTCGGATCGGTTGTGTTGGCACCAGCCGGAACCGACGCATTGGGCGGCACGCAAGCGGTATCGGCGGCGCTGGCCGGCACGGCAGCAGCCGTCGAGAGCAGTACTGCCACGAGAACAGTATGGGCTCTGGTCATTTGTGATCTCCTCCCTCTCTGGGCACGCCGGCCCGTGTCGACTAGTGTCTGAACCGTTTCGTACAATAGTCGACACGGGGAGACAACGTCAAGTCTGGTCGTGCTTGGGTTTGCGATAAATGTTAGGTATGCGAACGGAATATATGTCGGCTACGCCATGTTCGCGACAGCCTCCCGCCATGAAGCGTTTCTATCATCAACGTGCGCCCGCTATTGGCAGTCCGACCTGCTGGGAAAATAGAACAACCGATTGAATCCCGCTCATGATCAAAGTTATCCGGACGAGAGTTGTCACCGCGTTTTCGGCGGCGCGATGCGGGTGGAGGGGAATGGCGTGAGGTTAACCGGCCGTGCTGCTGCGCGCGTCGATCTGGCGCAGGTCCGGTTTGAGTGCGTCCGCCAGCGGCGCGGCGCCGCCCGCATGGGTCAGCTGCCACTTCGGAAAGACGCCCGATGAATCTACGCTCCACGCCTGGCCTGCGCCGTCCGCGACGATCGCGCGCGCGCCGCGCTGTTTGGAGGCGGGCAGCCGGCGTGTGCCGACAGGCGCGTCGCGCTCGAATGACAGACTGCCTTGCTCATTGAAGACGACCGCAAGCGGGCGCTCCGCCTGCCCGGACGCGCCGAGCGTCACGACCGCGGGCCCGGAGGGTGCGCGTAGCACCGCATCGGCGCGCTTGCGGCCGGCAAGGATCGCGGCGAGCAGCGCAGACGGGCCGGCCGGACCGGCTTGCGGATCGGACTTGCTGGCGGTGTCGGCGGCGTCGACCGTGTCTGCGGGCACTGCGTCGTCGGACGCCTCGCCGATGCGACTGCGCACGAGCGGCGCCGGCGAGTCGAGTGCGACCGGCGCGGCCATGTCATCGGCCTGCACGACGAGCATCACGTGCCAGTCGTCGGGCGTATTGTTGTAGCGCGGCGCGAGCGAGACGAGGCGCAATTGCGACGCGTCGAAGCCCGCTTCGCGCAGCAGCAGGTACTTGGCGACCGCAAAGTCCTTGCAGACGCCGCTCTCGGCGAAGAAGCGCGCAGGCGGGTAGTAGCTGCCGTCGGTGCCGTCGCGATAGTGGATTTCATTGATCAAGGCGTTGGCCAGCATCAGCGCGGTGTAATCGCCCGCCTTCGCGCGCGCGTCGCGCACCTGCGTCACGAGCCGGTTCCAGCCTGCGGGCTTGAGTTGCCGATGTGCGCGCATCGCGTCGCGCAGACGCTGCACGTGCGACGCGCCTTCGGCGGACGGTCCCGTTTCGCCTTCGAACAACGTCGCAACGAACATCAGGTCGCCGACCTGCGCAAGCTGAGGCCGCAGCTTGCGGTTCGCTTCCCACCACGTCGCGCTGCGCAGCCGTTCGATGCCGGGATCGACCGCGTCCTGCGCCGCCTGGGAGGCGTTTTCGCGGCCGGGTTCGGCTTGCGCGGCAGCCGGGACGACCGCTGCCGCGGGCGGTGTGGACTCGACGGCCGCTACGACGGGACGAACGATCGCGCCGCCCTGAATCGTCAGCGAAGACGGCTCGCTGCGCGAAGGGCAGACGCTATCGATCACCGCGATCGCAACGATGCTGCACAGTAATCGACGATGCAATCGCCCGGACATACGACCCCCACAATTCGGGCGGGTACGCAACGTGCCGACCCGCTTCAAGTTTGCCCGGGCTGCTCCATACGGCCACCGCCGGGCGTCGCCCGGAACACTGCACATGACATGCCAATCGGTAGCGTGAACGTGCAGGAAACTGACGGACAGGCGGTGCGCGGCGCGCACGCCGATTGTGCAGAGGTATGATGTGGACCGTCAGGGTGCCGGATGGTGGCTCAAGGCCAACAGGTTGCAGCGTAATGTCGTTCGGGACGCCACATGTGTTCGGCGGCGTACGGTGAGAAGCGATCGGCGGAGGAGGGCGTTGCGGGGAAGCGCGAATTCGCCGGTTTCATGCTGGCGTTGGCGGTCTTGAAAGCCGCTGGCTCGCTTTCGCGGTCCAGCGGATATGGGCGACGCGTGCTATTTGCATGAGGCAGCGACCGGCCACAGCCGCCGTTCACATGCGTTGTCGGCCGGACGTTCAGGCGACGGCTTTCCCGCATCAATTTAACAGGCCGTACACCGCAACGCCGTTCGTCGCACCTACGTATACCTTCCCGTCTGCGATCATGGGTGTGATGAACTTGTTACCCGCCCCGAACTGGTCTCGTGCGCCCGCCTGATTGCTGTTATACAGCTCGTGCGCCAGATTGGCGGCATCGTATGCGTGAAGCGCGCCGACCGTGCCGTTTTCTGCCGCCCACACAATCCCGTTACTTGTGCCGTTCGCTGAAATAGCGGGTGTGGCGCCGGGATAAGGAAACGTTGTCGGGGTCTGCGACGACGGCGTGGTGGCGAGCAGTGCGTTGGCGACAGGCAGCGCCTTGAGCGTATCGACCTGTCCTCCGTAATAGACTACGTGATTGAAATACGCTGGCGAGCCCCAAATGCCGCCGGCCAGGACGCCGATCAACTCCTGCCAGATGTTGTTGGCCGTCGGGTTGAACTTACCCATGTTGTCGCGATCGACCACGTAGATACGGGTGTCCTTGCCCGCTCCGACAGCCAGATGCTTGACTGTTCCGTCCGATGCGGTTTGATCGGGCAGCAGCATCGCTCCGCCGGAGCCGAAATCGACATCCGCGGCGGCCTGGGCCACGACGTCGTTCATGGCAAAGTAATCCGTTGCGACCAGCGTTGGGGTAGCAGAGAGCTTGATAAACGCATCGCCCAGATCGCCATCCACGGGAAATCCCTGCGCGTTGAGCGTCGTGCCGAAGGTACCGTTGCCGTCGATAACATAGATGGATGTTCCGTCCGATGCCATGCCCGAACCCGCCATCCAGACCGATCCCTTGCTGCCGTTCGGAGTAACCGGAAGCGCGCCGGTTTGCTGCAACGTAGCCGCGCTGTAGGCCATGAGCCAGCCGATGTAGTTTCCGGACATGCAGTGGGCAGTCCAGCCCATGTAGATGGTGCCGTTGACCAACGTCAGCGCGGCGCGCTCGGTGTGCAGGCCAGGCGCGAAGGTCAGCACGCCGTTCGCGCCTTCCGCCCCGTTGCCCGGATACGTCGCGGCGATTTCGGTCGGGCCGCCGAACAATTCGGCTCCTGTCGCAAGATCGATCGCGTGCAGGCGGTGATGGACGTTCCCGTTGGCGTCCGTGGTCATGGCCACGGCATATAGCGCGCCATTCGGGCCGCGCGAGCGGTCGATGACCGGCGTCGACGTGATACCAATTTCCGGCGTGATATCCGTGCAGCCGGGATCAGGACTCGGGGTTTCACCCGCAGCTGCCAACGAGATTTGCCACAACGCGTTACCGCTATCGGCGTCGTAGGCGTAGACGCTGTCGTGCTCTGTCACAACATAGACGACGTTGTGCCCGGCCGCGCCAATCATAAGATTCGTCACGAATAGAGGCTGCGCGTCGACTTTGCCGTTGGCCGGCAGGAAGCGCAACTTGCCGAACGTCGCCGAGTTGACATTGGCCAGCGTGAGCGTTGTTTCCGCAAGCATCTGACCGGTTCGCGCGAGGTCGTTGTGGTGCATCAGCACGTCTGTCGGGTAGGTTTGCGCCGCCGTTGGTGTCGAGCCGGGTGTCCCGCCGGGCGTGGTCGTGCCCGGCGCAGAAGTTGTCCCGGAGGAGCTACCGGCTCCGCCTGAACCGGTGGCGCTCGGGCTGTCGCCTGAACCGCCGCCGCACGATCCGAGGAACGCCGCCATCAGCAACCCGACGCAAATTTCGAACAGGTAACGCCGAAAGGTGGAAAACAAACGAGGTCTGCGTTGTAGAGATTTCATGGCGCTTCTCCAGCGGCTATCAAGCGTTCCTGAACGAGTCATACCCATGGCGTGCAAGCGCGGGTTGCTCGCTGAATCCCGGCGCAACGATGCGACATGCAGCATGGTGTGACAGCAAGAAAGGCGCCCAAGTGGAGGCTTTTTTCACCCTCTTAAATCAGACCATTTCGTGTTGAACTGCGGACGCCTTGCTCAAACGAGCCTATATCAGGTAAATAGGATGCCTGAGCAGCCGTCTGCATTCGCAACGTCAACCGTCTAAACTGTGGCGTCGAGGAACTCCAGATTGGCGCGGCATCGGTGCTGCACGCGACGCCGCGCTGCCGGTTAACATCATGAGTGGCGTCCAGAGTCGTTGCATCTCTGGACTGGGTCATCAGAACGATATGGAGCGGGGCTGTGACTGGTCGCAGGCTGAGGGTTCACGCACTCGAATTCTGCATCGCGGGCGCATTGCTGGGCAGTGGCGCGGCATCGGCAGATGAAGTCAAGGTGATGATTTCGGGCGGCTTTGCGTCAGCCTATCGCGACCTGGGGCCGCAATTCGCGGATACGGCCGGCGATACGCTGGTCACCGTCTGGGGGCCCGCAGTGGGCACGGCCGCGAATGCCATCCCCGTGCGACTTGCGCGCGGCGAGTGGGCTGATGTGCTGATCGTCGTCGGCTATGCGCTCGACGATCAGATCAACGCTGGCAAGGTCGTGTCTGGCAGCAAGGTGGACTTCGCACGCTCGGCGATTGGCATGGCGGTTCGCGAGGGGGCGCCGAAGCCGGATGTCAGCTCGGTCGACGCGTTGCGGCGCACGCTCCTCGCCGCGCAGTCGATCGTCTATCCGGACGACGCGAATGGAGTCTATCTCCGCAGCGAACTGTTCAGGCGTCTCGGTATCGAGGGGCAGATGGCGAGCAAGAGCCGCATGATTCCGGCCGAGCGGGTGGCCCGTGTCATCGCGGACGGCGAAGCGGAGATCGGATTTCAGCAGATTGTCGAGCTGTTGCCGGTGGACGGGGTGACGGTGGTCGGCAGTTTGCCCGCTGAGGTACAAAGGTACACGGTGTTTTCCGGGGGCATCGCCACCAATGCGAAAAATCCAGCGGGCGCAGAGGCGCTGATCCGTTTTCTGTCCTCGCCGGACGCGGCCCCCTCGATTGAGGGGAGCGGGCTCGAACCGCTAACGCCAAAGGCGGCGGACTGAGCGAAGCGGTGAAGATGGGCGTGAATATTTCGATCGACGACTTTGGTACGGGGTATTCGAGCCTCCTCTATCTGAAGCGGCTACCGGCCAGCGAACTGAAAATCGACCGCGGGTTTATCCGTGATCTCGCACGCGATACCGAAGACGCAGCGATTGTTTCCGCAATCGTAGCCCTGGGCCAGACACTCAATCTGAAGATCGTCGCGGAGGGCGTGGAGACTGCGGCGCAGCAAGAATTCCTGACCCGGCCTGGTTGCGATTCCTTGCAAGGTTTCCTTCCGGGCCGTCCAATGTATGCAGAGCATTTGATCGAAACCCTCGCGCAAGAGAATGTCCTGAACGCCGCAACTTGAGTTGACCCGCGAAGTGCGCATCATAGCAATCGGGAAGCGGTTGCGATAATCTCCAGCGTGCTCGCCGGCTCGACCGTCACTGCCGAACAAGTTCAGGAACATAACCCAGGGGTTCGTCTCACGATGTCTGACCAAAGCGGTAGTCAACCTGTCCCGATGCCTGACCGACCTGGTAGTCAATCTGCATCGCGTCAAGTTGCAGCTTCGAGGTTTTTTCTCGGCGCAACCATTGCAATGTTTCTGTCGGGTCTCGGCACGTCGGCGGCTGCACCACAGATCGTTCTGTTCCTGGTGAAGGAACTCGGCGCCTCGCTGCCGTTGGCGGGATTCTATTACCTGACCAGCCTTGCCGCTCCAGTCGCGGGATATTTCGTCGGCCGCTACTCCGATCACACAGGGAATCGCCTTGGTCTTTTTCGCATGTGTGCTGTGGCGGGCTTTCTGGGCTGGGCGGGGTTGGCCCTCTCTACTTCGGTCTGGATGGCCTTCATCATCGCCATCGCTTTGCTGGCTGTTTCCGGTGCTACCGCCTCGCAAATTTTTGCGGCTGTCCACGATGAACTCACCGACAAACCCGGCGGCGCAAACGAAAGCGTCGTTGCCATCATCCGTATGGCGCTTACCGGTGGATGGATCGTCGGGCCTGTCCTGGGAGCGTGGGTAGCAGCTACCTATGGCCTGCGCCCGATGCTTTGGATGACCGCCATCTGCATGCTGCTACAGATCGCACCTCTCGGAACGCTGAATCCAACCGTCAAGCTCAAGCCGGAGTCGGCGAGTGAGCCCGTGCGTCATTCCAGCCTACGTGCCATGCTTCCACTGCTGACCTTCACAGGACTCTTCGTGCTGGTCTACGCAGGCGAGCCGGTGAAGTACGGATTCCTGCTGATCTACATGGAAGAACACCTCAAGATAAACCCGGCCGTCCGGGGAGCGGTCATCGGGATACAGCCATTCATCGAGCTACTCATCATGCCCTTCAGCATCGGCCTGGGCCGCAAGCTTGGCAATGTGTGGTTGATGTGTATCGCGGCCGCCATGGGGGTGTGCGCCAATCTTTGCTTTGCGCTCTGGTCGTCCGCAGCGGGCATGTTCGCCGGACAGATCCTGATGGGTGGTGTTTGGGGCATATTTATGGTTCTAGGCATCATCGTCGCTCAACGCCTGCTTCCCAATGCGGTAGCGACGGCGTCGGCCATCTTCATGAGTTCGACGGCTCTTGCCTCGGCGTTAGGAGGCATCGCGGGAGGTTTCGGGGTCGCATTCCTGGGCATTCCCAGTGTCTTCCTGCTGCCAGCGCTGTTCGCGGGTACTGCCGTGATCGGACTGGCATGGATGGCACGCACTGAAAGCTTCAAGGTGTATTGATCTCGGCGAGTCGCTTCGCTGCGGACATCCGGAACAACGAGCGGCCGTACCGGCCCGCTCATTGCTATATGTGGCGACGTCATGGCGCCTAAGATGGAGCCCGGATCGTCAACGACTCCGTCACCCTCCAAGCGCTGGATCTGATGCGCTGTCACGTCCTGTTTCCACGTGACCGGCAATGCGCCATAGGGCGTTTGTGTCGGAGTTGACCGTCACTGTCAGGTCGTACCACCCGAACGAACTGCGCAGATCAATCATCAGAACGCTGACGTCACCGCCGCGCACGCTGAGCTCGCCGGTCATCGGCGAGTTGTAGGCACTATCGAGCTTGAAAACGGATCGCTCTTTATCCGGGTTCGTCAGACGCAGCTGCAGATTGCCGTTTGCGACATCGTAGCCATCGGCAATCTGAACGGCTGTTCCTTGATTCCCCGTAGCATTTGCTTTGCCCACAAAGCGGCGCAGAAAGCCATTGGGTCCGAACACGGAGAAATCGTAGATCCCCCCCGGAGCGAGCATCAAATCGTCCGAAAGGTCCCTGCCTGCTTCAATCGTATAGCTGCGCGGCAGATCCGTCGCATTGCCTGAATAGACCAGCAGGTTGACACCCGCGCGCCCCGTGTTCGTCATGTGCAAACGGAACGTGTTGCCTTGCCCATTCACGCCGCCGCGAACGAAAAACTCGTACGGCAGTGCGCGTGCCGGCCGTACACCGGATTCCTGTTTCGGCAGTGACTGGGTGGTCGGCACGACAGGTACGACGTCCGGGTGACGGTTCTTGTCCGCCGGAAACGAGGTGGCCGGCAGTTGCGGGAAACCGTCGTTAGGGTTCTTGAAGTTGAAAATCGACGTCAGGTCTCCACATACCGTGCGGCGCCATGCCGTAATGTTCGGTTCCTCCAGGCTGTTGCCGGGACCGAAACGTTTTTGGATAAACCGGATGATCGATGTGTGGTCGAAGACTTCGGAGCACACGTAACCACCCTTTGACCATGGCGAGATGGCGATCATCGGTACGCGCGGCCCAAGACCGTAGGGACCGGGTTGATTGTCGCCTGAACCCGCGAAAAACTCGTTCGCCGTGGAGACCGTGGAAAGGCCAGTAGCGGGCGTGGATGATGCATACGGCGGCGGCATGTGATCGAAGAGGCCGTCGTTCTCGTCGTAGGTCAAAAGCAGCACCGTCTTGCTCCATACTTCCGGATTGGACGTGAGTGCCTGAAGGACCTGGTCGACATACCATGCGCCGTAGTTCGGCGGCCAGTTGCCGTGTTCTGAAAACGCTTCCGGGGCCACGATGTACGAAACCTGAGGCAGCGTATTGTCTTGCACGTCCTTTCTAAGTATGTCGAAGTAGGTCCCGCTCACCTCGACCTGCGTACCCGTGCGTGCCTTTTCGAACAATGGACTGCCGGGTTGCGCGTTCTGATACTGCTTGAAGAACAGAAGCGACGTATCGCCGAAATTGCCGATGAAGGGGTTCTCGTCATCGCCCCAGCCGGTCGACGGATTCAGACCGGAACCCATGTCCTGGTAGACCTTCCACGATATGCCGGCGGCCTCCAGCGTTTCCGGGAATGTGCTCCAGGAATAACCGGCCTCAGCGTTATCGATCACGGGGCCGCCACCGTTTCCGTCGTTGCCTACCCAGCCCGTCCACATGTAGTAGCGGTTCGGGTCGGTCGGCGTCATGGCCGAACAATGATAGGCGTCGCAAATCGTAAATGAGTCAGCCAGCTGATAGTGAAACGGGATGTCCTCGCGCGTCAGATGAAACATCGTCGTCGTGCCCTTGACCGGCACCCACTGGTCATAGCGGCCGCTGTTCCATGCCGCATGCGTGCCAGGCCAGCTGTGATCCAGATCCTGCACGAACTGCAGGCCGAGGTTCGGAAGATTGGGGCGGAAAGGCAAGACATAGCCGTCCGGGTTGTTGGCGGGCTGGAAGAATACGGACTTGCCGGTAGTCAGTGGAATGGGGCGCGTGTCGCCGAAGCCGCGCACGCCGCGCAGTGACCCGAAGTAGTTATCGAAAGAACGATTTTCTTGCAGGAAGACAACGATATGCTGTACGTCTTCGATAGTGCCGGTCGCATTGTGCGCAGGTATCGCCAGTGCATTGCGGATACCCATAGGTACTGCACCCAGTGCGGTGGCCGCACCGGCCGCTTGCGCAGCGGCTCGCAGGAAATCACGTCGACTGTTTGATGTCATGTTCGCTGTTTATCTGCCGTTGATTGAGGGAGACGACGTCCCGTTCAACCAGAAGATAAGGACTCCTGGATTCACGGCACGCGTTACAGGGAGACAACTGTTAACTCACAACCGCGTAAGGCACCCGGAAGAATGAGCTTCGAACATGACCGAGATGTGGCAATTGCTTTGGGAATGAGGCGATATGTGGCAGCGCGCCCAGCTACGGATGAAGTCAAAGAAATAATGGCCGGCGACGCAGTGCGCAAGGCGCGCTTCAAAAACCTATGAAGTATGTTTTCACGTTGTGCTCTTCGACCCAGATCTGGAGGTCGAACATAGTGCGAAAGTCGATGGGCACGCCGCGGTAAATGCAACAGAAGCCATGCGCCGTTCGGTAGGCAATCACCCACTCGCATTTCCCTTCCGACCTGGACTGCGCTCCGGCTCCGGATGCACGTTTCAGCGCATTCAGGTGAAAGAGCTTGCTCATGCGCTTGCGGACAACATCCACCCCATGTGGCAGTTTCAATTGACGCTCCCTCCCCTCTCCTGCCAATGCACTGCATCGAAAACGCGCGGCGCAGTTGGCCGCATCAACCTCTATTTTCCGTGGCCGCCGCCCGCCCCATTTCCGGCGCCGCCGCCGTGCCCCATCCCTGCGCTGTGCGCCCCGTCGCTGCTAAAAGTGGCGCCTCCGCCAGTACCGTGCACGCTAGGGGTGCCGTGAATGCCGTTGTTCCCGTGAGAACCGTTGTCGCCGTGAGGCATCCGGTCGGGTCGGTGGTCTACACGACCGCCGCCGTTCATCGGAGGGCATCGGTTAAGAGAGCCGTCTGCGAGAGTGGGGTTGCAATCCTGGGCGAACACGATACCCGGGGAAACGAAAGGCGCAACCAGACCGGCCAAAAGCGCCGACATCACGAGTAATTTGGACATCATGCCTCCATTCCTTATCCGTACAACGATACCCTTTAACGAGCGGAAGCCCTCGAATATTCCATCAAATTCCGCATTGCTGAATTTCAATTCGCAAGCACAAGCGCATACGTCGCGCTGGCATTGTTGTGGCCGCGAGATGCGCCTACCTTCGCGTTCGGGGTGGCGCGTTTGTAAGGTATGACTTTATTTTTCACGCGCTGGAATATTCACGGACCTGGTTACGTTTTTCCACCCATGACGCCGCCTCTGTTCGCGTCACCCACTGGATCAATGGTCCTGCCGTCCTCCTGATGATGGCAAGCGACTGGTGGCGTTCTTCGTCGAGCACATTGCGATCGTCATGCTCGTGCCGTGTTCGGCTCTTCTGATGTTTCGTGGACGGTAGACATGGACATTCGTGAACGGACAGGAGGTGCTTGTTCAAGTCAAAGATCTCGTTCAGGGCAGCGACGTCTCGGACTTCAGGTTGAAATAGAACAACGGGTCGCTCCCTCCGCTCTTCGCGAGTCGTCCATTGGACAACACGTGGTAGCGGTTTTCGTGTCTGCGTGGATTTCTTTTCGCTCACTCTGTATGAAAGTAAAAATCTTGTTGTCCCGCTGCGTGAGGGCATTGACCCTCGTTGGCTTAAGCGCGTCAACAGTGTCGGCGAACGCCGCTGACTCATTCGTGGTTCGCGACATCCGGCTCGAAGGCTTGCAACGCGTCGAGCCAAATACAGTCTTCTCCTATCTGCCCATCAAACGGGGCGACATCTTCACCGACGACAAGGCATCCGCCGCGATCCGCGCGCTGTATGCGACGGGCTTCTTCAACGACGTCAGGATTTCTGTCGAAGGCGATGTCGTCGTCGTGCAGGTCGAGGAGCGCCCCGCCATCGGCACGATCGATTTCTCGGGCCTCCACGAATTCGACAAGGACAACCTGAACAAGGCGCTGAACTCGGTCGGGTTGTCTCTCGGCCGCTATTACGACAAGTCGCTGGTCGACCGTGCCGAGCAGGAGCTCAAACGCCAGTACCTGACGCACGGCTACTACGCGGCTGAGGTCACGACTACCGTAACGCCGATCGACCGCGATCGCGTCGGCCTGCTGTTCTCTGTGATCGAAGGTCCGAGCGCGAAGATCCGCCAGGTCAACTTCATTGGCAACAACGTGTTCAGCGACGGCACGCTGCACGATGAAATGCAGCAATCCACGCCTAACTGGTTCTCGTGGTACTCCAAGAACGACCTGTACTCGAAAGACAAGCTGACCACCGACCTCGAGAACATCCGTTCGTACTATCTGGACCGCGGTTACCTCGAGTTCAATATCGACTCGACCCAGGTCTCGCTGTCACCGGACAGGAAGGACATGTACCTCACGCTCACCCTGCATGAGGGCGAGCCGTACACGATTTCCGCCATCCGTCTGTCCGGTAACCTGCTCGATCGCCAGGCAGAGCTGACGAAACTCGTCAAGATCAAACCGGGTGACCGCTTCTCGGCTGCCAGGCTGAAGGCTGCCACCAAGGCGGTGGTCGACAAGCTCGGTGAATACGGTTACGCGTTTGCAACGGTGAACGCAGAGCCGCAGATCGACCAGCAG
>Ga0302234_10002008_pt1 | contig 13455 bp, 19 predicted proteins | sample II_Palsa_N3_2_FD_193576 | JGI IMG/M metagenome (GOLD analysis project Ga0302234, IMG submission 193576) | Peat permafrost microbial communities from Stordalen Mire near Abisko, Sweden - II_Palsa_N3_2 | ecosystem: Environmental > Terrestrial > Soil > Palsa > Peat permafrost | place: Sweden... | reverse complement strand
AGAGGTCCGTCTACACTGCCGTCGCGGCAACGGTTTGTTACGGCGATCAGCCCGTCGCTACGCTTCGCGTACTCAGCAGTCACGCTCTCACAACCTTTCTCGAACCAGTTTTCATAGCGCGAGAATTCATACCACCTGCCTGTGTAGCGATCCAGATCGACCGGCCTGGCGGGCTGCGGAACCTGCGCATTGCCGCTCTTACCGCCGGTAAGCGATGCGCACGCTGCCAACAGACCAAGCGCGGCGACAGAGAGGACCGTTGCTGCTATACCCGTTGGGCGGCGCCGCTTAGGTCGCGGCGACTGGTTTTGATGTTGCGTTTCTGGTTGCGTTCGAAGGGGCGGCATGGGCTTGTCTCTTCTCTGGTCATGGGCATTAAAACGGCGCACGCGCTGCATCGAACATGGCAGTTTTTTGCGTCACGCAGTGCCTTCGCGTTGCGCTTCGGGTGTCGATAGCCCGCGCGCACATTCGTGCGGCATGCATATCGGCAACTTCGGGCGAAGAGGCAGCGTAGCCGCCCTCCGTGGGAGGGTTCGCGCCTTCCAGCTGTGCTTTGAGAAAGCAGAGCGCACGCAGTATCCACGACTTTACCGTACCAACAGGAACAGCAAGCGTGTCGGCGATTTCAGCGTGGCTTTGCCCGCGGAAATAGGCCAGAGCAATCGCCTGTCGCTGCATCGGTTTGAGCTGCTGGAGCGACGCGGTAAGGTGCGTGACATCAGTAGCCAGCTGCAACGCCGCGTCAAGCCCGGCGTCTTCAAGCTCGTTATCCGCCTCCAAATCGTCCGGCAGTTCATCCGTTGGCGGCAGCCGGCGCAAGTGGTCGAGCGCCTGATTTCTGACGATCGTCGCCATCCACGTCATCGCCGACGAGCGATCCGGGTCATAACAGTGGGCGAACCGCCATATCTTGATGAAGCTGTCTTGCAGCACATCCTCTGCCCATTCGCGCTTTCGCGCGACACGTAGTGCGACCCTGAACAGCCTCGGCGCACAGACGCGGTAGAGCTCGCCAAGCGCTTCGACATCTCGTTCGGCCACGTGCGCCAACAGGCCGGCGACATCCACCTGCCCGAATTTCTCGGGTAGGTGAGCGACGCCTTCCGCATCCGAATTTCGATCCTGCATCACGAGATTCTCCGTAAGCATCATCATGCCGCGCCGCACCGTAAATTCGCACGTCTCGCTCCGCAAGCAGCATGCGACCGCCGCCGCATGTGACCGACTCAGGCTCTAACGTATCGCGACCAGCAGACTTAACGCGCCGACGGTCGTCAGCACGATACGCATGCGCATGTACCACCCGGGCAATGCTTTGCCGAGCCCCGCTCCGCACCTTTGGAAACGCATATCCACCAGCAGACAAGCCATCAATAGCGCAGCCATTGCGCCCAGCGCAGCGCGAGTATCGATAACCAGCACGAACCAGGCCGCCACCGCGGGAACCACGCTCCAGCCCAGGGCGCCGTTCGAACGCGCTTGTGGCGCCGTAGCGCCCAACCATAGCCCCCAGTGCACGGCGCCGACGAACGACACGATGCACGCGCCGTAAGCAAGAAGCGCATGCCTCAGAAAGTCCTCATGTGAACCGAAGGTGTTCACGAGAAAGGCAAGCACCACAAACGGAATTAGTCCTGCAAAGCCAAGCGCCCTTGGCAAGCCAATTGAGATTTCAGTTTCAGGCGTCATCCCGTCGCCTCCCGGCAACGAGCCGACGCGACCACTCGCGACCCAATATGGTTCGTATTGCCGGAGTAGAACCATTCCGGCTTGCCTCAGCGCGAGGACTCTCCGTGCCGAACATCGTTGCACGCGCAGCTAGTTTCGTCCCGGCAGCAGGCTCAAAAATTCACGACGCAGCGACGCGTCTTTAAGAAACGAACTACGCATCACGCTATTGATCATCTTTGCCCCATCGTCCCTTGTGCCGCGCCAGTGCATGCAGAAATGATCTGCTTCCAGAACCACCGCAAGGCCGTCCGGCACGATCCGGTTCTCGAGCAGATCCGCGACCTGTTTGATCGCCTCCTCCTGAATCTGCGGTCGGCTCATGACCCAATTGACCAACCGTCCATATTTCGAAAGACCGATCAGGTTCGAGCATTCGTTGGGCATCACGCCGATCCACGCACGGCCCATAATTGGACAGAGGTGATGCGAACACGCTCTGTGTATGCGCAAAAGACCGACGATCATCAATTCATCGAGGCGCTCGACATTCGGAAACTCGGTCACGGCTGGCGCGGGTTCATAGCGGCCCGCGATCACCTCACGCATGAACATCCTGGCGAGGCGTTTGGCCGTGTCCCTCGTGTTGTGGTCAGCGTCGACATCGATCACGAGAGAACGCAGCATATGCTGAAGCTGCTCGGCCACTTCAGCCTGCAGGCCGTCAATTTCGCCTTCGCGCAAATAATCGGCAATATTGTCGTTCGCGTGATAGCGCATGCCGGCGCGCCGCAGCCGCCGACGAATCCGCTTCGACAGCGGTACGCCCACGTCAAGGTCGACTCGCTGTGGCATCTCCTGCAATCCGGTCTCCATACGTCACTCACCCCGTGGTTTGATCAAGCCAGCCCTGCATTGAACTGCTCCAGCGTTCCCTGATGTGTACGCGAGCGTGCTATTGCGGTGAACGCCCGACGGCAAGCCGTCTGCGATCGCGCCAGTCATCGTGTCACTCCTGCATGAGACCTTCTTCGTGTGCGATACGCGCGAGCGCGGCCTCGAACATCGCGAGCGCGCGGTTTGCCACGTCGCCCAGATTCCGGTGCAGTAAAATGTCTTCGACTGAGCGTGATCCGCACTCGTCGCTGTATTTCTCGAACTCGGACAGTTTCATGATGAGTTCGACCAGGTGTTGCGGGCACTCGCACGCAATGGTCGACGAGCGCGCGGCCATCCCGGACAGCGTCCGGTCGTCGAAGCGGCGCGCCGCACGCAGCCATAGACTGTCCTGCGACGCTGCACCCCAACCTTGCGCCGCGCGGGCCAGCTCTTCGAGCACCTGCCGCAACTCGATGCGACTGTCGGGCTCGCGGTAGAGCCGCACGCCGGATAGCCGCAGCATCTGGATAGCCCGGCCCGTGCCGAACCCATAGGCCACTGCGATCGCCCTCGCCTGACACGCTTCGCCCAGACTCAGGACTTGTGAGGCCACGTCTTCGTGCAGCGACGTCACCGTGATCAGGAGGATGTCCGACGGCTCAATGGCCAGCTGCGACGAGGCCTCGTTCAGACTCGCAAAGCGCGCCACATTGACCACCCCTGCTTCTGCCAGCTCGACATCTTCCGACTCGAGGCGCCGCACCAATGCGTCGCCGATAACCGCGAGCGTGATGCCGACGGGCAGCGGCGCCGGGCACGAGGCTAATTGAGCAAACTTTCTGTCGGAGGCCCCGAGCGCGAGCTGCTCGAGCTGTGCCCGATCAAGCTTCGCGATCGTACCGATCGGATGACCGCGCTGCACCAGGCCCTTGAGCAACGATAGCCTGCGCACGTCATCTTCCGAATACAGGCGCTGTCCTGATTCGCTCTTCGGGGGCGCCACGACGCCATAGCGGCGCTCCCAGATACGCAGCGTGGTGACTGGCATCTTTGCCAGCCGAGCCGCGTCGCCGCTCCGGTAACGGTTCCTGGGCTTGTCATCTTTCGCCGAAGCCACTGCAACTCCTTTCTCTTTGGACCTGTCTCAGAATAATAGCCCATATCAGAGGCAATTTGAATCGGTATACACTGATATTTCGAGTCATTGAAACGCGATTGTCCGAATTATATGATACACAGAGGACAGTTGTGACTCCAGAACCTCGCACCACTTCCGAGGCGCCATGAACATGCTGAAATCACGCCCGCACATTGCGGTCATTGGCGCCGGTATGGCTGGCCTGGCGTGCGCCACTGCGTTGCAAAATGCCCAGTGCGTGGTCACGGTGTTCGACAAGAGCCACCGGCCAGCGGGTCGGATGAGCACACGCCACGACGGCGACTGGCAGTGCGACCACGGCGCGCAATACTTCACCGCCCGCGACCCGGTGTTCCGCGCGGAACTCGCGCGCTGGATACAGGCAGGCGCCGCTGCGGCGTGGGAGCCCCGCCTCGCCGTGCTCGACGATACGATGCGCCCGATTTACCCGACGCGGCCGGGCAAGCTTGAGCGCTTCGTCGGCACGCCATCCATGACCTCACCGGGTGATCTGCTGGCGGCCTCGCTAGTGGTCCGGACGCAGAGCACCATCGTGGAGTTGCGTCGCGAGGCCAGATGCTGGCATCTCCACACAACCGAGCATGGGGGCGTCCATGGGCCCTTCGACTCGGTCGTGCTTGCCGTACCTGCGCCACAGGCTGCGCCTTTGCTGCGCGACGTGGCGCCGGAGTTCGCCGCGGTGGCGAACGGCACGCTCATGCGCGGCTGCTGGGCGTTGATGCTCCGTTTCGCTGAAACGGTCGGGTTGCCATTCGATGCAGCCTTTGTGAACCACGGACCCCTGCGCTGGGTGGCCCGCAATAGCAGCAAACCCACACGCAACCAGCCTGAGAGCTGGATACTTCACGCAACTGCCGAATGGAGCGAAGCGCACCCCAATGATCGCGTCGAAAGCGTTGCGGCGCTGATGCTGAAAGAATTCGCGCGCATCGGCGGCCCATCGCCCGTGGCGTGGATCGCGCACCGCTGGCGTTATGCCGACGTCGCACCGACAGACGCCAGAGCTCCCGGCTTTGCGTGGTCTGGCGAATACGGCTTGGGACTCTGCGGAGACTGGCTGAACAGTGGCCGGGTCGAGGGTGCGTGGCTAAGCGGGAAGGCCCTGGCTGAAGAAATCGTGCGCTCGCTTGGGTTGCCCCGGTCTAGGCAATGAGCCCAGCCGATGCCGCGGCCCCTTCTTCCGACGAAGTGGCCTTCGTGGCAGAGACCGGTACAATCATGTCCAACATGGTGAAGAATATGGGCGTAAAGCCGTCAGGGAATGTCGCCGAGGATTTCGTGGTGTTGATGCAACCGCATCATCAGGCGGCCATCGAAATGGCTGAGGCTGAACTTCGTTACGGACAAAACGAACGGCTTCGACATATCGTCGAAGAAATCACCGCGCAGCAGCAGCACGAGTGCGCGGCGACAAATTTATCTTGTCCGGCGTGCTGAAACTCGGGTGTCAGATATGGTGCGTTGATGCCGCCCGGAACTCCTCTAGATCGCACGCTTGCAAAGGTTACTCACAGTTGTAAGAAAAAGTGACACAGCTACGGGCTTCTTCAGGCAAAGATTCCAGTCGGGCTGGAGAACGTCTGGTGGCGGCGCGGCCGAGTGGCCGAGAATCGGAATATCTGCGAGGTCAGGTCGAGCTCGAATCTCGCGACACAGAGCCAGTCCGTCCATCAGCGGCATTATCCAGTCGGTAACAATGAGGTCCGGCACGTGGTGCTTCAGGCATTCGAGCGCCTCGACGCCGTTGTTCGCGCAAGTTACCCTGTACCCCTCGTTGACCAGGATGAGGGACCAGGCGGCGAGAATTTGGGGCTCGTCATCCACGAGCAAAATCGAATACATCTGCGGCCACCAATTGGTCAGATTCGTTTTTCGGTGTGGCCCGACGATGCAAGAAACGTTCCAAAAAGAGCACCAGCTGCCACGGCAAGTGCTTGTCTTTGCCGCGTGTGACTTTGGGCGGGGCGCATGGAAACTCTGCGTAGTTCCGCTGGGCTTCTCCGAACTCGGTTGGTCCACTCGAGAGAACAATCCGCGATCTCGCTGCGGGCTTGGGCTCAAGGCAGCATTTTCTGGATGATCGGAAGCAGCGTGTCGATCGAGAGCGGCTTGCGGCAATAGGCGATCACCGGATTGGGCTGCCTCGGGATGTCGACGGCTGCGCTGCAAAGGATTATCGGGATTGAGCGCAGGTCCGGATCTGCGAAGAGGGCGGCGCATAGCTCTGGCCCAGACATCACAGGCATCATGCAGTCACTGAGGATGAGGTCTGGCCTGGCCTTCCGGATCAGTTCAAGCGCGAACGCTCCGTTGGGCGCTGTCACAACGGCATATCCGACCTGTTCGAGCAGCAAGCTCCAGACAGTCAGAAGATCGAATTCGTCATCCACGACCATGATTGTTTTCATGGCGCGTTAGCTGTCGAACCGGCCAACAGTCCCTGCGGTGTGTCCGCGGCCGCCAAGCACACCCGCTGCACCCGGGAAAGCGTCGATGATGTCGAGCCCCTTCCCGGTAATGACGAGCTCCCGAAGCGAAGAGTCATGAGCGCTTTCCCGCTGCTTGACCACGGAGACCATCCGATGCAGACCGGTGTCCGTTTCTGCGTAGCGCAGCAAAATGAGATTCTCGGTCATGGCCGACAGACGCATCCCGCGCATGATGGCGGGATCGGCATAAAACGGCACTTCCTCCGTGAGAAGCGTTGTCACCCCTGCTTCGCGTAACTGATGAGTCAACGCGTTCAGGAACAGACCGAACCGGCCCGTGCGCATCGCTGAATCACGAAATCCTTCGATACCGTCGAGCACCAGTCGCGTCGCGCCGGTCTGCTTTACCGTAGCGAGAGCAGTGGCTGCCAGTTCGTCTATGGCCAGTTCAATGGCGGGTTGCCACTGGATGGTCAACCGCCCATCGTCGCAGGCCGCTTGCAACGCGATTGAAACGGACTCGGCCTTGCCAATCAGCCGTAGTGGCGACTCGTAGAAGCCAAGGTAGACGCACTTTTCACCGCGTAGAGCGCCGGCCGCCAGGAACTGAAGCCCGAGAAGTGTCTTGCCGATTCCCGATGCGCCCATCAGCGTGGTCGTGGAGCCCTTTATAAACCCTCCACCGAGCAACTCATCAAGGCGTTGGATACCCGATCCGAGGCGTGTCCTGAGGTCGGCCGGGCCCGGCTGAGTTGCACATCGTGCTTCCAGCCGTGGAAACATAACGTGACCACTGTCCGTAATCCGGAAGAAATGCTTGCCCAGCATGTGATCGCGGGCGCGCATCTTGTGGACTTCAATTTCGCGGGTGCGGCGCATGCCATCGCTATAGCGGTTGAGTTCGATCAGGCCGTCGACAAGCGTGTGCTCGGGATGCGGCTCGTTGCCCGACAGGGGAGCCAGCAGCAGCGTCGTGCAGTTCATGGCGGCAACCAGCGCGTTCAGCTCGTGGATGAATTTGGACAGCGAGAGGTCCGTTTCGCTGAATTCGCGTGCGCTTCGGAAGCCGTCAACGATAAGCAGACTCGGGCGATACTGATGAAGGCTCGATGCAACCTGCTTCAGGAAGCCATCAAGTCCACCCTGCATAAGCGCGTGATAGCCCGAGACGAAAAACATCTTCTCCGCGACCGCGTTCTCGTCAAAGAAGCTGAGGCCGCTCAGATGCCCGAGGAGTTTGTCGTGCGATTCAGCGATCAAGGTCATATACAGCACCTTCTCGCCCTGAAGGACACGATGAAAGCCGATCTGGCTTGACAGGATTGTCTTGCCCGCGCCAGCCATGCCTTCAATCAGGTATAAAGCGCCGCCGACAAGACCGCCGCCGAGAATGGTATCGAGGCCCGGTACGCCCGTTTCGACGTTCGAACGGTCCGACGCTGGAGATGTGTGAGTTGTCATTTTTGAATCGTGTACGAATGCTCAAACAAGGGCCTGCCGCAGAATCAGCACAATCGTCTAAAGTTTAGCAACCCGTGTTCCTGACTCGCCGCGCTGACGGAAAAGCGCCCCCGATGGAGCGCGCCAGAATTTCACCTCCTCGGCATCCTTTTGATCGTCGGCTCCGACGCAGCCGATAGTAGTGATCCAATGAGGTGGTAGCAGTGTGCTGCCTCGTCGATGGGCTCGAACTCCCACCCTCGCCGACTTTGAGATGTTCATCCTTTGTTCCCTAGTGGCCGTTCACAAGCTTGCTACGGCCGGTCGAAACCGCAACCGCACCCGGCCACGGGATGCCCGGCGGTGCAAGTTTGCGCCAGGCGTTCCGAAAGCACAATCGGGTTGCATCGGAGCGGTCGAATTCAACTTCACAGCAAAGCTCAAGTGTCGTGTGCCATCGCGAACGAAACTCCGGCCGCACTCAAGGACGCAGAACATCCACGCTTTCCACCGCGGCACGAGAAACAGCGAGAAGCCTCGCTTCCCTCATGCCGCGCGCACTCATAGACGGGCCCGACACCACCGTCGATACGAAGTCCGTACCAACATCGGCGTCCTCCGACGGCTATCTGCACTCCTCAATTGGTTGCAGCAAGTATCGCCCAACATCGTCTGCCTGCAGGAGTCAAAGGCCGCCGACTCGGGGTTCCCGATCGGAGCGGTCAACGATGCGTGTTGCGGCGCTTCGGCTGCCTCTATTAACGCCCCCTTTTCGAGGTCGTCGTCGACCTGCCGGTGGCCCGTAAATACGCCGACAGTCTCGCGTCCCTGCGGACGCCCCGAGTTTCGCAAGCTTTGGGGCATACGGCCGACCGACTGGATCGGGGCGGTGGTACCGATCTTCTGCGCCAGCAACCGCTCGTAAGTGTCGAAGCTCAAGTCCACCTCGTCCTGAGAGACGGTCCTCACCGTAAACGCTACCGTTCAGGGGTGAGGCCGAGGATCGCGGCGAGGGCGGCCTCGATCGCCCCGCGCAGGTGCGGTCTTCGGCGGTGGTCGTGCCGACGGAGATGTCATACGTGCCGTCCTGATCGCGAAACGCCACTTCCACGAGGCGTGCACGCGCGCTCACGTTGCGTTCAACTGCCAACCACGCGACATCGGCCATGACGCGTACCCGCTCGGCTGGAAATCCGCGAGTCGCATGCAGTTGGACACGGTGTTTGCCAAGCGTCACGCGTTGCAAATAGGGCTCCAGTCGGGAGTTTCAATATATCCGACGGAATATATTGAGGCGCAGTCAATATTCGATCTGCTGATGTTGAAAGTCTTGAGCGAAGACATATTTTTGGCTCGCAAAGGCCGCTGCGCGCCGCCCGTACAGTGCCTCCAGGGGTTGCGAGCGCGTGCGCTTCGTCGGGGCGCGGCAGCGGGCGGAGCCTTTGGTCAGTTCGTATTACGGGAGATTGAATCATGAGTGACTTCTACTTTGGCAACGACCTGTTTGGGGAAATCGATCGTCTGCAACGGCAGATGTCGGCGCTGTTCGGCAACCTTCCATCGAGCATCCGCTCGAGCCGCTCAGACGCATTCCCGCCCCTTAACATCGGCAGTACCGACGACTCGATCAACGTCGTTGCGTTCGCACCGGGCATCGATCCGGCCACGCTCGAAGTGACCGTCGACAAGGGCACGTTGACCATTGCCGGTGAGCGCAAAGCGCCCGAGTTGGCGGCGGGGAGCGAAACCCGCGCTTACGCCAAGGAGCGTTTTTTCGGCACGTTCCGGCGCGTAATCGAGCTGCCCCAGAACGCTGATCCGGACAAGGTCGAAGCTGGCTATTCGAACGGTTGCCTAGCCGTCCAGATCGGCAAGCGCGAGGCCTCGAAGCCGCGCGCCATCACAATCCAGTAAATGAGGAGGAAGCCATGAACGACACGACTCGAATCGCACAACGAGACACCACCAGTGTGGCCCGTAGTAACCAGGACAGCTCCCGCCGCTTAACGCTTACCCCGGCCGTCGACATCATAGAAGACAGTCACGGCATCACCCTGTGGGCCGACTTGCCGGGCGTGTCGCGCGACAAGCTTGACGTGAAGGTACACGATGGGCGGCTGTATATCGAAGCGGAGGCGGTGGTGCCCACGCCCGCCGACCTGCGGCTGCACCATGCCGAGATACGCGCGCCGCATTTCGCGCGGGCCTTCAGCTTGAGCGAGGACTTCGATACGTCGAAAGTCGATGCCAATCTGCAGGGTGGCGTGCTGAAACTCAGCATCCCGCGTCGAGAAGAAGCGCGCCCGCGCCGCATCGATGTACGGGCGGATTGACGGCCCGAAAAGCGGCGGCCGGCATAGGCCGCGCGCAGCTGTCCAGGGGACGGCTGCGCGGGCATCGCCGCGTAGGCACGCACGCGAATCAGCGCGGGCGTGAAAGCCGGCCGGTCTCTGGTTCCGGCACAGCGAAGGTCTAGATGAACCATGTCTTCAGCGTCCGTATCCCCAGGTGGAGTTCGCTCGCGCATGGGTGGACGAAACAGTAGCCGGTCTTCAGCGGCACCTGGAGTTCGAACCGTACGACCAACGAGCCGTCAGCCGGCGCTAAAGGGGAATCACCTTTGGCTTCGTTGTCCGAGCGCTCGACGCGCTATACGTTGGTTACCTGTGCCTCCTGGAGCCAAACGCTAAGAACGCGGTGGAGCGCGGCGCACAAATACCCAATGTCGCCTAGCTAGTAACGCTTCAGGTACACCGCATGCTGAAGATGCCTGCCCAAGCGAGTGCCACCATGCAATGCTTTCCATTTTTGAATCGCCTGCACTTTTCAGAGAGCGACAGATTCCGCTGATGGGAAACTCTGCGCGCATCCTTATCGTTGACGATAGCCGGGCTAACGCCGAGGCGTTGGCAGCATCCTTGGCGATCGATGGACTGGAGATGCACTTTGCGCAGAGTGGAGTTGATGCGATCCAGCTGCTGGGTTTCTGGCAACCGCACGTGTTTGTCCTCGACATAGGTATCCGAAACATAATGGTTTCGCCGTCGCAAGAGTGCTGCGGAGTATGCCCGCGCCCCGCGATGCGGGCATCATCGAGTTTACGGCTTTGGGAAAAGCCGATTTCGTCGCGACCGGGCCCGTGGTTGACTTCGACGACGGTTACTGCCAGAAAGGAGGCTCCACGCGCCGCTTTTGAAGATGATCAATGGGATGCTTGCATAGCGGCTTCGCTGGAGCAACAGCCGCTGGATAACGCAGTCACTTTCGAACGCGTAACTAACAGGGCACCCGGCGAACCAGCTCGGATCAGAGCTAATCTGCGGGAGGGAGCGATAGACCGAGCTTCACGGAGATGGACGGCTCAGGTAGCGTTCAGGCAGGCACGTTCTAACGGGTACTCGACCGAGCGAGCGGACTGCCTGCAAAGGGGTCATTCGTCCAGTCTGCGCCTGCCTGCAAGGGTGGCCTGGAAACCGAACCTGACGACAACTCAAAGTGCCCGATAGACTGCCCAGCACTAATCGCCTGCTTCAGCCATTGAGGCATCGCCCCTTCGCCGCTCCAGCTGTCGCCGTTCGCGCTGCGGTAGCGGCCAGCTTCAGGTGCGGTCGCGAGTGCTGAGGCGAGATCATCCGGGCTGATCCCAAAGTCATCCATGCGGTGGCGGAGATAGGCAATCATGCTGTCCCGCTTGCGTTCGTCCATGAAACCTCTTTCCTTTTAAATCGTGCCCGGTGCTTCTCTCGACGACAGGCGGCGACGCGCGCCAGGCAACTCCGCTCGTCGCGTTTTACGGCGTCAAACTATTCGCCAGGACCGAGGATGACGTCGATTGACGCCTGGCCAGCGATCTCCGCGACGAAGTAAGCCCAACGACGGGAAAACGGCCCGCCGCGAACCTTGATACGTAGGCCTAGCGCTGCCACTGCCAGGGCGTGAGCCGGTCCATCGATGCGGAACCACGCGTCAAACATGTCTTTGGAAGTGGGCACCAGGTCAATATAAATCTCAAACCCGCGATACTTCACCGTTCTCTGCATACGCTCCTTCGCATTCCACAATGCAGCTCAAGCCGCTGAGTCACAGACGCTGCACTGCACCCACGTAGCTCTTTGTCGCGTCTTTCAGTTGCTGTGCTGCGGCCTGCACAGGCGTTGGCAGCTCGCTCAGTGCGAGTTGGGTGACAACTCCGTCCAGCCGCCTGCGAAGCTCTATCACGAGGTCCATGACACTGGCGTCACCTACCCGGCGACGATTGCTCTGCCTGGAACCAACCAGTGAGCAATCGACAAGACGGTCAACCTTGCGGAAGTAGGCCTGGGCCGCGATGCGATGCCTCGCATGGAGCGAAGCGATATTTGTCTTTGAAAGGCAATCTTTAACGACGTCGACATTCATGCCAAAATGAATCTGCAGCGCGTCGGAGGCATCCGACCGGTGAAAGCACGCCACCTGGTCGAACAGTGTCTCGCCGTCCCCGTCGATCAGATCAATCCAGACCTCACCGTCTTCGAGTACCTGTCCCGAGGGATGAATAACCCGTTCGTCCTCATTGGCGTCGGCGAGCATCCGATGCCCGTCGACATCATCAACCGGCATTTCGAACACCTCAACCAGTTCCCCACTTACTGCGACCTGCATGACCAATAACGCCATCTCTGCTCCTTATGATGCGATTGACGGGAATAGCGTTGTGTCGATCAGGCGACCGAATCCCGTGATCCGGTTGAGTGACGTTCCTGGTGAGCGCGAGCTTGAGCCGCCTAGGCGCTTCATTGCGACTTTGTGCAACCAGTATGATTGGTGCCGATGTGACAGGCATGACGTGCTTTCATGCGTCATGCGGTGGGCATCCTGCGCGCCCATCTGCAACGGCACCCTGGCGAGGTGGCAGGCGGTGTCGCCGCATGAAATCAGCTCAGTCGGGCTAAGGTGCTATTGCTGTGTATCGTTGCGATCTGACGGTGCCTTCACAAACGGCTCTTCGACCTGGACTCCGTCCAACTTGCCGCCACTATGCAAAGGTATTGCCGACTATCCGCGACTGTCGACCCAGTCACGCGCCCAGGTCGTAGCGTGTCCCAGGGCCTGCGTTTCGTTATCGAAATAGTCCAGTGCGTGGAACTTGTAGGAAACAGGATCAGCCTCAAGCGCATCGGCCCTGACGAGCAGAAGGTTGGCGGCAAACCAGCCGTCCGGTAACCGATGCGCTGACGGGGAGACTGAATAACCGTTGTAGTGGTGAAGATGTTTAGTATTTTGCATAAGCGATAACCAGGCGACACCCGCACGACATCCATGCCGTACAAGCGAGATAAATTGAAAATGAGGCGAGACGGATCGTGTCAAAAAGACAAATGATGCGCACGTTGAAAACCCGGCGGTCAGATCGGGAGCGTGGCTCCGCGAGGATACTAGTCAGGCAAACAGGCAAAGGGCCGGTAAACCGGCCCTTGAAATACGTTACTGCGGCGAGATATTCGAGGCCTGCATCCCCTTCGGGCCGCGCTTCGCCTCGTAGCTCACCTTCTGGTTTTCTGCGAGCGTCTTGAAACCGTCACCGCGAACTTCCGAGAAGTGAGCGAAGAGATCGTCGCCACCAGCGTCAGGGGTAATGAAGCCAAAGCCTTTGCTATCGTTGAACCATTTGACAGTACCGGTATCCATGAGAATTCCTTGAAATAAAATAACAGCTCCGTTGCGGAGCGACAAAAACTTCAAGGAAGAGGAGAGGATAGCGAGTACCGCGCAGAACAGGCGGAAAATGGTGATCAGCAATCGAGCTTCTTGAATATTTCGAGGTCCACGATATAGTGATGGAGCAGTCCTGTCAACGCTTTTCGCGCTCTGCCCGGCTCAGACAGCGGACGGTAAATT
>Ga0302234_10001996_pt1 | contig 13518 bp, 10 predicted proteins | sample II_Palsa_N3_2_FD_193576 | JGI IMG/M metagenome (GOLD analysis project Ga0302234, IMG submission 193576) | Peat permafrost microbial communities from Stordalen Mire near Abisko, Sweden - II_Palsa_N3_2 | ecosystem: Environmental > Terrestrial > Soil > Palsa > Peat permafrost | place: Sweden... | reverse complement strand
AAGTTCCGCGCGCTGGCCGACGACCAACCCTACCGACCGCTGCTCGTGACGGAACCGCCGGAAGTGCCCGGCATCCAGAGTGCGACGGTGGTTGGCCCGCAGATATCCGAGGTGTACACGGACAAGCTGGGGCGGATCAAGGTGCATTTCCACTGGGACCGCTACAAGACAGTGGAAGCCGACGCATCGTGCTGGATCCGCGTGTCGCAGGCGTGGGCGGGCAAGGGCTGGGGCGTACTGGCGATGCCGCGAGTCGGCCAGGAGGTACTCGTCACGTATGTGGACGGCGACCTCGATCGGCCGCTGGTGACGGGGATCGTCTACAACGGCGAGAACCCGACGCCCTATGACTTGCCGAAGGACGTCCGCTATACGGGGCTGGTGTCGCGTTCGATCAAGCAGGCGGGGCAGGCGCAGAACGCAAGTCAGCTCACTTTCGATGATCAGCGCGGCGCGGAGCGTGTGATGATCCACGCCGAGCGCGACCTGCAGCAGACCGTCGAGCGCAACAGCTCGACCGCGGTTGCTCAGGATTCCAGCACATCAGTTAAAGGCACATCGACATCGGTGACGAGTGTTTCGGTCAGCTACACCGGCATTTCGGTGTCGTATACCGGGCTGTCGGTCGACTTCACCGGCGTCTCCACATCGTTCACCGGACTCAAGACCTCATTCACGGGCGTCGATACAAGCTTCACTGGGGTTGATACGTCATTCAAAGGTGTGTCGACCGGTTTCACCGGCGTTAGTAATTCGTTCGAGGGTGTCAGTACAAGCTTCAAGGGTGTGTCGACGTCGTTCACGGGCGTATCGACCAGCCTGACGGGGACGGATACCTCGGTGACCGGCGTCTCGAACAGCATGAAGGGGATTTCGTCGTCAGTGAAGGATGTGAGCATATCTGCGACGGGGCAGTCGCAGAGCATGACCGGGGTCTCGCTGTCATACACGGGCACAGAAACGGGCATGACCGGAATCGAGACATCGGTGAAGGGCACGTCGACGAGCATCACCGGCACGTCGATATCGAACACTGGAACGTCGATCAGTATCACTGGCGTATCGACTTCGACGATAGGAAGTTCGACGAGTATGACGGGCACCAGCACTTCCACAGTCGGTAGTTCGATGAAGGCGACTGGATCCAGTGTTTCGGCAACGGGAAGCGACACCTCGGCAACCGGCAGCAGTGTGTCGACAACGGGTTTCAAGTACTCGTACACAGGCGCTAGCTATTCGGACACCGGGGTCGATTTGAAAAAACTTGGTATGGAGATGAAAAGCTGATGTCGTTGCGTCATATCAAACCTCAAGCCGCGCTTGTCATGACGACGCGCACTCAGATCGGTTCGACGCCAATGCTCGGGATCAGCATCGGTGTTGGCTTCCGGCTCGACGATCCGACGATCCTGGTGCACGAAACGGCCGTCTGGGACGCGCTGAAGACGGCGGCGGCGTCGGTGCCGCTCGCCGAAACCGCGATGCCCAAGCGTTGCGCGGAGTGGTTACTCGCCGGGCATTCGGTGCATCGCGTGCCGAGCGGTGCGCGCGGCCGGATGGTGGACTGGGCGGCATGGGTGGAACTGGACGGCGTACGCAAGGCTGCGTCGTGCCGTGCGCGGGTCGACGGATCGACTGAGTCCAATGTGCTCGCGCGGCTCGCGCTTGACCCAACCCAGGCCGCCGCTGGTGGAGCGCGGGAGAACCCGCTAGGCCTTGCATCGGGCGTCGCGCCACTGCAACGGATAGGTGCGTTCGGCGTGGGACCGGCGCCGCTCGCCGCGATGGGCGTGCTTGGCAGCGACTGGCCCGAGCGTCGGCAATGGAAGCCGAGCCGCCCAGGATCGGTCGAGGCGATGGCGCGCGACGGCAGCCACATGGGCTGGCCGGAGGATATCGATTTGCGCTTCTTCCAACAGGCCGCGCCGGATCAATGGTCGCACCGTGACAGCTGGACGCCGGGTGCACGTTTTGAACTGGGTGGGTTCGACGCGCGCGGCGAGGGATGCGCCGGTGCGCTGCCGCGTCTTGCGGCGGTAGCACTGGTCACGCGCAGCGGCCGGCCAGGGGTCGAACAGGTTCCGCTCAGACAGCAGACTCTCTGGTTCCTGCCCGATCGTGACATCGGCGTGATGTGGTGGAACGGCTCGATTTCTACCGACTACGTGCTCGACGACAGTCCGGCGATGCTAGTTGCGGCCTTCAAGGATCATGACGAGCGAATTGATGTCGATGCGCTGATGGCGTTTGCCGCACAGCGCGCGGACTTGACGTGTACTGATCCAACTCAACAGGGCGATTACGCACTGATGCCCGCCATCAAGAAGGGCTGGACATGGGAGATGATACTCAACACCGACGATCATCCCCGCTTCTCGCCGCCGCGGCGTAGCCACGCGGAGATCTGTACGCGTCTTGAACGTCATAGGCTGGATCTCGTCGATGCTCGAGAGGGCCAGGCACGGATGCGCGCGTTTCAGGACTCCGAAAAAAAGAAGATCTTACCTGTCGCAATATCTGACGGTCGCGCCTGGCGGCAATATTTCAGTGAAACACGCAACACCGAGCTGTCGGAGACAACGATCAGCGATGCGGATCTGTCCGATCTACGCTTCGATGGCTGGCACCTTGATTCGGTGCGCTTTGAGCGTTGCCGATTCGACCGCAGTGCGTGGCGGACATGCCAGTTGAATCAAGTGTATATGGCCGATTGTTCGTTTACCGATGCGACGTTTGACGAGATGACATGGTGTGGCGGTGCGTTGGTGCGCAGTGAGTTACAACGCAGCACGTGGAGTAGCGTCGTATTGGAGCGCATCAGCATCGAGGAATGCTTGCTCGATAACCTGACGGTGGCGGGTGGACGATGGTCGACTGTCGCAGTACAGGGGCGCGGCGGAGTGTGCGGTGTCGTGCGAGACATCGCATGGGACGGTGTGTCGTGGCACGGTGTCGATGCTTGCCAATGGAGTTGGACGCGTGTGGAGGCTCACGACCTCTGTCTCGTCAAATGTGTGCTAACGGATCTGACCATCGCGCAATGCAAAATGGTGCAGACCAGTGCAGTGCTGAGCGATCTCTCGGCCAGTGTTTGGCAGGGGAGCACGCTTACCTTCACAGTACTGTCGCACGGCACCTCGATAGAAGGCGCACGCCTCAGCGATTGCGTATTCAGTACATCGAGTTTCCAGGATTTGCGTGCGCATGCGCTGCAGGTGGATCACTGCACGTTCATACAACTTCATGCCAAACACCTGGAAGCGGAGCATTCAAAGTGGACCAGCACTTTGCTCAAAGGGGCGAACCTGACACATGCCAGTTTGGCCGGCGCGTCGTTCGACCGCTGTTCGTTAAGGGAGGCAATGTTGTACGGCGCGGACATGCGTGAGACTCGAATGTTCGACTGTAACCTCATCCGTGCGCACACATCGTGGATGCACCCGCCGGAGTCCGGTGCCTGGCGCGGCAATTTGAGTATCGGCATGCTCGAGGTGCCGAGGAGAGAGGGATGAGCACACTTCAGCTGCCGGTATCAGCACCGGCGTTGCCACAGGTGATCAAGGGGCGGCATTACACGTCGTCGCATCGAGAGATCGAGCTGTCCGACACGATCTACGAGGACTGCCATTTCGATCAATTGACCTGGTCGGGATGCCGCCTCTCCAACTTGCGTTTCGTCAATTGCCGCTTCGGAGCAAATCGATTCGAGCGGTGCGAGTTGATGAATCTGGTCTACGAGGACTGCAGCATCGGCGCGACGCAATGGATCGATTGTATGTTGCGAGGCATATCGCTTGCCGGTGGCGAGATTCGTGATGTGGTGTGGTCGAACAGCCAGCTGAAAGACATGATGTTCGTCAGGACTAGCGGGACGTCGCTGCGCTTTGACGCTGTGCGTGCGGCCCATCTATCGTTTGTCGCAAGTGCTTTGACAGGCATCGAGTTAACCGGTGGGCACTGGTCTGACGCGTCTTGGATCAGCCTCGAGTTAGCGGATCTGCGGGTCCATGGGGCCGAACTCGGGAGCTTCATCGTCGGCCAGAGCAAGTGCCGCGGATGCGTGATCCACGATTGTACCGGCATCAATACGCGCTGGATCGATTCGCAGATCGAACAAATGACTGTGCACGGCTGCACCTTGAAGCAGGCCGCGTGGTCGCACAGCACTTGGTCGGGCGGCGGGATCGCCGCAAGCCGGCTGCCGCTTGCGTGCTTTGATCACGCGAAACTGAGCGGCTTGTCGGTGCTGGACTCGGATTTATCGAAAGCAATGTTCGACTACGCGAGTGTGTTGGACAGCGATCTGCATGGATTACATGCGCCGCGCATCTCGTTTCGCCACGCGCACCTCGCGCGGGTGCAACTGGCGGCTGCGCAGCTGACTGGGCTGGATGCGCGCGGCGTGACACTCGAGCACGTAGGACTGAACGGCGCCGACTGCAGCTCCGGATTGCTGGCGGGGCAGCCCAGGCTGGCCTGGATTGCGGCAGACACGCGGCACGCGACATTTGACGAAACCGCCATGGAAGAAGACCACCAGTGGCAGCAACGGACTCAACCCGGGGCAAGAGGAGTGTAACGATGACAGCTTTCCAAATTACCAACGCAGGTGAAACGCGAATCAAAAAAAATGGCAAAGAACTGTCGGAACCGATGGCGACGATGCTCAGGCGGTCGGGTGCGGTCGGTTCAATGGGAAATTTTACGATCGGCCACATCGGCATGGTAGCGGCTGACGGCGCGTGGTGGGTTGCTACCGACTCCGGTGGTCATGTATCGGCCCGCGTCGCCATCAGTTGCATCGTCAAGCCTCAATTGGGTGATTTGGTGCAAATGTACCGCACTGCGCTTGGCAGTTGGATTCTCGCGATTCTTGAACGTCGCAATGAAGGTAGCGATGTCGGCAGCGAGATTGTGCTCGATTTTGGTATGGCTGGCGTACAGCTTCAGGCAAGGGACGTCCGGGTGCAGGCGCACGAGCAGCTCACACTCGAAGCGGCTCGATTTGCGAGCCGAGCCGAGGTGGTTACGCAGACCGCGAGTGAGCGCCATGTGCGAGTCAGTGGTACCGACGCCACGTATGCGGGCAACACGTTCATACATACCGAGCGGCACCTCGGCTTGCATGCGACCAGCGCGGTTCTGAAGGCAGAGGCGTTGCTCAAAATGGATGCCGGCCAGATTCACATGGGTTGAGCGAATTTTTATACGGAGGTTGTGATGTTTGATAATTGTTCTGCAGGAGGCATGGCGCTCGCAAGTTCTGACGTCTGTAAAACTCCACCGCTTGCGATTCCTGAAACGTATTGCAACATCGCGGAAAGAAACACAGCTATACCCAACATTCCGACCATGCTGATAAGCGGCGGACCGATTCACAACGAGAACACCATCATTCCAACCACCAGCGGTGACGAAGGGGGATCGGAGGGAGGCGTTGCATCCGGCACGGTGTCGGCGCAGTCGATTGACGTGACGGGGTCCGGCAAGGTAATGGCTAAAGGGGCGCCGGTGACTCGCTTAACCGACACCAATCTACCCAACAACCAGAACACGGCCGGGCAGACCGTCGAGCCAAGTCAGACTATCGTCATGACGTGCAGCTGATGAAAACCATTCAATTCCTCATAGTGGCGCTCATCGTGAGCGTACTGCCGGGCTGTTCGCTGTTCGGGTCGAAGACCGTGAACGTCGAGCCGCGTCAGCTGCATGTCACGCTGGTCGGCGGCAGTCGTCTGAACGTGGGCGCGAACGGCGAGCCGCGTCCGATCCGGGCCTGCGTATACATCGTACGCACTGCCGACTGGGTGCCGATGGCAACGCCCGGCGATTCGTCGTGCGCCGGGCGCGACCAGGAAGGCGCGGTGGTGACCACGTCGCGTCACGTGATTGCGCCGAACCAGGTGCTGCAATTCTGGATCGACGTACCGCGCAACGGTGAGACATGGGTCATGGTAGATGCCGATTACGCACAGCGTCCAGCGCAGTATGCGCCGCTGCGTGTGCGCGTCGAAGGCAGCGGAGTAATCCATCTCGCAGTGTGGCTTGATCGCAGCGGAATCTACAACGCATCGCTGCCGGGTCCGGTCCAGTTTAATCAGGATCCGTCGGCGCCGGACACAGCAAGTAGTGCGGAAAAGCCGAAGAAGCAAGCAGCATCGGATCTAAAGGGATTCAGGCAATGAGCAGTTTGCCGGTTGGACCGGTCGCGTGGAGCGACGGCATGCTGATTGAGACACAGCATTTTCAGCAGCTTGAGCGTCATCTTGCCCACCAGATCGCGTCGCGGCTTGAACAGACTGTGAATCACGGATGGGGTTTCACGCTGCTGGACGTTGACCAGGACGGGCTGGGGCTTGGCCGACTCGGGTTGCGCGGCGCGCGCGGCGTGTTCCAGGACGGTACGGCGTTCTCGCTGCCATCTTACGATCCGCTGCCCGCGCCGCTCGAAACCGAGCATGCGCAGGCGGGCGACATCGCCTGTCTCGCGATCCAAGCTGCGCGCAGCGGCGGCCCCGAAATGGCATTTGGAGACGTGGCATCCGCGTCGCGGTTTCGCGCCGTGGCCACCGAGGTGCCGGATCTGGCAGTCGGGCTCGATGCGCTCGGCACGCCGCGCAACCTAGCGATCGAGACCGGGCAACTGATGACGCGTCTCTGCTGGAAGTCGCAGCTACGCACGGACGAGGTCGCGCTACCGATCGCTCGCGTCGCGGGCCGCAGCGCGAGCCGAGCGGTGCTGCTCGAACCGCGCTTTATTCCGCCGCTGCTCGACACGCGCGCGCACGTCGTGCTGAATTCGCTGATCGACGAGCTGCAGAGCACGCTGCGGGTGCGTCTGGCCAGCACCTCCGGCCAGCGGGTGCTGTCGGCGGGCGGCGGCATCGCGGATCTGATCGAATTGCTGCTGCGTCAGGCGATCGCCGAGTACCGGATGCGCCTCGCCAATCTCGACGCGTTCGATCCGCTGCCACCCGTATTGTTATATCGCGAGCTGGTTGGCCTGCTCGGTCGCCTGAGCGTGTTGCCGGGCGTCGACGACGAACTGGCCGACCTCGAATTCTGCTACCGCCACGACGATCTGCAAGGCAGTTTCGAGCTGTTGGCGATGACCTTGCGACGCGCGCTTGCACGGGTGATCGAGACGCCGGTGTTGCCGCTGCGTTTCGAAGACCGCGGCGATCAGGTTTATATTTGTGTGGTCGACAAGCAGTGGAAACTGAAGAAGCTGGTCTTCGCAATTTCGGCCGCGATGCCGGCCGATAAGCTGCGCCAGCTGTTGCCCCAACAGACCAAGCTCGGCTCGGTCGAGCAGATCCAGAAGCTGGTCGATCTGCAACTGCCCGGCGCCCGCCTGATCCCGCTGCCCAATCCGCCGCGCCAGATTCCCTATTACGCCCAAAGCACCTACTTCGAAGTCGAGTCGACCGATCCGTTCTGGACGCAAACGCTCGCCGGTTCGGCGATGGCGCTGCGCATCGTCGGCGATTTCCCCGAGCTGCGCTTCGAAGCCTGGGGACTCAGAGACGGCAAGATGGCGTGAACCACTACATGGCTTGTAACTCACTATGAATCTGCTCAGAAATTTTTCCTCCGCTATCCGCCGAGCATCGTCGACGTCTTATCTGCTCGACCGGGTGATGGCGAATCCCGACCAGGTGACCCGCATGCCGACACTGTCGTCTCTCGCTAACGAGGCATCCGCCACGAGCGCGATCGCCGCATCCGACCCCGCTCCGGTCGCGAAGATGCCTTCCGAGTCACCCGGCCAAGACGGCGCGGTGCTTAGGTTTCCTCTGTTGGCGGGTGGCGGTCGCGCGCCGCATGAGGGCCAAGATACCGCTCCTGTTGTCTACAACCTGCCAAGTGACAAAGTGGCGATTTTGAAGGCCGGCCAGCAATCGGCGAGTTGGCTCAATCCATTCGTGTCGCACGCGTTACCCGCCGTGTTGCAGTTGCGGCGACATCTCGCGGAGGGCCCACTGAATCAGTCCGCGGTGCGAACCCAGCTCGGACTCGAAGTGCGGCTCTACCGGGAGCGACTGACCGATTCGGGTTGCCAATGGGAACAGATCCGCGACGCATCTTATCTTCTGTGCACGTATCTCGACGAAAGCGTCAGTGATGCGGCGCGCGCTACGCCGCAAGTACCCTATGACGGAGAGCGCAGCCTGCTGGTGGAGTTCCATGACGACGCCTGGGGTGGTGAGGACTCGTTCTCCGACCTCGCGCGCTGGATGAAGGAAAGTACCCCGCCGGTGCTGCTGCTTTCGTTCTACGAGTTGATCCTGTCACTCGGCTGGCAAGGGCGCTACCACGTGCTTGATCGTGGCGACGTACTGTTGCAGGATTTGCGTTCGCAGCTGCATGCATTGATCTGGCATCACACTCCTCCCGAATCGCTCGGTACTGAGCTGATCTCACCGGCGCGCCAAAACTTCAAGCATCGGTGGTGGACTCCCGTGCGTGCGGCCTGTGCCGCGCTAGGTGTTGTGCTGCTTGCGTACAGCGCGATAAGCCTTGTTTTGGATGCGCAAGGGCGGCCGGTGCGCGATGCGCTTGCCGCGTGGATGCCGCCGACCCGGACCATCAATCTCGCCGAAACATTGCCGCCGCCGCTGCCGGAGTTGCTATCGGAAGGATGGCTGACCGCGTACAAACATCCGCAAGGTTGGTTGCTGGTGTTCCGCAGCGACGGCGCGTTCGACGTCGGTAAGGCCCAGGTGCGCGCCGATTTCGAACGCAACATCGAGCGGCTCGGACTTGCATTCGCGCCGTGGCCCGGCGACCTGGAGGTGATCGGCCACACCGACCATCAGCCGATCCGCACCAGCGAGTTCGCGGATAACCAGGCTTTGTCCGAAGCGCGTGCGCGTACTGTCGCCGATGAGTTGCGCAAGACGGCGCTGCCGGGTGGTGCGCAGGCGCCGGCCAACGCGGTACAACGCAACATCGAGTTCTCCGGACGAGGCGATACGCAGCCGATGGATTCTGCGCAGACCCCGGCCGCCTATGAGCGGAACCGACGGGTCGATGTGCTGTGGAAGGTGATCCCGGCGGGCGGCAAGCGCGCGGAGGATGTCTCGGCCTCGCCGGACGCCGCCGCTACGGGCCAGGACGCAGCCACGCAAGCGGTGATGCCGGACGGCGTGGAGCTTGCACCCGCAGGCCGGCTGCCCTATGCAACGGGAGGGAAACAACCATGATACGAACCAGTTTGCGGATCTTCGTCGCGATCCTGATCGCGTTCGTGATCTGGTGGATAGGACCGTTGTTCGCGCTTGGCATTTATCACCCGTTTGGACCGGAGTGGGTGCGCGAGGTACTGGTCGCGGCCGTGCTGGTATGGGGCTTGTGGCCGGCGCTCGCGCGACTGTGGGCGCGGCTCGCGATGAGTCCGCGTCAGATACGGATGCCGCAGCCGGTCGCCAAGCAGCGCGATTCTATCGACGAAAAGCTGCGCGACTTGGATCGTCAATTAAAGGCTCGCTGGCGACGCGAACCCCGCAGCCGCTGGCGTGAATGGGTGGGGATTCGCCGCCGGGAGTATCTGCGTGCGCTGCCGTGGTATCTCGTGTTGGGCGCGGAAGGTAGCGGCAAGACCAATCTGATTGACAAGGCGGTACAGACGTCCGCCACCGCTGCTGCTGGTTCGCATGCGGTCGACCCGTTTGTCGGCCGGGGAGAAGATTTTAATTTTCGCTTCTCGGACGATGCCGTGTGGTTTGACATCGGTGGTCGTTGGAATCTACGTGACGGCATCGACGATACGGCGATCGATGCCTGGAAGAAGCTGTTGCAGGGAATGCAGCGAATGCGCGAAGCCACACCGATAAGTGGTGTAGTGCTCTGTATCGATGGTACGGCGATGATGGAGACGGCGCAGGAGATTCGCAAGCGCATGGCCGATGTTGTGCGACGCCGGCTCTCGGATATGCACGAGGTGTTCGGCCAGCAGGTTCAAGTTTACGTTGCGCTGAACGGTATCGATCGGCTCGACGGCGCGGTCTCGATGTTGTCGCTGGTGGACGTCGCCCGCTGGGCCAACGGCGTAGGCTTCTGCCTGCCCGACGACGCGGTCGAGACCAATGCGGCGGCGGCCGGCGCGAGTTGGCAGGGCGCGCTGCAGCACCTTCAGCAGCGGATCCAGCAGCAGGTGCTGTTCGCGGCGCCGGCAGCGACCGAGGTCGCGATGAATTACGCGCAGTTGCGTTTCGTGGAGACGCTCAGCCAGTTGCACAAGGCGTTGTTGGTGTGGTTGCAGATCGCGCTTGCGCCCGGCGAGATCCATTCGGCCGCGCGCTTGCGCGGAGTCTGGATGGGCTCGATGGCCGAACTTGCGGGCGCGGGTCCGGCCAGTCGGAGCGGGCCGACGCAGCCCTTGAGCGCGTTATGGACGCCGCTGTTTCGACAGGTGGCGCTTGAGCGTGACGGCGTGCGGCCGAGCGGCATCAGGTCGTGGCGCAGCCGAATCAGTCACGCGCTGCGCTGGACGGTGCCGCAGGTACTGGCGATCTGCCTGTTGCTGTGGTTCGGCTGGGGCTATGTCGCGGAGCGCAACTACCTCGAGGACGTATGGGCGCAATTCAGCGAGGCGAAGCGGCTCGCGCAGGCGCTGGTGTCGTACGGGCCGGACGGCGGCTCGCCGCTGCTCGACGTCGCGGGCCAGATGCGTTACGCGCAGGCACAGGCCGAGGATGCGGAGCGCGGCATGGCGACGCCGTATTTCGAGCACGGACTAATCGCCGATGCCGCGCTCGACACTTATCACCGCCAGTTGCAGAAGATGCTGATGCCGGAACTGTACAACGAGGTCCGGCGCGCATTGGTCGCGCAGATCGACGGCGCGCCGGGCGACATCTATCAGACGCTCAAGGTTTACCTGATGTTGTGCCGACCCGATAAACGCAACGCGGCGGACGTCGAGCGCTGGCTCAGCGACCGCTGGGACAGCCTGTCCGGCGGACAACAGTACGGCGACGACGACCGGCGCGCGCTACTGGCTCACGTACGTGCGCTGATGGAGCTGCCGAAGCTGCCCGGCACGCCGGAGGACGCGAACTTGGTGCGCGCGGCGCGCGCGCGGGCCGCGCAGATTCCGCTCGTGACCCGGGTGCTGCAGAACATCCACGCGCAGGGGCTACCCGCGCAGGTCAGCGACATCTCGCTGTCGCGCGCGGCGGGTTTCGAGGCGGCCATGAGCCTGCGGATGCGCAGCAACGTGCCGGTGACCGACGTCGCGGTATCGGGCTGGTTCACGCGCGCCGGCTATACGGACGTATTCCTGCCGCGACTTGAAAAGAGCGCGCGGGCGATGCTTGAGGAGGATAGCTGGGTGTTGCGCGACGAGCCGCTGCGCGGCAACAGCTTCCAGATCGACGGACTGGTGCAGAAGCTAGCGGATTCTACCCGCGCACAGTTCCTGCAGGACTATATCGCCGGCTGGCAGGACTTCCTCAACGACGTGACGGTGCGCAGTGTCACCGGTCTCGACGACGCGTCGCAACTCGCGGCGGCGATGATGGATTCGCAGTCGCCGCTCGTGAGCCTGCTGCGTTTCGCCGCGCGCGAAACCACGCTGACGGGCGCGAGCGATGAAGGCAACATCGACAGCTGGATCGATCGTCAGAAATATCGGCTGGAGAAGGGGCGGCGTCAGATCGTCGGCGAGCTGAGCGGCCAGCATTACCGCACCATGCTGCTGCCGGAGCACGTGGTCGAGGAGCATTTTCAGGCGATCCGCCAACTGGCTGCTCAGCTGAACAGCAGCAGCGCGTCGTCGAGCAATCCGCTGGCGCGGCTGTTCGAACCGCTATACCGGCAGCTGGGGTTGGTCAATGGTGCATTACAGGCGGGGCAGGTGCTGCCCGCGCAATACGACGCATTCTCGCGGCTCAAGGAAACCGCCGCGCGTCAGCCCGAACCGGTGCGCGGCATCATGCTCGATCTGATCGGAAACGGCAGCACGATGAGCACCCGCGAATCGGGTGCACTGCTCAGTCGCGGTGCGGCCGGCGCGACGTCCACCGTGTGCAGCACCGGCTTCACGAGCGGCTATCCGTTTCGGCGCAATGCGCAACTCGACGCCGGCGTCGAGGATTTCGAACGAATGTTTAGCGCGCAGGGACTGATGGCGACGTACTTCCGCGATCATCTGGCGGCCTACGTCGATACGTCGAGCACTCCGTGGAAGGCGCTGCCGTCGGATGGCGGGAATCTCGGCCTGGTAAGCCCGAGCGTGCTCGCGTCGTACGAGAAGGCTGAGCGCATTCGCGGCGGAATGCTGGACGATGCCGGACATTTGAGGGTCTCCACCGTGCTGCGCTTCATCGACATGGATTCGCAGGTGTCGGAGGCGCAATTGACCGTCGGTGGCCAGACCTTGCGCTATGCGCACGGGATGGCGGCGCCGCAGCGTATCGACTGGAACGGGCAGAACGCCACGCTGGCGATCCAGCTGCAACTGAAATCGGTGGACGGTCGACTGAGTACGCTTCAGTTCGGCGGTCCTTGGGCGCTGTTCCGTTTCTTCGACGCGGGACAGGAGGCGGGCGGCACGGCCGACCGTCGCGAACGGCTGTATCAGACGAGCCTCGGAACGGTCCGGCTGGAGTGGCAGGCACTGACAACGCCGTCGCCGATATGGTCGGGCATGTTGCAGTCGTTCAGATGCCCGTCGTGATGCATAACATGCATCGAAAGGCGCCGTTTGGCGCGAACTTGAAAAGGAGCAGCAAATGATTGATCCGAAGGACATCCTGTCGGCGTGCACCAATGCGCATGCGTACGGACAGAACGCCGGCAGTACGATGGCGCAGCCGTTCTTGAATTCAGTCCCGAACATGTCGATCGCGTCGTCGCAGAATGCGAGCAGCATGATCGGCAATGTCCAGCAAGTGGGCGCTCAGATGTTGGGGCACATGTCGAACATCAAGTCATCGGTCGACCAGCAAGTGGCCGCGCATCAGGATGCGCAGCAGCGCCAGAAGAGCTACGACTTCAACGTCAACATGAACGATCTGCGACCCACCACCGCGACCGGCTTTCCGCAGGAGATGCCGGCCAACTTCTTCGCGCCGTTCAAGACGGGTATGTAAGTAGTGCAAACGCGGGCCGCGTTGCATCGCGGTCCGCGCGGGCCGGTAGGTCTGCGGCCCGATATTTCGCCCTTCGGGGCATCCGTTGTTGCCGGCTTGGCCGGCAAGCCATTTCATTCGAAAGGAGCACGCGATGGTGAAGAAGGTATTGTTTGGAGTCCTGGCAGGTTTGTTCTCGATCAGCGTCTATGCCCAGTTTGCTCAACAGCTGATGCAGTCAGCCAAGGATCAGGTGACGAACTCCGCGCAGGAACAAGTCAGCCAGGGTGTACGGTCGGCAACGAGCAAAGCGACGCAATCGGCGACGACGCAGACCCACAAGGCGGTCGACTCACTACATTCGTCGAGCAGTACGAAGAAAGAGGTGCCAGATGCGCCTTCGCAATGAGTACTGGCGTCACCTAGCATAGGTTGTGGCGTC
>Ga0302234_10001985_pt1 | contig 13585 bp, 7 predicted proteins | sample II_Palsa_N3_2_FD_193576 | JGI IMG/M metagenome (GOLD analysis project Ga0302234, IMG submission 193576) | Peat permafrost microbial communities from Stordalen Mire near Abisko, Sweden - II_Palsa_N3_2 | ecosystem: Environmental > Terrestrial > Soil > Palsa > Peat permafrost | place: Sweden... | reverse complement strand
GCACACCGCCAGCGCCGCTGTTATCACTGCTCGCTTCATCACTACGTCCTGTTGTCTGATACGCGGCGCTCCGCTGTGCGACCGAGAGCGTCGGCCGGCGCGGCACCGCAAAACAAAAGGACGTAGTTTACCGAGAAGCGGGCAGTGGCGGCATTCAGAACGGCAAATGGGCTTGCTGCTGCCGGTATCTTTGATGGCGGATGCGCGCCAGACGATGGTCCGATCAGGCCTGAGCCGCCGACGGCGGTGGCCTGATCGAGCCCGACCCGGCCAACCCGGTCGCCGCGCCGTATCGCATTAGCGCCGTAGCGCCTTAGCGCAGCCCGCCGCTAGCCACCAGGGTCTCGCCCGTGATCCACCCGGCATCATCCGACGCCAGGAACACGGCGACCCGGGCGATATCCTCGGGTTGACCGAGACGGCCAAGCGGCGTTTGCGCCACGACCGCGGTTGCCATTTCGGATGCGATGATGCCGCCGTCCTTGGTGCCTTCGGTTTCCACCATGCCCGGATTCACCGAGTTGACGCGAATCTTGCGCGGTCCCAGTTCGCGAGCCAGCACGCCCGTGATCGCGTCGACGGCGCCCTTGGTGGCCGTGTACACGACGCTGCCCGGCGGCGTGATGCGGCTTACGACCGAGCCGACATTGACGATGCTGGCGCCTTCGCCGAGATGCTTCGAAGCCGCCTGAGTGATCAGCAGCAGCCCGCGCACGTTGACATTGAAGTGCTTGTCGAAGTGCTCTTCGGTGATCTGGTCGACTGGTGCGAAGTCATAGACGCCCGAGTTGTTGACGAGGACGTCCAGACGTCCATACGTTTCGATCGCTGCATCGACGATGCCTTGCGCATCCGCTGCCTTCGAGACGTCGCCGCGCACGGCGACCGCCTTGCCGCCGGCTTGCGTGATCGCCGCGACGACCGTGTCGGCGCCAGCCTGGCTCGATGCATAGTTGACGACGACCGAGGCGCCTTCTGCTGCGAGCGCCTTGGCGATGGCGGCGCCGATACCTTTCGATGCACCGGTTACGACGGCTACTTTGCCTGTGAGTTTGGCCACGATTGCTTCCTTTGAGAGGTCCATGTAACGGCACCCGGGCGGGACGATTCCCGCGAGTGCAAACAGGATGGGACTGGAGGCAATGTAGTGGATCGCCGGCCCGGGATCATTGGGGCCGCGACGAATTCATTTGACGGATGGGGCGAACAATGGGGCGGTGTGGCGCGAATTTGCCTGGAAATCCGCCAGGAGAGCCGCCAGGGAACACCTGGGAATGCGTTCGACAGGCCCCGTGCGGGGCCACGCCGCGCGCGAGGCTTCAATGCTCGGCCGGTTGGGCCGCCGAAGCCGGCGTATCGGTTTGCGCGAGCCGGCGTTCGAGCAGCGCCTTCGATTCCTGCACCGGTTTGCCCTGCAGTTTATTGAGCGCCTGCTGCAACATGAAGTCGCCGCTCGAGCCGAACTCCACCGGCGCGCGATCGCGGTCGTGCTGGCGTTGTTCCGGCGTTTCCTTGTCGCTCTTTTCTTCGAGCATCTGCACTTCTTCCTGACGGTCCTGTTCGCGCGCTTCGAGTTCCTTCTTCTCGTTCGGGTCCTGGATATTGGCCAGATGATTCGGGTAATCGGCTTCGCGGGTCACCAGCGCGTCGTCGGGGTCGCCATCGGCGAACTGGTCGACGGCCACGTCGGGACGGATGCCGATGTCCTGGATCGAGCGGCCGTTCGGCGTGTAGTAGTAGGCGGTTGTCAGACGCAACGCCGTATCCTGGGTCAAAGGCACGGAGGTTTGCACCGAGCCCTTGCCGAAGGTGGTCTTGCCGATAATCAGTGCGCGATGCGCATCCTGCAACGCGCCCGCCACGATCTCCGACGCCGATGCCGTGTACGCGTTGGTCAGCACGACCATCGGCACGGTCTTGAAGATCGCCGGCTCGTTTTGCAGCGGATCGCTCACGAAGGACGGCAGGCGGTAGTACGTATAGCTGTCGCGATAGGCCTGCTTCGAATACTCGACCTGACCGTTGGTCGTCACCACCACGGAATCGCGCGGCAGAAATGCGCCCGCCACACCGACCGCGCTTTGCACGAGGCCGCCACCGTTGTTGCGCAGGTCGAGCACGAGGCCCTTCAGATTCGGTTGTTGCCGGGCGATTTCGGCGAGCTTCACCGCGAGGTCGGGTGTCGTGCGCTCCTGGAAACTCGTAATGCGCACGTAAGCGTAACCGGGCGCCGGGGTCGCCGTTTTCACGCTTTGCAGATTGATGATCGCGCGGGTAATCGTGAGCGGGAAGGTGCGATCTTCGCTCTTGCGGTAAAGCGTGAGCGTGACCTTGGTGCCCGCCGTGCCGCGCATCAGTGCGGCGGCCTGGTCCGGCGTCATGCCGCTGACCGGCTTGTCGTCGATGCTGGTGATCAGGTCGCCCGGACGAATGCCGGCGCGAAAGGCGGGCGTGTCTTCGATCGGCGAAATGACCTTGATGAGTCCGTCTTCCGCACCGCTTTCAATGCCGATGCCGGCAAAGCGTCCGGTGATCTGTTCCTGCAAGTCGCGGTAGTCGCTCTTGTCGAGATACGCCGAGTGCGGGTCGAGGCTCGACACCATGCCTTTGATCGCAGCGGTCAAGAGCTTGTCGTCCTGGACCGGTTCGACGTATTCCTGCTTGATCTGCCCGAACACTTCGGCAAAGAGTCTGAGCTGATCGAGCGGCAGCGGCGCCGATGGCGGCTGCGCGGCAAACGCGGACAACGGCAGCATCGCCAGCGTGCCGAATGTCAGATTCAGGGCGAAGACACAGGACAGTTTCTGCATGATGGCGACTCGTTGTGCGTGATGGCTCGTCACACATTAGCGCACTCATTTCGCTTCCGCAATCACGACCCTGGGCACGGCAGCCGCGGCACATTGTTGAATATGACCGCGGCGCCATCTTTCATTGCGAGCCCTTCATAGCAAGGCCTTATTGCAAGGCCCTCATTGCACCGCGGGTTGAGCCCCCTGGCCGACGGCACTGCTGGTCTGCGCAGCCGGTGTCGACGCTGCTGCTGCTGCTGCTGCCGGCTGAGCCTGCAGCTTGTCCGGATTGCGAGGATCGTGCAACTGGCTATCCGACCAGCCGCCACCGAGGTCGCCGATCAGCGAAGCCGCGTCGAGCAGGCGCGACTGCTGCACGCTCAGCGCCGTTTGCTGGTCGGCCAACTGGGTCGCCTGGGCGGTCGCCACCGTCGTGTAATCCACCGTGCCGGCCTGGTATTCGTTGAAGGCGATTTCCGTACCGTGGGTCGCGTCGTGCACGGCCGTATCGAGCGCGTCGGCCTGTTCGGCGAGGATCCGCAAGCCGGACAAATCGTTCTCCACGTCTTCGAATGCAGTCAGCACTGTGCCGCGGTAGTTGGCCACGGCCGCCGAGTAGTTCGCCTTTGCCGCCGCCACTTCACCGCTGCGCTCGCCGCCGTCGAAAATCGTTTCGGTGGCGCTGCCGCCCAGCGACCAGACGTAATTGGCGACGTGCAGCAAGCCGCCGAGCGGCGACTGCGTGAAGCCGTCCAGCGCCGACAGCGACACCGTCGGGTAGTACGCGGCGATCGCTATCCCGATCGTGGCATTTTCGGAGGCCATCTGGCGTTCGGCGGTCGCGATATCGGGCCGGCGCTGCAGGATCGTCGAAGGCACGCCGACCGGAACCGTCGGCAAGGTGGGCATCGCGGCGCTATGCGGAATGTTCAGCTCTTCCGGGTTTTTGCCGACCAGCACGGCAATCGCGTGCGCGTTCTGGGCCCGCGCGATGCCGAGCGCAATCAGGCTCGCCCGGGCGTTTTCGAGCTGGGTGCGCGCGGTCACTACGTCGGAAGGCGCGACCGTGCCGTACTTGTCCTGATAGGAGACCACTTCCAGAAAGTGCTCGTAGGCTTTGACGGTGGCCTGCAGCAGATCGATATTGGCATCGCTGGTGCGCAGATCGATCACCGCGGTGGCGAGCGCAATCTGCTCGGACAGCGTGGCGTTGGCGAGCGTCGCTTCGCTCGCCTGGGCGGTCGCAGCGTTCTCTTCGATGGTGCGGCGCACCGAGCCCCACAGGTCAGGCGCCCAGCTCACGTTGCCTTCGAGCGAGCCTGCATTCACGATCTGTGCGCCACTGCCGACACTGCGGGTGAAGCTCGAACTCGTCGAACCGGTGGAGGCACGCTCCCGCGTGCCCGAGCCGGTCACGCCGATGGTCGGAAACAGGGCCGAGCGCGCGACCTTTACTTCAGCGAGCGCCTCCTGATAGTTCGCATAGTCCTGGGCCACGGTCTGGTTGGAGACCGCCACCTGCGGTTCGAGCTCGTTGAGCAGCGGGTCGTTAAAGCCCGCCCACCACGCGCCCTTCGGGCCGTCGGCGTCGGCCGGCTGGGCTTGCGTCCAGCCCGGCAGCTCGCTGTAGGTGGCGGGCACATTGACCTGCGGCCGGTGGTAGTCCGGGCCCACCATGCAGCCGCTCAGCAGCAGGGCCGCCGCAGCGGCGATCGGTTTACAGGAAATCTTCATCTTCATGCCTTCGTATCCGTTTGCCCCGATTGCCGCGGCGGTCCCATCTGTTCAGCCTGGCGATTCCACGGCAGTCCGGAGGACCACCTGACCAGTTTGGAGCGCAAGCGGTCCAGGTACAGGTAAATCACCGGCGTTGTGTAAAGCGTAAATACCTGGCTCAGGATCAGGCCGCCCATCACCGTGATACCGAGCGGCTGACGCAGCGATGCACCCTGGCCAATGCCGATCGCGAGCGGCACCGCGCCGAGCACGGCGGCGAACGTGGTCATCATGATCGGCCGCAGACGCACGACTGCGGCATCGTGAATCGCGTCCTTGGCCGCCATGCCTTCCTTGCGCTGCAACTGGATCGCTACGTCCACCATCATGATGCCGTTTTTCTTGACGATACCGATCAGCAGGATGATGCCGATCAGCGCAATCACCGAGAACGGCGTGCCGAAAATCAGCAGCGCAAGGGTGGCGCCGATGCCGGCCGAGGGCAGCGTCGAGAGGATCGTGAGCGGGTGAATCGAGCTCTCGTAGAGCACGCCGAGCACGATGTAGACCACGCCGAGCGCCGCCACGATCAGCAACGGGATGGTGCCCGTCGACTGCGCGTAGGCCTGCGCGGCGCCCGCGAACGCACCGTGGATGCTGGCCGGCATGCCGATCTCGCGGGATGCGTCGTCAATCGCCTTCTGCGCCGTGCTCAACGACCCGTCGGGCGGCAGGTTGAACGAGATCGTCGCGGCCACCAGCCCGCTCTGATGGTTCACCTGGGTCGACGTATGGTTGTTGATGGAGGTCACCATGTTGGGCAGCGGCACCATCGTTTCGGCGGCAGTGCTGTCCGCGCTGCCGCTCGAACTGCCGCCCTTGCTGTTCGAGATGCTGTTGGTGGTCGCGTTGGCCTCCGCGTTCGAGTTCAGCGAGTTGGTGCTCGACGTGCTCGACGCGGAGCTGATCGCGCTCGTCTGCGTCACGCCCGAGACGGTGCCGCCCGGCATTTGCGTTTGTGCGGTGCCGGTCGCATTTCCCGCTGCCGTGCTCAGATAAATCTGGTTGAGCGTCTGCGGATATTGCCAGTACTCCGGCGCCACCTCCATCACGACGAAGTACTGATTGAGCGCGTTATAGATGGTCGAGACGGTTCGTTGGCCAAACGCGTCATACAGCACATTGTCGATCTGGTTCGGCGCAAAACCGTAACGCGCCGCCGTGGAGCGGTTGAAATTGATGTAGGTCTGCAGACCGTTTTGCTGCAGGTCCGAGTTCACGTCCAGGACCTCGCCGCGCATTTTGCTGAGTGCGGTCACGAGCTTGGGAGTCCAGGCGAACAGTGCGGTGGAGTCTTCGCTCGTCAGCGTGTACTGGTATTCAGCGGCCGACTGCCGTCCGCCGATCCGCAGATCCTGCTGGGCCTGCATGAACAGCCGTGCGCCCGAGACCGCGTTCAGCTTGGGCCGCAGGCGGTTGACCACCTCGGTGGCGGTTGCATGGCGCTGCGCCAGCGGCTTGAGCTCGACGAACACGTTAGCGGTATTCAGCGCACGGCCGCCGGTAAAGCCGGCCACCGACTGCACCGCCGGGTCCTTCTGCACGATCTCCTGCAACTGGGCGAGCTTCTTCTCCATTGCCGAGAACGAGATGCTCTGGTCGGCGATGATCTGCCCGATCAGAATGCCGGTGTCCTGTTCGGGGAAGAAGGTGCCTGGCAGCAGTTTGAGCAGGAACACGTTAGCCACGAGCAGGCCGATCAGCAGCAGGATGACCAGCAGTGCGTGGTCCAGCGCAGCCGTGAGCGAACGCGAGTAGGCATTTTTGAACCGGTCGAATTGCCCCTCGATCCAGGTGGCCCAGCGCGCGCGCGAATGGCCGGCATTGTTGCGGCTCAGCACGTACGCACACATGGCCGGCGTGACCGTCAGCGAGATCACGAGCGAGATCAGGATCGCGATGGACAGCGTCACCGCGAACTCATGGAACAACAGGCCGACGATGCCCGGCATCAGCAGGATCGGCAGGAACACCGCGATCAGCGAGAGGCTCATCGAGATCACGGTGAAGCCCACTTCGCCGCTGCCTTTCAGCGCGGCTTCCTTCGGACTCAGGCCCAATTCGAGGTGGCGCGTGATGTTTTCCAGCACCACCACCGCATCGTCGACCACGAAGCCGGTGCCGATTGTGAGCGCCATCAGCGACAGGTTGTCGATGCTGTAGCCGAGCAGGTACATCGGCCCGAAGGTGCCGACGATCGACAGCGGCAGCGCCACCGCCGGCACCAGCGTGGCGCGTGGCGACTGCAGGAAGACGAACACTACGCCGACCACCAGCAGCACGGCGATAAACAGCGTGCGCTCCGTGTCTGCCACCGAGGACCGGACCGACTCCGAACGGTCGACGGCGACCTGTACATGGACGCTGTGCGGCAGCGTCGCCTCAATCGAGGGCAGGACGTTGCGGATCTGCGCGACGGTACTGACAATGTTGCTGCCCGGCATCGGATAAACGATCACCAACACCGCCGACTTGCCGTTGTAGAGCCCGGCGTTGCGGATATTTTCGTTGGAATCCCTCACCTGGGCGACGTCGCGCAGCAGCACCGGCGAGCCGTTGCGGTAGGCGACGACAAGGTCCCGGTAGGGCGCCGCCTTCGTAATCTGGTCGTTCGACAACACCACGTAACGCTGGTCGCCCTCGTCGAGGTGGCCCTTGGCGCTATCGGCGTTCGCCGCGGAAATCGCCGCGCGCACGTCTTCCAGGCCAATGCCGTAGCTATTGAGCTTGCCCGGCTGCAACTCGACCCGCACCGATGGCAAGGCGCCGCCGCCCAGCGTTATCTGACCCACGCCGCTGACCTGCGAGAGCTGCTGCTGGATCACTGAATCCGCAGAGTCGTAAAGCTGTGCCTTGGTGAGCGTGTTCGAGGTTAGCGCGAGCACCATGATCGGCGAATCCGCCGGGTTGTACTGGCGATAGGTCGGATTGCTGCGCAAGGTGGTCGGCAGGTCGGCACGCGCCGCCTGGATGGCCGCTTCCACGTCGCGCGCCGCGCCGTTGATGTCGCGGTTGAGGCCAAATTCGACCACGATCATCGACGAGCCGACATAGCTGATCGAGGTCAGCTCTTCGACGTCGGCAATCGTGCCCAGGCGCCGCTCGAGCGGTTCGGCCACGGTCGAGGCCATGTTTTCCGGGCTCGCGCCTGCCATTTGCGCCTGCACCACGATCACCGGGAAGGCGATGTTCGGCAGCGGCGCGACCGGCAGCCGGAAATAGGCGAGCGTCCCCGCGATCAGGATCGCGATGGCCAGAAGCGTGGTCGCGACCGGGCGCCGGATGAATAACGCCGAGATGTTCAAGGCGTGTCCTCCGCCGTACCTGCAGGCGTGCCTTCAGACGGATCCTGCGGTTTGTTGCGATTGCGCCAGCGCCGCGTGCGCTCGGCCATGCGGTCGAAGAACAGATAGATGACCGGCGTCGTGAAGAGCGTGAGAATCTGGCTCAGGGTCAGGCCGCCGATAATCGCGAGACCCAACGGGCGGCGCAGCTCCGAACCCGTGCCGGTGCCGAGCAGCATCGGCAGCGCGCCGAGCATGGCGGCGAGCGTCGTCATCAGGATCGGCCGGAAGCGCAGCAGCGATGCCTCGAAGATCGCCTCGCGCGGCGGCTTGCCGTGGTTGCGCTCGGCGTCGAGCGCGAAGTCCACCATCATGATGGCGTTCTTCTTGACGATACCGATCAGCAGCACGATCCCGATGATGCCGATCACGTCGAGATCGCTGCCGGCGATCATCAACGCGAGCAGCGCACCGATCCCGGCCGAGGGCAGGGTGGAGAGAATCGTCACCGGATGGATGAAGCTCTCATACAACACGCCCAGCACGATATACACGGCCACCAGCGCGGCGATCAGCAGGTACACCTCGCTCGAGAGCGAGTCCTGGAACGCCTGCGCCGCGCCCTGCAGCGACGAGGTGATCGACGGCGGCAGATTGACCGCCTGTTCGGCCTCGTGGATCTGCTTCACCGCCGTGCTCAACGACGCATCCTTCGCGAGGTTGAACGAGATGGTGACCGATGGGAACTGCGCCAGATGGCTGATCACGAGCGGCGACTTGACGATCTGGATCTTGGCGATGGCAGACAACGGGACCTGACCGGTGCTGCTGGTCTGGCTCGGCAAGTACAGGTTGCCAAGCGAGCCCACGTTAGGCAGCGATTCCGGCTTGGCGACGAGGATCACGCGGTACTGGTCCGACTGCTGGAAGATGGTCGAGACAATCCGTTGGCCCAGCGCGTCGTAGAGCGCGTTGTCGATGGTCGCCGGGGTGATGCCGAAACGCGCGGCCAGTTGCCGGTTGACTTCGACATTCACGCTCATGCCGTCGGTGTTCATGTCGCTTTGCACATCGGCGAGCGACGGAATCTTCTGCAGGCGCGCAATCAGTTCAGGCACGTACTTCTGGAAGGCCTGCTGGCTCGGTCCGCGCAGCACGAAGCTGTACTGGTTCGGCGAGACCGTGGTGTCGAGCGTCAGATCCTGCTCCGGCTGCATAAAGAGCTTGATGCCGGGCACATTGGCGACTTCCGTCTGCAGGCGCCGCGCGATCTCCTGCGCGGTGTCCGAACGCTTGTCGTGGTCGCGCAGATTGATCAGGAAGCGGCCATTGTTGAGCGTGGAGTTGGTGCCGTCGATTCCCACATACGAGGTGAGGGAGACCACATCGGGATCCTTCAGGATCTGATCGGCGAGCGCGCTCTGGCGCGTCACCATCGCCTTGTAGGACACCGAGTTGTCGGCCACGCTGATGCCCTCGATTACGCCGACGTCCTGCACCGGGAACAGGCCCTTCGGAATCACGATGTACAGAACGGCGGTCAGCACAAGGGTGAGGACGAACACCAGAAGCGTGAGCACCTGGTGATCGAGCACCCAGCGCAGGCCCTTGTCGTAGGCGGCGAGTGTCTTGTCGAAGAGGCCTTCGCTAATCCGCTCGAAGCGGCTCGGATGGCGTTCGGCCTGGGCACGCAAGAGCCGCGCGCACAGCATCGGCACGACAGTCAGCGAGACCACGGCCGACAGCACGATGGTGACCGCGAGCGTCACCGCGAATTCGCTGAAGAGGCGCCCGATCACACCGCCCATGAAGAGCAGCGGAATCAGCACGGCGATCAGCGAGATGGTGAGCGACAGAATCGTGAAGCCGATCTGCCCGGCGCCTTCGAGTGCCGCTTCCAGTGGCGTTTTGCCTTCTTCCAGATAGCGCACGATGTTCTCGATCATCACGATCGAGTCGTCGACCACGAAGCCGGTCGCGATGATCAACGCCATCAGCGAAAGGTTGTCGATCGAGTAGTTCAACTGGTACATCACGGCCAGCGTGCCGATCAGCGAAACCGGCACCGAGATGCTCGGGATGAGCGTAGCCGGCACGTTGCGCAGGAATACGAAAATCACCGCCACCACCAGCACGATGGCGAGTATCAGTTCGATGGCTGCGTCGGAGACCGACGAGCGGATCACGCCGGTACTGTCCGAGACAACCGTGACCTTCATGCCTGCCGGCAGCGTCGATTCGAGCTGCGGCAATTCCTTCATGATCTGGTTGACGGTAGCGATCACGTTCGCGCCCGGCTGGCGCTGCACGTTGAGCACGATCGCGGGCGTGCCGTTATACCAGGCGCCGCGCTCGACGTCCTGGGCGGCCGAGGTCACGCGGGCGACGTCGCGCATGAACACCGGCGAGCCGTTCTGGTAGGCGATCACCGTGTTCAGGTAGTCCTTCGGATCGGAGATCTGGTCGTTGCCGTTGATCGTGTAGTCGAGGTCCGGACCGTCGAAATTACCCTTCGGCTGACTGACGTTGACGAAGCTGAGGAGGGTGCGCAGATCGTCGATATTCAGGCCGTAGGCGGCCAGCTTTTGTGGGTCCGCTTCGACCCGGATGGCCGGCACGTTGCCGCCACTGGTGGTCACGACACCCACGCCCGAGACTTCCGAGATCTTGGTGCCGAGGCGGTTGTTGGCGGCGTCCTCGAGTTGCGTGAGCGACATCGAGCTGGAGGTGACCGCGAGCGTCAGGATCGGCTGGTCGGCCGGGTTGACTTTGGCGTAGGTCGGCGGCGCGGGCAGGCCGGCCGGCAGGAAGCTGTTGGCCGCGTTGATGGCCTGCTGGACGTTCTGCTCGGCGACGTCCAGGTTCAGCGACAGGTCGAACTGCAGCGTGATGACCGAGGCGCCATCCGAACTGTACGAGGTCATCTGCTGCAGGCCTGGGATCTCGCCCAGTTGCACCTCGAGTGGCGCGGTCACCGTGGTGGCCATTACGTCCGGACTCGCGCCCGGATAGAAGGTCTGCACCTGGATAGTGGGATAGTCGACGTTAGGCAGCGAAGAGACCGGCAGCACGCGTACCGCGACGAGGCCAACCAGCACCATGGCGATCATCAGCAGCAGCGTAGCTACGGGTCTAAGAATAAACAGACGGGAGATATTCATCGGCGAGTGGATCCGCGTCTACGAAGCTGCGTCGGCGGAGGCGGCGCTTGCCCCCGAGGCACCGCTTTGGCCGTGCTTATGATGGCCATGGGCGCCGCTCGCGGCTCCCGCTGCCGCGGCCGATGACGAGTCCGCGTCCGAAGCTGATGCTGCGCTGCCCGAGGCGGGCTTTGCGGCAGCCGCCTTGATCGGCGCGCCATCGCTCAGCCGGTCGGTGCCGTCCGTCACGACGATGTTGCCAGCCGAGAGCCCCGCTGTAATGACCGTGTTCTTGCCGTCGCTCGGTCCGAGCGTGACCTTATGGACGGAGACCGTGTTGTTGGCGTTCACGAGATACACGTAGTCGCCAGGCGCGCCGGTCTGCACGGCCGGGGTCGGCACCAGCACGGCATTCTGCATCGTATCGACCAGCAGCTTGACGTTGACGAACTCGTTGGGGAACAGCACTTCGTCGTCATTGGCGAAGGTGGCCCGCAAGGTGACCGTGCCAGTGGCCGTGGCCATCTGGTTGCTCGCCGCGTACAGCGTGCCGACAGCGATCTGCTTCGAGTTGTCGCTGCTGAAGGCGGTGACCGGCAGGCTGGCGCCTGAACCCATGCGTTGCAGCACCGCGGCGAGCGAGTCCTGCGGCACGGTGAACTGCACCGTGGTGGGCTTCATCGTCGTGATGACGACGATGCCCGGCGAGGACGAAGCCGTGACGTAGTTGCCCGGATCGACGAGGCGCAGGCCGACGCGTCCGGAAACCGGCGCGGTGATATGGCAGTAAGCGAGGTCGAGCTGGAATTGCGCGATGTTCGCCTGATCCGACTTGACCGTGGCCTCATCCTGCTGGACGAGGAACTGCTGGTCGACAAAGGTCTGCTCGGCGATCGACTTGTGCTCGTTCAACTGTTCAAAGCGCGCGAGATCGGAGCGAGCCTGGGCGAGCGAGGCCTTGTCCTTCGCGAGCGCCGCCTGGGCCTGCTGCAAGTCGATCTCATACTGACGCGGATCGATCTGGGCGAGGAACTGGCCTTTCTTGACGTCCTGGCCTTCCTGATAGCCGACTTCAGTCAGGTAGCCGCTCAGTTGCGGCAGCACGGTCACGGTTGCGGTAGGCGTTACGGTGCCCAGTTCACTCAGGGTCACGGGCATCGAGCCGAGGGTCGCGGTGGCAACGGTCACCACTTGCGGGGCCGCACCGCGGGCGGGTTTCTTCTGCCCGAGGATGTGCATAACCACGAGCGCGACCAGCGCCAGCACTATGACCGCGACCAGGATGATCCTGACGCGCGAGCGCTTGGGCTGCGTGGACACGGCTTCGCTCATATCAATCTCCGAAAACGGGTGTTGCGTTTGATGATAGGTCTGGCCTGGCCAACGTGGGCAAGGCCGGCAAGAACTACTCGCGCCTGTTTGCGCAACCGGTTCAATTGTCCGGTTAGCGGCCGCAGGCCAAGGTGAAAAAGAGAGATTTTCCACAACTGCGGAAAAGTGCCACGTTTACTGCGCGTTGTCACCATCCAACGATCCCTTTCTTTCTGTTTGATGAAGACGGCAGCCAAAGCCGGCGAAAAGCCCCGGCTCATGAAGACCCTGGCTGCGGCGTGCCCTCGGGCACGAACAGATAACCGCGGCCGCGCACCGTCTGAATGAAGCGCGGCGCGGAGGGATCGGCTTCGAGGATGCGGCGCAGGCGCCACACCTGCACGTCGATGCCGCGGTCGGTGCCGTCGTATTCCGGACCGTGCAGCAGCTCGATCAGGCGTTCGCGGGTCAGCGCATGCATCGGATTGTCGACGAACACGCGCAATAACGCGAACACGCTATCCGCCAGCATCAGCGGGCGGCCACGTTGCATCAGCGTGCGCGACTGAAAGTCGAGCGTAAAGGCGCCGAAGGCAAACGGCTCGCGCTGTTCGGGCGCCGCTGCCGAGGGCTGCGTGCGGCGCCGCAGCACAGCCTGCACGCGGGCGAGCAACTCGCGCGGATTAAACGGTTTGGCGAGAAAATCGTCTGCGCCCAGTTCGAGACCTTTGATTCTATCCGCGGCGTCGGCCTTCGCCGTCAGGATGATGACCGGAATGTCGTCGCCGGTGGCGCGCAGTTTGCGCAGCGCGGTCAGGCCATCGATGTCCGACATCATCAGGTCGAGGACGATCAGATCGGGACGTTCGCGTTCGAGCCGACGCTCGAGCGAACTCGCGTCGTGCAGCACAGAGACCTCAAAGCCCACTTCGCTCAGATAGATGCGCAACAGGTCGCGCAGATCGGCGTCATCGTCGACAACCAGAATTTGAATAGCCATGCGCAGGAGTTTAATGTGCCGAGGCCCGCTTGCCGTGCCCTGCAGCCTTCAAAGACATTGCGAGGAGTTACGGAGAGGGCGCTGTGTAAACGGCCGTAATAGTGGAGGCCGTTCGTAAGGGCAGCAGTCCTTACATTGCAGAAATGTAATACGGCGAAGGCAATTTGTATGGAATGCGAAGATGGCAGAAATGCCATGGATCGCGCGTCGAAGACACGCGATCCATCGTGCAACAGGGTGGACGTCAGAACGACGTACCGATCTGGAACTGGAACTTCTGGT